>Ga0315336_1006842_pt1 | contig 11381 bp, 10 predicted proteins | sample ASW5metaG_FD_204512 | JGI IMG/M metagenome (GOLD analysis project Ga0315336, IMG submission 204512) | Ammonia-oxidizing marine archaeal communities from Monterey Bay, California, United States - ASW #5 | ecosystem: Environmental > Aquatic > Marine > Intertidal zone | place: USA: California...
AAACGCGAAGATCGCGGCCCGATCGATCGGCCAAATTCAATGCCCCGGATATAAGACAGTTTTTGCAAGAAAACAAGACGGGTCGCTTCGAAGCCGCCTTCAAGCCGTCTCGAAGGCCATGGAAGCGGCGCACGGAAGTTTTGACAGCGGCCGCGCGTTGTGGAGGGATGAGATGCTCGCCGATCCAGGGAGGAAACCATGAAGACCGTTCTGCTTGCCGCCTGCCTGCTGCTGGTGGCCGCCGAGGCGCAGGCGGTGTCGCGCTACGATCCGACGCGCATGAGCTGCGGCCGAGTGCAGGCGACGATCGCCAGGCAGGGCGCCGTCATCCTGCGCTACCAGTCGACCCGCGTGCCCGGCCTGCCGCTCTACGATCGCTACGTGCGCGACGAGCGCTTCTGCGACGCGGGCGAGGTGAGGTCGCGCGCCTATGTGCCCAGCGCCGACACCAAATCCTGCGCGGTCTATGTCTGCAAGCGACCGGATTTCGATCGACGCTTCCATCGCCGGTTCCTGCACAACGACTGACGCCCTGACAGGGGCGGCGCCGTTCGAAACGGCGCGGCTCTCGCAGCCTGTCCGGGAGACTCCTGGCTCAACACGACGTCTGGCTACGGGCCTGGTTGATCCCGCGCCCTTAGAACCCGAACGAGGCCTGCGCGGCTGGCGGCGGGCCGACGCGAACGCCTTCCATGGCCAGCATCTTTTCCTTGGTGGCCGAGCCGCCCGGCGCGGAGAAGCCGCCGATCTTGCCGCCGGCCGCCAGGATACGGTGGCATGGAATGACAAGCGGCACCGGATTGGCGCCGAGGGCCGCGCCCGTCTCGCGGGCAAGCCCGGCACGACCGGCGCGCCTGGCGAGCTCGCCATAGGTGGTGGTCTCGCCGAAGCCGAGCTTGCGGGCAGCGTCGTAGATGGCGAGGCGAAAATCGTCGACGCCGTCGAGGTCGACCGGCACATCGGAGAAGTCGACATCCTTGCCGGCTGCGTAGGCCTTGATCGAGGCGATCAGCTCGACCACCCATCGCGGCTGCCCGGTCGCGGTCGAAACGCCCGGGTGGCGGAACAGCCGGCGTTCGATCGCCTCGCGGCTGCGTTCGGGCAGGCAGAGCCGGATCAGGCCCTTCTCGTTCCAGGCGATGCCCATGAACCCGATCACTGTTTCTAACACTGCGTGGCCGGCCGTGATCTCGGATGTGGGTTTCATGGCATATTCCTCCGCAAAACGGCGAAAAACCGGTACGTATCCAGAACGATATGGCATTTTTGCCGTTTTGCCGCCACCCGAAAACCGTCTGGGCGCCCCGATTGCGGGACGTGAATCGGTGGTGTAAGGACTCCTTAACAACCGACAAACCGGACCCGCACGGCTTGCCAGCTAAAATCATAATCACCGCGATCGGCGTGCTCGTTGCCGCTGCTGGTCTGAGCGGATGCAACACGACCTCGCAGATGAAGGCCACCCCCGCGCTTGCGGAGGCCTCGACGCCTGCCGTCGCCGACGACACGCCGACGGTCGCGCTGCCCGAGACCGTGGCCGTGCTGCCGGAGCCTTCCGGCCTCGCGCAGGTGCAGACCGCCGCACTTACCGGTGATGCCGTCGCCATGGCGACCACGCCTGGCGCCCCGGCGACGCCTGGAGCGCTCGCGACGCAAAGCGCGCTTGCGACGCAAGGCGCGCTGTTGCCGCCGCCTGTGCAGCCCGGCACGCCCCAATCCGCCATGGTTATGGCGCAGCCCGCCGCCTTTGCCGGAGCGACGCCGATGGCCGGCAAGTTTCCGCCGCCGCCGGTGCTGACGGCCGGCGGCTCGCCGACCGGCCCCGGCTCGATCAAGCAAGCGGCATCCATCAAGCAGGCAGCGGTCTATACGACCGCGGGCGTCGCCATGCCGCTCACGGGCCAGACGGCGAAGGTCGCGCCGATGCCGGGCGTCCAGCAGGTCGCCTATGTGGCGCCGGATAATCCGGCGCTGCTGGCGGCGCCCGGCCAGCCCGATCAGCAGGCCAGCGGTCCGCGCGGCGAGATCGAGCGGCTGATCGCGAAATATTCGGCGCTCTATCAGGTGCCGATCGATCTGGTGCGCCATGTCGTCAACCGCGAGAGCACCTTCAACCCGAAAGCCTACAATAACGGCCATTGGGGGCTGATGCAGATCAAGCACGCGACGGCGCGTGGCATGGGCTATGACGGGCCGGCGACCGGCCTTTTCGACGCCGAGACCAATCTCAAATACGCGGTGAAATATCTGCGCGGCGCCTGGCTGGTATCGGGCGGCAACGCCAAGCGGGCCGACATGCTCTACCAGACCGGCTATTACTACGACGCCAAGCGCAAGGGCCTGCTCGAGGCGACGGGTCTTGGCGTCGACCGCGGGCGGCACCGCCTGCCGCCGGGCGCCTGAGCCGCCGTCGGGTCCCGCGCGGCGTTTCGAGACAGCTCCTTGCATGAGAAGACGACGCCCCGCCCGCCGGCGCCCAACGACATCCGCCTGCGCAAGCTGCTCGACGACACGCTGACCGCGCCGCATTGGCCGCAGAGCTTCGTGATGCGCGCTTTCGAGCATCGGGACGCGCATGTTCTTCACGCGCTGCTGCAAGAGGTGTTCGACGACGGCGCCGACGGGCCCTTCGACGAATGGTGGCCGCGCATTGCCGGCGACGCGGAGTTCGACCCCGACCTCTGTTTCCTGGTGATCGACGGCAAGGGCCTGCTGGCGGGCGCGGCGCTGTGCTGGGCGTCCGGCTTCGTCAAGGATCTCGCAGTCCATCCTGAGGCCAGAAGGCAAGGCATCGGGGAGGCGCTGATGCGGCACGTATTCCTGGCTTTTCGCGAGCGCGGGGCGGCCCATGTCGATCTCAAGACCAACACGGTGAAGAACGGCGCGGCCTGCAGCCTCTACGAGCGGCTCGGCATGATCCCGGTCGACTGGGAAGGCTGATTGCAAGAAGCGGCGCTGCAGCTAGTTGCGCGCGGCCATTGTGAACCCCTTCACATAGGCTGACGTCGGGTCATGCTAATTCGTTGTCGTGCCGGGCGGCCGATCGGCGGATCGACGCTGGCAAGGCGTCGGAGGAGGCTGTGCCGGCATGCGTCAGCCACTCCCAGGCGGGCTCCGGGGCGGGGGTTTCGGAGCCCGTCCGCTTTCGCGCGAAGTCTTGCCGCGAGGCGGAAGGTTCAGCCGATTAGGGGCTGCAACGCCGGGCGGGTACCGGCGCCTTTTCAGGCAACCCGGGTTTTCAGGCAACCTGGGGGCCAATCCCGCGTTGGAGATAGCGGAGGGGCTGTTTCGGACCGGAGATCGAGATGAAAACGCTGCTGCCCCTGGTTGCCGTCGCGCTTCTTGCCGGCGCGCCCGCCGCGTTCGCCCAGTCGAACGACACCAATACGGATGCCGTGGGACCGATGGTGACCGCGAACAAGGTCGACACCCAGACCTTCGTCACGACCGTGCCCAACGCCAACATGTTCGAGATCGCGTCAAGCAAGCTGGCGCAGGAGAAATCGGCGTCGGCCGACGTCAAGGCTTTCGCCGACGGGATGATCAAGGACCACACCAAGGTTGCCGAGGACTTCAAGGCCGCGCTCAGCCAGGGCCAGACCACTGCGTCAATCAAGCCAGCCGGCCCGGCGCTGCAGCCGAAGGAGCAGCAGATGCTCGACGAGTTGAAGGCTGCCACCGGCAAGGCGTTCGACGCCAAATACATCAAGATGCAGATGGATGCGCACAGGCAAGCGGTAGCGCTGTTTTCCACCTACGCCAATTCCGGCGACGACCCGGCGATGAAGGAATTCGCCAAGAAAACGCTGCCGGTGCTCACGATGCACGAGAAGCATGTGAAGGAACTGGCGGTGGCGCATCAGTGAGGGATCCCGTGTTGGGCAAGCGGGCGACAGTGGCGCTCTACGGCGCCCCCCTCTGTCCTGCCGGACATCTCCCCCACTTGGGGGGAGATTGGCGGCTTCGGCGCCCCGCTCGTTCTGCAACGTTGACGATTGGCGAAAGCCAGGGCGGCATCTGATCTCCCCCCTTGTGGGGGAGATGTCCGGCAGGACAGAGGGGGGCGCGAAGGATCGCTACGTTGCGCGCTGTCCATCAACCCTGGCAAATACCGAACCGCCCGCCCACAAGGGGAGAAGGGAAGACCGCTGGCGTTCGCTCGCCGCCACGGTAAGCTCCTCCGCAAACAAGGGAGGACCACCATGGACAAGGAAGTCATCGAAGTGCCCGTCATGTCGGCGAAGGTGCGGGCACTCGGGCTGCCGTGCTCGACGGCGGTGCGGGCCAACGGCTTCGTGTTCATCTCGGCGACGCCGCCGGTGGACATGGTGACCGGCGAGATGGTGCGCGGCGACATCGAGACCCAGACCGAGGCATCGCTGAAAGCGCTGAAACATTGCCTGGAAGCGGCCGGAACCTCGCTCGAGAAGGTGGTGATGGTGCGCATCTACGCCGTCAATTCCGGCTTCTACAACGCCATCAACCGGGTCTATGCGAAGTATTTTGCGACCAACCCGCCGGCGCGCAGTTTCGTGCCGGTGGCGTCGTGGCCGATGGAGTTCGATATCGAGATTGAGTGCGTGGCGGTGGCTTAAAGAGCCACCCGGCAAATATTGTGTACACGAAAGTTCTTGTGTACACTCATCTGATGGATCGGGGGGGCTATATGAACAACCGGAAGCTAGGTGCCCTAGTAGAAATTGAGCAGCTGATCGAGAACCCACCTGTAACGAGCAGGATAATAGATATCGATCCGAAGACTGCCAAGATCCTTCTCGAAGAGAGGAACAAAGGCAATAGGCCACCAAAGCCCAACAAGGTTCAGCAATTCTCATCGGACCTCTCTTTGGACAGATGGGGCCTGACGGGGGACACCATAAAATTTGGGAGTGATGGCCGTCTTCTGGATGGTCAAAATAGGCTTGCAGCGTGTGTTAGATCTGACACAAATTTAAGGTCTCATGTAGTTTTCAATATCGATCCTAGTCTTTTTGGCCGTATGGACATTGGGAAGCCGAGAAATGCGGCAGACGTATTGCACATCGCTGGCTACAAATATGCGTCAACGCTAGCTTCAGCACTTCGCTGGGCATATTTGTTCGATACAAACCCTAACAACCGGGATACGCTAGGGCCTGATTTTGTTCTTGGCCTTGCAAGAACTAAATACCCTGATATCGAACCTTTCCTATCCAAGGGTCGAGCCATAAACAAGCAATATGCTCATCCTGCCGGGCAAGCTTCAGCGCTTCTTTACAAATTCTCCAAGGCGGATAGTGGCAAATATTCCGATTTCTTCGACGCTTGGATGGCTGGGAAGAGAAACGGGCCTTATCAAATAATAGATACGATGCAGGCGCTTCTTCATTCTCAGAAAGTGAATAATAATGGCCGAATACATGAGCTTGTTCGAGCTTCAATTATCATTAAGGCTTGGAATATATTTCGACTAGGACAGAAGGGCTCCTTGGCGCAATTGCAGGCGGCCATGAATTCGCCAATAGAAAAAATTTTCTAATGTTTGTTCCCCGTTTACTTGGCATCTGAATCAGCTTCAAGGATAGCGTTAAATGAAGGTTCGCCCCTATGACAAGACAATTCAGACGCTGTTCGATAGTGGGTTTTACGTAATACCGAGATTTCAGAGGCCATACTCATGGGAGAAGGAGCATATCTCGGATTTTTGGGTGGACATAATTGAGAATCAGGATAACGATTACTTTATTGGGTCGATGGTTCTTTATAGCCATAAGTCTGAATTCATGGTTGTGGACGGTCAGCAGCGATTGACGACAATTACAATACTGCTCTGTGCCATTCGCGACAAATTCCTTGAATTGGCAGAGAACGAGTTGGCAGAGGGCCTCCAAGGAGTTCTTGAGCGCAAGGATATAAATGCGCAAGTCCGCTATACCCTCTTTTCTGAAGCCCCCTATCCGTTTTTCCAAAATCATATACAGAAAATGGGCAAGCCAGATCTGAAGGCGAAGGTTGGTGATGAAGAGGCGGCTCTCAAGTCTGCTTATGATGATTTGCTATCGCTCCTAGGAGATAAGCTGAGTTCAATCGACAACGATGGGACAGTGTCCAGTGACAGACGCCGCTCTGAAAAAGTAAATTTTTTGAAATTGATGCGGGACAAGGTTCTAGGGTTGCAAGTCATAGTTGTTGAACTCGACAACGAGGATGATGCCTATCTGATTTTTGAGACACTTAATACTAGGGAAAGGCAACGTTAACAATGATGTTGCTAAAGAAAAGTGGAATGAAATTTCTCGTATTATAGGTGAGGCGGAGGCCGATATCGATATTAGCCAGTTTCTGCACCATCATTGGCTTTCGTTTAGAGAGTATACGACGGAGAAAGCCTTATTCAAGGAAATTAAGGGATACGTCAAGGCAAACAACGTTGACCAATATCTTGAGAAGATTTACACGGAAGCTCCGTACTATAGAACTATTTTTGAACCTAAGTTCCGTAAATGGGCAAATCATGAGGACGAGATAAGAGACTCGTTGGAGGCGTTGCAATCTTTTAAGGTCCGACAGGCCATGCCGGCTGTGCTGTCAATTGTTCACGATTATTTTTCTGATTTAATTACTCGAAAGCAATGCGAGTTGATCTTGAAAAGACTTGAGAATTTTCATTTTATTTTTACCGCAGTTACTTCTCAGAGAAGCTCAGGTGGAATTTCATTTATGTACTCACATGCTGCGCGATCGATTAGGAACGCTGGTGATAAGGATCGGAAACAAGTCGCACTCAAGGACCTATCGGGAAAGCTGTCTGAAAAAGTCCCTGAGTTTCCAGAATTTATGCTCGGGTGGAGCAATATATTGTTCTCCAATACATATACACGCCAGAGAAGTTTGGTGAGGTATATATTGAGGAAAATTGATGGATTTTATAGAATTGGCGGTAATGTTGATTACAGCAGGTTCACTATCGAGCACATCATCCCACAGAGCGACGGTCGCTTTTCGGAGGAGGCCAAAGCTTGTCTGGGAAACTTGATTTTTTGCGACGCCGAATTAAACCATGAAAAATTGAAGGCGAAGGATTTTAAGGATAAGAAGAAGATTCTGATCGACAATGGTGTCGTTCTCGACGAAGTGCTTATCGACACTGACAAGTTTGACTTGGTAGCTATTGAGAAACGGAACGAGCATCTAGCAAGGGTGGGATACGAGAAGATTTGGGCGGTCTAACTGGGAGCTTCCTTGCCCACTGGATAAGACCGGATGCGTTGAAGAGAATCTCTCTCACGCAAAATACTCCTGCAGCGGCCTAACCTCCAAATTCCCCGCCCTCAACGCCGCAATTGCCTCCGCCACCGCCGCAGCGCCCGACAGCGTCGTGTAATACGGCACCTTCTGCATCAGCGTTGCGCGGCGCAGCGACTTCGAGTCCGACACCGCCTTTTGCCCATCCGTCGTGTTGAAGACGATCTGGACCTGGCGGTTGCGGATGGCGTCCTCGATGTGGGGGCGGCCTTCCAGGACCTTGTTGATCTTCTGCGCGTCGACGCCGTTCTCGGCGAGGAAGCGGGCGGTGCCGGAGGTGGCCAGCACCTTGAAGCCCTGGCCGGCGAGACGTTTCACGGCCGGCAGGATGCCTTTCTTGTCCTCGTCGCGGACAGAGACGAACAGCGTGCCGGAGCGCGGCAGGTCGACATTGGCGCCGAGCTGGCTCTTGGCGAAGGCCAGCGCGAAATCGCGGTCGAGACCCATGACCTCGCCGGTCGAGCGCATTTCCGGGCCGAGCAATATGTCCACGCCAGGGAAGCGGGCGAAGGGGAAGACGGCTTCCTTGACCGCGATGTGGCCGGGGTTGCGTGGGTCCGGCATGGCGCCGTAATGGGCGAAGGCGTTTTCCAGCGTCTCGCCGGCCATGATGCGGGCCGCGATCTTGGCAATGGGCCGCCCTATGGTCTTGGCGACGAAGGGCACGGTGCGCGATGCACGCGGGTTCACTTCCAGCACATAGACCGTGCCGTCCTTGATGGCGTATTGCACATTCATCAGGCCGCCGACGTTGAGCGCGCGGGCCAGGGCCGCCGTCTGCCGCTCCAGCTCGTCGACGAGGTCAGAGGGCAGCGAATGCGTCGGCAGCGAGCAGGCGCTGTCGCCCGAGTGGATGCCGGCTTCCTCGATATGCTCCAGGATGCCGGAAACGAAGGTGTCCTTGCCGTCGCACAGGCAGTCGACGTCGACCTCGATGGCGCCCGACAGATAGGTGTCGAACAGCAGCGGGTTCTTGCCCAGCAGCGTGTTGATCTGGCCGGTCTTGTCGTTTGGGTATTTCTGCTTGATGTCCTCCGGCACCAGGCCGGGCACTGTGTCGAGCAGATAGGTCTGCAGCATGCCCTCGTCATGGATGATCTGCATGGCGCGGCCGCCGAGCACATAGGAGGGGCGCACGACCAGCGGGAAGCCGAGCTCGCCGGCGACCAGGCGCGCCTGCTCGACCGAATAGGCGATGCCGTTCTTCGGCTGGGTAAGGTTCAGCTTGTGCAGGAGCTTCTGGAAGCGGTCGCGGTCTTCTGCCAGGTCGATCATGTCGGGCGAGGTGCCGAGGATCGGGATGCCGGCCTTCTCCAGCGCGTCGGCCAGCTTCAGCGGCGTCTGGCCGCCGAACTGGACGATGACGCCGACGAGCTCGCCCGAGGCCTGCTCGGCGCGCAGGATCTCCAGCACGTCCTCCGCCGTCAGCGGATCGAAATAGAGGCGGTCGGAAGTGTCGTAGTCGGTCGAGACCGTCTCCGGGTTGCAGTTGACCATGATCGCTTCATAGCCGGCGTCGCGCAGCGCGAAGGCGGCATGGCAGCAGCAATAGTCGAACTCGATGCCCTGGCCGATGCGGTTCGGGCCGCCGCCGAGGATGACGACCTTCTTGCGCGACGACACGCGCGCCTCGTTGTCGAGCGCTCCGGCGAAAGGCACTTCATAGGTCGAATACATGTAGGCGGTCGGCGAGGCGAACTCGGCAGCGCAGGTGTCGATGCGCTTGTAGACCGGATGAACGTCGAGCTTTTGCCTAGTCTTCTGAATCACTTCCGCGTCGGTCTTCGTCAGCGAGGCGAGGCGGGCGTCGGAGAAGCCCATCGCCTTCAGCATGCGCAGATTGACGGCATCCTGGGGCAGGCCATGCTCGCGGATGCGCTCCTCCATGGCGATGATGCCGGCGATCTGCTCGAGGAACCATGGGTCGATCTTGCACATGGCGTGCACGTCTTCCAGCGAGGTGCCCATGCGGATCGCCTGCGCCACCATGCGCAGCCGGTCCGGCGTCGGCGTGCCGAGCGCGGCGCGGATGGCGTTGCGGTCGTCGGCATGGCTGGCGGGCGAGCCGCCATGGCCGAGGCCGGGGATCTCGATCTCGTCGAGACCCGTCAGCCCGGTTTCAAGTCCACGCAAGGCCTTCTGCAGCGATTCCTGGAAGGTGCGACCGATGGCCATCACCTCGCCCACCGACTTCATGGCGGTGGTCAGCACTGGTTCGGCGCCGGGGAATTTCTCGAAGGCAAAGCGCGGGATCTTCGTCACCACGTAGTCGATGGTCGGCTCGAAGGAGGCCGGCGTGGCGCCGCCGGTGATGTCGTTCTCCAGTTCGTCCAGCGTGTAGCCGACGGCAAGCTTGGCCGCGACCTTGGCGATCGGGAAGCCGGTGGCCTTGGAGGCCAGCGCCGACGAACGCGAGACGCGCGGGTTCATCTCGATCACGACCAGGCGGCCGTCGGCCGGGTTGACGGCGAACTGCACGTTCGAGCCGCCGGTCTCGACGCCGATCTCGCGCAGCACCGCGATCGAGGCGTTGCGCATCATCTGGTATTCCTTGTCGGTCAAGGTCAGCGCCGGCGCGACGGTGATGGAGTCGCCCGTGTGCACGCCCATCGGATCGAGGTTCTCGATCGAGCAGACGATGATGCAGTTGTCCGCCTTGTCGCGGACGACCTCCATCTCATACTCCTTCCAGCCGAGCACGCTTTCCTCGATCAGCACCTCGGTGGTGGGCGAGGCGTCGAGGCCCGACTGGACGATGTCGTAGAATTCGGCGCGGTTGTAGGCGATGCCGCCGCCGGTGCCGCCCATGGTGAACGAGGGGCGGATGATGGCCGGCAGGCCGACATGGTCGAGCGCCTGGGCGGCGATGGCCATGGCGTGGCTGATATAGCGCTGCTTGCGGTCGCCTTCGCCGAGGTTCCAGCGCGTCTCCAGCGCGTCGAGCGCGGCGTCGAGGTTTTCCGGGTTCTCCGCCTTCAGCGCGGCCCGCTCCGCCTCATGCGTCTTGCGGTCGGCGTTCTTGACGTCGGTGGCGTTGGCCAGCATCGACTTCGGCGTTTCGAGCCCGATCTTGCTCATCGCCTCGCGAAACAGCGCGCGGTCCTCGGCCTTGTCGATGGCATGCGCGTCGGCGCCGATCATCTCGACATTGTAGCGGTCGAGCACGCCCATGCGGCGCAACGAAAGTGCTGTGTTGAGCGCGGTCTGGCCGCCCATGGTCGGCAACAGAGCGTCCGGCCGCTCCTTGGCGATGATCTTGGCCACCACCTCGGGCGTGATCGGCTCGATGTAGGTTGCGTCCGCCAGCTCCGGATCGGTCATGATCGTGGCCGGATTGGAGTTGACCAGGATGACGCGGAAGCCCTCTTCCTTCAGCGCCTTGCAGGCCTGGGTGCCGGAATAATCGAACTCGCATGCCTGGCCGATGACGATGGGGCCGGCCCCGATGATCAGGATCGACTTGATGTCGGTGCGTCTTGGCATGATCGTAAAATCCGTTCGGCGAGCGGCTTGCACGAAAAACCGGGACGGGGGGACCGGCCGGTTGTGCTTGCGATTCAGGTATCAGGCTAGGAGGGCCTTATAGGGAAGAGTTTTGGCGGATGTAACCCCGAAAATGCGGGATCGAGTAGGGGAGTAGGGCAGTAGGGCAGTAGGCAGTAGGGCGGTAGGGCGGTAGGGCGGTAGGGCGGTAGGGCGGTAGGGCGGTAGGGCGGTAGGGCGGTAGGGCGGTAGGCGTTCTCTTCCCTTACTGCCTTACTGCCTTACTCCCTTAATTGCCTAGCGCCAGCTGATCCGTGATCTCGAAGCGTTCGGCGGCGCCGACGCGGATCATGTTCAGCGTGCCTTCGCGGGTGAAGCGGAACTCGTCGGGAGAGTCAGAGCCGGCCGGCTGGCCGCCACGAAAGGTGATGACGCGCGTTCCGCCATCGGGCCAGGTCACGGTGACCGTGCTGTCGCCGTCGTTGCGCGCCACGCTGACCTCGCAGCGGGTCATCGGCTGGCCGATGCGGCGCGCGCAGGGGATGCCGCCGGCGGCATCGGGAGCGGGGCCGTCGGAGATTCCACCCGCCGACGCCGCGAAGGCGAGGCCATAG
>Ga0315336_1006843_pt1 | contig 11380 bp, 6 predicted proteins | sample ASW5metaG_FD_204512 | JGI IMG/M metagenome (GOLD analysis project Ga0315336, IMG submission 204512) | Ammonia-oxidizing marine archaeal communities from Monterey Bay, California, United States - ASW #5 | ecosystem: Environmental > Aquatic > Marine > Intertidal zone | place: USA: California...
CGCTGCGAAATTGATCGGCGGCCACGCGACCATCGACGCCACGCGGGCCGAGTTGGAGCGCAGGCAGCAGGACCCGGTGGCTGTGCACGCTTCGGAACAACGCCTGTTCCGTTTCTGGGACCAGTGGCTCACCGGTGAAGAATTTCCACACTTGTTCCATCTGGATCTCGGCACGCGCGCCGTCCGAGATCTGACTCCCGACTCGACCGCCTGGTTCGATTTCATGACTCCCACGGGACAATTCGATATCGCACCCGACGGTCGCGAGGTGGTTTTCGCCGGGCTGGTGACCGATCCGGACTGCAATGAAGTCGAGTCGCGACTGTTCATCGTGCCGATCAATGGTGGACAGTTGGAGTGCATCACACCCGACGCACCGGCCGGCACGGTCCGTCCCCGCTATGCACCGGATGGGTCCACCATCGTGTATGGCCGCAAGGAAGATCGTTACTTCTACGCGGACCGGCCCCGGTTGTACCGCTACCATCGCCAGACCGGCGAGCACACAGCGTGGTGCGCTGCCTGGGATCAGGCCCCAAGCGAATGGACCTATACACCCGACGGCAGCCTGCTGTTTGTCGCCGAGTGCGTCGCGCGGACACACCTCTACAAACTGCAGGCTGATGAAGACACTCCTCGACTATTGGCCACAGGAGGAACCATCGCAGGTCCGCAGATCGCGGATGACGGTGTCATTTACTTCACGCGACAATCGCTCCAGCAACCAAGCGAGGTTTATCGTTGTGGCCCCACGGGCGAAGACGTTCGTCCCGTGACCCGTTTCACCGAACAGTCACTGTCCGGCATCGCTCTGGGTGAGGTGCGCGCAGTGCAGTGTGAAGGCGCCGGCGGTGAGACCGTACAGTCGTTTGTGATCCTACCTCCCAACCACGATGCCATGACACCCGCTCCCTTTGTGAATGTCATTCATGGCGGGCCGCACGGCGTGTGGGGTGACCAGTTTCATTACCGCTGGAATTCTCAGGTGTTCGCCGCTGGAGGCTACGTCGTGGCACTGCCCAACTTCCAGGGGTCCACATCGTGGGGCAACGATTTTTCACAGCGGATTCAAGGTGCCTGGGCTGAGCGGCCCTTTGCAGATGTGATGGCCGTGACGGACCACTTGATCCAGAGTGGTCTGATCGATGGAGATCGCATGGCCGCCGCGGGTGGTTCTTATGGCGGTTATCTGGTCGCCTGGATCGCGGGGCACACGGATCGCTTCCAATGCCTGGTGAACCACGCCGGTGTGTATGACACCCTGTCGATGTACGCCAGTGATGCCACCTGGGGCCGCGGACGCTCGTTTGGCGGTCTGCCCTGGGATGGACTGGAAGCGATCGACGCCTGCAACCCGGCCCGCTTCACCGCGGGCATGTCCACACCCATGTTGGTGATCCATGGAGAACGCGACTATCGAGTCCCCGTAACCCAATCGCTGGCATGTTATGGAGTGCTGCAGGCCAAAGGCGTTCCGTCCCGGCTGCTGCACTTTCCCGACGAGAACCACTGGATTCTGAAAGCTCACAACTCGAAACGCTGGTACCAGGAAGTCCTGGACTGGATCGACCGCTGGTTAGGACGTTGCGTGTCCACGGATCCGGGCGCGTGACCGTCGCCACCGTCAGCGGTGGGCCACAGAACCACTGTCAACCGGCGGTCGCAGCAGCGCGGCTGTGTCTGACCCAGCCGATCAGGCCTGCGATAGCAACTCCGGCAAGCATCGTGTGCGCCATGGTCTCAGTCACCTCTTCGGCCGGCACGTGCAACACGTCTTCCAGAGGCACAAAGCGAAACACACGGCGCGCGATCAACTGCGACAGCAGGTAGGCCCATCCCGTAGCAACCAGTGGTAACAGTAACCTCCGGTCGGCCAGAGTATCCATCAGGAAACGTCTCCAGGCCCAGCCCCAGACACCGAGCAGACCCAGTGCCACATAGACTCCCTTGCTGGTGCCGGCGAAATGCCACTCGCGGCAGTAAAACGCCACGGCCAGCAGCGCCAGCAGCAACCGCAACCGATCGCGTCCGACCAGGGCATGCAAGGCGAAGGCCACTGCGGCCGGCCCCAGCAAGGTCAACGCCAACGGCTCATGCGTGCCCTTGAAATTCCAGACTTGGAAATCGTTGACGTGTGCCGGATACGTGGAGAATGCGGCCAGCACCGGCAACGCCAGCAAGGCATAGGCCCAGACTGCGACCGGTCGAGAACCGGCGTTCACAATACCTGCAGCCTGGACACTCATGCGAAGTTCACCAACCTTTCTCTGAGGCGGGGGATCGTAGCAGAGTGTAAAATGTGTGTGAATCTCAGATTCTCGTGACGCACAGATCATCACAAACAGGCCGCATCGCGCCTCGGACGCCACCCAATCCTCAATTGCCGACCACCCTCCCCACTCGAACCGATGCGACAGACACATTGTTTGCCTTTCGTAATGCCGGCCCAGAGTTCATCGTTGTGTGTCGTCCATCTTAATGAGATACTCAATAGTCGTGCTGGCTGCGACTCTGTCGAACCAGGCGCGAATTCCTATGCGATTCCGTCGCGTATTGACAAGGCAATGGCCCCTCCACACGTCGAAGGACAGCAACCATTGCGCACGTAAATGAAGTGACCGTATGAGCGTTTCCACACCGTCCCCAGTCATTTCGCATTTGGTCACTACCATCATTCCGGTGTACAACAGGCCGGACATGCTGCGGACAGCGGTGGAATCCGTCATCAGCCAGACCTACCGACCGATCGAGGTCATCATTGCCGATGATGGATCAACGGACGAGACGGGACATGTCGGCCAATCGCTGGCGGATTGCGACCCGTTGAACATCAAGTATGTCCGTATTGAAAATCAGGGACCCGGTCCGGCACGGGAAGCCGGCCGATTGCTGGCTCGGGGAGAGTTCCTGCAATACCTGGATAGTGACGACCGCCTGCTTCCCAACAAGTTTGCCGACCAGGTCGACGCCTTGCATCAACATCCCGAGTGCGACATCGCCTACGGCTTGACACGCTTAGTCGACGCGAACGGCAGCATACTTGCCGAGCCTTTTAAATGGACCGATCGTCAAATCTCAGAGTTGTTTCCAGGATTGCTGGTCGATCGCTGGTGGTGTACCCACACGCCGCTTTATCGCAGGAGCGTGGCGGACAAGGTTGGCGCGTGGACCGACATGCGCTGGTCTCAGGACTGGGAGTATGATGCCCGGTTTGGCGCCCGGAATTGCCAGCTGATCAACTGTGGTTCGTACGTCAGCGAACACGTACAGCACAGTGGCGTGCGGCAGACCTCGGAGGCCAAGTGGTCGGAAGACCCGGAGCGGTTACGAAACCGAGTGGATTTGTTGACGGCCCTTTTGCGAAACGCGCGATCCACGAACGTACCTCGCGATGCGGCCGAGTATCAGCACTTTGCCCGCTGGTGCTTCACCATCGCACGCCAGTGCTCCACACAGGGAATGCGCAGCGAATCCGAGCAATGCACCCGCATGGCCCGTGATGCAGCTCAGGATGGCAAGGCGGCCGGTGGAATCCGACTGTTTCAGGCGCTGACCAAGGTATTCGGACACCGGATGTCCGGACGTCTGATCGCCTATTTCACTGCCCGGCGGCGCGCAACGGGCGACTACACGATGGATCAATCATTCGCCCGCGCCGATTCCTAGACGCCTGGCCAGCGGGCACCCCGCTGGCCAGCACGCCCACTCTTGCCGAGGCTGTCCGGCAACGGTACTGCCGTGTCGGCCGCGTGCCGACGGGTCAGCGCGCTGCCGGCGGCGGTTAATCGAGCTGGGAACGCGTCATCGTCACTTGGCCGGCAGCTCCATGACTTGCACCTTGCGGATGCAGACCTTGCTGCCGGGATCGTGCTGCTGAAAAGCAAAGTGCCCCTGCTTGAAAGCCTGTGTGAAGTCCAGGTGTTCGTACAGCTCGTTTCCGTTGACCGTGATCTTGATCCGCGTCACCGCTCGGCCACGCCAGACGTCATCACGAACTTCAACCTCGTAGGTGAACCACGTGTCGGGTTCGACCAGCCGTTTGTACACGTGACACATCCCGTACAGCGAACCGGTGCGGATCGGATCCCGGTGTGTGCTGTCGATTTGTGCCTCATAGCCGTTCGAGAAGCCCGGTTTGCGCGTCGTGCGAAAATAGAGGCCGGAATTCCCCTTGTCGTTGATCTTCACCTCGGCACGATAACGAAAATTCTTGTACGGACCTTGCGTGGACACCAGCATCGACGCGGCGCCCGAACCGCACAACGCCCCATCTTTGACCTCCCACACACTCTTCTGGTTGCCAACCTTTTCCCAACCGTTCATGGTCTTGCCGTCAAACAGAGACACCCAGCCCTTGTCCTGGGCCTGCGCGTCACAGGCCAGCAGCGACACGATCAGGATGCAAGGCACACCGGCCAGCCAGCGGAGCACAAGTTTCATGCGAATGTTCCTCATCTCGGTGAATCAAGATTGGTGAATGAAAATTGGTGAAGCGAGAGTGTCTGAACTCGACAGGTTGCCGTCCGCAATCGACGAACGACTTGCACCCCACCATAACCGGCCCAGCCAGCGAAGCAATGATCCGGACTCGAAACACGCGGCCGGACCGCTACCGGCGCTGGATCGAGCAACCGGGAATGGACGTTACTTCCCCGGGATCTCGTTCAAAGTGTAATAGGCGTTGATATGCAGCAGTCGCTGGCCCTCGGCCGATCGCATGGCTCCCAGGTCGAACGCGTGCACGTGCCCCTGAACTCGTCCCGCGACGTACAAACGCACGCGCAGCCCGTCGGCCGACACCTCCGCTCGAGTGACCCGGGGCGTCGTGTGGTCGACTTCCGGGCTTCCGTAACCCTGTTGGTAAATGTGGGTGAAGCTGCCGAGTTTGTAGGTCGACGGCCGAGCTGCGACAGTCGGGGCGACTGGCTGCGTGAATGCAACCAGAAATCCGTCGGGGGTGGCCGTGATCCGCTGGATCTCGAACGGTACTTTTCCGGTCCAGTCCAAACGTTGCAGCGCGTACGGCCGCGGTCCGCGGACCGGCCAGCCTCGATTGGTTCCGCCTACGATCAAATCACCGCGGGGTGTGAACTGGCAGGCGATCAGGCCCGTGGCCAACCCCTCGCGAAACGGATAACAGGCTCCCTGCCACACTCCGTTGACTTTCTCTGTCGTGGCCCGCATCACCACGCTCAAACTGAAATCACCCACGAAAATCTGATTCTCGAACGGTCCGAATTTCCCACCCGTGCGATCCACCACAAATCCGGAAATCGAGCGGCCCATTTTGATATAGGGAAAAACCACCGCGTAGGGCACGAGCTGCTTGATGCGTTTGCGTTCGACCATCAAGCGGGACCGCGTGTTGGGTTGAACCGGTTTCGGTCCCAAACTGTCGGTGAGTTCGTACCAATTGAAACTGATCGGGTGCCCCATGAAACCACCGGGCACGAGGGCTTTCAAAGAACAGGAACCGTTCCAGGGACCCTGGCTTTCGGCGTAGAACATGACTCCGTGTTCGTTGGGGCCGATTCCGCACGGACTCCGGATTCCACTACACACCGGAATCGCCTTTCCAGACGGCGTGATCTTCAAACACCACCCACGAAAAGGAACCTTGGATCGGTACGATTCCGACAAACACAGGGCCACCCAGATGTTTCCGGCAGAATCGGGTTTTGAACCGAATGAGAATTCGTGGTAGTGATGGAAACCCCAGACGTCGCTGAGTGTTTTGAAGCGGTCGGCGCGACCGTCTCCATCACTGTCCGTGATGCGTGTGACCTCAGTTTGTTGGGTGATGTAGAAGGCCTGATCGCGATAGGCCAGGCCGAAGACTTCATCGAGTCCGGCTGCGAATCGTTGGAAGCGTGTCCGGGGATTCTTGTCAAAAGCGCCGCTGACCAGGTAAATGTCACCGCGGCGGGTGCCAATCGCCAGCCGTTGATCAGGCATGACTTCCAGACTGGTCGCTTCCAGGGCCATATCTTGAGGAAACGGAATGTCGACGATCTTGTAATAAGCGGACTCGCGTTCGGCGGTTCCCCAATGTTCTCCCAGAGTCTGGCCAGCGGCGGTCCCCGCCCAAGTCAGACAGAACATCAGTGTTACACGAAATCGCATCCGAGATCTCCTACCAAACGTATTCGAGAGTGAGTGTTGATTTTCCTGCGGCAACATTCAGCGGGATGCGGAGCAGTTGTCCGGTGAGCGTCTTGACAACCGCACCCTGGTGCGCCGCATCGATCCGAACGCGCAACCTGTTGTCGATCAGGAATTCCCCATTCCCCACCGCTTCAATTTTCTTGCCGCCTGCAGCTCGAAATGCCAAATCGCTGCGGCCCTTGGCGGACGTGAATGTCAGCGTACGACGCATCCACCGCTTGTCGCCCTGAGTCCCCTTGACGTCCAGCGGATAGTCTTCAACCTCAACGCTGTCGAATCGATAGTGGAAGGCCGGCCTGCGCAGTTTATCGAGACGATACCCTAGAAACTGGTGTCTCGGTGACCGCGGCTGGCCCGGAAGCCACGGCTGGCGTGTATCATCCAGTTCGGGGCCGACGGGAAACTGAATCTGATCGCCGCCGAGCGGTCGTACGTTGCCGTGCCCTTGCCCCCGCCACACGCCACCCGGATCGGCGAACTTGCCCTTCCAGATCATCGCCAGTCGCATCTGCTCTGCGTCGAAGGCCAGGTTCAGTTGCAGTGGATAGCCGACACCGATACCCCGTTTGCCGATTCCCGGATAACTGCGTCGCAGCATGACCGCTTCGTCTCCGGCCAGGAGTTCGAGCGGTTGCCGCACCAGGCCTCGCGGAACCCGTGCCTGTCGACCATCTATGAGGTACTGCCACAGGGCCTCGATCTGCTGCTGACTGTCGCCCGCCAGGATATCGCGGCGCATCGCACGTCCGCCGGGCCAGAACGAAGGCATCACCGTGTTGGGACTTAATGCTTGCGGAGTTTGCATGTATTGATAAAACCACGATTTGTGCAGCCGCTCGGACATGTCCGTCAAATCAAGCGCCGACATCGTCACCGCGGGTTTCCGCTGAAACGTGTGACAGGCCACGCAGTTCAAACCACCGTTACCGGCCATCTTCCACCCGGCTTCGCGCATCGGTTTCCGATCAGAAAACTCAGCGAATTTGAGCTCGGCAACGCGATCGGCTTCCGCTAGCAACCCGACCAGATGAATCACGTTTTCTGCACCGTACTGCGGCATCCGCGTTTTCATGTACGGTCGGATCGTGCGGCCTGACACCAGGACTTCGCGTATCCAACGGGGTTTCAATTTCGCGCCAACCGCGGTCAATGGAGGTGGGATGCGACCCTGGGGGCCCAGATTCTGATTGGTGGTACGGAAATAGGTATCGCGTTCGGGAGCGACGCCTCCCAGCGCGCCGCGCTGATGGCAGTTCACGCAGCGAAACGTACTCAACGTCAGCGCGATCCGTTGTTGGCTGGTCAGTTTGCCGGCCTGGCGGGCGACGGCCGCTGCGAGTGCCGAGCGTTGTGCGGCCGGCAATTCAAATCGCGGCCAATCCCCCAACTTCGCGGAGAGACATCCCTGTGTATTCCGCAGCGCGGTCCATGCCGTGTACTCCCGCCGCGGCAGTGCGGCGTCCGTGGCGTGACAGGCGTTGCATCCCAGCCGTTGAAACTGGCGTTTGCCCTCAGCGGCCAGATCGACGTTGCGCGCAAACGGCTGCAGCGGCTCGGCCGGTTGTTTGTGACTACTCAGCAGTGCGGTCGGCGGCGACTCCCAATCCCGACCGGGACCCTTCCATTGCAGATCCAGCGTTGCATCACCTTGGATTTGCAGATAGGTCAGCTGAATCGCGTGGTGCCCCGCCGTCAACTCGATCTCCGCCTCGGCCGACCGCGGTCCGCTCTCCGGTTGCGGCGCGAGCGAAATCAGCGGCTTGCCGGCCAGGCTGAGCCGACCGGCCTCTGCACACTTCAAGGCGAACGTATATGTACCCGATTGTGGGATCTCGAGGAAACCGTCAAACACTACGGCGTAGTCGTCTTGATCATCGGCAAATGGAGTAAGCGAGAACCCCGCCGCGATGCCCGCCGCGTGTTCCTTACCCGGCAAACGATCGAAGCCTTCATGCATGTCGCCTCGGAATAGCGTGTAACGCAATGCTCCCGATACGCGCGTTTGCCTGAGCAGATAGTGGGCGATGTCCAGAGCTTCCCAATGAGACAACCGCAGATCAGGCATGCGTTTCGAGGGTCGAGCCAGATGCGGTTGCTCGAGAAACGTCGCCAGACTGTCGATGTTGTACTTCTGTTCCAATTTTCCCAGGGGCACCGAAGTGTCGGCCAGCGTGTCACTCCCGTCGCTGCTTCGAGGCGAATGGCAGGCCACACAGCCCACGGAATGAAACAAGCCGTGCCCGCGGCCGGCCGCGATGCGATCGGGAGCCTGCAGGGCAAAATCGCGCTCGCTCAACGAAACCAGGTAGTGCGTGATCTCCCGGGCAACGCCGCGACGCTCATCCGCCGCAAGCCGTGCCATGACATCCGGCATGCTGGTATGCGGTTTGACGCTCCGCGGATCCCCAATGAAACGCTCGATGTACGCCGGGTTGATGCGTCCCGCAGACCAGGTCAGATCGGGAGCCACGTTGGCCGGAATGCCGGTGGCGTTGGCGGCGTTGCGATGGCACATGGCACAACGCAACGCATCCATCAAGGCCAGGCCTCGCAACTCGTCGCTGAGCTTGCCCTCACCCGCGGCGTGACTCGGCAAGCTGGAATCGGGCGCGGGGCCGGCTGCCACCAGCTCCATCATGTAGCGAACCAGGTCCAAAAACTGCTGTCGATCGGTGAGTTGATCCATCAGCGCATCCGGCATTCCCGACTTCTTGCTGATCACCAACTGTTCGACGTCACCGCTGTTCAGGGTCAACAGCCGCCGGGTCCCCGCGGACTCGCGGAGCACGGTGTTCTGCGGGCCGCGGTTGATCACTCGACCACTGAATGTCTTGCCGTCGCGGGTCAGCACGTTGACCACTTCGTATTTCTGTTTGATGACCTTGGACGGTAATAACAATGATTCAACCAGATAGGCGTCGGTTGCTTCGGTGCCCAGCCGAGTCAAATCCGGTCCCAACAGATCCCGGCCGCCCGGAGTGTGGCAGTTGACACAGCCGAGCTTCTGTTGTGCGAACAGAATGGCGCCTCGAATCGCGTGACCGCGATCGCGGGACGCTTTGGCCAATGCCGGCACACCTTCGGCCTTGAGCTTCTGTGACAAGGGTTGCGCCGGGGCCGCGGTTGCGACAGCCAACAGGATCACGCCGCAGAACACGCCCGTTGCGGCCTGGGAGACGCGAACGCCTCGCATGAGATGTGCCTGATTCATACGCTGCCTGCACTCCGGTCCCAATCCCACCACCACGGATCAATTTCCGCCACAAACCGGTGTGATCGCCGTCAACGAGGGTCTCCGCCCCGATTTCCAGCGGGAGTCCCGGCAACGCGTCCGCCTCCAGCCAATTGAGTCACCTGCTCATCAGATGTCGGCACCCGTCTTGGTGGATACGTCACGTTGCCCACGAGAATACCCGGCCGCGCAACGCCCTGCCAGTTGCGCCGTTTATTGATCCACTCCACCCCAGATGTCACCGACGGTGAACCCTTCCGGAAAGGGGTCATCCGGGTCCAGACTATACTGCGCTGTCCCCGTGATCCATGCCCGTCCACTGAGCGTGGGGATGACCGCCGGATAGGGCGCGCCCACATCCACCGCGCGCAACAATTTACCGGTGAACACGGTGCCCAGGATGCCTTCGTGGCGAAATTCCTGTTCCAGCGGCAACTTGCCGCGAGCGTACAGCGTCGCCATCCGCGCACAGGTCCCGGTTCCACACGGCGAGCGATCGCAGGCTCCGGTCCAGGTGGCCGGCCGCGACCAATCCAGCTGGCCGGTGGAAACGACCACGACGTTACGCATGTCGGCTTGGGGACTCAACGCGGGACCTGACAACTGAGCGATGGTGACTCCGGCGATCTCCGGTTGTTGAGGATGCACCACGGGCAATTGCTCCTGCGCCGCGGCTTTGACCATCTCTCCGATGCGAGTGATCTCGCCGGCATTCTCGGGAACCAGTCGCAGGTTCCATTGGTCGGCTTGAGCAATCACGTAAAACATTCCACCGTAGGCCACATCGACGCGCACGGAACCCAGTTCAGGCACGTCAATCACCGCGTCAATGTGCATGGCAAACGCCGGCACGTTTTCGAATGTCACCGCGACCACCTTGTTGTCGCGAACTTCCGCTCGGACCCGAATCAACCCGGCTGGGGACTCGAGCGTCAATTCCGTGACCGGTTCCACCGCGGGGATCATGCCCGTCTCCAGCAACACGGTGGTGACAGCAATCGTGTTGGTGCCGGACATTGGCGGATATTCCACCTGCTCCATGATCACGTAACCGGCGTCGGCCTCGGGATGACAGGCGGGCAGAATCAGGTTGCAGTTTGACGCCGGATATCCTCGTGGCTCACGCAGCATGAGCTTGCGCAGATGGTCAGCGTGCTGTTCCAGGTAGCATTTCTTTTCAAACACGGTGTCACCGGGTACGTCGAGCACTCCGCCAACAATCACGCGACCTGGTTCGCCGCAAGCATGCGTGTCCACAGCCGAAATCACTCTCGCGACACGCATCTCTGGGTTCTCCGCAAAGTCGTTGGACCTGTGCCCTGGACCTGTGCTCCGGAACTGTGCCTGAGCCGCGAGAGTCCAAGATGGGCGAGCGTAGCAGTTGGCTCGATTGGGAGCCATCGCAACAGCCTGGCGATCGAGTCACCGAGATGAAACGACAACTGACGGAATGACCGTACCGCTCTATTCGATCCAGAAACTGAACAGCTTGGCCTCGTTCAATTCAAATCTCAGACGCGGTCGCACGGCGTTCGGCAACTTCTGACGCGATTTCCAGGTCACCGCCAGGCTGATTCCGTCGCCCGTCAATGCGCGGCAGTCATCGAATCCATAACCCGCAATCGGCCGGTTGTCTTCAGTCACGATCGCCACCCGTAAGCGTCCTTTATCCGCCATCTGCGCATTGACTCGCAGCGATGCGCCTGTGAACGTCAGCGGCCGCGTGGTCAGCACTCCGGGCTTGCCACCGCCATTGATCGAGGCAAACCGATCACGCTTCAGCGTGGCCAGCCCCAGGGCGTAGTCGGTGCGATGAGCGGCCGGCAGATTCTTGTTGGCCATCTCGATCTCGGTCGGTGCGCCAAAGTAATAGACCCACACCTCGTCGCCGACTTCGAGCAACGACACCGGGCGCATGATACTCGCGTCCCAGGTGTCGTGCTGATCGTTGAATCCCATAAACGGTTGACCGGCTCCCACCCG
>Ga0315336_1006844_pt1 | contig 11380 bp, 9 predicted proteins | sample ASW5metaG_FD_204512 | JGI IMG/M metagenome (GOLD analysis project Ga0315336, IMG submission 204512) | Ammonia-oxidizing marine archaeal communities from Monterey Bay, California, United States - ASW #5 | ecosystem: Environmental > Aquatic > Marine > Intertidal zone | place: USA: California...
CTTACCTATGTTCGATGGCTCAGAGTTAAGGCAATTTGTGGAGAAAGCAAACTGGGTAACAGTCAATCACTATGAATGGGAACTTCTCAAGGAGCGAACAGGTTGGGATGCGGATGATTTCAAAGAAAATCTGCAGGCACTTATTGTTACGCAAGGGGGTGAAGGTTCAGCAATCTATACTCCTGAAAATGACTATCAAATACCGGCCGTGATCCCTGGTACGGTTTGTGATCCAACGGGATGTGGTGATGCGTATCGCGCCGGTTTACTTTATGGCCTGCTTCATGGTTATGACTGGATGACCACGGGCTGTATCGCAAGCTTGATGGGAGCTATTAAGATAGAATCTCACGGGACGCAAAATCATCACTTTGAGTTAGAGGAATTTGAGCAGCGTTTTGAGGCCAGTTTCGGGCACGCTTTAAAGGGAGTGGAAAAATAAGATGAGTCAAGCGATTGCTATGGAGAGCACTGAAAAGGACTACGTAGTTAAGGATATTTCCCTTGCGGACTTTGGACGCCGAGAGATTGCGTTGGCAGAACACGAGATGCCAGGCCTAATAGCGACACGAGAGGAGTATGGTTCTTCACAGCCACTCAAGGGATGCCGTATCACGGGTTCTTTGCACATGACGATCCAGACGGCTGTCCTGATTGAAACTTTAGAGGCCTTAGGGGCAAAGGTACGATGGGCCAGCTGCAATATCTTTTCTACCCAAGATCATGCGGCTGCAGCGATTGCGGCTGAGGGCATACCGGTTTTTGCCTACAAGGGGGAAACACTTGAAGAGTATTGGGATTACGTGGACCGGATCTTTAATTGGGGGGATGGCAAGGGACCAAATATGATTTTAGATGATGGGGGAGATGCCACTTTGTTTGTGCATCTCGGCTGTCAGGCAGAAAAGGACCCCTCAGTGCTGGAAAAAGAACCGGAAAGCGAAGAGGAGCGAGTGCTCTTGGCTCAGATCAAGAAATCTATCAGTAAAAACCCTCAGCGTTTTCAGACGATTGCGGATGGTATCTTGGGTGTGACCGAAGAAACTACAACGGGGGTGCATAGACTCTATCAGATGTTTGAGCAGAACGAGCTATTGTTTCCGGCAATTAATGTCAATGATTCAGTCACCAAGTCTAAGTTCGACAATCTTTATGGATGTCGTCACTCATTGGTGGACGGCATTATGCGTGCTACGGATGTAATGTTAGCGGGAAAAATTGCGGTTGTTGCAGGCTATGGAGATGTAGGAAAAGGATCGGCACAATCATTGAGGGCGCAAGCAGCTCGGGTCATCATCACCGAAATTGATCCCATTTGTGCTCTACAGGCTGCCATGGAGGGTTATGAAATTATGACCATGGATGAAGCGTGTAGTGTCGGTGAGGTATTTGTCACAGCCACCGGTTGTGTCGACGTATTGACCGAAGACCACATGAAGAAAATGAAGCACAACGCAATTGTTTGCAACATTGGCCACTTTGATAATGAAATCCAGATCGACCAGATTCGCAAATACCAATGGGAAAAAATAAAACCCCAAGTTGACAAGATCACCTTTTCTGATGGCAAAAGCATTATTTTGCTGGCTGAGGGGCGCTTGGTAAATTTAGGTTGCGCGACCGGCCACCCGAGTTTTGTTATGTCTAACAGCTTTACAAATCAGACCTTGGCACAAATCGAGCTTTATACTAATCTCAGCCAATATCCTTTGGGTGTACACACCTTGCCTAAGGAGATTGACGAAAAGGTAGCGCGTTTGCATTTAGATAAACTTGGTGTTCGCCTGGAAGCACTCACATCTAAACAAGCTGACTATATGGGTTTGCCTGTTGAGGGCCCCTATAAATCGGACCACTACAAATACTAATATTACCTTGAGGCTAATAAAGGACGTGGGTTGAAAATTACTCCAACCTCACGTCCCGACCGAGCGTGCTTTTTTTGTTAAGAAATACGGTTTTTTGGGTATCTTGGTTCTTCTTTAGCTTTTTGCGTTCTGTATTAGAATCTCTAAAGAATTCTTGGCATGACCAAGTGATCTTGGGTCTTGCAGAAAGCGTTGCGAGAAGTTGAATCCTAGGCCGATGCTGTTGAACTGAAAGGCAAACCAGGCAGTGTCTAGGCCTTGTTTGAATGTGCCCTCTGCGACAGCCTTTTGTGCACTTCGACGGATACAGTCCATCCAGATGATTTGTTCTTGAATAAGATAATTACGAAGCTGACCCTCCCTATTTTCCAATTCTATGCAAGCGCTTATGAGCGCGCTGGCCTTTTCTTTATCATCGGCGATTGCCCAATCCATCCAGAAACTAAAAAGCTTTTGTAGCCGATCTTTCCCTGTTTTTTTTTGGAGTCCAGGTCCCATGACTTTCGTCTTGAAATCCTCGACGACTGCTTCAAGGACGGCAAGCTGTAAGCTTTCCTTGGAACCAAAGTGCCCAAATAGGCCACTTTTCGACATCCTTGTTTTTTTTGCTAGCTCTCCGATACTGAAACCTTCAAACCCCATTACGCTGGTGAGGTAAATGGCCTTCTCTAGAATCATCCGCCTTGTTTTCTCCCCTTTTTTCACGGAATTTTTATACTGAACGTTCGTGCCTTTTGCAACTTTTTTATGTCTTGCTGCGCCTTACTCAGCAACTAGTCCATCGTCAAGCTGGTTCAGCAATGCCCTAGCCGTACCATCGGAAGGTGATATGGTTAGAAGCGCGCGAGCGTACCGGAGAGCATTCTGGGTCGCACCTATATCACGATGGATGGTAGCCAACGCGATTAGAATTTCACGGTTTCCTGGAAATCGTTCGTTGGCCTTTTGCAGTACCTCTATTCCGCGCTCGTGCTCGTTCATAGAATTTAGTGCAACTCCGAGAATGTACTGATAATAAGGCTCTTCCGGAGCAAGCTGGCTTGCCTGAGCTAACATTTCTAGCGCTTCTGCAGGCTTATTAGTTCGCACTAAGGAAAATCCCAAGGCAGCCGTTAGAGCCTGATCGTTAGGATTGAGTTCCATTCCCATACGCAACAATTGCTCCGCCTCATTTTCTCGGCCTTGGCTGCGGTAAAGGTCGGATAAATTGACATAGGTCGGAATAAAAGAGGGGTTTTGTTTTAGGCCAATTTGAAACGTTTCTTCAGCATCACCCAATCTTCCGAGTTGGCCAAGAGTTCCGCCAAGATTGAACAAACCTTCTCCTCGGTCGCTATTAAAACGTTGTGATTCAATGTACTCGTCCACCGCAGCGTCTAAGTCTTGACGTCTGCGTTCGCTGAGCTCGTTGCGCAGGGGAATTAGTGTTCGTCCCGCGTCCATTCGAAAGGCCTTCAGGGGATGACTGAGAAAGCGCTGAGCAAGCTGCATACGCATTTCAACTGGGATATTCTGTAGAGCTTCCAGTGCCGCAAGCTGCACCAGAGCTTCCCTGTCGTTCAAGCTCTGTATCAACAGGTCTAGCGTTTGGCCGTCAATCTGGTTCGCAAGGAGATTTATCGCTGTGGCGCGGACAATCGAAGGCATTTCGTTGTCCTCAATTACTCGGCTCAACATAGGTATTCGGCTTTCACTCCATGTACGTCCTGCATGAATAGCCTCTCCGTAATGAAATCTGGTATTCCGTCCTTCTGGGTACCAGCTTCCTACTTGGTCCGCAGCCCACTGAGCTGTTTGATCTTGATGACAGTCATTGCAAGCATTTGGAGTTCCGATTTTCACAGACAGATCAGGTCGTGGTACCCGGAAACTGTGGTCACTGCGGGGATCTACGACCATGTAAGTTTCACTCCGCATATGACAATCAATGCAACCAACAGACGTGTTCTCTGCCGAGTGTCGGTGGTGTTCGTATGTGTCAAATTGGGTTACCAAATGGCACTGGCTACAAAGTGCGTTGCCCGACGCGCGCAGTTTAGTACTGTGGGGGTCATGACAATCACTGCAGCTAACCCCTGCTTTGTACATGGCACTTTGTAGAAAAGAACCATAGACAAAGACCTCTCCGAGGATTTGGCCATCTGAATGATAGAGTGCAGGACTCAGGAGCGCGGGACGGTAGGCGTCAAGCAAGGCTTGGCCTGGCTCGTATTCGTCGCTGAACTGTGAGCGCCGGGCATGGCATTGGCCACATACTTCAACCTCATCGTGTCTAGTCAGTTCAGGCATCCGGCTTGCGATACCGGTTTCATCGTTGAGTACCCATGATCTGTTTTTAGTTTTAAGTCCGAGCTGAGTATCAGAAGGCGCTGCGACATGGTGGGATCCCGGTCCGTGACAGGCTTCGCAGTCCACGTCTATGCTGGACCAAGTGGTTTCAAACGTGTCCTCAGATAAAGTGTAGTTTTTTTTCAGATTAGTTGAGTGGCATTCAGCGCAGGTCGTATTCCAATTCTGGAATGTGCCTGTCCAGTGCAACGGGTCGTTGTGGTCAATTTTTTCATCCGGATAAAGGTGAAACCAGCGCTGGCCCCCCTCTGCAGCAGATCGGGTATCCCAAGCAATACCAATGGATTGGTAGTGCCCTCCCGGTAACTGCACTAGATATTGTTGAAGGGGTTCGAAGCCGAACGTATGGGTAATTTTATAGTTCTCCAGAGTCCCGCTTGGCCCATCGGTCCGAATCCAAAAATCTCCATCTTGCTCGAAAAAGATGCTGGCAACGTCGTTGTAGACGAAGCTGGTGTTATCGAAGTTCCCGAGTACTGTTTGATCAGAGGCAACTTGCATGGCCAGGTCATGATCAGACTCTCTCCAGGCCGTCGCCTCTTCCGTGTGGCAGGAGACGCAAGTCTGCCCACCAACGAAGGTCGGGGCTTCTTGGGGTGCTGAAATTTCAGTTTGAAGTAATTCTTCCTGTTCCGGCGTACAGGCTGATAACAAAATGAAAAAGGCCCAGGCGATTAATCCTCTTAATCTCCAACTCATGTTAGGTGCCAGCGCGTGGAGTTGTTTTTCAAATCATTTTCGCCTTACCCTTTTTAGGGATTAGTTGCAGGGTTGAGAACGTCCTGAACAAATTCTAAAACTTGGCTACTCATCTGATCGTCAATTGAATTGAAACTCATGACTCCGGACACATGATTATGTCCATGGAGTTGCACATACTTTGGACAATCCTCGTATTTATCGCAGAGCATGGCATAGGCTTTAGCGACGGATGTTTCTATGCCAAATGAGTCAAGCTGAGCGCTTAGAAGAAATATAGGAATACGAGATCCTTGGTAGCTGCTTATGAGACCCAATCCGACGCGCTTCTCGCGCTGAGCCCTATCCTCTCCGTAGTAGGTTTTTGCTACATCGTTGTCGCTCGCAGAGAAGGACCCTGAATTCAGAATGCCTCCAATTACCCCAGAGCCACTAGTTAGATGGGAAGGCTCATGGAAGAGGTAAGTAGCTACATGGCTGGCACCAGCTGACGAGCCCATCAGGAAAATTGATTCAGGATTCCCTCCAAAATCGAGGATGTTGTCTTTAATCCATGCAACGATATCCCGAACGTCCTCAGCGCCTTGAGGCCAATGAATGTCAGGTACTAACCGGTAATTAGCATTAATGCCAATCATCCCTTGGCGAGCAAAGAATGTTGGAATGTTGCCGTAAAGGAGTCCATCTGTATTTCCCATGTCCTTGTCACCGGCTACCATGCCTCCACCGTGCAGAAAAACTATGATTGGAGCCGAGGCCGGTTTTTCTTGTGGGAGGTAGACATCAATGGTGTGCAGTTCATCGTTGCCATAGCTAATGTCATTAATGATTCTTACGCTGTCTCGGGATGCTTGTTTTTGCAACGGCAGATAAAGATCCCGGGTGGCAGCGAGTACGCGAGGATTAAATTGTTTTCCTATTTGCTGCACGCCCGCACGAACGGTCTCCAAGTCCTCATCATTTGCGGATAAGGTCATCTGCCCTGCCATTAGTCCCGCTAACAATATGAGCCAATAAAGTGATTGTTTCATCGGATATCCTCCTTTGTGATTTCTATTGTCGGATATTCAGACTCGTTCGCTTATTTTCATTTATCCGATTTAGCTAAAACTGAAAATGTGGTTAAGAGAAAAGAGATTCATTGCATTTTTTTCGGGGGCTTTTGAAAAAAAGCGTATACATACACAATAATTCCACCACCAGCAATTATTGTTCCCAAGCTGAAATTAGAGCCAACCATGAATATTTCAAATAGGAGTCCAACAACGACGGCGATGATTCCAATAATTTTGATTTTTTTCATGGGTTCAAGTTCTTAAGTGTGTTTTGTTTTATAAATTTTTGTGGAGTCTTTTTTTTCTTTATCTCTGGAGAACAAAAAAATAATTAAAGAGGGTTATAAAATAACAAAGATAACAATACCACCAAATTGTAACTCATTCCTATGACATCACCGATGACTTGTAGCGATTGAATGTTAACTAAAAGATTGCGTCTGCCGTTTCCATTTTTCCGATGAGTAATGAGTGTAAACTAAGTTAGTGAAGGCCAGACTCAATATCATAATGGGGGCACTCCTTTTTTCAACAGGAGGAGTAGCTATAAAGGCCGTTACCTTGACGGGCTGGCAGATCTCCAGTCTTCGTTGTCTGGTGGCGGCAATCACTTTGTTACTTGTATTACCCAGTGCGCGCAACAATTGGACGTGGCGGTCGTTTATTGTTGCCATTCCTTATGCGGCTACTTTTACGCTTTACACTTTTGCAAATAAATATACTACAGCCGCCAACGCAATCTTTCTGCAGGACACTGCTCCATTGTATATTCTGTTGCTGGGCCCGGTTCTGTTAAATGAGAAAATTGGCCGCCAAGACCTGATATTTCTAGCCTCGATGATTGTGGGCCTTTTGCTTATCTTCACCTCCAGTGGAGAGCCCTCGCTAACTGCTACCCATCCTACGTTGGGAAACCTTTTGGCAGCTTGCGCCGGGGTTACTTGGGCCTTAACGATTGTCGGTCTACGCTGGCTTGCCGTTCGCTCACAGCGTTTCGATGATCGGCCGGCTACAGCTGTAGTTGGCGGAAGTTTTTTGACTTTCTTTTTCTGTGGTTTTTTTGCGTTTCCGATGGAACCAGTCGCGGTGACGGACGGGCTAATTATTGTTTATTTGGGTGTTTTCCAAATTGCATTGGCTTATATATTTGTAACTCATGGTATCCGTGATGTCCCAGCACTGGAGAGTTCGCTTTTGTTATTGGTGGAACCACTATTTTCTCCTGTTTGGGCTTGGGTAATTTTGGGGGAAGGACTCGAAGTAATAGCCATTCTTGGTGGAATGTTAATTATATTAGCTACGGCATTGCATGTTGTTAGAAGAGCTGCAGCCTGACTCAGGCTATCATAGGCTTTCTAGTCTTAAGGAGTCTGGCCCATGGATCATTCGAGAGATACTGTTGACGACTCGTTGACAGCCCGAGATCTTTCCAGATTGTTTCATCCAGCTACTAATCTCGCGGTTCACCACGAGAAAGGTCCGTTAATAGTGGTTCGTGGGGAAGGAATTCGAGTTTGGGACCAGGATGGCAACGAGTACATAGAGGGTATGTCGGGGCTATGGTGCACCTCTTTAGGGTATGGGGAAGAGGAACTGGCAAAAAGTGCCTATGAGCAAATGAGGATTCTTCCCTTTGGGCATCTCTTTGGGGGAAAGAGTCATCCAGCAGGGGTTGCGCTGGCAGAAAAGTTAGTCTCAATGGCGCCGTTTGAAGCTTCTAGAGTGTTTTTTGCTAACTCAGGCTCGGAAGCCAATGATACCCAAGTCAAGCTGGTCTGGTACTACAACAATACGATTGGTCGCCCCAACAAGAAAAAGATTATCTCGCGTCACAAGGGCTATCACGGTACCACTACTGTGGTGGCAGGGCTCACCGGTTTACCTTCTTTTCATAGCGGCTTTGATGTGCCAATGCCGCGCATTATTCATACAGACTGTCCCTATTACTATCGTGGCGCACAGCGCGGCGAAAGTGAAGAGGACTATGCATCTCGGCTTGCCAATAATCTTGAAGAGCTAATCATTGCCGAAGACCCTGATACGGTGGCCGCGTTTATAGCGGAACCGATGATCGGTGTCGGTGGGGTTATTCTTCCACCGGCCACCTATTTTAAGAAGGTACAGGAGGTGCTGGAGAGGTACGACATATTCTTGATTGATGATGAGGTGATCACAGGTTTCGGCCGCACAGGCGAAATTTGGGGTGCTCAGAGTTTTGGCATGAAACCGACGACACTGACTGCTGCAAAGGCGCTTTCTTCTGCCTACTTGCCCATTAGCGCAGTACTTGTACCGGAATTTCTCTATGAGCCTATGATAGAGGCTAGTGGGAAGGTCGGGGTTTTTGGTCACGGCTTCACCTATTCGGGTCACCCGGTTAGTGCTGCAGTTGCATTAAAAGCACTAGAACTCTACGAAGAGCGCAAGCTTTATGATCACGTAATAAGGGTGAGCCCTCACTTTCAAAGTAGGTTCCGTGAAATGTTGGATCACCCGCTGGTGGGTGATGTGAGAGGCATTGGCCTTGTTGGTGCTTGTGAGCTGGTGAAGGACAAGCAGTCTAAAGAGCCGTTTAGGCCTGAGGACAGCGTAGGTTTTTATTTAGCAGAGCGCTGCCAAGCCCACGGCCTGATTGCTAGGGCTTTAGGTGATATCGTCGCGCTGTGTCCACCGTATATTGTTACAGAATCAGATATTGATGAGATTTTTGATCGGTACGCGAAAGGTTTGGACGACACATTGGAGTGGGTTCACAAAGAACGGTATCTATGAAGGTTTAACTGTAGCTACCTCCTGATTAAGAGTCAGAGTTTATTTCGATAATCGCCTCAATCTCCACCGCGACGCCGATGGGCATGTTCGCAGCGCCGATCGCGATACGCGCGTGCGTGCCGGCGTCACCGAATATCTCTTGCAGTAATTCTGATGCTCCGTTCACTACCGCGGCGACTTCGTCGAAGTCCTCGGTGACACTGACAAAACCATTTACTTTCAGAAAGCGATTGATTCGGTCCAGATCGCCGGCCAAAGCGTTGCGTGTATGGGCGAGTACATTGAGAGTACTCAAGCGCGCCGCCTCGCGGCCTTCCTCCAAGGTGAGGTTTTTCCCAACTTTGCCCTGGTAGCGGACTTCACCTTCCCATTGGGGGATTTGGCCGGACACGAATAATAAGTTGCCGCTAATTGTATAGGGAAGGATTTTGGCGACTTTGGGCTTTTGTGCTTGCGGTAAAATGATCCCCAATTCTTCGAGTCTTGCGTCTATGCGACCGGCCATTTGTTGTTCTTCGTAGAGCGTCAGGTTTCGATAGTATCGCTATTATGACATGATCCGCCGGCCGCGCCGGAGCGCAGGGAAATTAGTTTTCCAGCCCCAGCCGCTTATGCCACTCAGCTATTGATTCTTTGGGATATTGCTCGAATACTTGATCTTGCGGATCGGTTCGCAAGACTGCCCACTCTGCTTTAGAGCTTGTCATAAGATGAGTCCGTTCCGGTGGGATTGGTAGGGAGCTATCAATAATCGAGGCAAATGGGTGAACAAGTTCTGGCCATTTTGGTGACCAGGCCCATAAGCTACTACCACATATTTTGCAAAAATATCTCTGGAGATGGCTCTTTGTTTTCTCCCCGGTCTCTTCATTTGTTACTTGTGCTTGGTATACAGAAATATTTTCTTGGCCTTGAATTTGCAAGGTTTGATATTCCCCACTTAAATTAATGGCATATCCACCGGCACCTGTTGTTTTTCGACAGATGGAGCAGTAGCAGAGATTGTATGGATGGGCATGTTCAGAATGCACAGTAAATGAAACCAGGCCACAACAGCAGGACCCTTCTAATAGCATAACCACCTCCTTTTTTAGACGCTCATTTTAGCGTGGTATGGCAGGCCTTGGGGTATCATGTGGAGCTGGCTTTGTCGGAGAGTTGTCTCCCATGGGTTTTACAACAAAACAAATTCACGCAGGAGTGAGCCCGGATCCTGTTACAGGGTCTATCTTGACGCCTGTATACCAGGCTACTACGTTCGTGCAGGAGTCCGTGGATGAGTACCTTAGTAAGGGCTATTCCTACTCGCGGAGTGCCAATCCTACCGTTCGGGCGCTGGAGAAAAAATTGTCATCTCTGGAGGGGGGATTTGATTGCACCTGCTATGCCACTGGGATGGCCGCAATTCAGGCTGTTATTCAGGCATCTCTCAATGGAGGAGAGCATGCCGTGGTGTCTGATGTAGCGTATGGGGGTACTTACCGTTTATGTACAAAGATATACCAACGTTATGGTGTCGAGTTTACATTTTCTGATACATCTGACCCGGACACGGTAAGTGCGGCGATTAAAGATAATACGCGATTGATATTGACGGAGACACCGGCCAATCCGAACCTGAAGTGCACAGATATTGCCGCGATTTCTGAAATTTCTCGCTCCCGTGGCATTACCCATGCGGTTGACAACACTTTCCTAACACCGTTCTACCAACGGCCTTTGGAGTTGGGCGCAGATATTGTGATCCACAGTACAACCAAATATTTTGATGGGCACAATGCCACAGTAGGGGGTGCGGTTATCACCAAGAGTCAGGATTTAGATGAACCTATTCGGTTTATCCAGAACGCAAGCGGTGTCATCATGTCCCCTTGGGTTGCGTGGCTTACCTTGCAGGGTTGCAAGACGCTGTCCATTCGACTCGAGAGGCAATCAGCCAATGCTCAGGCTATTGCTGAATTTCTGGAGTCCCACCCAAAGGTATCGACGGTTAACTATCCAGGATTAGAATCATTTAGCCAATTCGAGCTGGCTAGCCGTCAAGCAGAAGGTTTTGGCGCTATACTTGGGTTTGAGGTACATGGCGGAGTGGAAGCTGGGAAAAAACTTATTGGTGCTCTTAAACTTTGTGCGCTGGCGGAAAATCTGGGATCGGTGGAGACACTAATAACTCATCCCGTGACTATGACGCATGCTGATGTTGATAAAGCAGAGAGGGACCGGGTAGGTATAACCGACAGTTTTCTGAGGCTCTCGGTAGGACTAGAGGATGTTGAGGATCTCATCGCAGATCTAAGTCAAGCCTTGGATTGCATCTAGTTTTTTTTGGAAAGCGAAGACCCGTGATGCCGAATCTTACGGAGATTAATATTTTTCCCCTTAAGTCCTGCGGACAAATTTCAGTGCAGAGCGCGGCCGTTGAAGAACGGGGTCTGCGGGGAGATAGACGTTACATGTTAGTAGATGCCACCGGGCGTTTTTTGACACAACGAGAGCATCCAAAGATGATCTTGATTCAAGTCGACATGCGTGATTCTGGTTTAGAGGTGACGGCTCCAGGCCAGCCTCCGCTAGAGTTTTCAGTAGATTTGGAATGGCATAGAGTACGGTGGGTCAAGGTTTGGCGCGATCATATGG
>Ga0315336_1006846_pt1 | contig 11378 bp, 10 predicted proteins | sample ASW5metaG_FD_204512 | JGI IMG/M metagenome (GOLD analysis project Ga0315336, IMG submission 204512) | Ammonia-oxidizing marine archaeal communities from Monterey Bay, California, United States - ASW #5 | ecosystem: Environmental > Aquatic > Marine > Intertidal zone | place: USA: California...
CCATTAAAAAATCAATTTCGTAATCAAAAAACTGTTATTGTTTTATGTGGTTCAAACATAGATTCACAATCATGGAATGATTTAGTTTTTAAATAAACTTTCCATTTAGTTTTCCCCCACTTACAGGTTTTTTAACTCCAGTTGTAGAAGGTAAGCTAAGTGGCATTTTTTTTACAGAGCGAACTGCTAAATAGCCAAACATTTGAGCTTCTAGAAGGTCTCCGTTGTAACCATATTGATCAATAATATTTAATTTTATATTTATTTTAACAAGCTCTTTTTTTAATTCATCTACAATAAATGAATTTTTCCTACCTCCGCCTGTTAAAATAATTAAATTGATATCTTTTTTTAATAATTTAATTCCTTTTAGTATACTAACAACTGTCATAATAGATGCAGTGTTAATAGCATCTTTAGGTTTATTTTTTTTCAATATTTCAAAAAAATTTTGAAAATATTTTATATCTAAAGATTTAGGGTATTTTTTTTTAAAATATTTATTATTTTTAAAATTATCTAATATTATTTCAATTAATTTCCCTTTTTTTGCTACTTTGCCATCTATATCATATTTTTTATTGTAAAAATAAAGCATTAAATCATCAATTAATGAATTTCCTGGGCCCATATCAAAAGATATTAATTTTCTATGATTAGAATATGTAATATTGGATATACCTCCAAGATTTATAATGGCTGATTTTTTATTAAATTTTTTTAATAATAATTTATGATAGTAACTTCCTATTGGTGCTCCTTGACCTCCATTTATTATGTCATTTTCTCTAAAATTTGAAACAACAGGTATTAGTAACTTTTTATATATTATTTTGCCTGATCCTAATTGTATTGTATAATTTCTATCTGGATTATGAACTATTGTTTGTCCGCTTAAACCTATAAGATCTATACTATTTTTTTGAATATTCATCTCATTAATGAATAACTTAATTAACTGTAAAATTTTATTTGTAATAAATCCTTCGTTTATTTTTGTATATATTATTTGTTTAATTTTACCTTTAGGTAAATTATTAATTAATTTTTTAATTTTTTTTGAAAAGCTTGGTGTGTATTCGTAACTTTTTTCTTTTAGTATTTTTATATAATTAAGACCATTAGTTTCAATTAAGCTACAGTCTAGTCCATCTACTGATGTTCCTGTCATTATACCAATTACTTTAAGTTTATTTAAATTGCCCATTTGCAGTATTTATTTATGTGGTTTAAAATATTTAGATATCATATCAATTAATTAGTGGAACATAATAAAAATAACCCAAAAGCAATATTGCTTATTTTACTTGGCATGACTGTATTTGCATTACAAGATACTTTTATTAAATTATTATCATCAAGTATAAATATATATCTTATTTACTCCGTAAGATGTGCGGTAGGTTTGCTTGTAACTGTTATTTATCTTAAATATAATAATATTCCTATAGTATATAAAACGCACTATCCTTTATTAACAATTTCTAGAACTATATGTTTTTTTTTAGGATTTAGTCTTTACTATTTTTCACTTTCTAAACTTTCACTCCCTTTAGCAGTTACTTTATTTTTTGTTAGTCCTTTTTTTATAACAATTTTTTCTATGTTTATAATGAAAGAAAAAGTTGGATTAAGAAGATGGTTGGCTATTTCAGTTGGTTTTCTAGGAGTGTATTTAGTAATGGATCCTGAATTCAATAATTTTAATATTTATACTTTGTTTCCAGTGATATGCGCTATTTGTTATGCTTTTACTGTGATTATACAAAAAAAAACATCAGATAAAGATTCATTATTTTCTCAAATTTTACATATTTATCTTTCTGCGATTATTTTTTCTATTATTATTAATCTTATATTAAGTAACATTAATTTTAGTTTATCAACTATAGCTGAATATAATTTTATTTTAATGAATTGGAAAATTTCTGATTATTTTTCTTTTTTATTACTTCTTTTAATTGGTTTTACTGGCGTGATTGGATTTTTTTGTTTATTCGGTGCTTACAACATTGGATCCCCAGCTTCAGTAGCCCCTTTTGAATATATTATTATTTTGTGGGTATTATTAATAAGTTTTTTTTTATGGGGAGAAACTTTGGATCAAAAAGGTTTTATAGGTTTATTCCTAATAATATTTGCAGGTATTTACACTTTTTTAAGAGAAGCTAAATTAAATAGGCTAATTTCAATTGATAAACCTTTAAGATAAGATCTTTACACAACTTATTAACAAGATATTAATAAATTATTTCAATTTTTGATATTTTAATGATGTTTTATGTTTGCATCATATTGGATTTAGCAATAGATTATAAATAGTTATTACACGCAAAGGTAGTAATTGGATTATTCAAAGGAAACTTTGAATGATTTGTATCGGGAGGAAATGCACGATATAAGAAAGAGACCTAGCTTGCTGGGTCTTTTTTTTTTAAAAACACTTTATATTTTTTTATAAACTTCTTTAATTTTATTATTTTGCCTACTTAAAGTGCATCAATAATTATTTTATATGAAGTTTTTTAAAAAATAATGATATTTTTAAGATAAATAAAAATATGAATATTAATTATTCCAGATTATTAGATTTAATTTTGAAAGAAATTATACCATTAACATATAAAAATGTAGAAAAAGGAAATAAAGTATTTGGAGGTGCTATAGTTAGTAAAGTTGACTTAACCACTATATGTATCGGAGTAAATAATGAAATTATAAATCCTTTGTTACATGGCGAAATCTCTACAATTAATAATTTTTTTAAAAAAAATAAAAAAATAAATCCAATAGATTGTATTTTTGTTAGCACACATGAACCTTGCTCTTTATGTTTATCAGCTATTACTTGGGCAGGCTTTAATAACTTTTATTATTTTTTCCCTTATGAAGATACAAAAGATAAATTTAATATTCCCCATGATCTTAATATTTTGTCTCAAGTTTTTAATATAGCAGAAGGAAAGTACAATGATTCTAATTTTTATTGGAAAAGTTTTTCAATTTTAAATGAAATTAATAAATTACCATCAAATAAGAGAAAAACTTTAAAATTTAAAATCAATCAAATATATAAAAAATATGAAGATTTATCTCTAAAATATCAAGAATCTAAAAAAGAAAACAAAATCCCTCTAAATTAATTTGTGTAATTCTAAAAATTCTATAAAAGAATAAAAAGCGGGAGATACTGTAAATATACAGAGCCGAAGGAGCAACGACCCGGAAACTCTCAGGCAAAAGGACCGCTAAAAAATAATACTCTGGAAAACGAGCGATAGCTCTACCGACGGTGCAAGCATTTGCTAAAACTCTCAGGTTCCATGACAGAGGGGCAAAGTAAGGTAAAGTCTTTGTCTGCTATAATTAAAGAAATTTTTTTAAATGATTATCATAAATATAATCATGCAAAGTTTACTTCTTTTTGTGGATATTCAATGCCTATTAATTATGATTTAGGTATAATTAAAGAACATCTTCATGTTAGAAGTTCTGTAGGTATATTTGATGTTTCTCATATGGGACAAATATTAATTCCAACTTCTATATCTAATATTATCAAACTTGAAAAATTTGTTCCATTAAATTTGAAAAATTTAAAAAATAATAAATCTTATTATTCTTTTATCTTAAATCCTCATGGTGGAGTAGTTGATGATATAATTTTATCCAAAATTTTATATAATGATAAAGAATATTTTTTTATAGTTTATAATGCATTAAAAAAAAAAAAAGACGAAGAAATTTTCAAAAATAATCTTTCAGATTACAAACTTTTAAAAGATAATTCTCTTATTGCTATTCAGGGTCCTCTTGCTAAAGAAATTTTATTTTTTTTACCCAAAATTGAAGAATTATTTTTTATGAACTCAGTAGTTGTCAATTATTTTGATTATTTAATTATAATTAACAGATCTGGATATACAGGAGAAGATGGCTTTGAAATTTCAATTCCAAACAATATAGTTTTTCAATTTATTAATAAGTTGATGAAAAATAAAAACGCTAAATTATGTGGATTGGGAGCTAGAGATTCTTTACGTATAGAAGCTGGTTTATGTTTGTATGGTAATGAATTAAATGAAAATATTTCTCCTATTGAAGCAAATTTAAGCTGGGCGATTAATAAAGAAAGATTAAATGATGAAAATTTAAATGGTCAGAAAATTTTATTAAATCAATTTAATAAAGGAACTACTAAAAATAAAATTGCATTTAAATGTTTATCAAAATCAATTTTACGAAATAATATGAAATTATTAGATATTAGAAGTAATGAAATAGGGTATATTACTAGTGGTGCATTTTCACCAACATTAAAATCTTCAATAGGTATAGGATATATTAATAAGAAATTACAAATTGGTAATAAAATTTTTACTTTAATAAGAAATAATATTGAAGAGTTAGAAATTGTACAATTGCCCTTTGTTTTTCATAAATATAAGAAAGGAAAATAAAAGTGAGTGAAAAAAAATATACTAAAGATCATGAATGGATAGAAATAAATGGAGACATTGGCACAGTAGGCATTACTAATCATGCTCAAGAAAATTTAGGCGATATTGTATTTGTTGAATTACCAGAAATAGGAAAAATAGTTAAAGCTAGAGAGGAAGTAAGTGTTATTGAATCTGTAAAAGCAGCATCTGATATTTATAGTCCTGTAGAGGGCAAAATAAATGAAATTAATGACAAATTAAATGATGATGCTTCTTTAATAAATAAAGATGCTGAGGCAAGTGGTTGGATATTTAAAATTAAAATTGCAGATATTTCTCATTTAGAGAAACTTTTGACTTTAACTGATTATGAAGAGTTTTTAAATCAGGAGTTATAAATGATTGATAATAATTCTTTTGCAAGTCGTCATATTGGACCAAGAAATAATGACATTATAACTATGTTGAAAAAAATTAAATGTAATTCTTTAGAACATTTAATTAAACAGACAGTACCTAAAAATATTTTATATGATTCTCCTTTAAATTTAAAACCTGGCATGAGTGAAGAATTTAATAAAATTAATATGCAATTATTATCAATTAAAAACAACTTTACTAAAACTTATATTGGAATGGGTTATTATCCTACAATAACCCCAAGTGTTATTTTAAGAAATATTTTAGAAAATCCTGGTTGGTATACAGCATACACTCCATATCAACCTGAAGTATCTCAAGGTCGTTTAGAAATGCTAATGAATTTTCAACAAATGATTATAGATTTAACAGGTATGGAAATAGCTAATGCATCACTATTAGATGAAGGTACTGCAGCTGCTGAAGCAATGATGCTTGCATTTAAACAAAAAAATAAAAAGAAACACACTTTTTGTATACAAAATAATTGTCATCCTCAGACTTTATCAGTACTTAAAACAAGAGCTGAGCCATTAGGAATAAAAATTTTAGTTTCTAATGAGCCTAATGAAGACACTTTCTCATGTTTAATTCAAAATCCTGATACCTATGGGGAAATAATTGATTTAGAAACAATAATTAAGTCAAATAAAAAACTTAATATTATGACAATTATTGCTGCAGATTTAATGAGCTTGATATTAATGAAATCTCCAGGAAAGTTTGGTGCAGATATAGTAATTGGTAGTGCACAAAGATTTGGTGTGCCTATGGGTTTAGGAGGTCCTCATGCAGCTTTTTTTGCAACTAAGGACGCATACAAAAGATTAATGCCTGGAAGAATAATAGGAGTTTCTGTTGATCGAAATAATAAACGTGCTTATAGAATGGCTCTTCAAACAAGAGAACAGCATATAAGAAGAGAGAAGGCTACAAGTAATATTTGTACTGCTCAAGCTTTACTTGCAATTATTTCTGCTGCATATGCAATGTATCATGGTCCAGATAGATTAAATAATATTTCATCAAGAATTCATTTTCATACTCAGCTTTTAAAAAAAGGAGTTGAAAATTTTGGTTTTAAAGTTCATTCAAAAAAATATTTTGATACATTATTAATTGAAACTACAAATAAATCAAAATTTTGGTTTAATAAATCTGTTGAACAAGGAATTAATTTTAGATTGGTAGATAAAAATTTATTCACTTTATCTCTTGATGAAACTACAACTCTAGAAGATGTGGATAATTTAATAAACTTTTTCAATCAAAAAAAAATTACTATTAATTATGAAAAATTAGAAAAAGATATCAACTCTGAAGAAGTTTTTAATCATATTATTAAAAGAAATGATAAGATTTTGTCTCATCCTAATTTTAATAACTACCATTCAGAAACTGATATGATGAGATATTTAAAAAAATTAGAAAATAAAGATATTGCCTTAAATAGATCGATGATTCCTCTAGGCTCATGTACAATGAAGTTAAACTCAGCCTCTGAAATGCTTCCAATAACATTTAAAGGTTTTTGTGAAGCTCATCCATTTTTAGAAAAACATCAAAGAGAAGGGTATAATCAATTAATGAAAGAATTAATAGCTATGTTAAAAGATATTACTGGTTTTGATGGTATATCTCTTCAACCCAACGCAGGGGCCCAAGGTGAATTTGCAGGTTTGCTTGCAATTAAAAAATATCATGAGTCAAATAATGAGGGTAACAGAAATATTTGTATTATTCCGAGTAGTGCTCATGGTACTAATCCTGCAAGTGCACAAATGTGTGGTATGGAAGTTTCTATAGTAAAATGTGATATTTTAGGAAACATTGATTTAGATGATTTAAAAAAAATGATTATGAATGCTGGGAAAAATTTAGCAGCTTTAATGGTTACTTATCCTTCAACACATGGAGTTTTTGAAGAAACTATTGTAGATATATGTGAAATGATTCATATTGCAGGAGGTCAAGTTTATATGGATGGTGCAAATTTAAATGCCCTTGTGGGAATTGCTAAACCAGGCCTATTTGGTCCCGATGTTTCACATATGAATTTACATAAAACATTTTGTATTCCTCATGGTGGAGGTGGCCCAGGAATGGGGCCAATTGGAGTAAAAAAACATCTTATATCATTTTTGCCTGGCCATCCTCTCACAGGAAAAGAAATTGGTTTACAAGATCAAGAAGCTGTATCATCAGCTCCTTGGGGTAGTGCTTCTATTTTGCCCATTTCTTATTCTTATATCTCAATGATGGGAGACCAAGGTTTAAAACAAGCAACACAAGTAGCCATTCTTAATGCTAATTATATTAAAACTATTTTAGAGCCTTATTTTCCCATTTTATATAAAGGTTCAAACAATATGGTTGCACATGAGTGCATCATTGATTTGAGGCCTTTCAAACAACAGTTAAATATTACTGAAGAAGATATAGCTAAAAGACTTATAGATTATGGTTTTCATGCACCAACTATGTCATTCCCTGTCCCTGGTACTTTAATGATAGAACCAACTGAAAGTGAATCAAAAGAAGAAATAGATAGATTTTGTTCAGCAATGATATCGATTTATCATGAGATTCAAAAAGTTAAAGATGGAATATTTAATTCTATAGATAATCCTCTTAAAAATTCTCCACACACTGTTGAAGAATTAACGAGTGATAAATGGGATCACAAATATTCACGACAAGAAGCTGCATATCCTCATTCATACCTTCAAAACAATAAATATTGGTCTCCAGTAGCGCGTATTGATAACGTTTATGGTGATAGAAACTTATTTTGTGTTTGTCCACCAATTGAAAATTATGAAGACTTAGAGAAAGTTAGTTAATAATATTTCATTTTATTAAAAATTAATTTATTAAATTTTTTTAAGTACTTATTTTTTTGAGAGACATTTAATCTGTTCTACCAAAAAAAGTTTTCCTAGCATTTTTAGATAATTCTATTCCTTCTTCTAAATTATAATTTAAAGTAACTAATACTCTCCCTTTGTTAGATTCAACTGGTGTAACACGATGTAAGTAATTTCTTCCGTAAAATAGTATTAAACTACCTGGTTTAACTTTAAGCTCGTCAATACTTTCATTGCCTTTCATTACATTTCTTATTAGGTTTTTATCTATAAAATTATTTTCATAATCTCTTCCTCTAGTAATGTATTGAAAAACTCCACCCTTATCAGGTGAATCAATCATAAGAGTAATAGCAAAAGAAGCATCATCATAATGCCACCCTAGTTGTTGAGATTTTTCATAATAATTATAGTTTATTGAAGAAAGATTATCTTTATATGGGTATATATTTTTTACACCTAAAACTTTTTTTATAAACTCTCTAAATTCATTAGATTGATAAATTTGATTAAGAAAAGAATTGCTAGGAATTAGATCATGAGGAACACAACCCTTATCACTCTTTACTTCGATATTGCAAGGATCATCATCAGAAATTTTTTTATCCTTTTTATTTAATAATATAGTATGAAATTGAGAACAATAATAAGCTTGACCATGTAATGTTTTTGCTTCATTTTGTAATATTGATATAGTTTCATCTGTTAAAAAATTATCTAATTTAAGCACTGATTCTTTTTTTAATTTGTTATGGCATCTATTAATATAGTTATTTGACTCAACAATTGGATGTTTAAGCAAGTTAACTATTTTATCTATTCCAATCATAGTTTATTAAATATCATTTCATAAAATGATTTACATTAATTTATTAATAATTATTCTTTTAATTATTTTTATACATGAGTTGGGACATTATTGCTCCGCACGTTTATTTAAAGCTCAAGTTACTGATTTTTCTATTGGATTTGGCAAATCTATCTTTAATTTTGTTGATAAACATAAAACGAATTGGAAAATTTCTATAATCCCTTTGGGTGGTTATGTAAAAATAAAAGGATTAGATACAATTTTTCAAAAAAAAGATTCTAAAATTGATGAAGCTGGAACATTTCAATCTTTATCATTGTTAAAAAAAATAATCATATTACTAGCTGGAAGTTTTTTTAACATACTATCAGTATTCTTGATTTTATTTATTTTTATTTTTTTTGTTGGATCTAAAATATATACTAATGAAATTGGTGGTATAATAAAAAATTCTCCAGCCGAAGATAATGATATTCGTAAAGGTGATTTAATTTTATCAATAAATAATAATGATATTAATAATTTTAAAGACATCATCAAAAATATTGGTAATAATGATAAGATTTTTCTTTTAATAGATAGAAAAAATATTTTAATAAAAAAAAATATCAAATTAGAATATGATGAAAAACTTAATCGATATATTCTTGGTATTACCAATTCAGATAATTTTAAAAATTATAAATTTTACTTTATTGATTCTCTTAAGAATTCTTTTTTTTCTATTGTAGGTTTTTATTTTCAATTATTTAATTCTTTAGAGCAATCATTCAAAAATAATAATATTACTAATGATTTAACTGGACCAATAGGCATTGTAAAAAATGCAGATAAATTTAATTTAAATAATTTTTCTGGAATTTTAAATATGTTCATAATTTTTTCTCTTAGTATTTCTATGTTAAATTTGTTACCTATTCCATTACTTGATGGAGGTCACATTGTATATTTCACTATAAGAAGCATTTTTTCTAATTCATTGCCTGAATTTATTACTAAAATATATCTTGTAGTAGGTTTTACAATTATTTCTTTCTTATTTCTTATAGTTACTTTTAATGATATTTTTTATAAGTAAATTAACAAAATTAATGTAACTAGTCTTTGTGCTAATTATTGAGGTAAAAATATGAGTAATTTTGAAGATGTAAAGCATTTTATGACTATATATGGCCAAGAGGTTAAAACTAAATCTGAGTTTCCTGATGAAAAAATAATAAAACTTCGTATTGATCTGATTAAAGAAGAATTGGATGAATTAGCAGCAGCCATAAAAAATAAAGATATTGTAGAAGTTGCAGATGCACTAACTGACATATTATATGTAACTTATGGTGCAGGACATTCTTTTGGAATTAATCTAGATAAATGTTTTGCAGAGGTTCAAAGATCAAATATGAGTAAATTGGATTTAGATGGCAATCCTATTTTTAATGAAAGTGGGAAAGTCATGAAAGGGCCAAAATATTTTCAACCTAATTTAAAAAAATTTCTCTAAAGCCATTTTGGTATAGGAATTTCCTTTAGTTTTAATAGCTCTTTATTAAATAACTTACTTTGATATCTGTCAGATCTATCACAAAGTATAGTAACTATTGTTTTGCCTGGCCCAATTTCCCTTCCTAATTTTATTGCACCAGCTATATTTATACCTGAGCTAGTACCTAAATTAAGTCCTTCATTAATAATTAATTCAAATACTATATTCATAGCCTCTGCATCTTCTATACTATAAGCATCATCTATTGGAGCTTCTTTAAAGTTTGCTGTTACTCTAGAATTTCCAATACCTTCAGTTATAGAGCTACCTTCTATTTTTAATTCATTAAATTTAATAAAATTATAAAGTGCAGAACCTTTAGGGTCAGATAAATATATTTTTATATTTTTATTTTTCTCTTTTAAAGCTTTTCCTACTCCAGCAATTGTTCCACCTGTACCTGAAGAACAGATAAAAGCATCAATTTTACCATTTGTTTGTTCCCATATTTCTTTACCTGTTGTATTATAATGACCAAATAAATTTGCTGTATTATCAAATTGATTTGCCCATATTGCATTGCCATTTGATCTTTCATATATTTCTCTAGCAAGTCTTTCAGAATATTTTACATAATTCCCAGGATCCTTGTAAGGGACAGCTGGCACTAATTTTAGATCTGCACCCATTGATTTTAAAGTATCAATTTTCTCTTGTGTTTGTGTTTCAGGCATAACAATAATAGATTTATAACCTTTTGAATTTGCAATTATCGTAAGTCCAATTCCTGTGTTTCCGGCTGTTCCTTCAATTATTGAGCCATTTTTTTTAAGTAAATTTTTATTTTCTGCATCATTAATTATAGCAAGAGCTGCTCTATCCTTAATTGAACCTCCCGGATTCATAAATTCAGCTTTACCGTATATCTCACAATCTGTAATTTTTGATGCGTTTCTTAATTTAATAAGGGGTGTATTACCTATTAGATCTACAATATTATTGGTTATCATAGTCCCTTACTCCATAGGGTTTAAAAGAAGAATCAGAATTAGTACTAATATTTTTAGCAGGGTTTCCTACCATAGTTGCATGCTCTGGTACGTTTTTAAGAACAACTGTATTTGCACCGATACGTGCAAATCTACCTACTGTAATAGGTCCTAAAACTTGAGCACTTGAACCAATAATAACATTATTCATAATTGTGGGGTGTCGTTTTACATTAACCTGATCATGTGAATTCTCTGCAGGTGATATACCTCCCAGAGTAACGCCATGATAAATTGTTACATCATCACCTATTTCAGAAGTTTCTCCTATAACTACACCCATACCATGATCAATAAATAAATTTTTAC
>Ga0315336_1006847_pt1 | contig 11377 bp, 4 predicted proteins | sample ASW5metaG_FD_204512 | JGI IMG/M metagenome (GOLD analysis project Ga0315336, IMG submission 204512) | Ammonia-oxidizing marine archaeal communities from Monterey Bay, California, United States - ASW #5 | ecosystem: Environmental > Aquatic > Marine > Intertidal zone | place: USA: California...
GTGGACGATTTTCGTGCCAAGCAACACGTGCCGGGGCCACTTTTCGCGGCCAGAGTGGTGTGGAAATGAATCAATTTCCGTTGGCCTGGTACCTGCGGATCGTGGTTCGGGGTTTGTCCCGGTAACGTGAAGTCGGCCGGCAAACGCAAACCAAGACACACCACGAAAGGAAATGTTTGGTTGCGATGGGTGTTGGACGAAGTGGCTTGGGCCACAGGTCGTTTCAAGGAGACGGTCTTCGCCACACAATTCCGCCGCTTGGCAGGCCACCGCGGAAATAAACGCGCCATCATAGTGGTGGCCCACTCACGGCTCGTTGTTTTCGACCAGCTGTTGCGGAGCAAGATTGAGCCGATGAAAAAAGTTGTCCACACCCTGCATGAGCAGCGGGAACTGATTTCTCAACGAGTTTCGTGCCAAAGAAAAGAAATGTGAGCAAGTAATTTCGGTCACAATTCCGCTGAGAAAGTATCAAATATTTGATTTTTTTCTGCGCATCGTGTATAAGAGAACCGGCGGTGTCGGTTGGGCCCCGGAACGAGGGATGTGTGCGACGGTGGATGGCGGGTCGAGAAGACCAGTTTTCAAAATTACCGACCTGGCCCATTGAGATACCTGGCCGATTGAGATACCTGGCCGATTGAGATACCTGGCCGATTGAGATACCTGGCCGATTGAGATACGTAGAGTTCAAGTGCCGGCAAACTCTTTCATTTTAGAAGGAAGCCTCATGATTTTCCGATCACGTGTTCAGAGGGTGTTTCCAGTGGTGGTTGCCGCTTGTTTGGCGGGCTTGTCTTGGCTCGACGTGCCCGCGATGGGGCAGGTCTTTCAAAAGTCAGAGGATTTCACCACCGATCCGGGATGGGATGAATTCGCTAACAGGATCGTTCCCCAAGACTTCGGCTACAGTGCTACCAACATTGCGGGTGGCACCATCGGTGAGGCAGGAGGCCGTTTCGTCCGCGCGACGTTGGCTATGTACGCGGACAATGTGGGAGCACTCGATCCGTCCGACACGACGCTGAGAATGACCGGCACGGGTATACTCACAGGCGAAGATGACACGCCAAACGGGAATCTCATGATAGGGTGGTTTGACAAGTTTTCCGATCTACACTGGGAACCAGACCAACCGGACTACTTCATAGGATTCCGAAACGATGAGCAAAGCTTGTACCTGTCTGTCTCGGGGGTGGGTTTCAATTTCAGAGTGAACCCGGAGCTTATCGATATGTATACTCCGTTCACCTATGACTTGACCTATGACCCGACGGGCAACGGGGGAAATGGGTCGCTGTCGGGCACCTTCGAAATCACGAGTGGTGGTGTGTTAGAGACGGTTCATCCAACACTAGACTTTCCCGCTGGAATCAAGGACAGTTTCAACGATCTGAATCGATTTGGTTTGTTTACGCTGTGGATTCCCGGCCGCGACAACAAAGCCGAATTTTTCTTTGACGACATCACTTACACTGCGTCTCCCCCGCTTCCCGGACCTAGCGATTATAATTGGAATCTCAACGGAGGGGGGAACGGGAAACTCGACGCAAGCTGGGATTGGGGATTTTTACCACCAACCACAGCTACCGCGGTCTTCGGTAGCGCAATCAGCCATCCTTCGACAGTGTTCACCGAAACCGCTCTGGCCGTTAACGCCGTGCGGTTCGACAACGCAAACCCGTACGTGATTGCCGGAAACGGGAGCGTCACCACTACCTCGGTCGAGGTCGTGTTGGGGGACCACGTATTTCAGCTGCCGGTCAACCTGGGCCCCTCTGCCAATGTGGACGTGGCAACCAACACCAGTGTGACGTTCGAAAACGCGCTGAACCTGGGTGGAAATGCGGCGACGAAGACGGGCGGTGGGACCATGCTCGTCAATAACGCCCAATTTACCGGCGGCGGTTCGGTGGATGTACAGGCCGGTACACTCGGCGGTGTTGGGACGGTTGGTGGCAACCTCAGTAGCAGCGGTGGCAGCGTGGCCCCGGGAGAAAACGCTGGCCTCTTGACCGTCGACGGCAACTACACGCAGGACGCCAGTTCATCGCTCCAGATCGAGATTGGTGGCCTGGTATCTGACGGCCAGTACGATGTCCTGGCGGTGACCGGCACCGCGGATCTGGCCGGTACGCTTGCCATTTCACTCATCGGTGGCTTTACTCCCACGGCTGGCCAGCAGTTTACCGTCCTGACCTCCTCGGGCATTACGAACAGCGGCTTGAGCCTCTCGGGACCTGATGCTTCGATGTTCAGTCTCGACGTGGGTGCCTCGAGTGTGATCCTGAACGTTGGTATCGCCAGCTTGGCTGGAGACTACAACGGCGACGGCACCGTCAACGCGGCCGACTACACCCGTTGGCAAGATACGCTCGGCCAGAACGTGGCCGCGGGTAGCGGTGCTGACGGCAACGGGGACGGTACCATTAACGCGGGTGACTACGGTGTCTGGAAAACGAATTTTGGAACAACCAGCGGGTCGACAGCTGCAAGTGGGGCCGCCGTTCCCGAGCCAACCAACCTGGTGCTCTTGTGCACCGGCTTGATCGGCCTGTGGACCTGGCTCCGCACAGGAGGGAAAGTCATGCGATGTGGCCTGCGGGGACGTGTATTCTTGATGGCGTTGGCAGTTGGAGTGGTTTCGGTTGGCGCCGCCGGTTCGGCGCAGGCCGATTTGAAGGTGGAGATGTTCGATGGCGATCCCCATTGGGAGGGACTCAACAACCGAGGACTTTATCAGGACTTTGGTGTAATGCAGGTTCCCCCATTTTTTGTTGCCACCAACTTCGCCGAAGGTACCAACACAGGCGAGATCGGCGGCTATCTCGTAACCGATTCACCCGCCCACTTTCCGGCATACTTCGCCGATGACGTTGGCGCGCTCGACCCTTCTACGGATGTTCTCGCCATGGCCGGAAAAGGGGTCATCAGATCCCACAGTTCTCCTGAAGGAGGTTTCCACTTTTTCGGGTGGTTTGACAAAGACAGCGATCTAACGCACGTTGAGATGATCTCAAATGGGGAGACTGAGGATCTAGAGCCAACGCAAAATTTCATGCACTTTATCGGGCTGCGGACCGACGACGACCGTGTGATGCTCTATTCTGACGGGGGGTCGACCACGATCAATCGGCCTGGGATGAGGAATCCCTTTACGTTCAACTTCAATTACGACCCGAATGCCAATGGTGGCGATGGGGCGGTGATGGGCAGTGTCAACGGAGGGAACACGTTCGTGCGGAACCTTGCTCCCGGCACCAAAGATTTAATCAATGATCTGGATCGCTTTGGAATGCTGGCCGATGAGAATCAGAATCCAGAGGTCGGGTCTCGGACGTCGGAGTGGTACTGGGACGATCTGGTGTATACCACCAACATTGCCCAGCCTCCTATTACAGAGGTCGCATGGAGCTCGGATTCCTCCGGAGATGGCAACTCTGGGGCCAGCTGGAATCCTCCCGTCCCGCCTACATATAACGGAGTAACCGTCGTGTTGGGGGACGTGATCACCAGTCCACGGACCATCTTTGCCGATACGGACCTGACCATGAAAACGCTCCGCATCGACAACGTCAACACTTACGTGATGGCTGGGAATGCGATGCTCAACCTGGAAGCCGATACCGGCAACGCCACCATTGAAGTACTGCAGGGCGGTTTTGACGCGCAGCTGGCGGTGAGTCTGGGCAGCTCCTTGAATGTGACGGTCGCTGCCGGCTCCACAATCACGTTCAACAACGGCCTTGATCTCAACGGGTTTACGCTCAGTAAGGTGGGTGACGGTGACCTGGTGATCAACAACGCCCTGACTCTGGGTGGCGGATCGATCAACGGACTGGTGATCAATAACGTAGTGGGTGTCCCCGAACCCTCCACCGTAGTCCTGTTGGGGCTGGCGGTCGTGGCCTTTGGGCCGGCGGTCTTGCGCAAACGGTGCCGCACGAAATAAAAATTGCTTCCTGCCCGCGAAACAGACCAGTGGCCGCATGTTCTCGGTCGCGTCGATTGGCGACCGTTCGGGGGCTTTTTTGACGACCGTTCGGGGTCGTTTCAAGGAGACGGTCCTGGCTGCACCATTCCGCCGCTGGGCAGACTGCCGAAACAAACGAGCCATCATGGCAGTGGCCCACTCACGGATGGTTGTCTTGGAGCCCGCTGTTGGGGAGCAAGATCGGGCCGATAAGAAAATCGCCCGCACCCGGCATGAGAAGCGGGAACTGGCGTTTCAAACAGTGTCGCGCCAATCGTACCGATTTCAGGCACAAACAGCCTGCAAAACTGCTCTGGATCACAACCTTCGAGCCCTCCCTGAGAACAATTTCGCGCCTGAATTCTTCCGGGAATACAGGATTTATTTGATTTTTTTCTCGGTATAGTGTACAAGGGAATTTCAGGGTGTTAGTTTAGTGCTGGCTGGCTATATCTGCTGAGCACCGGGACGAGGGATCTGGGTAACGGTGGATGGCTGGTCGAGAGCACCATTTTTCAAAGTTACCGACTTGGCCGATTGAGAGACTTGGCCGATTGAGAGACTTGGCCGATTGAGAGACTTGGCCGATTGAGAGACGTGGCCGATTGAGAGACGTGGCCGATTGAGAGACGTGGCCGATTGAGAGACGTGGCCGATTGAGAGACTTGGCCGATTGAGATACGTGGCCGATTGAGATACGTGGCCGATTGAGATACGTGGCCGATTGAGATACGTGGCCGATTGAGATACGTGGCCCAGTGAGACACGTAGAGTTCAACGACCGACAAACTCTTTCATTTTAGAAGGAAGACTCATGATTTTTCGATCACGTGTTCAGAGGATGTTTCCGGCGGTGGTTGTCGCTTGTTTGGCGGGTTTGTCTTGGCTCGACGTACCTGTGATGGGGCAGGCTTATCAGAAATCAGAGGATTTCAGCACCGATCCGGGATGGGATGACTTCGGTAACAGGACCCCTCCCCAAAACTTTGGCTACACCGCCACGAACTACACGGGTGGCGCTGTCGGTGAGGCAGGGGGTACTTTACAGCGCGCGACGAAGGCCCTTTACGCCGCCAATGTGGGAGCACTCGATCCGTCCGACACGGCGTTCTCAGGGACCGGTACAGGTGTATTCGAAGGCACCGATGAATATCCGAACGGGAACGTCATGATAGGGTGGTTTGACAAGTTCGCCGATCTGCAATGGCCACCGGAGAGCTTCTTAGGATTCCGAACCGATGAGCGAGACTTGTACATGGCTGTTTCGGGGGTGACCATGGGTCAAAAAATAAACGACGACGTGCTCGATTTGCACGCTCCGTTCACCTATGAATTGAGCTATGACCCGACGGGCAACGGCGGAAATGGGTCGATGTCGACCATCTTCAATGTCACCAGTGGTGGCGTGCAGCAGACGTTTACTCCCTCGATAGACTTCCCTCCCGGAGTCAAGGACAGTTTCCCTGATCTGAATCGATACGGTTTGATGACGCTGTGGCTTCCCCAAAACGACAGCGAAATCGAATTTTACTGGGACGAAATCACCTATACCGCGTCTCCCCCGGTTACCGATCCTACCGATTATGAATGGATCAAGGCTTCCGGGGGCAATTGGAACGACTCCACAAACTGGAGTTTGGGCTATATACCAGAAAGCACAGACTCCGCGATTTTCGGTAGCGCGATCACCAATCCTTCGACAGTGTTCACGGAAACCGCTCTGGCCGTTAACGCTCTTCGATTCAACAACGCAAGCTCGTACGGGGTTGCCGGAAACGGGAATGTCACCCCAGGCGCGATCGAGGTCGTGTTGGGGGACCACTTGCTTAAGCTGCCGGTCAACCTGGACGCCTCTATCGGTGTGGACGTGGCAACCGACAGCAGTTTAACGTTCGACAACGCGCTGAACCTGGGTGGAAACACGCTGGCCAAGACGGGCGGCGGGATCATGCTCGTCAATAACGCCCTGTCTGCCGGCGGCGGTTCGATGGATGTACAGGGGGGCACACTCGGCGGTGTTGGGACGGTTGGCGGCAACCTCAGTAGCAGCGGTGGCAGCGTGGCCCCGGGAGAAAGCGCTGGCCTCTTGGCTGTCAGCGGCAACTACACGCAGGGCGCCACTTCATCGCTCCAGATCGAGATCGGTGGTCTGGTGTCTGAAGACCAATACGATGTCCTGGCGGTGACCGGCACCGCGGATCTGGGCGGTACGCTTGCCATTTCACTCATCGATGGCTTTACTCCCACAACCGGCCAGCAGTTCACCGTCCTGACCTCCTCGGGCATTACGAACAGCGGCTTGAGCCTCTCGGGACCTGATGCATCGATGTTCAGTCTCATCGTGAATGCCTCGAGTGTGATCCTGAATGTTGGTGCCGCCAGTTTGGATGGAGACTACAACAGCGATGGCACCGTCGACGCGGCCGACTACACCCTTTGGCAAGACACGCTTGGCCAGAACGTGACCGCAGGTAGCGGCGCTGACGGCAACGGGGACGGTACCATTAACGCGAGTGATTACGGCGTCTGGAAAGCGAATTTTGGAGCAGCCAGCGGGTCGGCAGCTGCAAATGGGGCCGCCGTTCCCGAGCCAACCAACTTGGTGCTCTTGTGCACCGGCTTGATCGGCCTGTGGACCTGGCTCCGCACAGGAGGGAAAGTCATGCGATGTGGCCTGCGGGGACGCGTATTCTTGATGGCGCTGGCAGTTGGAGTGGTTTCGATCGGCGCCGCCGGTTCGGCGCAGGCCGATTTGAAGGTCGAGACGTTCGATGACGATCCCGGTTGGCAGGAATCGAATAACGTTCACCCCCAATATGTTTATGAATTCTTCTGGCAAGGTAACCCCGCCACGAATTTTTCCGCGGGACAAAGTCCAGGTGAGATCGGCGGTTTCATGCCGACGAGGGACTACACTTCGCCTGCATACTTTGCCGATGACGTTGGCACACTTGATCCCTCTACGGATGCTCTTGAGTTGGCTGGAAAAGGCATCATCAGATCCCAAAGTGAACCTGGAGGCTACACTTTTTTCGGGTGGTTTGATAAAGACAGCAGTCTAGTTCGCCAGAATCCAGACCTGTCCGCAAATTTCATGAACTTCATCGGGCTGCGGACCGACGACGACCGTCTGATACTGTACACCTATGGGGGTGAAACCCTTGTCGGTCGGCCTGGGTTCGGGAATCCCTTTACGTTCACCTTCGCTTACGACCCGACCGCCAATGGGGGCCATGGGACGGTGATGGGCAGTCTCAACGGAGGGCCCATGGTGACGCGGGACCTTTCTCCCACCATTAACGATTATTATAACGATCTAGACAGCTTTGGAATGCTGGCCGACCGTGATTTTTTCCTCGACAACGAACGGTGGACGGAGTGGTACTTCGACGATCTGGTGTACACCACCAGCTATGCCCAGCCTGCTATTACCGAGGTCACATGGGTTGCGGATGGCTCTGGAGATGCCACGAGTGGGGGCAGCTGGAATCCTCCCATCGTGCCCACAACCAACGAGTTAACTGCCGTGTTGGGGGACGTGATTACGTCCCCACGGACCGTCTTCGCCGATACGGACCTGACCATGAAAACACTCCGCGTCGACAACGCCAATGACTATGTGGTGACTGGGCACGGGATACTCCACCTGGAAGCGGCTACCGGCAACGCCACCATTGAAGTACTGCAGGGCAATCCGGACTTGCAGATCGCGGTGAGTCTGGGCAGCCACTTGGATGTGACGGTCGCTGCCGGCTCCATAATCACGTTCAACGACGGCCTGGATCTCAATGGGTTTACACTCAGTAAGCTGGGTGACGGTGACCTGGTGATCAACAATGCCCTGACTATGAAAGGGGGATCGATCATTGCCGGGGAAGGTACGGTGATCAATAACGTGGTGGGTGTCCCCGAACCCTCCACCGTAATCCTGTTGGGGCTGGCGGTCGTGGCCTTTGGGCCGGTGGTCTTGCGCAAACGGTGCCGCACGACATAGAAATTGCTTCCTGCCCGCGAAACAGACCAGTGGCCGCATGTTCTCGGTCGCGTCGATTGGCGACCGTTCGGGGGGCTTTTGGGGTGCCGGGGTCGTTTCAAGGAGACGGTTCTGGCCGCACCATTCCGCCGCTGGGCAGGCCGCTCAAAAAGAAACGAGCCATCGTGGCAGTGGCCCACTCACGGCTTGTTGTCTTCGAGCCCGCTGTTGGGGAGCAAGATCGGGCCGATAAAGAAAATCGCCCGCACTTGGCATGAGCAGCGGGAACTGGCGTTTTAAGCGGTTTTCGCACCAATTTTGCGGCTTTTGCGTCCGACAAGCCACAAAACTGCCCTGGGTCACAAGCTTCGAGCCCCCAAATTTCGATGAATTCCACGCCGAAAATATAAATGTTTTTTCCTCGGCATAGTGTACAATAAAAACTGTCGCTGTTCGCCCAGCGCCCGCACGGGGAAGGTGTGTGGAAGTCGATTTCGGGTCGAGGCGGGCAGCTTTCAAGGTTACAGACTTGGCTGATTGAGCTAGGTCGCACTCAAGGGACGACGAACTCTTTCACTTTAAGAAGGTAGCAGCATCATGATTTTTGGATCACGCGTTCGGGGTGTATGTTCAGTCGCCGTTATCGCTTGTGTGGCTGTCTTGGCTTGTTTCGGTCCCCCCGTGATGGGGCAGGTCATTCAGAAGTCAGAGGATTTCACCGTCGATCCGGGGTGGGATGAGTTGGGTAACAGGAGCGATGGCCAAGACTTTGGCTACAGCGCTACGAACATTGCAGGCGGCAGTGTCGGTGAGGCAGGAGGCCATTTCTCCCGCACGACTTTGGGCATTTACGCGGACAATGTGGGATCGATCGATCCGTCTACCACGACTTTGACTATGACCGGCACGGGCGTGTGGACTGCCGAGGGGGGCGGATCGGGCAATGTCATGATAGGGTGGTTTGACAAGTTCGCCGATCTACACTGGCCACCGAAGAACTTCATAGGGTTCCGAACCGATGAGGCAGACTTATACCTGTGTATCTCGGATACGAGTTGCGGGCCCAAAGTGAACGAGGGCGGCGACATCGATCCACAGACGCCGTTCACCTATGACTTGACCTTTGACCCAGCGGGCGCCGGGGGAAATGGGTCGATAACGAGTACCTTCAATGTCACCAGTGAAGGCGTGGCACAGACGTTTACTCCAACGCTAGACGCCGGCGGCGGAGTCATAGACAGTTTCAATGATCTGAATCGACATGGTTTGTTCACGTTGTGGATTCCTGGCAATGGCAACGAAGTCGACTTTGCTGTTGACGACATCACTTACACCGCGGCTCCCGCGGTTGCTGATCCTACCGATTACACATGGGATATCAGTGGAGGAGGATCCTGGGGCGCTGCCACAAACTGGGATTTAGGCTTTTTGCCAGATAGCGCAGCCACCACGATCTTTGGTAGCACGATCGGCCAACCGTCGACAGTATACACAACAAGCAATGTGGACATCGCCGGCGTTAAATTCAATAGCGCAAACTCATATGGGATCGCCGGAAACGGGGAAGTCACCACTGCCTCGGTCGATGTCGACCTGGGGCACCATGCCTTTCAGGCGACGGTCAACCTGGGCCCCTCTGCCAATGTGGACGTGACAACCAATGCCAGTGTGACGTTCGACAACGCGCTGAACCTGGGTGGAAATACGGCGACTAAGACGGGCGGCGGGACCATGCTCGTCAATAACGCCCTATTTACCGGCAGCGGTTCGGTGGATGTACAGGCCGGTACACTCGGCGGTGGCGGGACGGTTGGCGGCAATCTCAGTAGCAGCGGTGGCACCGTGGCCCCGGGAGAAAGCGCTGGCCTCTTGGCTGTCAGCGGCAACTACTCGCAGGATGGCACTTCATCGCTCCAGATCGAGATCGGTGGTCTGGTGTCCGAAGACCAGCACGATGTCCTGGCGGTGACCGGCACCGCGGATCTGGCCGGTACGCTTGCCATTTCACTCATCGACGGCTTTACTCCCACGGCCGGCCAACAGTTTACCGTCCTGACCTCCTCGGGCATTACGAACAGCGGCTTGAGCCTCTCGGGACCTGATGCTTCGATGTTCAGTCTGGACGTGGGTGCCTCGAACGTGATCCTTGAGTTCGGTGCCGCCAGCTTGGCTGGAGACTACAACGGCGACGGCACCGTCAACGCGGCCGACTACACCCTTTGGCAAGATACGCTCGGCCAGAACGTGGCCGCGGGTAGCGGCGCTGACGGCAACGGGGACGGTACCATTAACGCGAGTGACTACGGTGTCTGGAAAGCGAATTTTGGAACAACCAGCGGGTCGGCAACTGCAAGTGGGGCCGCCGTTCCCGAGCCAACCAACTTGGTGCTCTTGTGCACCGGCTTGATCGGCCTGTGGACCTGGCTCCGCACAGGAGGGAAAGTCACCCGATGTGGCCTGCGGGGACGCGTATTCTTGATGGCGCTGGCAGTTGGAGTGGTTTCGATTGGCGCCGCCGGTTCGGCGCACGCCGATTTGAAGGTCGAGACGTTCGATAGCGATCCCGGTTGGCAGGAAATGAATAACATTTCTCCCAGTTTTGTTTATGAATACTACTGGCAAGGCAACCCCGCCACGAATTTTGCCGCGGGACAAAGCCCAGGTGAGATCGGCGGTTGGGTGCCGACGAGGGATTTCACTTCGCCTTCATACTTCGCCGATGACATTGGCACACTCGACCCCTCTACGGATGTTCTCACTGTGGCCGGAAAAAGCGTCATTATGGGCAACGATAATGGCGGCTTCACCCTTTTCGGGTGGTTTGACAAAGACAGCAATCTAACGTGGATTAATGAAGACGGAAGCTCCAATTTCATGCACTTTGTCGGGCTGCGGACCGACGACGACCGTGTGATGCTGTGGAGTGACGGGGGTGCGACCACGATCACTCGGCCTGGGAACGGGAATCCCTTTACGTTCAGCTTCACTTACGACCCGAACGCCAATGGGGGCGATGGGGCGGTGATGGGCAATGTCAATGGAGGGGCCCTTGTGACGCGGAACTTTGCTCCCGGCACCAAAGATGCAATCAACGATCTGGATAGCTTTGGAATGCTGGCCAACGAGAATCTGAATCCCCAAACCGGCTTTCGGATGTCCGAGTGGTACTACGACGATCTGGTGTACACCACCAGCGTTTCCCAGCCTGCTATTACCGAGGTCGCATGGAGTGGGGATTTTTCCGGAAATGGTGCCAGTGGGGCCAGCTGGAATCCTCCCGTCGCGCCCACATCCAACGATATTACTGCCGTGTTGGGGGGCGTCACCACCGGTCCGCAGACCGTCTTTGCCGATACGGACATGACCGTCAAAACACTCCGCATCGACAATACCAACGAGTTTGTGCTGGCTGGGCAGGCGACACTCAACCT
>Ga0315336_1006848_pt1 | contig 11376 bp, 11 predicted proteins | sample ASW5metaG_FD_204512 | JGI IMG/M metagenome (GOLD analysis project Ga0315336, IMG submission 204512) | Ammonia-oxidizing marine archaeal communities from Monterey Bay, California, United States - ASW #5 | ecosystem: Environmental > Aquatic > Marine > Intertidal zone | place: USA: California...
CCCCTAGCGCTTGCCCTTGAAGAAGTCCTTCAGCAGTGCCGCCGCCCGGGTCTCGTCAATCCCGCCGATGACTTCTGGTTTGTGGTGGCACGTGGGCTGCGTGAACACCCTGGCGCCGTGCTCGACACCGCCTGACTTGGGGTCGTAGGCGCCAAAATAGAGCCGCTGGATGCGGGCCAGCGCGATCGCCTGGGCGCACATGGCGCAGGGCTCTAGTGTCACGTAAAGGTCCATGCCGTCGAGCCGGGGCGCGCCCTGGGTTCGGGCGGCCTCTCGGATCGCCAGCATCTCGGCGTGGGCGGTGGGGTCGGCCCGTTCCTCGACCCGGTTTCCGGTCGCGGCCAGCGGGCGCCCGGTTTTGCCGTCGACGATGACGGCGCCAACCGGCACCTCGCCGCGCCCGGCGGCGGACTTGGCCTGGCGCAGCGCTAGCTCCATGGGCTTGGGTTCGAGCTTGCTCATCTTCCCGACCCTGCCCATGGGCGCGGGCGCCGTCAAGCGGCGGCTAGCACACCGGCGCGAAGACGCCGGACCTGTAACAACACCTCCATATGGGCGATGAAGAAAAGCGGCACGAAAAATCCGGGCAGAAGCGCCATCGGCAGGACGCTCATCGCTGCCGTCGTCGCGCCGGGGCCGATGAAGAAGTTGAGCGGCAGTTTGCCGGGGCTGGGTTGGTAGAACTCGGCCTGGATGGCGGCCACCGCGACCACCGCCCAAAGGGCGATGGCGATGAACGCTAGGGTCTTCGTCAGGTTTTTCCCTGTCCGGCCTGCGGCCGTCCCCGCCTCTTGGCGAGGCTTGTTGTTTCCCTGTCCGACCACATGAAAGTCCGGGGGCCGTTGGCGCCTCTTGTGTCGTTTATTGAGCGTGTCATAGTATCATTCCTTTCTAAAAAAATTGTATATACATCCATTAAAAAGCAGAATTAAGGGCCTGCCTTGCATATTTTTGCTATTTTAACTTCGTTTTTGTCGGGAATTTATATGCCAAACCGCAAAACGTTATTTCAGATAAAATTGCAATCACCACACAATATTAGGTGGAATTACACTTAAATTATTAGCGAGTTAAAGGGAATTTATGGCAGGCCCCGGCCGTACCCGGATTTGCAGGGGGTCTTGCGGGGGGACGGGCCGGGCCATAAAGTCGCGAACCATGGCCGCTAAAACAAAATCCCCCGTCGCGCAAAAGCCCAAGCGCGTAGCCAAGATGCTGGCCCGGGCCGGGCTGTGTTCGCGGCGCGAGGCCGAACGCTGGATCGCCGCTGGGCGCGTCGCCGTCGACGGCAAGACTCTGGCGACGCCGGCGGTAACGGTAACAGCGGAAAATACCGTGACGGTGGACGGCGATCCGATCCCGGCGGCAGCGCCGATGCGCCTGTGGCGGTATCACAAGCCGCCCGGCCTGGTCACCAGCCACGGCGATCCCCAGGGCCGGCCCACTGTCTTCGAGCGGCTGACGGGGACGCTGCCTCGGGTGGTCTCCGTCGGGCGGCTCGACCTCAATTCCGAAGGACTGCTTTTGCTGACCAACGACGGCGAGTTGGCGCGGCGGTTGGAACTACCCTCAACCGGCTGGACGCGGCGCTACCGGGTTCGTGTCCACGGCACCGTGAACGAGAGGAAATTGAAAGCCCTGGAAAAGGGCGTCACCGTTTCGGGCATCAAGTACGGGCCGATCCGCGCCGCGCTGGACAAACAGAACCGCGCCAACGCCTGGCTGACGGTATCGCTGGAGGAAGGGCGCAATCGCGAGATCAGAAAGGTCATGGAGCATATGGGGTTGGAGGTGAACCGGCTGATCCGGCTCGCCTACGGGCCGTTTCAGCTCGGCAACCTTAAGCGCGGCCAGACATCGGAGGTCACCGGCAAGGTCTTGCGCGAGCAATTGGGGGAACAAGAGGCGGGGACGGTCTCCGGGGCCGGGGGTGTCCCCCGAAACCCCTGGGGCCGGTCAGGAACTAAAAAACAAGAGCCCAAAAAATGAAGAGGGGACCATGCGCATCGTCGGCGGCTCCCTGAAGGGCCGGACCCTGAAAGCGACGCCCCGGAACAACCAAAAGGGCCGGGAACTGCGCCCGACCGCTGACCGGGTCCGGGAATCCCTGTTCAACGTCCTCGCCCACGGGGCCGGAGGGGTCGACCTGGAGGGCCTGACCGTTATCGACGTTTTCGCCGGCACCGGCGCCCTAGGGTTGGAGGCGATGTCGCGAGGCGCCGGGCACGGCGTCTTCATCGACAACGACGGGGCGGCATTGGCGTTGGTGCGCAAGAACGCCAGCGCCTTAGGGCTAGGCCGCAAGGTAATCCTGTTGAGACACGACGCCGCCCGCCTGCCGCTGCCACCCCGCGCCGCCAAGACGCCGGGGGGGCTGGCGTTCCTCGATCCGCCCTATGAGCAGGGCCTGGTGCCCCCGGCGCTTCTCGGATTGGTGTCCAAGGGCTGGCTGGCGGAAGGCGCCGTTGCCGTCGCCGAGGTCGCGCCCAAAGAGGCGCTGGAGCTGCCGAAGGGGTTCGAGATCACCGATGAGCGTCCCTACGGCGCCGCCCGGCTGGTGTTCCTGCGAAAGGTTTAGCTGAGCGCTGCCTTCAAATCGGCAATCCCGGTCATCTGGAAGCGAAGGTCAGTCCACCGCGTAATTTCGGGCCGCGGCGCGATGTCCCAGGTCCATTTTAGGCCCGACGCCGGAATGGTGGCGCCGAAAAGCGGGTCGATTTCCTGCAACACCTGGTCGCCGTCACAGATCACCCGCTGGCTTTCCGTCAACAGGCAGACCCGGCCCGGCAGCGCCACCAGCAACTCCAGGTGGTGATCGACGATGCGCCGGGCGAAGGCCTTGATGTCGTCTTCTCCGTAGCCTTGTCCCTTTTTCTCCACCCACCCCATCGGAAACAACGGCAGTTGTGTGAGCACGTTTGCCGAGACCACCAGATCGGCGTCGGCGAAAACCTCGGCGTCGGCTTTGGGCGGTGGCAGGGGCCCGGCCTGGGCTTCGCGGACGTGGGCCCAGGTGGCTTCGACCAGGCCGGTGATATCGGCGGTCTCGAGGCGCACGTTGGCCATGTCCCGGATGCGTTTCCGGGCCGCCGGCATGTGGAAGATATCGACTAGCACCACGTCGGAGAAAGTCTCGGAAAGTCCTTGCAACGGGATATCGAGCAACAGCCCCGAGCCCAGGACCACGGCCTTTCCGTGGGAAATATCCTGGGCCGCGTCTCCGATCACCTTCTTGCAGTGTTCCAGGTGCGGCGCCCAGGCGACACGGCAACGTTTATGCCGGGCCTTGATGGCGATCATTTCCCTGGCGTAGCCCATGTTCCGGAGTGGGGCCGGGCAGGGCAGGGTCAGATGTTTGAACCACTCGGCCAGCATGGGGCAAGGTTAACGCCGCCCGAACAGCTTTTCGATGTCGGCCAGTTTCAACTCCACATAGGTCGGCCGCCCGTGGCTGCACTGGCCGGAATGGGGGGTGGTTTCCATCTCGCGCAGAAGCGCGTTCATCTCCGCCCCGTTGAGCCGCCGACCGGCGCGCACGGAGCCATGGCACGCCATGGTCGCGCAGACGTCGCCGAGGCGCTGCTTCAAGGCCAGGCCCTCGTCGAAGGCCGCCAGGTCGTCGGTGAGGTCGCGGACCAGTCCCTGGATGTCCGTCTCTCCCAACAGCGCCGGGATTTCCCGCACCACCACGGCGCCGTCGTCGAAGGCATCGATCACCAGCCCCAGTTCCATAAGCTCATCGGCGCGTTCAAGCAGCCGTCCTTGCGCCCCTTCGTCCAGTTCCACCACTTCCGGGATCAGCATGCCCTGGCGCGGGACACCGCCGGAATCGAGGGCCTTCTTGATCCGTTCCTGGACCAGCCGTTCGTGGGCGGCGTGCTGATCGACGATGACAATGCCGTCCTCGGTCTGTGCGATGATGTAGGTCTCGTGCACCTGGGCGCGGGCGACGCCGAGGGGGTAATCGCCCAAATTTACAGTTTCCTGGTCGTCCATAGTAGTGCCGGCGGGGGCCGACGGCGGCGCGTCGAGGTCGGGGAGCAGGCGGTGGAATTCGTTGGCCCGTTCCCTGAGCCCGGCCGAAGCGTAACCGGCGCCGCCCCCGGAGGAAGGGGGAATCCCGCTGCCGGGCCGGACTGCGCCCAGCGCCGCATTTGATACCGTGGTCGAGGCCCGGTGCCCGGCTTTGGCCAGCGCGTGCTTCAAGGCGCCGACGATCAGCCCCCGGACCAGCCCGGAATCACGGAATCGGACTTCGCCCTTGGCCGGATGGACGTTGACGTCGACGGCTTGGCCCGGTAGCTCCAAAAACAGCGCCACCAGCGGATAACGCTCCGAGGCCAGGAATTCCCGGTAGGCGCCGCGTAAGGCGCCGAACAGAAGCCTGTCCCTGACCGGACGACCGTTGACGAACAGGAACTGCATCTGCGCGTTGCCCCTATTCAGCGTCGGCAGCCCGGCATAGCCGGAAAGCTTTATACCTTCGCGTTCGGCGTCGATGGCCATGGCGTTGTCGGGGAAATCCTTGCCCATGATGCGCCCGAGCCGGTCGAGGCTGGCCTCGTCTCCGGAGGCCGGCGGCAGCTTGACCAGGTCGCGTTTGCCGTCGCTCAAGGAGAATCCGATTTCAGGATGAGCCATGGCCAGGCGCTTGACGGCGTCGACGGCGTGGGTTTGTTCGGTGCGCGGCGTCTTCAGGAACTTGAGCCGGGCCGGGGTGGCAAAAAACAGGTCCCGGACCTCGATGCGGGTGCCCTTGGGGTGCGCCGCCGGTTCCGGCCCCTTGATTGCGCCGCCTTCGACGGACAGGGTCCAGGCGTCGTCCGAACCGTTGGCGCGGCTGGTAAGGGAAAGCCTGGCGACAGCGCCGATGGCCGGCAGCGCCTCGCCGCGGAAGCCCAGGCTTTCGATAGCCAGCAGGTCGTCATCGGGGAGCTTCGACGTGGCGTGGCGCTCGACGGCCAGGGTGAGGTCTTCGGCGCTCATGCCATGGCCGTCGTCGGACATTATGATCAGCGTTTGGCCGCCGTCGCGGATCACGGCATCGATGCGCGTCGCGCCGGCGTCGATGGCGTTTTCCACCAGTTCCTTGACTACCGAGGCCGGGCGCTCGACCACCTCGCCGGCGGCGATGCGGTTGATGACGGTTTCCGGCAGGCGGCGGATGGTCACAGTTGTTTTCCCTCTTTGGCCTTGCGGGCGCGGGCGATCAGCCCCCGGGTGGAGGAATCATGATCCCCGGAAGCGGTCTCGCCTTGGACTTCCGGCAAGATCGCCGCCGCCAGTTCTTTGCCCAGTTCCACGCCCCACTGGTCGAACGGGTTGATGCCCCAGATCACCGCCTGGACGAAGACCTTGTGTTCGTAAAGGGCGATCAACTGGCCCAGGGTGAAGGGATCGACCTGGTCCATCAGGATGGTATTCGACGGCCGGTTGCCTTCGAATGCCCGGTGCGGGGGCTGCTTATCCCCGGGGCGTCCCTTCATCAGGGCTTCCGACTGGGAGAAGGCGTTGGCAAGGAGTCGTTGGTGGTGGTCGCCGGTCGGGTGGCGGGTCCGCAAAGGGACGATGAAATCGCTGGCAATCAATCGCCGGCCCTGATGGATGGCCTGATAAAAGGCGTGCTGTCCGCCGGTCCCCGGCTCACCGAAGACGATGGGCGCGCCGCCGGCCTCGAGGACGGTTCCGTCGCGGCCGATGGACTTGCCGTTGCTTTCCATCTCCAACTGCCGGAGGTAGTTAGGCAACAGACCCAACCCCTGGTCATAGGGCAGCACCGCAAAGGCTTCGGCGCCCAGGAAGTCGATGTTCCAGATGCCGATCAGCCCTAAGATCACCGGCATGTTAGCGTCCAGGGGGGTGTCCAGGAAGTGCCGGTCCATGTCGTGGGCGCCGGAAAGCATGGCCTCGAAATTCTCCCAGCCGATGGCCAACGACGCCGCCAGCCCGACTCCCGACCACACGGAAAACCGCCCGGCGACCCCTTCGGCCAGCGGAAGGATCAAGTTTTCGCTGATGCCGAAATCTCCGGCCGCGTCGGCGTTGGCGGTAACGGCGATGAAATGGGCGGGGACGGTGCCGTCGCCCAGGGATTCGGTCAGCCAGGCATTAGCGGTTCGGGCGTTGGTCAGGGTTTCCTCGGTGGTGAAGGATTTCGACGCGGCGATGAAAAGCGTCGTTTCCGGGACCACCCCGTCGAGGACTTGGGCGATCTGGGCGCCGTCGACATTGGAGACGAAATGGATATCGGGGCCGTCCCGATAGGTCTCAAGCGCCCGGACAACCATCGCCGGGCCCAGGTGGGAACCGCCGGTGCCGATATGAACGACGGCCTGGAAAGATTTTCCGGTGGTGCCGGTCATTTTGCCGTCCCGGACGTCGCGGCAAATCCGTTCCATGGCCTTCCGGGCGGAGATGATTTCCTCATTGCCGCTGGGGCCGCCAGGGTCGCGGAGCGCCATATGCAGCGCCGGGCGTCCCTCGGTGGTATTGATTTCTTCGCCGGCGGCCATGCGCCCGCGCCAGCCTTCGACGTCGGCCTCGCGGGCCAGATCAATCAGCAGCGCATAAGTTTCGGCGCTCACCCGGTTTTTGGAATAATCTAGGAACAGCCCACCCAAGCCTACCGACATCGCTTTGAGCCGGTCCTTGTCGTCGGCGAACAGGTCCCGCATGTGCAGGCCGGTGGTTTTCTTGCGGTGGGCTTCGAGCGCCTTCCAGGCGGGAGAACTTTTCAAGGACGCCATGGTGAAAACAACCGGTTCCGTCGGGGCGCTGTGCGGGAAGACGAGACTACCAGAGATGAATTGCCGCAACCAGTACCCCCAGGCGGCTTGATGGGTCGTTCAGTTGGTGCTCTTGACTCCGTCGGGCCGGCCGACGACGACCACGGTCAATTGGTCCGGGCGCAGCAGCTCCTTCGCCAGCCGGTTGACGTCGTCGAGGGTCACCGCCTCGATCAGGCCGTTGCGGCGGTCGGGATAATCAATGCCGAGGTTGTCCACCTGGATACCGGTCAGCATCGAGGCGATGCGGTCTGACGACGTGAAGCTGAGCGGATAGGATCCGGTCAAAAAGGTCTTGGCATCGGCCAGTTCCTTTTCGCTCATGCCCTGGGTCGCCATGCGGGTCCATTCGCCGCGCATCACGGCGATTGTTTCTGAGACGCTTTTGTTGGCGGTGCCGGCGCCGCCGAAAATCAAACCGGCGCGGTCCAGGGGATGAAGGGCGGAATAGACGGAGTAAGCGAGCCCCCGCTTTTCGCGCACTGTGTTGTAAAGTCTGGACGTAAAACCGCCACCGCCGAGCACGTGGTTCATCACATAGGCGGCGTAGAAATCCGGGTCCTGGCGTTTCGGCCCCTTGTCGGCGAAGACTATGGCGCTTTGCGGCGCCGGCTTGGTGACGACCACTGTGCGGCCCTGACCCTTGAGGACCGCTTCTGGGATCGCCCAGGCCCAAGCCTTGGCCGGCAGCCCGCCGAAGGTCTTGTCGAGCACGGTCTTCAGCGCCTCGGCGGTGATGTCGCCAACGACGCCGATCGCCAGGTTGTCCTTGGCCAGTCGGCGCTTAACAAAGCCCTTGAGGTCGGTCTGGGTGATGGCGGCAACGCTTTCCAGGGTGCCGTCGACGGGGCGGCCGTAAGGGTGGACAGGAAACAGGGTCTTGAACAGTGTTTTGCCGGCAATGGTGTTGGGGTCCTCGGCTTTCTGGCGGAGAGAGGAAAAAATCTGGCTCCTGATCCTTTCCAACGGCTCCGCATCGAAACGCGGCCGGGTCAGCGCCAGGGTCAGGAGTTCGAAGGCCGTGGCCTTGTTTTCAACCAGGGTCCGGAGCCGGCCGCCAAAATTGTCTCGCCCAGCATCGAAGCGCAGGGTGATGACCAGGTCCTCGAGCCGCCCCTGAAAGACCTTGCTGTCGAGATCGCCGGCGCCTTCGTCGAGCAAGGTGGAAACCATGTTGGCCAAGCCCTCCCGGCCCTCGGGGTCGAGTGCTGCGCCGCCGCGAAAGGCTAAGCGCATGGTGATGATCGGGTTGGTGTGATCGCGCACCAGCCAGGCCTCGATGCCGCCCAGCGATAACACTCTCTCGATGGTCACCGCGTAGGCCTGTGGCGTGGCGAAGAGGACGCAAAGCAGCACGGCAAGCCCGAACAAAGGCGCGAGCAGGGTTCTCGATTTACCAGTCATGGAGGCTCAGCCCGTCTTCTTTTGCAACAACAAGGCGGTCACCGAGCGGCCTTCCTTCAACACTGCCTTCGCCGCCGCATTCACCTGTTCGACGGTGACGGTACCGATGCGGTCTGGCCAGGCCTCGACGTCCTCGACCGTCATGCCGATGGCCAGCGCCGCGCCCAACGCCCGGGCGCCACCCTGCAGGGAATCGCGGGCATAAACGGCCTGCGCCCACATGCGCTTCTTGGCCCGGGCGATCTCCGAGGCGCTGACGCCCTGTGTCAGGATTTTCGTCAGTTCCGCCTCCATGGCCTTTTCCAGGGTTTCCATGCTGACGCCAAGCTTAGGGCTGGCATGAAGGGAGAACCGGCCGGGCCCGCGGGCGTCGGGCGCGTAGTAGCTCCCCGCCGAGATGGCGATTTTATTTTCGACGACCAGGGACTGGTAAAGGCGGCTGGTGGCACCGGCGCCGAGAATGTCGGCCAATACCTCAAGCGCATAAGCGTGCCCGGTTTCGCCGGTCAAATAGCTGGAGGCCAGGTAGGTGCGGCTCCATGCCGGCTGGCGCACGCGCGCGTCCTTGTAGACGAGCCTGCGGCTGGTGCTTTGTGGGGGTTCCGCGGGTCGGACCCGGGCTGTCGGTTTGTGAGCCGGGATGCGGCCGTAGTATTTTTCCGCCAGCGGTTTCAGCTTCGCCGCCGTAATGTCGCCGGAGACGACCAGGATGGCGTTGCCCGGCGCATACCATTTTTTATAGAACGCCAAGACGTTTTTCAGGCTCAACGCCTCGATCTCATGGGCCCAGCCGATGACCGGCCGGCGATAGGGATAGTTCAGGAACATGGCCGCGTTGACCTGTTCGCGTAGGATCGAGGACGGGTTGTTGTCGGTGCGCGACCGGCGTTCCTCCAGCACCACCGCCTTTTCCATCGCCACGCCTTGTTCGGTTAGCCTGAGGTTGGTCATCCGGTCGGCTTCCATCTCCATCACTATCTTGAGGCGATCAACGGCGACGGTCTGGAAATAGGCGGTGTAGTCGGCGGACGTAAACGCGTTTTCACGGCCGCCGTTGCGGGCCAAAATCTTGGAAAATTCCCCGGGCTGGCGCTTTTTTGTGCCCTTGAACATCAGGTGTTCGAGGAAATGTGCGATCCCGGATTCGCCTGGGCCTTCATCCGCCGACCCGACGCCGTACCAAACCATGTGGGTGACCACCGGCACCCGGTGGTTGCCAATGACGACCACCCGCATGCCGTTGGCGAGCGTAAAGGTCTCGGGGTTGAACACCCCGGCCCGGGCGGGCGTGTTTAGGCCGGGAACCAGGCACAAGGCCAAAAAGGCGAGCGCCAGGAACGCCCCCTTCGTCGTCGAAGCGTTCTTCATTGCTAAAAGTCCAAAAGGCCCTTGCGCTTGGCTTTGCGTTTGATTTTAGGCGTCTCGCCTTCGTTCAGCGGTTTGCCGAGGGCCTGGTTCTCCTGGATGCGTTTTTGCTCTTTCTTGGCGTCGACGACGGTGCTGCCGGGCTTTTTGTCGTCGACCCAGAAAATCAATTTGTCGACAAACGCCTGATCCTGGGAACTGAGGACCGAGGTTTCCTCATTGATGATGGCGCGGATGTTCGGGGTCGCGGACTGGGCGCCGGTATCCCTCAACAAAGCCATCAACCCGGTGCTGCCTTTCAACGGCTTCGCCACGCCGCCTTTTCTGACCGTATTGCCCAGGATTGCCTGTTCGGCGCGGTACTTCGCGGAATCGACCTGTGGGCGGATCGTTCCGGGGGCAGGGGGCCGGAGTTTGTAATCCGGCGGCAGGCTCAGGGGCGGGCGGGAATAAACGGCGAATTCGTCGGGCGCGGTTTTATCGCCGCTGAAGACCTTGCGCGCCGATTCGCAGCCTGAAAGCAGCGCCACGGCCAGCGCAAGGGACAGAAAGGCGGTCATTTTTTTCATTGAATTCATGGGCCTATCGCAGGGCGCCACCGGTTTTGTTAAACGAACGATTGCCCCGGCGCCCGCCGATTTTCTTTCCAACTCCCCATTTTAGCTCTTTTTTTCCTTTTCAAACAAGGAATCTAGGATCAACACCGCGGCGCCGATGGTGATGGCGCTGTCGGCCAGGTTGAACGCCGGCCAATGGGTGCCCCAGGCGTAAAAGTCTAAAAAGTCGGCAACCGCCCCGAATTGCAACCGGTCGATCAGGTTGCCCATGGCGCCGCCGATAATCAGACCGATGCCGACGGCGGCCCGGAGGTGGCAGACACGGTAAAGCCAGACCGCCAGGACGGCCGAAATCGCCACCGCCGCCAGGGGAAGGAACCAGGCGCTGAGCCAGCCGCCGGAATCGAGGAGCCCGAAGCTGATCCCCCTGTTCCAGCCCAGGACCAGGTTGAAGAAAGGCGTCAACGGGATGACTTGGGGCGGCTGCATGACGAAGCCGAGGATCCACCATTTGCTGATTTGATCGACGATGATGACCGCCGCTGCCACGGCCAGGCCCTTGAAGAACTCTGGCCGGAACGTCATCCTGGCGGGGCCGTTATTTTGGGTTGCGTCCCTATCGGAGTCTGGGGCGGGGTCCGGGGCCATGCCGATCAACCGCCTTTGTCCGATTGGCGTACCACATCCGCGCAGCGCCCGCAGGTATCGGGATAATCCGGGTCCTGGCCGACTTCAGGCAAAACTTTCCAGCAGCGCCGGCATTTCTCGCCTTCGGCCCGGTTGGGTTGGACCGCGACGCCGCCGGTGTCTTCGGCCCGGAACGCGTCTTCCGGCGCCGCCTCGACGCTGAAGGTGGCGCCTGACGTGATAAACAGTTCGGCCGCGTCGAGACCCTCGAAAAGGTCACGGTTCCCGGTTTCGGCATAGACAATGGGATGCGCCTCCAGGGAAGATCCGATATGTTTTTCCGCCCGTTCGACCTCCAGGGCCCCGGTGACGGCGCGGCGCAGTTCTCTGATTTTCGCCCATTTAGCAGCTAAATCATCGTCGCGCCAGGCTTCGGGAATGTCGGGAAAGGTGCGAAGGTGAACGCTTTCTTCTGTCTCTCCCCCCCCCTCCTGATAGCGCGCCTGCCAGGTTTCTTCGGCCGTGAAACAAAGGAACGGCGCCAGCCATGCGGTGAGGCAGTTGAAGACTTCGTCCAAGACGGTCCGCGCGGCTCGGCGCTTGGGGTCGCCGGCTGGGTCGCAATAGAGCGAATCCTT
>Ga0315336_1006849_pt1 | contig 11375 bp, 11 predicted proteins | sample ASW5metaG_FD_204512 | JGI IMG/M metagenome (GOLD analysis project Ga0315336, IMG submission 204512) | Ammonia-oxidizing marine archaeal communities from Monterey Bay, California, United States - ASW #5 | ecosystem: Environmental > Aquatic > Marine > Intertidal zone | place: USA: California...
TCATTCAGATTCTATTCGGCGAAAATGCAACCTTCCTTACTGGCGATATTGTCGGCAACCTGATCGCCCTGATCCGAGCATTAGGGGATAACGGTCTCGTTGGATTGATCGCCTTGGGGATCATTCTTTATCTCTATAACAAGTCCCGCGAATAGGACTTGCGCTTTAATTAGCGATCGGCGGCAGCTGGGAAACCAACTGCCGCCCTTCGCTTTTAAGAGTCAGCCGGCATGACGCTGGTACACCCCCCCGTTTGTGCGTTTGGCTGGAAGGCGGCTGATTTTCACCTTCTGGGCCTTGACGGCAAGACCATCAGCCTTGCTGACATTCGCGGGCCGAAGGCGACTTTGGTGATGTTTATCTGCAACCACTGCCCCTATGTGAAATCGTCCATTTCTAGGATCGTTCGTGATGCATGCGAGCTTGGGCAACACGGAGTTGGCTCTGTTGCTATCATGCCGAACGATGTGATCGCCTATCCGGAGGACTCACTTGAGAACATGCAGGCCTTCGCAAAGGCTCATACCCTCCCCTTTCCCTATCTGATTGACGAGACGCAAGCCACGGCGCGCGCCTATGACGCTATCTGCACACCGGACTTCTTTGGCTTTAATCAGGCGCTCGAACTTCAGTACCGGGGGCGCATCGATGAGGGCGGCCGCGAAGAGGGAGTGCCGGGCGCACGACGTGAACTCTTCGAATCGATGGTAACCATTGCCAAGACGGGTAAAGGGCCCTCCAAGCAGGTCGCTAGCATTGGCTGTTCGATTAAATGGCGAAGACAAACATAAGCCTCAATCGTGTGCGTTATCTAGACGAATGAGCCAGAAGCCTTCGCTTTTCATGGGTTTGCCTTAGTTCCTGCCGGGGTTTATCTTAGCCTGCCGGTTGCGGATCAGAGGTAGTTTGTGAACGACAACGTTTTTCGAGAAATTGACGAGGAGCTACGACGCGATCGACTTTTCGCCTTGTGGCGGAGGTACGGCCGCCTCGTCATCAGCGCTGCGATCGCTGTGGTAATTATCGCTATCGCGAAGGTGGGCTGGGATGAATACACTTTGCGGCAGACCCTGGTAATCGGGACTCAATACCACACAGCGACCGAACTTTTAGGGCAGGGAAACGAAGATACCGCGCGGGCAGCGTTTGCCATGATCGGGAAAGAAGGGGGTAAAGGCTATGCTTCGCTCGCCCGCCTCCACGAAGCGGCTGTTGTCTCTGCAAAGGGCGACACAGAGAGTGCCATTCAGATATACCGTGCAATCGCAGATGACAGCGGTACGCCAGAGACGCTTCGCGATCTCGCCCGTATTTTAGGCGCATATCGCAGGATCGATCGCGAGGATCCAGAAGCGCTGGTTTCTGAGCTTGAACCGCTGACGGCAGTGGGCAGCCCCTGGCGGCATTCTGCTCTTGAGATCATTGCCCTAATCGCGATTCGTTCTGGCGAACATGTCAAGGCTCGGGAGATCTATACTAGTCTCGCTGCTGATCCGGACACACCGAACATGTTGCAACAACGTGCCGAGGAAATGTCGGCCGCACTTAGTGAAAAATTGTGAGAAAGGACATGCGCAAATACACCCTTTTCCTGATGATGGTGATAGGGCTTGCGGGGTGTTCCGGAGGTCTGTTCGGTAAGGGGGGTATGTTTGAGAGGAAAGAAGTGCTGATCCCTGGTGAACGTATCCCGATCATGCTGCTTGATCAAAAATTGAAGCCGGATGTTGAGGAGGTTGTCATTCAGCTTCCACGGCCACAGATGAACCCTGCTTGGCCGCAGGCGGGCGGCTACCCCAATCATGCAATGCATCACCTAGTGATTAGCGATGCACCAGAAGAGATCTGGTCCTCGGATATTGGTAGTGGAGCGGACAGCGAAAGTCGGCTGATTTCTCAACCGGTCGTCTATGGCGGGCGCATATATGTCGCAGATGTGGATGGACGGATTTCTGCATACGACACCGAAAACGGTGATCGATTGTGGCGCGCGGATATCAAGCCGGAAGACGAGGATGATGTCACCTTCAGTGGCGGGATTGCCTACGCTTATGGCCACCTTTTCGTCAGCACAGGCTTTGCGCAGGCCATCGCACTGAACGCGGAGACCGGAGAGTCAGTTTGGCGACGTGCGCTACCTTCGCCAATGCGCGCGGCTCCCACCGTTAGTGATGGGCGGCTTTTTGTGACGACAGTCGACAACCAGCTTTTCGTACTTGATGTGCGGAACGGCGATACACTGTGGACTCACAAAGGCTTTGAAGAAAGCGCTGGTATCCTTGGCGGGGCAAGTCCAGCCGTTGATGGCGACATGGTCGTCGTTCCTTATACGTCTGGAGAGATCTACGCAATTCTTGCGAACAACGGGCGAATCATGTGGTCCTATTCGCTCGCGTCTTCGCGACGCAGCGACACGATTTCCTCAATTGCGGATATACGTGGCAACCCTGTCATCGATCGTGATCTCGTCGTTGCTGTGAGCCACAGTGGGCGCATCGTCGCGCTGGATATGAAGGGTGGGACACGCATATGGGAAAAGGAAATCGGGGGGATTCAAACGCCATGGGTTGCCGGGAATTATTTGTACCTCATGACGACGAATAGCGAAATCGTTTGCCTTACCCGTGAGAAAGGGGAGCTTATATGGGTTCTAGAGTTACCCAAATATATCGATCCGGAGGAAAGAGAAGGGCCCATCATCTGGCATGGCCCGGTGCTGGCAAGTGACCGTTTGTTAATTGCCGGTTCACACGGTGTCGTACTGACCGTCTCCCCTTATGAAGGGCAGGTCATGGGCCAGATCGAGCTTGATGATGGCATGACGGTAACGCCGGTCGTTGCAAAGGGCACGATCTATTTTCTAACGACTGATGCCGACCTCGTTGCACTCCGTTAGGTTTTTTGGAAACGTCTATGATGAAGACGGTCGCCATTGTTGGCCGGCCTAACGTCGGCAAATCGACGCTGTTCAACCTATTGATACAGGAACGCGCAGCGCTGACTCATAACACACCGGGAGTTACGCGAGACTGGCATGAGGGTAAGGCCGCGCTTGGCGGCCTTGTCTTTCGTGCGATTGATACGGCAGGCTTCGAAGATGAAGCACACGAGATGCTAGAAACAAAGATGCGCGCCCTAACGGAGCGCGCTCTAGAACAGGCGGATGTTGCCCTTTTCCTGATGGATGTGCGAGCGGGAGTCACCGCGCTTGACGAACAATTCGCAAAATGGCTTCGCAAACAGAACATACCGGTCGTACTAGTTGCTAATAAATGCGAAGTTGGATCGGATAAAGAAGGATATTACGCAGCCTTTGGGCTCGGTTTTGGTGAGCCAGTTGCAATTTCTGCCGAACACAATCGAGGCATGGCCGAACTTTATGAAAACCTCGCGCCTTTTCTAGAGCAAGAAGAGGAAACTTCGGCTTTGGAAGATAGTGTGCCGGATGGCCTCGCACTGGCGATTGTCGGGCGCCCAAACGTTGGTAAGTCGACCCTTGCCAACCACCTGATTGGCGAAGAGCGTCTACTGACTGGTTCGGAGGCGGGCATTACACGCGATGCGATTCCAGTCAGCTGGGAATACAGGGGAAGGACGTTCTTCTTGATCGATACGGCTGGTTTTCGTCGTCAGTCGCGAATTGAAGAAAAGCTCGAACAACTTTCTGTAGAGGCGACGGGTAAGGCAATCCGCCGTACCCAAGTTGTCCTGCTCGTCCTCGATTCCAAAAATATGCTGGAAAAGCAGGATCTTACTATTGCAAACCAGGCGATCGAAGAAGGTCGCGCGCTTGTCATTGCGGCCAACAAATGGGATCTCGTGAAGAAGCCCAACGAAGCCCTCGCCGGACTCAGGGAGCGCCTAGAACGCTCGCTCCCCCAGGTTCGAGGGCTAGTCTGTATCCCCCTTTCTGCCAAGACTGGAGAGAACGTCGAGAGCCTCATGCCGGCAGTTATAGAGGCCTATGAAACGTGGAATCAGCGCCTGCCGACGGCCAAACTAAACCGGTGGTTGGCTGACGCCATCGATCGTCACCCGCCACCCGCAATAAGGGGAAAATTACTTAAGCTACGCTATCTCACCCAAGTCAAGGCACGGCCGCCAACTTTTGCCCTCTTTGTCTCGCAGCCCGATAAATTACCGGATAGCTACGTCCGCTATCTTGTGAACAGTCTGCGGGAAACTTTCATGCTGTATGGAACGCCAATCCGCTTTCGTTTGCGTAAAGGGAAAAATCCTTACGTCTAGGCGCAAACGATTTTTCCGTGAGAACGTGCACGGCTTATTGCTAGCTGGACAAACGCCTCCGTTACGGATTCTGGTGGGGGTAGGTTGGCTGGGTCTTCACCCGGAAAAGCCTGAGCACGCATCGCCGTTCGCACGACGCCCGGATCGATGAGATTGACCCTAAGTTTTGTCTTTGTCACTTCGGCAGCATAGGTCTCAACCATCCTATTTAAGGCCGCCTTGCTGGCTGCATAAGCGCTGTAATAAGGAATAGCCTGGCTTCCAACGCTGGATGTCACAAAGATAGCGCGCCCCGAATCGGAAGCGCGAAGTATTGGGTCAAAGGCACGGACAAGGCGCCAGTTTGCGGTGACGTTGAGGGCAAATGTCTGTTCCCAAATTTCTGGATTATAGTGTCCAGTCGGCGACAGTGTGCCGAGGACTGCCGCATTTCCGACCAGCACGTCGAGCCGCCCGAAGCGTTCAGCGATCGCTGCACCCATCTGGTCGATTGCCGCGAACTCGGTGAGGTCAAGGGGCACGAGCGTTGCCGTGCCACCGTCTGCCTGAATTGCATCGTCGACCGCTTCAAGATCGCTGGTCGTACGTGCCACTAGAACGACGTGAGCGCCCTCGCGCGCAAAATGTTTGGCAACGGCGGCCCCGATCCCGCGCGAGGCACCAGTAATTAATGCAATGCGTCCCTCAAGACGTGGTCTGGGGGATGCTGCCACGCAATCAGCCGAGCTCGGCAAGCAAAGATAGTTGAGCGGTAGATTCTCCACCCTCCTGATCAGCGAGCCGAATCGGATAATCGCCAGTGAAGCAAGCATCGCAATATTGAGGCTTCTGCATATCTCGGCCCGTTTCGCCCATCGCCCTGTAGAGGCCATCGATTGAGATGTAGGAGAGACTATCAACTTTGATCAAGGCTGCCATTTTCTCAATACTGTGCTGTGCCGCTAGGAGCTCTTTTCGTTCTGGTGTGTCGACCCCGTAGAAGCAGGAGTGAACCGTCGGAGGGCTAGCGATTCGCATGTGCACCTCGCTAGCACCTGCTTGACGAATCATTTCAACTATCTTCGTCGAAGTAGTGCCTCGCACGATGCTGTCGTCTATGAGCACAACACGCTTGCCGTTGATCAAGCGAGCGTTCGTGTTGTGCTTCAGCTTAACGCCGAGGTGTCGAATTTGATCTTTCGGTTCTATAAAGGTACGCCCGACATAGTGATTACGAATTATTCCGAGCTCGAAGGGTAGACCGTCCTCGACGGCATACCCGATAGCCGCTGGTACGCCTGAATCAGGAACCGGTATAACGACGTCGGCATCGACATGGCATTCACGTGCAAGCTCGGCACCAATGCGTTTCCGCATCTCGTAAACATCCCTGCTCTCTACGACGCTGTCTGGTCTAGCAAAGTATATGTATTCGAAGATGCAGAAACGTTGCGGCTGCTTGAGAAAGGGCCGAATACTATGTATGCCGGAATCATTGATGACTACGATTTCTCCTGCTTCCACATTACGTACGAACTCAGCACCAATGATATCCAGAGCACAGCTTTCGGAAGCAAGGATAGAACTACCGTCTAGTTTTCCGATGACAAGCGGGCGAACGCCGCGTGGATCGCGTACGCCAATCAGAGATTCATTCGCAAGTGCAATCAGCGAATAAGCACCCTCCACCTGCTTTAGGGCATCGATCAGTCGGTCGATAACGGTGGAATAGAGAGAAGTTGCAACCAGGTGGACAATAACTTCCGTGTCTGTTGTTGACTGGAAAAGACAGCCGCGGTGCACGAGTTGTCGGCGCAGCGCGAGTGCATTGGTAAGGTTTCCGTTATGGGCGATGGCAAACCCGCCCGATTCAAAATCGGCAAACAACGGTTGGACGTTACGGAGCACCGTCTCCCCGGTCGTTGAATAGCGATTGTGCCCAATTGCTGCAAAGCCCCTAAGGCCCTCAATAACCTTACTGTCCCCGAAATTGTCGCTAACGAGTCCAAGGGCACGGTGATTGTGAAATTGCTTGCCGTCGAAGGAAACGATTCCGGCCGCTTCCTGACCACGATGCTGGAGCGCGTGCAGCCCCAGCGCCGTGTGCGCGGCTGCATCTTCGTGACCATAGATGCCAAAGACCCCACATTCCTCGTGGAAGTGATCGTCTTCGAAAGGGTTTGTTACGCGCATTTTTTCAATCCACTGCAGACTACTGATGGTTGCCGATCAGCCGCTTCATCGCGCTGCGTTCCTTTTTGTTATAGCTGGATTTCTCTTCCGTATCAGCCGATTTAGCGGTTGAATCCGTGAAGATATCGAGGATTGGCGCTAACGAGATCGCATCTAGCGCACGGTCTCTTGCTCGCAGCACCGATTCTGTCCCTGCTTTTTCTTCTGAATCCGAAACGAGGTCATCAAGGAAACTGGCACCTAGACCTACGAAGGGCAGAAGCATGGAGCGCTCGGACCAGTCGGGGTGATCCTCGGAGGGTACCACCCAACTGAACATAAGGTAGATCAGTGAAACGATAAGACCACCCCGCACCAGGCCAAAGAAAAGGCCGAGCCCACGGTCGAGCGGTTTCAGCTTGCTCTTCTTTACGCGCCCTGCAACTGAGCGTGCGATGAACGAGAGAAGTAGTAGCGAGACAATGAAAAGCACGAGCGCAAGAACAATGTCGGCCAGAATAGGGACGGCAAGAATCTCGTAGGCATAAGGTCGTGCCGAACCGAACCCATAGATCGTAATAAGAGCGGAGCCGGCCCAGGCGACAAGAGAAAGCAGCTCATGCACAAGGCCGCGGCCCCAGGCAAAGAAGGCGGAGAGCAAGAGCGTGCCAAGAATAACAAAATCAATTGTTGCAAAGGTTAAATCGTCCATCATCCCTCTTCTTATGAATGCAGTTTTTCGCGCCTCGTATTTTGCCTCAGTTTGTGGCTGAGGGTCATTGAGAGTTCGGCTAGGTGACGTATTTCTCGCAATGAAAGCAACGAGTTACCGATCCATTTCGTCGGTTTTCTGGCCGGCGGCGCGAGGGCTTCAACAAAGCCAAGCTTTGCTGCTTCCTTTAAGCGGGCGTCCTGCTGGCTTACAGCTCTAACCTCACCGGAAAGCCCGATCTCGCCGAAGACTACCGTGCTTTGAGGGAAAGGCTCATCCTTAAAGGCAGACACCAAGGCTGCTGCCACGGCAAGGTCGGCGGCCGGCTCCGTAATGCGCAAGCCTCCTGCAACATTTAGATAGACGTCTTGTCCTCCGAGCGCGAGTCCGCATCGTGTCTCTAGGACGGCAAGAACCATAGCTAGCCGCCCCCCATCCCATCCAACGATCGCGCGCCTGGGCGTGCCAAAGGCGGAAGGGGCGACGAGTGCCTGGACTTCAACCAGCATAGGACGCGTTCCTTCCATGCCGGCAAAAACGACAGCACCGCTCACCCCTTCGGGGCGTTCGGAAAGGAACAGTGCAGAAGGATCCGGTACCTCGAGCAGACCGCGATCCGTCATCTCGAAGACACCGATCTCATCTGTTGGGCCGAATCGATTCTTCACGGAACGCAGAATACGGAACTGATGACCGCGCTCACCCTCAAAGTAAAGGACGGTGTCGACCATATGCTCAAGTACGCGGGGACCAGCGATCATACCTTCTTTCGTGACGTGGCCTACGAGGACAATCGTCATTTGCCGTCGCTTAGCAAGCCGGATGAGCTCCTGTGCACATGCCCGGACTTGAGTCACTGTGCCCGGGGCCGAATCGAGAGTATCTACGTACATCGTTTGAATTGAATCAACGACAACCAGATTTGGTCCATTGGCTACGTCCAGACTGGTCAGGATGTCACGAAGGTTCGTCGCCGTCGCCAGGCCGACCTTGGCGCCGGATACCCCCAGCCGTCCCGCCCGGAGCCTTACCTGATCAATAGCTTCTTCGCCAGAAATGTACACAGCGCTCGCCTGGCTCGCGACAGCAGCAGCCACCTGAAGGAGTAGGGTGGATTTTCCGATCCCCGGATCACCACCAACTAAGATGGCGGATCCCGGCACCATGCCACCGCCAGACACGCGATCGAATTCCTCAAGGCCCGCCTTCAGGCGCGGAGGCGGCGGCTCGCTGCCTTCGAGGCCGACGACATCAACTCGGGCAGTACCGCGAAGCATAGATCCTTTGCCTAAACCCCCAGGCACGGTTGCCGTCTTCGTCTCCTCGAGGATTGAATTCCACGCATCACAGGCGTCACAGTGCCCACTCCATTTCGGGTGGCTTACGCCACAGCTTTGACAGACATAATGGGCAGTGTTTCGGGCCAATGTTCCAGCCTTTGGTTGCAGGTGGAGATTTAAGCCTTAAGGATGTCGAACCTGCATCTTGATGGGACCTTCGGCCTTTCCATTAATGAACTGGTCGACATGGGGGTTATCTACCTTGTCGATGTCGGAGACGGGACCGTCCCATATAATTTTACCTTCATACAACATGGCCATCCTGTCTGCGATTCGCCGAGCGCTTGCTATATCGTGAGTGATGGACAGTGCTGTCACCTGGAGTTCCTTAACGCTATGGACGATGAGGCGGTCAATAATGCTGCCCATGATCGGGTCCAGCCCAGTCGTTGGTTCGTCGAAGAAGATGATTTCTGGAGACGCAGCAATTGCACGCGCTAGGCCTACACGCTTCTTCATGCCACCGGAGAGCTCTGCCGGGTTAAGCTCTGCTACCCGCTCATCGAGCCCAACAGAGGCGAGTTTTTCGAGCGCTACTTTCTTTGCTTGCTTACGCGACATGCCATGAGCCTGGATCAATCCAAAGGCAACGTTCTCCCAAACCTGTAGGCTGTCAAAAAGGGCGCCTCCCTGGAACAGCATGCCAAATTGCCGGAGCATGACCTCGCGTTCGACTTCCTTCATACCAACAACCTCGACGCCATCGACTTGAATACTGCCTTGCTCCGGTGTCAAAAGGCCGAGGATGCATTTAATAAGTACGGATTTCCCCATGCCTGAGCCACCGATCACGACGATAGATTCGCCAACCTCGATATCGAGGTCTAGCCCTCTCAAGACGCGGTTCGAGCCGAAGGCCTTGTGAAGGTTGCGAATCCGAATTTTTGGCTGGTTGGACATCATCAGTTAAACATCAGTGAAGACAAGAAGTAGTCGAAAACCAAAATCAAGATGGAGGCGGAAACTACAGCATTAGTTGTCGCCCGACCGACCCCCTCTGCGCCACCTCGCGAATAAAATCCTTGGTAACAACCCATTAATGTCACGATGAAGCCGAAGGCGGAGCCTTTCACCATGCCATCGATGACGTCATCTATAACCAAGTAATCCCATACCTTCGAGATGAAATCCGCTGGATTGAAGCCAAAGCTTTGAACGCTGATGACAAAGCCGCCAAAGATGCCAATGACATCGGCCACTATGACGAGCAGAGGGAGCGTTATGATGCCGGCCAATAGCCGAGGAAAGACCAGGTATTTGAACGGGTCTGTCGCAAGCGTCACCAGCGCGTCGATCTGTTCTGTGACCCGCATCGTACCGATCTCGGCCGCCATCGATGCTCCGATCCGTCCGGCCACCATGAGTCCAGCCAGTACGGGACCCAATTCCCGGGTAATCGAGAAGGCGATGATTTCAGGGATCTGGGATTCTGCCTCGACGCGAGCTAGGCCAATATTACTTTGAAGCGCCAGTACCATGCCGGCAAAAATAGCCGTGAGGCCAACGATCGGTAGCGAGTAATATCCGATGTCGATCATCTGTTGGCCGATGGCACGGAAATAGATGGGAGGTTGCAGGGCGCGCGAGAAGGCCTTGCCAACGAAAACGGCGAGCCGACCGGTCGCCTCTAAGAAGCCTAAAAAAGTGCGCCCAAGCAGTGTTAGCGCATTGAGTATCGCCATGGGCCTACGCGCTCTTTGCGATATAGCTGCGGTGGTAGCGATGTCCGAGACGTGTCAGGATTTCGTAACCTATCGTGCCTGCCTCCGCCGCAAGGGCGTCAATGGAATGGTGAGGGCCGATGAGTTCCACGAGGGTGTTGGGCTTAATCTGTTGTGGTGAAATTTCTGTGACGTCGATCGTGATCAAATCCATCGAAATGCGTCCAATGACCGGCACCTGCCGGTCACCAACGAAACAAATGCCACGATCGCCCAGAGTACGCAGATAGCCGTCCGCATAACCCACTGCTACCGTAGCGATTCTGCCAACTCCGCTAGCGCAGTAGGTCGCACCATAGCCAACGGTCTGGGGAGTGTCAACGTCACGCACCTGCAGGATTCTACCATATAGACCAATTACTTGCGTCATTGGATTAGGATGATTGGGTTGCGGATTTATGCCATAAATTGCGGCCCCTGCTCGGACGAAGTCGAAGTGGTACTCCTGCTCTAGAAAAATACCACTCGAATTAGCCAGGCTCAGACGAGTAGGTGGAAGGCGCCTGGTGTGCGCCCTGAAGAGGTCAAGTTGTTCGGCATTTTTCGAATGAGATGGCTCATCTGCGCAAGCGAGATGCGAAAATATATAATGAAGGAAAATGCCAGAAAGACGTTCCGGTTCCGTGACTAGTCGGTTCACGTCATTGGCAGAAAGCCCAAGGCGGGTCATGCCAGTATCAATCTGCAATCCGGCCATTGCCGGCTTTAAAAGAGCCGAGAAGAGCTCAACTTGGCCGAGGTCATTCAGGCAGGGGATTAGCCGGTGTTCGATATAGGTAGCCTCCTCGCCGGCGAAGAGGCCGTTAAAGACCCCGATCTCGGCATTAGCAAGCAGTGCACGCAGCGCAACTCCTTCTTCCAAGGTGGCGACGAAAAAATGTCGACAGCCGAGCGAAGCAAGCACCTTTGCAATTGCCTCTATGCCTAAGCCATAAGCGTCTGCCTTCACGACAGCGTGCAGTTCGGCAGGCTCAAGTCGCTTGGTAAGCAGCCGATAGTTTTTTGCAATGGCATCGAGATCGATAGTGAGGAGCGCGCCGGTGCTATCAGGGGGAAGCATCCGAAGGCCGTTCGCCTGAATCCAGATTCGCGAATTTTGTGAAGCGCCCATCGAAAAACAATCGGAGTTTTCCGGTCGGGCCGTGGCGTTGCTTGGAAATCAGGATTTCCGCAACGTTGTGGACCTCCTCCATTTTTTCTTGC
>Ga0315336_1006851_pt1 | contig 11372 bp, 8 predicted proteins | sample ASW5metaG_FD_204512 | JGI IMG/M metagenome (GOLD analysis project Ga0315336, IMG submission 204512) | Ammonia-oxidizing marine archaeal communities from Monterey Bay, California, United States - ASW #5 | ecosystem: Environmental > Aquatic > Marine > Intertidal zone | place: USA: California...
GCCAGCCGAGTCGATGGTGAGTGCTTCAGTTACAGATCCAGCGTTTCTGGTAGCAAACCGCAACTCTCCAGTATTTGAACCCGTGGAAGTAGACAGAATGTAGCCAAGATTTCTTTCCGTTGAGCCAGAATCGAGTCCTTGAAATAAGATTTTTGGGCCAGATGCACCCGAAGAATACGCTTCAGTTGCGGTAAGATAAGCCACCATATCGCTGTCTTTAGCGTGAAGCGTACCAGAAGGCGCAGTAGTCCCAATCCCTAAACGTCCCGCAGACGTAACCTGCAAGCCGGTGTAGTGGATGTCATATCCCTGCGACGAAACCGTTTGGCTTGTTGTGACCGTAATCGAGGTGTTGCTGGCTCTCGCTGTTATCGCACCAGACGTTGTGCCATCAGCATAAACAAACTGGTCGCCAATCATTGCGGCTGTCCAAGTCGTGCCGCTACCAGTAACAGTCGTGCCAGATTGTGAAGCTGTTCCCGTGTTGTACCGTATCGGGGAGACAGACAGCGGAGTGGCTGGTGTTTGCACACCCACACCCAAGCGCATGATACTTGCTTCCTCTGTTATGTAGATACCATCCCTGCCGTCATCAGACGACTGCCATTGCATCGCTTCACCCGCACCATCCGACTTGATGATCGGCTCGTTCTCGTAGGAGATACCAGTGGTATGAATTGAGGACTGTTGTGTAATTCTTGCCATGACTTATGCTCCGTATTCTGTTCCAGCCGTGTGTGCGCTATCGTTAACCTGCACGTTGAAGACAACCGCAGTAGACGTTACTGCACCGTCACCACAAGCTGTCACGTCCACGTAAGAAGCGTCGTTAATCTCTGCCTGTGACAGAGGAGAAAGTTTTATATGATAAACAGAAGACGTAGCTGTTCCACCTACACGAATGCAGATATTGTTGCTGCCAACATTTTGCACAAGTGCAGAACTGTATCTATAACGACCGTCCAGCAAAGTGACTGACGAGCCGGTTACAGGCACAGTAACCAATGAGGGTGTGTTGACTGTGCCGCCCTCAGTAAGACCTAATTGTAGTTTAACTGTAGCCATGATATATTAAAGAAAATGTAGGGCAGGTGGCCTGAATACAAACCACCTACCCCACTGTTGATATTACGACGTACGACGACGACGATAGAAAATAGGCAGACAATGACGGGCATCACCGGGGATACCGCCAAAGACAGCCTGCGAGATGAACTTCAGGTAGTCACCGTAGACGTTCAAGTCTTGAGTACCTGTGTCGGACAGCGCAGTACCGCTGTTCGGGATCAAGAACTGATCGGTCAACGTGACTTCACCATTCCACTTCATAGAGTAGAACTTCTTCGCACTCATGTTCTTCGAGGCAAACTCTTTCGGCGGAGGGCCGACAGAGATCGTCTTGAATGCATCTGCACCAACAAGGAATGCAACCTCGCTACTAGCTACAGTATCAGAAGAAGTTGCTGATATGCTGGTATAGTTGCTGTTGGGAACAAGCTTGTGGCTTGTGGCATCAACTGTCTGCGGAGCCAAGAACGTACCGTTATCGGTAAACCGAAGCGGATACGGGTCGAATCTTGCAGTAACCTTACCCCAAAGATCGCCAGCAAAACCGTCATTGACGAGGTTCATGTTGGCAGGAGCAAGACGGCTGTTGCCATCGTCACCAGCTTTAAGGTCAGCATCCCACAACAGAGACGACCAAGCTTCTGTGGAGCAAATAAGTACATATTTGCCCTTCAGCATCTCGGATGTCTTTGGTGAATTCTGCTGACGCTCAAACGTAGGTGCTTGAACATCTTCCTGTAGATGCAACATAGCCTTGTAGATATCCTTCAAGGTCAATGGGCCTGCTACATTAGTTGCTCCGAAACAGAACTCGTCCCTGTACTCTATACCCGCACTGTTCGCAACGGTAGCACCGCCGCCAACCTCAAGGGCTGTCGTAACATTGTCAGCACCGTTGTCAACCAAACGAACGTCAACTTGACTGAACGCACGTTTATCAACACTACCGGGCAGCGTTAGCTGAGAACTCAAACCTTTGTTACAGACGTAGAGGTCTGGGGTCTGGTAGTACATAAGCGTACGTGTGAAGACGTTGTTGGCCAGAGCAATCTGACGAACGATATCTTTGTGCGCGTACTGAAGCTGATCTCTCCAGAAAGACTCGAAGTTGCTTAGGAAGCGAAAACGAGAACTCTCGAAGCGATGCGCTCCAAGCTTTGCAGTTTCGTAACGCTCACCGATTGTGAACTGGTCTTTCGCAGGGAAAGAATCCAGAGTATTGGGAGCGAAGGTTATCCTTTCCACAGGGCTAGGCACTGCGACAAGGCCGTTAAGGGTATCACCCATGTTAGGTTGCCACTTGATAGAACCAAAAAGGCTATCGTAGGTGTTCCATTTCGGGAACTGGGCAACCTCGTTACGTGCGAGATAGAAAGAAAGCTTTCTAAACTCAGGCTGGTATGGTGTAGCTGTCGCGTTAGCGGCATGACTTACAGCATCAGCGAGGACTGAACTAGGCATAATGTTATATTATATTATAAGTTACAGAGTCCGTAGACTCCAGTTATGTTGGGAGTTCCAACACGCACCCCCTTACGCCGCGATGCCCTTCGCACATAGTAGCAGTGGTATGCCCTTACCCTAGTAGCTTTTCGAAGTCGTCCACGGAGAAGATTTCGTCATCAGAACTAGCTGACTCGGACTTTCTCCCAGAACGAGGTTCGACTCGACGAGAATCTTTCTTGTTAGTCTCTGATATGTCAAGCTGTTTTTTCAACTTTCCAAGCTCAGAAGCATAAAGTTGCAGCGTCACGTAAAGGTTTGAGGCTAGGTTAGTTACGGGATGCTTCTGAAAGTTACCCGGCATTGCATCAAAGAAACCCTTCTTCAAATCACCTATCGTAGCCGCTTTTCCACCAGGAGTATCAACCTGAGTCTTCAACTTCTCACTGTTCTCCTCCCACTCAAAATACTTCTTCTGCTCATCAGACAACATACTCTGTGCGCTGTTGTATATCTGTGAGTAGTTATCCTGTATATGCGAGGCCTGCTGGCTGAACTGGTTCATGAAGTTCTTGGCCTCCTGTAATGCAGATTCTATGTCTATCTCGGAAGACTGCGTAGACTTGTACGCCTGCTTGCTGGACACCATCTGCCCGTTCGCATCGTAGCCGTCGATACCGCGCCAAGGCTCTCCGTTGCGTACGTTTATCAACTGCTGTTTCCAGTGACCGTACTCAGTTTGGGCCTTGGTGTAGTTGTTGGCAGCTTCACGGTACTCTGGGGAGAGTGTGTAGGCTTCAGGGTGTTCGTGTAGGTTTTCTGGAGACTTTGACTCAGGGGCTTTGCCTCGGAGTTCTTCGAGTTGCTGCTTGGCCTCAACCATCTCCTTGCGATTCTTGGAGTATTTCTCGAAGGCCGCATTAGACATCTGCTTCAACAGAGACCGCTCCGACTCATCGAAGTCATCGTAGTTCCTAGCCTCTGTCTTAGTCTGAGGCTCTTCTACAACCTCTGTCTCACGGTCTTCCTCCAGTTCACCCTCTGGCAAAGGAGTCTGATCGTCATCATCGGCTGGGACATCCTGTGTCTCACCGTCCTCCGTGTCTTCCAAAAGATCACCGTCGAATATGTCGTCAAACATATCCAACTGATTGTCTTCCGAGTTCTCAGCGGGTACGTCTGTGTCTACCCGTTCGACCTCTGTCGCCGTCCCAGCCCTCTGATCCTGAACTGTTACCTTCTGTTCGAATAATGTTTCCGCGCTCATTGATAATACTTAATATGTCATCTATTGTTTTTAACTGTGCAGCCCTGTACCTTATAAGATTGTCTGGAGAAGCTGCATCCACAGACTTAAATTTGATCTCGTTGAGAACCTGCTCCTTGTACTCGTCAAGCCTCTGCTTGAGAAGCTGTGTACACGTGGAGTCACGCCATTGCAGGTAAGCTAACTCAGCCTGCTGGTTGTTGCTGTTGTTGCTGTCCACCGGGGTTTAATACTTGCTGAACCTGCTGCATTATCTGGGTTAGTTGCTGTTCGTGGGGTTGTGCTTCCTCTGTTAGCTGGCCTGTTTCAGGGTCTACGATCAACGATTGCAGGATGGTGTTTAGTTGCATGAGGAGTTGTGTCTTGGTGTTGTCGTCTTGGATAGCCTGCACGTAGGCTTGGCCGTCCTCTGGGAAAAGCATGGAGACAAAACGCTTGAGGAAGAGGGAGGCTGCACCAGTCTGCTGTACCACAGGCCAAGCTTGCATCATCTTGTTTATCTTCTCTTGGCGTTCGATTACGTCCGTGTCACCTGCGGGTCTTACCGCGTATTCGTGGTCTGTAAAAAAGTTTGGCGGTATCGTAGGCTGTATTAGGCCTGAGAGTATCCGAGATCTGTATATGTTCCAGCATTGGGAGTAGACTTTCTTGAGAGCTATGCTGAAGAGTGCAACCTGAGAAGCAGAGAGTGACTGGGCTTCTGTAGTGGCCGCTTGAACTTCCGTGGCAGTCTTGCGGCTGTCCTTACGGTTCATCGCAGCGTAGTTCACTTGGGAGGTTTCCTGTGTGTTCTGGCTTAAAATCTGTTGTATGGCCCCCATGATAGATGAGTCGGGGGGAGATAGCTGGAACTGCTTGATGTTCGCGTCGATGAGAGCGTTCGGCGTGAAGAACACGCTTGTCTGGACGTTCGTGTTGTTCGGGTCGTTGCTGTCCTTGGCAAAGTACAGACCGGAGGCACGACGATGTGCCGTGACGAAAGAAGAGAGGAGGGAGGTTGCTGACTCCTGCGCGTACTCGTCTAGTTCTGCACGGCCCTTCATTAGGGAGATCGTGGTGTCCTCGTTTATGTTGTAGGGAAAGATAGCGTAGGGGTACTGAGTCTCAAACAAGTCTTCACCCTCTTCCTTCTTACCCAAGAACAACGGGCGAGGCTTACGTATCCAGTCGTTGCAGCGATCTATACAAGTCCAACCAACATAAACTAGGTTGTCTTTCTTGAAGAGAACCTTCTGGACTTCCATCAGAGAGTAGTTCTCCGAGAGACTCTCGAAGTCCAAGTTCTTCATCTGTTCATTGTTGAAGTCGTCGGAGTCTGCCATCCTGCGGAGTTGTAAGTCTGTGAAGTAGTGCCGGTGGGCTATCATCTCGCAGGCTTGGATGTCTCTGGCATCTTCGGGTAGGCCGAGGTCTTCAAAGTTTACGTCAGTTACAGCAAAGTGTCCCGGCTTGGTAACGTCAAGGGAGACTTCCGCTATACCGTAGCCGTGCAACTGCATGGAGTCTATGATTCTAAAGATGGAGGTTTGCCAACCTGCGTATCTAGCCTTGTCTGTGAAGTCTTCCTCCAACACGGTCGAGTCAAAGGTAACATCGTTCAAGCTCTTGAAGATGGCCACCCTACGGGACGAGCTAATGTAAGAGACGTAACGTGCCTGCTCCCTGCGAATGTTCATGTCCACAAGATGCAGGGGGATATAGAGTTCATCCGGCGCAAGATGCCCGCTACGCTGCTCGGCATCTATGTCTATCGTTGGATGCCTCAACAGCCGGTGTTCGTCAGCTTTGGTGGTCTGCGTCTGTAGATGACTATTAAGGCGGTGTATCTCCTTAACCGCATCGTCATAGTCCATGTAGTTGTATGTCGTCTTAGCCATTACTGTAATGCCCTAATCTCTTCTAGTAAAAATTCCTGTGCCATAGGGCTGTGTCTAGGTAACAAATGCCGCAACTTCTGGCTTCTACGTGCTTGGTTTAAGGTGAAAACCCTAGGCTCTGTCTTCATTTCGCACTTATTCAGTTTGTACTTGACACGCTGACCCCGCTTTTTTGTAGGGGCATAGTCACAAAATGCAAGCACAAAAGCATCTGCTTGGTCAGGAGACTTACGGCCCTTGGACTTGGCTACCTTCTTACTTTCAAGCTGTAGCTTGTTCTGGGGGGTTACCGTGTAGTAGCGGGAGGCCAGTTGCTTTCGGAGGGTAGTATACTTGGGTATGATTATCTCCTTGTTCTCCACAAGCTTGGCCATATTGAACCAAGTCTCCGCACCCCTGTTGAGGTAGGCTAACTCATTTCGAGGTTTGGCTTGGTTGAGTACGTACCTGACTGGCCACTTGTTAGCCCTAAGCGTATCGAGGATAGGTTTACCGAGACCACCGGCATCGCCATAGATTACGGCCTCTTGGTTATCTAGGCTGTACTTGTAGAATAGATTTTCTAGATGCTCGATGAGGACTACGGTGTCCGTGAACCGAAAGCTTTCTAGGGCTATGAGTTCGTTGCCGTTGCGTACAGCGAGGACTTGCTCGTCACCACCGGCTGAGAGATCTAAGCCCGCGATGTTGTACTCAGACTCCGTACGGTCAACCTCAACACCGTCTAGGTCTACAAGTTGCTGAAAGTTTATCACAACCTGTTCTTCGAGACCGCCGAAGTCTGCCAAGATCATGGAGCGGTAGAGAGTGGAGTTCTCCCCGTAAGCACTCTTCACATCCTCTATGTAGTCCATACTTAGATGCGGGCAGTCGAACGCCGTTATGTGGTACTGCTTCCACTTGTTACCGACACAGGCGTTGTAGAAGTGTCCGTCCGGCAGACCAGGGGAGCTAACGTCAACACGCTTGGTGAAGCCTGTGCAACGAGCCAAGGCTGTGAAGATGTCATCCCCGATAGACTTGGCTTCCGAGACAAAGACCCCGAACTGGCCGTTGGCTGTAGCCGGATGCCAACCCTCTGCCCTACCGGGTTCATCGGTAGCGAAGAGTTCTATGGTCGAACCGTTCAGCAGGTTCGTATAGTGCCGGTAGTTCAGCTTCCATATCTGCTTGTCGAAAATTCGGTTGATGCCGTTTAGGAGTTGCTGGATATAACGGTCTGTCTGCCGGTCTAGCTGGTTACCAGAGGCAGAGGTTATGATGCAGAGAGTGTCGTCGTAGACTGTGCCTAGCCAGACAGCGCAGGGTGCTATGATGTATTTGTCTTTGCCTGAGCCGTTGGCTGCACGTACCACCGAGCGATAGGGGTCTTTGTCACTTGTGGGTTCGGCAAAGTCCACCATGATCTGTGCCTGCCACTTGTGAAGCTTCATCGAACCATCGAGGATTTCGTCGTCCACGAAAGAGACCAACTCCAGTGGAGACTTGAACTTTAAGCTCTTATCCTGTTTAGTAGCTATCAACGGTTATAAAGTTCTCTTCCGCCCGTTTCTGGGCATTTTCTAGGCGTAGGTTGAGATCGTTCACGTTAAAGGAGATACCCTTGGAGTTCTTCTCGCTCTTCTGATCTCCCAACCATTTGAACAGTCCGGCTTTTACTGCCTCGTTCTCACCGTACTCTAGGAGTTCTTTGCAGGTCTGGAAGGCTAAAGGCAGAAGCTTGTCTACTTCCTCGGTGAAGTCGAACTCTGGTTCTTCTGCATTGTACTCTAGGTCTTTTTCGTGCTTCTGTACTGCACGCTGCATAGAACCTTTGAAGTCTTTGTCGAAGCTTAGCCTGAATGCCATCTCTTCACTTCTTCCGAGAATCTCTGCGATCTTAACGGGAGATAGTCCTTGTCTTGCAAGCATAACAGCTTGGAGATCGTTATTTTTCACGGCTTAGTCTTTAGCCTGCTTTTGCTTTTGTCTCATTAGTTCTTCCAGCCATGCTTTAAGTTCTGGGAAATCATCAAGACCTTCTGTACCGGCCATTATCTCTATCATAGAAGCATCGAGTCCCATATCACTGATGCCTTTCTTTATATCCTCTATACGTGCCTTTGCGATTCCCTTGTCGAAGGTTATGGCGTTGTTGTGAAATCTTACGTCTACACCACCTTCTAGAAGCGTCTTGACTAAGTTGTATCTGATATCTCCAACTGCGGGGTCTGCATTCTTGCTTGCGTAGAGTAGTTGTCTGGAGACTTCCATCGGATCATTCTTCATGTCCTTGCTTGTGAAGTTGAGCTTACCACCAACTGCTTTGCCGAGTTTGCCGAAGAGAGAGCCTACGCTTTTGGCGGCTTTGCCTAGGAAATGGAAAGCACCATTGAGTACGTCTTGTACCTTGTTTCCTTCGTAGTTGGGGTTGTCTTTGAACATTCCCGTTACAGCATTCTTGATGTCGTAGAGTAAGCTGTTGGCTGTCATGCCCAAGGCAACCGGTGGGTTTGTTAGTAGAGCAAAGATACCGAGAGGCTGCATATCTCCGTACTCTTGAGTTTTTGTAAGATCGTTCCACTTTCTTCCCCAAGCTTTGTCTTGGTTAGTTTCCCACATCTGGCTAGATTCTTCGTGCCACTTGTTTAGGTTTTTTGCCAGTTCTTTCAGGTTGCTACCTTCTGTAGGTTTCATCCCAAAGTCTTCAAGAACGGCTGCGGTAAATTTCTTGTCCGGATCACCTAGAGAGCTAAACAGATTATTGATCGTGCCTGTGAGTTGGTTGAAGCCGTCTAGGGCGTGGTTTCCCCAGCCTACGCGATTACCTTCGGCATCCTTTTTCTGGTAGCCTAGGTCGTTTATGCCTTTGAGGTCTGGCCTAAGATCAAGTGTTCCGTCTACCCAAGCATCGTAATCACCAACATCTCCAAAGGTAACCGTCTGGCCATCACTAGTCGCACCGGGGTGTAGATAGTCTAGGACAGGGGTTACGCTGCCGCCTGCCATCTCTGTAACCTGTTCAGCGGTGAAGCCTGTTCCCAATGCGCCGCCTCCCATTGTAGTGCCTGTGGTGTCTGTGCCACCTGTACCGGTAGTTGTTGTTGGGAAACCCTCGCCTGTAGGCAAATCTGCACCGGGTTGCATAAAGTCGTAACCAGCACGGTTAGACCACCAAGAGAGTGGTTGTTCCATTATTTCTGGATCACCACTATACTGATAAAATGGCCCGTGTCGGCCTTGTTGACCCTTTCGCATTATCATGTCAGGATCAAACATATCTCCTGTATAACCCATCATATCCGAACTTATAGTTCTACGTAATACTTCTGGCCCTGTAGTTTTTGGAGATTCTGTTATAACCGGATCTCCTTGGGCTGCGCCAGAGGTAGACCACCTTGTCTGTGCGTAACCTTGTGGCCCTGTGTATAGCCAACCAGATTGACCAACAGGAGGTTGTGTGACAGGAGGCGGAGTTTGCGGTGTTTCCTGACCTGTTGTATCTACGACTGTGTCTTCGACAGGTGGGCCAGTTGGTTCTTCCACAACTACCTCTTCGGGTACTGGCGGTACGCCTCTGTCGTAAGTTGGTAGTGGTTTATCCGCACCCGGATAGCCTGTATCCACATCACCAGTAACATCTGTCGTAACTGCTGGCCCACCCTTGAACTCTTCCTTGTCGTCTACGATAGGTTTTGTGTCTTGTACAGTAGGATCTACTAAAGTCTCAGTTCCCTCTTTTTGCTGTCTGAGGATTTCTGCTATCTCTCTTGCACCTTCCTTATTTGTTTTTATCGGGCCACCTACGTACTCGTCTGTATTGCCTCGTCCCGGCCCGGAGTCTACGTCGTATCTGTAGTCTTCTTTTCCGAGAGGAAATTCAGGTAAACCGCCAGCTATTACAGGGTCTTCTTGCGGGTAAGATATTGACAGCTTTTGATCTTCTGTGGGGTCTGTGGTTATTTGTGGTTGGGTAGTTTCGATTGGTGCGGTGTCTATGTCTTGGGGGGCGAGAGTTTCGATGGGGATGATGTTGTCTATGATTTCTGTTATTTCGTCTTGGGGTACAGGTAGTTCTCCGTAGTGTGCCGCTGGGCTTGGTTCTTCCAGTTGTGGTTGGGGGTAGTCTACTTGGATGGGGTCGGCGTATTCAGTTTCGACGGGGTAAACTTGTTCGGGTTCTAAGGTGCTTATTTCGACGGGGGTAGGGCGTTCTATAGGGGTTGTTACGGGGCCATAATCGACCACAGGGGGTCTTTCGTGCATTATACGCTGTAATGGGGGTAGGGTAGGTTGTTCGGGGGTTATATCGATGCCCACGTTTGGTTGTTCGTAGGGCGGGACAAGCATAGGTATATCCGGTATGCGGCTTAAATCAACTGGCTGCGGCGGCATAACAACCTGTGGCGGCATAGGAGTCGGAGGCTGTATCTGTGGGGGCATAGCCATAGCTGGGGGTAGCTGTGGAGGCTGCACCGGAGGTACGTAGCCAAAGTCTCTTGGATCGACTGCTTGGGGTACGTTTGCAGAGTATTGGGGTAGAGGAGGAGGCTGATTGGCCTCTGCCAGTTTTTGTTGGTAGAGTAGTTGACCAAGCGTGTAATTTTCTCCACCACCACCGACAGTGGGGTCTATCTTTAAAAGGCCTCCTGCGCCTGCTGCGTGTTCCTTTAGACCTTGGTCATCGGACGGCTTTCCGGTGTAGGCAGTACCCGATTGTGTAGGATTCTGTAATGCAACATTTTCGTTGCCCCCTAGCATCCGGTATCCTCTGGCCCCTGCGGGGGCTACTTGCGACTTAAACTGCCGTACTAATCTTTTTGCCATTGCTTATATTTCCTGAAGTAATACCCTATCAAGGCTGTACCCCGACAAATCTCCTCGGCCCTCTTCGAGAACCCCTCAAAATTAACTCTGACTTTAGCGTCCACACCTTGACGAAAGCAACTTTGATGCCAATCCCGCTCAACAGTTGGTAGTATTTTTTAACTGTTAAGTCAAGTTGTTATTTTGGTCATTTTCCCAGAGGGGGTTATAGTTCTGTACGCGACTTCTTTCTGGCCCCCCTCCCCCTCTTTCTAGATTACGGTATCTACTGGTTTTAGTCTACGCTTGTTTATAGTCTACAGTGTAAACAGTCTTTAGACTATAGCTTGTAGACTGTAATTGTTGATTAATGTTGACTAAAAAGTTAGTCAACGGAAAAAGGAAGAGCGCGGGGGTTGATAGGTGTTAAGACATTGTATATACTATATGATAATATCTATATATAATATATACACGCGGGAGACTTTCCTTTCCCCATCCCTCGCCCCTCTTCCCTTTTCCGCGTTGACTAAGTTTTTAGTCAACATTATCCGATAGCTAGAAAAAACCCCTTAGCAGTTAAGCTAAGGGGCTGCAACTTGGTTTTGAGTATGGTCTAGGCGAAACGCATAATAATTTCGTGCGCTCCGTAAACCGTTGGCCGTTCGCAGTTATGGCAAGTATACTTTACTGCGTCCGGCTCTACTGCATCCTGCGTTTGACCACAGCGAAGGCAAACGCCCTCCATTATGCAGGAGTCAGACTCTAACAACTCGAGCGCAGTCATAACTGCAGGATGTACAGTCTTTACCGCGCCGGTTGACCACGCCTCGCGTTTTCCAACTATGTTTAACGTTGGCATACTATTTAAGCGTAGCAAGTTTCTCTTTCAACTCTGCGACCTTATCGTCGTCGCCCTCGTCATAAGCATC
>Ga0315336_1006852_pt1 | contig 11367 bp, 11 predicted proteins | sample ASW5metaG_FD_204512 | JGI IMG/M metagenome (GOLD analysis project Ga0315336, IMG submission 204512) | Ammonia-oxidizing marine archaeal communities from Monterey Bay, California, United States - ASW #5 | ecosystem: Environmental > Aquatic > Marine > Intertidal zone | place: USA: California...
GCACCACAAAGTTCGGTAGCCTCTCAATAAGGTGACCCATCATATTATGGCTGATTTCGATGTTAACGGCATCGACATTGTTGTATGCAATCATCTTGATTCCAATATTGCTTCCCACACTCATGAAATGATTGATTGTGTCCTTTGGCTCGGGACGCCAATGATAAGGCGGTAGCAGGACGATACCCGTTGCTCCCTCCTTTTCACAGTAACTTGCCAATTCGAGTGCCAAGTCAGTCCCTGCAGAACTTACATTTACGAAGACCGGTACCCGCCCTGCTGCTGTTTCGATGAGGCACTTCGCTAGAGCTTTTTGCTCTTCGCGGTTTAGGCTCACAGACTCGCCGATATGCATTGGATGGGCGAGCATTGGCACGCCTCGCCCAATGAGGAAGTCAATTTGCCTCTCAAATGTTTCGAGGTCAATTTTGTTGTCTTTGGTGAAAGGAGTGACGGGTGCCCCCATGATCCCCCGATAGCTCGTTTCCATGGTTCCCTCCCGAGGTTGAGATATGAAAGAGAATTTCCGTTCAGGATCCAGATCTTGAATTTTTTTATTTGTGTTAAGAAAACATTGATATATTTGAATGCTTTTTTCTTTTTTGTCCCCAAAAATTTCAATTCGCGTTTCTTTGATCTGCGAACAGGCCAGCATACCCGATTTTCAAAAAGAGTACATTCCTCTTACTTTCAGCTCATCTGTGGCATGTCCTTCCGATTATTTGGGGCGGAGTGTTGAGATTGGAATCCCTGTTTTTGCTTATTTTTCCCTTCCTTAGGCGGGATAATGGCGACCCGGCCCTTCTCCGACCTGAATTGAGTTCCAAAAGGATCGATTAATTTTGAGAGTAAATTGATGATGCGGGGGACCTCGTTACGCAGAGGGGAGAGGAAGGCAGGCGCATTAAACTTTCCTCCTCGGCATGGCAAGGCGTGAAGTTTGCTGATACTTGCTCTGTCCAATATGTGGCCAAATAAAAATATTTGTCGAGTTGCGTTTGTGAAGAAGGTGGGGCTATAGTCGAATATCAAGTCCCCCATATTGTAGACGGCGGCTTTGTTTCGGTAAAATTCAATCCCTTGCAGAACATGCGGATGTCCTCCCAAGACGACATCTGCGCCTGAATCAATGGCGGCACGTTCAATTGCAGAGCCAGTTCGCCTAGCTTATGGATCTCTGTACCCTTATGGATTGCAGACGGCTAGAAAATGTTGCCAAACAGAGTACCAAACAGACGCTATTGCATATGTCGTCTCATCTCCCTTGCTACTTAAGGGTAAATTAATTTTTCGGAGAACAACCAATTGTGAACTATCTTTCATTTATTTTTGGAAATATTCGCTTTCTTGCCTTCGGATTTCTTCTCACGTTTTTCTCCAGTATTGGACAAACCTACGTTATTTCAATTTTTAATCCGGACATCCGGGCTCATTTTGGCCTCTCCCATGGCGAATTTGGAATGGTCTTTTCAATTGCCACCGTGGGCAGTTCTTTCTGTCTAATTTGGATTGGCCGCATAATCGACTGGGCTGATCTTCGCAACTATACCTTGGGGGTGTTAGGGGGGGGTGTTGTCGCGTGCCTATTCATGGCGATGGTACCAACGACGTTTTTTCTCTTCCTTGCCCTATTCGCGCTTCGACTGACGGGACAAGGCCTCATGGTTCACACGGCGGCTACCACCATGGCGCGCTACTTCGAGAAAGCACGTGGAAAAGCGGTGAGCCTGGTCTCATTTGGAAGCCCTGTTGGCCAAGGTCTCCTAGGGATTGCGGCATTGGCAATTTCGAATTCAGTAGGTTGGCGGTGGACCTGGGTTGTATTTGCGGCACTGGTCGCTACGGGGGTCATCCCCCTCGCCCTCATATTACTCCGAGGGTACAAAGAGCGGCACCAAAGCTTTGTCAAGAAAACTAAAGTACAAAATTCCTCGAAAGGAAGGGGGGCACTCAGCTGGTCGCGTAGGGAAGTTTTGAAGGACGTCCGTTTGTACTTGATTCTTCCCGTAATGCTTGCCCCCTCTTATATATCAACGGGTTTTTTCTTTCATATGGCCCATCTCGTAGAATCGAAAGGATGGAGCCTGACAGATTTTACGGAAGCTTATTTCCTGTATACGGTGGTCCTCGGTGTTGTGTCGCTTCTGACGGGACAGCTCGTTGATCGGTTCGGTGCGGTGTGTCTCCTGCCGTACTATTTGATCCCGCAAGCGGTAGGGATGTTTGCCATCGCGGGATTTGATCACCCAGGAGCTGCTGTTGTTTACATGCTGGCGAGTGGTATGACGGTTGGGCTGCGCGTCACTATCGGTGGAGCTGTTTGGGCGGAGATCTATGGCGTTGCTCATCTGGGGGGTATACGTGCTCTAACGACCGCGGCTATGGTTTTTTCTACCGCACTTGCTCCCGCTACAATGGGTTGGTGGATCGATTGGGGTGTAATGATGGAGTCAATTGCACTGGGCTGTATTGTCTGCATTGTCCTATCGTCACTTTTGGCATGGTTCGCCCTACGGCTTAAGTACGAGAGAGTTCCTGGAAAGTGCTAGCCGTACTCGGATAGATAGAGACTATATCCTCATAATCCTTTGGCCCAATACAATTCCCTTTGCTGCCATCATCCTCTTTTTTTTTGAAGTAATCCTGCTGTGCGGTGATTTTTTTCAGGAATAGCCTCTTTTCAATCAGGCGGGTGTTCATTCTTGCGGATGCGAGTTTATATAACCAGAAAAAATGGTGATCATGAATTACAAGATAAAGGAATTAAGGCATGAGAGCGATTTATTTTTTCCGTGTGTTAGTGGTGCAACCAATATAAATATATCGGCATAGAAAAGAGACTTGGTTTAGGCTAAGTTTTGGACAAATCAGGAGGAGTGCCATGCCGGAGAAGAGACTAGAAGGTCAGCGTGCCGTCGTTACCGGTGCATCCGCCGGAATCGGGACGGCCATCGCAGTGCGCTTTGCCAGCGAGGGCGCTTCGATATGGGCGGCCGGCGGTAAAAACGAAGGAGGGCTCCAGCTTGCGCTCAAAGCATGCCGCGCAACCGGCGCGAGGGCAGAGGGCCGCCCGTACGACTTCTCGGACGGCAGGCGGGCGAGCGAAGTAGTGAGTGAGGGGGCGGAATTCCTGGGCGGGATTGATATTTTGGTCAACTGTGCCGGGGCCCGCTCCTCCGGCCCCGTCACAGGGTTCTCGGACGAAGAAATAATCCGCATCTTCCACATCAATGCGATCTCGGCGTTCATTGCCTCGCGTGAGGCTGCCCGTCTCATGCTCCCCCAAGGGAATGGGCGAATTCTCAACATTGGCTCAATTTACGGTGAAATCGGTGTAGCGGAGAACACTCTTTACTGCGCTACCAAAACTACGCTCCATAATCTTACTCGGGCCCTTGCCGTTGAGCTTGGTCCTCAGGGCATTCGGGTGAATTGCCTTCTTCCCGGGACTACCCTAAATGAGCGGTCACGAAAAAGATACGAGAAGGATGTGGACTACGCCGCATTTCGCCTCCAGGGGATTCCTGTTCGTCGATTCGCTGAACCTGAAGAAATGGCAGCAATTGCGGCCTTTATGGTATCTGCAGAAAACGACTTCATGAACGGAACAAACGTCACGAGTGATGGTGGAGCAACTGCTTTCTAAATGGACGAAGGCTGCGTTCATCTGACAATGCGGCTAATGAAGAGACGTGCTTAGAGGCCCCGGTACCTTGATTGAACGGGGCTAATACCATGATGAACCAGAGGGTCGACATGAGGGGTGTTGTCTGATATTGGAATTTTGAGGCAAATACTACTTAATATGACGATGTAAAGGGCTCTTGATTAGTTATTTTCCATGAAAGCTGTCGCAGAATATTACAGGAGGATGGAATGATAGAGGGGCCTGTTGAAAATGACATCGACCTTTCCACTGGACTGCATATGCATTATTTTGAATGGTAGGGAGATGGGCCTACTCTAATCTTCCTGCATCCATCGTCAGGTTATGGCCGCATGTGGGAGTTCACTGCTTCCCATCTTTCTCCCAACTTCCAAATGTATGCCCTGGAGCAGCGGGGCCATGGTGACTCTTCAAAACCCGATGGCGGCTACACGGGTGAGGAGTACTCGGAAGACTTGTGGGCCTTCATGGAGGCCCAAGGGATTGCACAGGCGATTCTTGTTGGGCATTCTCTGGGGGGGGGCGAGTGGCTCAGATATTCGCTGGGACCTACCCCCATCTTACTCAAGCGGTAGTCCTGGCAGCCGGGCCTCATTATGAAAGTTTTTTCCAAGTGGCACCAATCGTTGATTCTGTCTTACAGATTGCCGAAAAAATTTGCTCTGCTCCGAAGGAGTTCACCACAAAAGAGGAAGTCATACGGTACAATCACGAAAGATATCCTACCCTGCCCGAAGAAATGATCCGCCACCGAGTTCAATACAATTTTCGGCGCCTCCCCAATGGAAAATTTGGACCAAAATATAACCCACTACGAGTCGCTCAGGGACTCACTCACATCCCCGACGACCTTACTCGCTATGCCCGAGAAATTACTTGTCCAATGGCTTTTGTCATCGGTAAGAGTTCCACCCAAATTACCAGGTCCAATGCGGAAAAGGTGGCCTCTTGCTATCAAAAAACAAAGGTGAATATCTACGAAGTTGAGGCAGGAAACATTTTTCAGGTAGAGAATCCATCTGCCTTGGCCCGGGTAATAAAGGAATTTGTGAAATTATTTCTCTAAATTGATTTAATTCGTCTTTAAGGTGGGCAATTCCGATTTGCCGTCATGATGGACTTTCCGCGGCTGCCTGCACCCCTTTCCTTGAAAATTTTGAAGCCGATAAGGATAGCCGAAATATGTAGGCACCCAATTTGATGCCTATCTTCAAGTGGAATTTTTTTGGAGGCCAGAAGATACCCTTTTTCAGGATAGAATTCTTAAGCGATTAATACTCAATCAAAAAATATTCCGGTCCGAAGGCCGGAGAATTGAGACCTCTGACAGAAATACCTTTGGAAGGTAACTGGCTCCTACGCCAATGCCTCGCACTTCATTGAAATCCGGTATCGACACCCTTTCATATGCATACCATACGGCCATTTTGACAATTTGTGTCATAAATAATCCCATCCTATCTTGTGATGACCAAAATTGAATTCATCGGGATGGAGAAATTCGGCTAGCATTTCCAGGGCCTCGACAGTGCGGGGACCTGGACGGTTAAAGTATTGATTTCCGTCGGTGAGATAAACTCTTCCTTTATTTACAGCTTGAAGTTTACTCCAGCCGGGTCTGGTTGTGAGTGGTCTCATCTCCTCTCGGGTACGCTTTAAGTCGAAGCCGCAGGGGAGTACCGCGATGACTTCGGGATCCTTCTCTTCGAGCTCCTCCCATGTCATCCAGGGTGAATGTTTTCCGGCCTCCCCAAACAGGTTTTCACCGCCGGCCAGCTCTACGAGTTCAGGCATCCAATTCCCCGCGGCCATTAGGGGATCAATCCATTCGATGCAAGCAATGGTTGGACGCTGGTTCAGGGAATTAGCTTTTCGGCTTGTTTCCTCGATTTTTCTCTTAAGTTGAGAGATCAGTCGGGTTGCCAGTTGAGGAGCCTCCAGGGCCCGGGCCACTTTATTAATATCGTCCCATATATCCGGAAGCGAATTCGGCTCCAATGAAATAATTTTTGTTGTGGAATCCAGCCACTCCCTCACCACATTTTCGACGCCACTTAAGCTAACGGCGCATACCTCGCACTGCGACTGGGTCACAATTACGTCGGGGGAAAGATCTTTCAGCAGGTCCTCTTTGATCTTATAAACGGACAATGATTTTTGGAGGATGTATTTTACTTGATTATCAATCTCCCTGCTCGAAGCAGAAGAATCTAAATTTGCCTCGGTGCATACAGGAAGTTTATTCACTGACAATGGGTAATCGCACTCGTGCGACCGACCGACTATCTCTTCCTCAAAGCCCAATGCACAAAGGATCTCAGTCGCGCTGGCAATGAGTGACACAATACGCTTACCGGACATAAAATCGTTCTCTTTATTCGAAGAGGTGATCTGGAAGGGCTTCAGTCCAATATTTGTGAACTATCGAATCTGTATATTCTTGATTCGCACGCCCCGGCGTAGTTCAAACCCGACAAATGTCACATCTCCTGATTTTTCTAACCACTAGGCATATTATATAACTAGACCAGAACCATGGCTAAGGGGGGAAGCTTAGAGGTTCATCTCTGGGCGGACCTAAATGGGCCATTATGAAGGGAAATATCTCTTGAATCTCATCTCATCTTAAATTTACGAGAATTGTCCCTCCAACGGAAAGGAGCGCGCCTGCGGGGATTCGCCAGGTAATATTTTCGGTTTTTCGGAGCCAAATTATGGAGAAAACGACTGTGAGAAGAGGTGAAATTTGGATGAGGGGGAGCATACGGTAGACCTCACCGAGTCGGAAAGCTTTGGCGTAGAAGAAGTAGCCACTCGCGACGGCTAGTCCGCAAAGGACGAAAGGTTTCCAGGCCATTCGTATGCCTTCGAAATTTTTCCCTTTCGCAGAAAAGAGGGTGTACGCTGCTACGACTGAGAGTGCCGTGAATACCCCTATGACCGAGCCCGCGATGGGGTCGGAAAAGGCAGGGAGGCCTGCCCTCCAGAAGACGGCGGCGAAGCCCGAGGCGGCTGCTGCACCCACTGGCCAGATGACGTCTCGCCGCCGGAAATGTTCTTCCGTTCCGCCCGAAGTTAAAACGCCAATTCCACAGACGATGAGCAAGACTCCAGCTAGATGAAACCAGGATGGGCGCTCGGCCAAGATGAGAATCGCCAGAAGCGTCCCAAGGAGAGGTGATGTTCCTTTAATTGGGGCAGCACGGGAGACACCGATCTTAGAGATCCCGATCAGGAAAAAGATAAAGAACAACCCAGGATTGCAGGCGCCTCCCGCGACTATCCATAGGTAGTGCGTCCCCAGTACGGGGAAGGATGCTTGCTGGATCAGCATGAGTGTGGAGAGAAAAAAGAGCGAGCTTGTCAAAGTGATTGTCGAGCCTACAAAGGCATTGGTATGTTGCAACCCGGCGCGAGCGGCCATGTCCGCACAGGCGTAGGCTAAGGCGGTTGCTAAGGCGGAAAAGAACGCAATGTCGAAATGCAAGAGTATTCCTTTTTATAATTTTCTGTATGGTTTTTTAAGTGGAGGCATTTTAGCACTAGATGACCTCTTTGGGGTCCGGCCAAACGCTCTTTTTAGATAGTGATCCACCTAGATTCCCGCGTTCTTGCGAGAAGGCACCTTGTCATTCGGTTTTTTACAAGAAGACTATTTGAAATATGAGTCAAATTACACGAATATCATCCTGCCATTGCCTCATAAAAGATGCCCTGTCAGGAATGTTGCAATTTATACGTAAAGCCTTCACCCCTCTTTTTTCTAATTCGATCAGCCTTTTACGGCACTCTTTGGGTGTGCCTGCAATTGCGAAGCGTTCGAGCAAATATTCCCTAAGACCAAATGTATCAACAAGTTCAGAATTGTTTGATTTGTTGATTAATCCGTGTTCGGACGTTTTGTATTTATTTCTTAAATTCTTGATTGCGGAAAGAAGATCCTTCGGAATCCTTTTTCTATCGGTTGTAAAGGAAAATGAATGATGTGCACTTGATGCGAGGGCTGTTCGAATTTCGTTTCGCGCTTTTTCTCCATCCTTATCAATGTGTACGTCAACAAGCCACCAAAGATCCAGTTGGTCTAACGTTCTTCCTGATTTCTTTGCCCCATCTTCTATCCAGGTTAAAGTATCGGAAATTACCTCTGGGATAAGCCCTGTTCCGATGATTACTCCGTCTGCTATTTCGCCTGCTAATTTGAGCGTTCGCGGACCTTCAGCAGCGATATAGGTTGGTATCTTTTTTTTAAACCAAGAAAGATGGCATAAGTTATCTTGGTACTTCCCGTGACCGTTTTCAACCAAATTTTGGAATACTGTAAGGTAATTTCGGACTTCATCTACTTTTGACGGTTTTAACCCTAAATTTAAAACTGCACTATCACCCGTTGCGATGCCGAATATTGCCCGGTTGTTCGATAGTTCAGACAAAGTTCCCATTGCGCTTGCAGCAACTGCAGGGTGGCGTGTCAGTGGGTTCGTTACACATGGGCCAAAATGAATTTTTTCCGTTTGGATTGCGCAAATTGCGCTCGATACGTACACTTCTCGATACAAAGACTGGGAATCTGGGATGAAGAGCATGTCAAATCCGGCGGTTTCTGCGACCTGGCACAAATCAGAAAATGATTTTGTGTCAGGAGGTCTATAAGAAATTCCGTGCTTCATTTTTGAGGTCCTATTTTTTTCGGGTGAATTCATTCGCCTGTCACATTTGGGAGGTTGGTTCATCCTCTTTCATTGTATGTGCTTAAATTATCATATTTTTCAGTTTCCCTCTTCTTACTCAGGTGCGATCAGGTCCCTTTAAAAACGGGGCCAATGGATGGACAAGACAAATAAGCCCCGAAGAAGCATTGTCAGATTAAAGTTTCAGCCCTAATTATCTGGTGACTTTAATGAAGATCCTTTTATTACCAATTTGTTGGCGTGTGGGTGAAAATTCTCTCGTCCAATGGCGACAGTTCTATAGGATGCTCCCCTTTTTGCTGTGAAGCTTGAAAATACCCTCGTACACCCAGAATTGATGTGATTAATGAAATGGAATGATGCCAGGCGGAAGGGAACTCACACGCCAAATTGTTTGTAATATTAAATTAGAGGAACTCAGAATGACAGAAAAATCCCAATATCGATTTTTGCTTATTCCTCCCTTTCGCCTTCCTGAAAAATCGCAATTTAATGTGAGTATCACTGGTGTCCCAATAGATCTTCCTAAGGAAGAGCGCCTGATGAACTCGGATTTTATCCTCCCCCACCTTGAGAATGTTGAATGGGACCTTCATCCAGGTGAGCTGGCATCCTATGGTGACTGGCCAGTCGAGACCCGCGAGGAGTTCACCTACGCCGCAGCCGCAAGACTCCCCAACATCCGGGCGGCCTGCGAATCGGGAAGGTACAACGCAATAATACTTCTCGGAGGCGGGGAGCCCGGCTTTGCCGAGGCAAGGGAAATTGCTCGAAGCTACGGTGTCGTTGTCACTGCCAATGCCTTCTCGCAGCTCCATCTCGCCATCATGCTTGGAAACAAGTTTACTGTCCTTGACGTCACGGGGGTGCATAACATGTATTACCGCGACGTGATCATTACTCACCAGCTTCAACACCGTTGTGCTTCAATCCGGAATATTGGCTTCCATCTGCCTCGCCCAGGAAATGAGGACTGTCCCCAGCTCGGAGTTGAGCGCGAGAAGGCTCTTGCGGGGAAGCCTACCCAGGCAGCCAAGAACGCTGTCGAGCAAGCCCATCTCGCCATTCTTGAGGACGGGGCCGAGGTCATCACACTGGGCTGCTCAGGGGTATTCTGGCTCCAGCCCTTTATCAAGAAAGGACTCAGGGAGAGGGGTTGGGATGTGCCCGTTTTAGAGGGGTACAGTGCCTCAATTGAGCTAGCTAAAATTATGCTCAACCTGGGAATCAATGCCAGCGGGGTCACATATGTCTCAGATAGCTCGGGGCAGCTGCCATTAAAGGTGATGATGTAAGAGCGGTTTAACGAAATATTTTTGGGGTGATTTTTTTGTAGAGGGAGCCAGAGAGTTGAAAAGTAATCCTATAGAGGAGGGATGGTTTCGTTAATTTACGGAACCTTATTAGAGCCTTATTAGTAATTATATATGTTTGTATGTAATTGTATATATAGAATTAATTTGGTTGTCATATTTAATTATTAATTAGATAGATTCCGAATGCTCACATCGTAAATCCTGAATGGATACAGGGGATTGTTTCAACCAAAGGGTTTCCCAAACACGAATGATTTACTGTGTGGTCCATTGAGACGGTTTCGATGTACTTAATTTTATCTGCAGGGACCGAACGAAGGGGGCAGTTCTTTGTGACGTCCATCTCGACGGTCAAAGCGTGGTGCTCAAGTAAGGACTCTCGTTGTTATCGATTGGGAAGATGCGGAAACCCTCAATGGGTGGCATTCCGCCTCTGAAATAAAAGAGTGGAAGATGCCTCTTGTGCGGTCTGTCGATGTCGTGATCGAGGTCACCGACGAGGTGGTGGTACTGGCAGGGGACTACTCAGTTCCTGGCGATGAACTGAACCGCCTCACCCGGATACCGACTTCGATGGTTAGGGCTGTGCGGATGCTGGAGAAGAAGCCCTACCTGGGTGAATGAGAAACAAAAACCCTCCCTGACGGATTCCGAGGAAGGCTGTTTGTTTTTGGAGAACGGCACTTCATTATTGCTTCTTCGGCTCTTTTTTTTAACGTCTGCGTTTCCTGACTCGTTTGCGGATTTTTTGATACATTGGGGTCTTCTTTTTCGAATTTTATATTTTTTATAGGGGTATTTCCCTTTCTTTCTTTGGCTAACCCTACGTTTTTTGGAACTGCTAACTCTACACGGAACGCTTGGAGATACAAGCATTCTGGTTTCCAAAAAAATCCCCTCCGGCGAACGATTCGCCGGAGGGGATATGATGAATTTTCTGATGCGAATTTCTTTTCAGATTCCTAGTTCGCTGGGGCGCCCCTCCTGGATCTGCGAGATTTGCTCTTCTTGGCTCTGATTGCCCTGCGGACACAGGCACTTCGTTTCCTTTTATCTCTTTTGAACCTTTTGGCGCACACACGTGCAACACGCATGAGATCCGCTTGCCTCCTGGATCTGCGAGGCTTGCGGGACACACGCTTCTTGGCTCTGGTTGCCCTGCGGACACAGGCACTTCGTTTCTTGTTATCTCTTTTGAACCTTTTGCCGCATAGACGTATAGCACGCATGAGATCCGCTTGCCTCCTGGATCTGCGAGGCTTGCGGGACACACGCTTTTTGGCTCTGATCGCCCTGCTGACACAGGCACTTCGTTTCTTGTTATCTCTTTTGAACCTTTTGCCGCACAGACGTATAGCACGCATGAGATCCGCTTGCCTCCTGGATCTGCGAGGCTTGCGGGACACACGCTTCTTGGCTCTAAGCGCCCTGGCCTTAGCAGCCTTGACCTTAGCAGCCTTGGCCTTAGCAGCTTTGAACTTAGCAGCCTTGGCTCTAAGCGCCTTGAACTTAGCAGCCTTGGCCTTAGCAGCCTTGGCCTTAGCAGCCTTGGCCTTTTGAACTTCTACCAGTACCTTATCGGCCTTTGAAGGACTACCGGTAACGAGATTGAACTTGGCTTTTGCGGATCCATAACTTGCTGTGATTGTTGCCTTGCCGTCGGCGTAATATGTCCTTTGTATGCGGGTGCGCGCCA
>Ga0315336_1006853_pt1 | contig 11362 bp, 15 predicted proteins | sample ASW5metaG_FD_204512 | JGI IMG/M metagenome (GOLD analysis project Ga0315336, IMG submission 204512) | Ammonia-oxidizing marine archaeal communities from Monterey Bay, California, United States - ASW #5 | ecosystem: Environmental > Aquatic > Marine > Intertidal zone | place: USA: California...
GGATTAGTCTTTTGACGATGGACCTAACATAGGACGGTTGAAAACTGGACTATGCCGCCGGTTCCATGACTCGCTTCATGGCCTCTTTGAACACATCGTATGGGTGGGCGCCGGTGAACAGCAGGTTCCCCACCAGGAAAGTCGGAATCCCACGGATGCCATGGTTCAGCGCCTCTTGGTATTGCTCCATCACCACGCCGGAGTAGGTCTCCTGCTCCAACGACGACCGCAATTCCTCCGAGTCTAAGTCGACGCTATCGGCGATTCGACTGAGGACATCTCTATCGCCCAGGTCTTTTTTGTCCGTCCAAAGCGCCTTGTAGGCTTCCTGATGGAACTCCAAGAACTTGCCATGCTGCTGGGCGTACTCAGTGGCTTCCAGCGCATACATGGTGTTGGGAGTTCTGGATAGGGGGCGCATGACTAGTCCGGATTCCTTGGCGTTGGTCCTCAAAGGCTCCGACAACTCATCGTCGGTCTCACCGGGTCGGCGCTCTCGTACCCTGCCCTCTTTAGGAGTGTCAGGCCTCAGCAGATAAGCCCGGCCCTCTATGGCAATTTCATATTCCTGATTAAGCTTTTCGACCCGCTCCAGGCCGACATAGCACCAGGGTCAAATATAGTCATACCAGACAGCTACTTTAACCGGTGCAAAGCCGTTTTCTGACGACTGCGTAGGTTGAGTCATTGTTATCTCCTGCGTGGACCGCGCCATCATCCTAGGATGCAATCGAGTCTAGCAGTGGGTTGAAGCATCGTCAACTAAGGTGTTGCGAATCTAGATCGATGTGGCGCGCCTAGGTCGCTTGTCTCCTCTTTACGTCAGAGGGTTTAGTCTCCCCGCCTCCCCAAACAGGGGATTAAGGGGAGGTTTTGCCGACGAGGCGACGACCCCCTGTGGTCCCCCCTTCTAAAGGGGGGTGAGTCCGCTCTCTCTAGTCATGCATCTTGTGGAACCTACTCGGAACAAATTTGGTTGCACAAGTGTTTGTAGATGCGGGGTTTACCAAACACCGGGAAAATGGAATAACAACGCCTGGAATCCCACCGGCCGGTCACCAAGGTGTTTGGAATCGGCGGAGGTTAGTGGTGGTTGTTAGAAAGGGAATCGGGAGCGCCTTCTAGAAGCGCGCCTAGTTCCGAAAGATTGGCTATCTTGGGACAATCGGTAACATCGTCCCGCCAGCCGCCTCGATCAATCAGAACGCCATGCATCCCTACCCCACGGGCTCCTTGCACATCAGAGCCATATTGGTCACCCACATGCACTGCCTCTGCCGGAGATGCCGAGACTCGCTTCAAGGCTTCTAGAAACATAGCGGGGTTGGGCTTCTCGCCTCCCGCCTCAGCTGGACTGATGCAAAAGTCCAGATAGGGAGATAACCCTATTTTCTCGCAAAGCTCGTCCATGTCCCGACGCAGGTTGGACAGGACGCCCAGGCGATAACCCTTGGCTCGCAGCCATTCCAATGCCGGGATGGTGTCATCGAAGGGAACAAAATCCTTGGGGATGGTCATGGCCATGGTCCAGATCTGCTTGGCCAGGGCTAGAGAAACCGGAACGCCGGCGTTCTCCAGAATCATCTGCTCATAGCGGGCGAAGAAGTCCAGCCTCTCTTCGGCGGAGCGAAGTCCCAGGGAATTGCGGCCGTTCTCCTCGTTGAAATAGACATCGGCTACGGCGTAGCCCTTTCTGATGGCGGTCTTGCACACATTCAGACCCAACTCTTGACACGCTGCCTGCTGTACTTCGTCTAACGGAGGCCAGAACTGTACGAGAGTGTTATACAGGTCGAAGGAAATAGCTTTGATCATCTACCCTGCCGGTCTCCAGGCTCGCCAACCCGCCGGACAGCGGGGGCAATTAACAGCTTATCTATGCCGAGGGGGCGGTGGCATCTTAACACACGCCAGCCTGGATGGGAATTCAAATAGTCCGCCGTTTAGGCTGGTCCTTGTTCGCACCCTTAGGTTCCATGGAGATTCCCGCTAGATCCGGTCAATCAGTTGCAACGTTTCCACCACCTCTTGTGGAGAGTCCAAACGATGTATCGCTCTGGTTGGCTGTCTGGACTGACCGACAAATACCGCGATGCCGCCGCTGGATTGCACTGCCTCAAATCCATCCTCGTCGGTAAGATCGTCACCGAAATAGAATGTCAGAGATGCCGATTGATACGCGTCTTGTACATAGGTGATCGCTTTGCCCTTGTCCCAAGGGATGTCAGGGCGTGCCTCAAGTACCTTCTTGCCTGCCATCGCTTTCCAACCGCCGGGTTTCAGGTAAGGAGACACGGTGGTGTTGAACCGGGACTCAACATCACCAGCCAGTTCGTCCGGGGTCTGACGGTAGTGCACGCTGATGGTCAACCCCTTATCCTCAACGAGCACACCCGGCAGGCTGGAAAGTTCTCGCTGTAGCTCTTGGACAAGAAGTCCCCGGATTTTACCAAAGGCTTCCGCCTCGGGATGAACGAAATCCAACCCCGGCCCGGATATCTCCAAACCATGATTTCCTGCGTAGACCAGATCCGGCAGACCGGCCATGGCGCTAACGTCCAGCAAACTACGGCCGCTGATGATGCCGACGATAAACTTATCCCGCTGGCTCAAACTGAGCAGTATATTCTTGGGTTCTTGTCCCAATACGGCTAGATCGGGTTGAGCGGCGATGGGAGTCAAGGTACCGTCGTAGTCGGACAAGAGTAGGATGTGTTCGGCTTCATTAAGCCGTTTGAGTATGCTGGGCCAGACTTGTAACAGGTGGGGCATATAGTCTAGTGGGAGCCTTGGGTGAATCTAAAGATGTGCATGAATCCGAAGATCACCGGCATTATCTGCTTTGGACCGGCCGGCGGCAACGCCTGGCCCCTTGCATCAGGTCCACAACCATCATCGCCGCCCATTTATAGATGTTGTTCTCCTGGACGATGTATCACGTCGGTGAACTGCTCAACGGCATAGGGATTGACGATTAATGCGTCGGTCAACTCTTGGGCCGAACCTGTAAAGGGACTGAGGATAAGCACTCCGTCCTTGTCGAACCTGGTGGCCACGGACTCCTTGACCACCAGGTTCATCCCATCATGCAAGGAGCTAACCACGCAGAACCGGGCCATGCGCCGGAGAGCCATCAACGTAACGTCGGGACGATCGGTGGGCATGTAGATTATCGACTGCCAGTCGTTACGTCCGAACTCTCCGTTAATCTCCTCCAGCGATTCCTCGATCTGTTCCGAAAACTGCTGGTAGGCGCCTACTTGGATACGGCTCATCACACCGGCTTGGACAAGGACGACTTTGTCGATGTACTCCGGATTCTTCTCCAGAAACCTTCCCATAGCATGGAAACGGTTGGGAATACCCTTGGTATAGTCTATGTGGTAGATTCCCAGGCCAATCAATTGCCCACCTAGATTTAGTTCGTCGCTAAGGCGGACCATCTCTTCTTCAACTTCTTAGCTCTTGGCATCCTGGCAAATCTGCTCACAGTCGAAGTTGATGGGGAAGGGCCTGACGACGGTTATTTCGCCCTTATAGTTGATCCGGCTGCATCTGTGGTCTACCTGGCTGTCCAATGTTCGGGAAACGGTATCCAGAAAATTGTTGCAATGATCGCCAGTGTGAAATCCCAGCATGTCGTTGCCCAACAGACCGTCCAAGATTTCGTCCTGCCAAGGACAGATACGGAATATCTCCGGATTGGGCCGAGGGATATGCCAGAACCGGCCGGTGATGATATCTGGGTCTGCTTCCCTTATGAGGCGGAGCAACATAGCCAGGTGATAGTCCTGGGTGAAAAAAGCTTCGGGCTGGCCGCCAATCTCGTCCAGAACTTGCTTGGCGAACTCCCGGTTAACCGACTTGTAAGTCTCAAAGTCGTCCAGCTTAAAAATGGGCCCGGTGTAGGCGTTGTGACAAATCGGACAGAGGGCAGCGTTGGAGAAACCGTCGTAGTAACCCCGTTGTTCCTTTTCCGTCAGCCACACCAACCGCAGCGTGTAGGCCGGGTGATCGGTCGGAACCATGATTCTGTTCTTGTCGTCCACCGCAGACCGGTCGCCCGGCCCACCACCAAAGGCCACCCAGCTGCCACAGTCCTGCATGATGGGGTCGATGGTCGTGGTGACTCCACCGGACGGAAATACAAAGCTCAGTTCGCCCTCGATAATCTCATGTATGTACGACTGACGGTTGGCAAACACCACTAGGCGGTGCTCGCCCATCTCGCGCTGCACCAGCCGCCTCAAACTATCTTTATTCCAACTAGGCACTCTTACTACCCTGTTCTTTGGGGTATGCACCCGCAAACAGTCTGTTCTTATACCGATTCAAACTGATATAGAACATATCAGAGGTTATCAAGTTGATTTGATGTGGGAGAGACGTGAAGGATTCTTCCCTACGCTAACAGGGGTCCGACAGTGCAATATAGGCTCAAATGAAATTCTGTCACACTCCCGTAATAAGGTCAACCGAAGCTCAGGCGAGTAGGTCGACAAGTCAGAGCCCTTCCAAGGCTTGAGATAAACTCGTACGATCAACCTGACCAACTCATCAAATTGACAGACTACAGGTCAATAGTTACGATAGCGGCGTTTCCGACCCCGCGGTCTCAGGTAAGTCTACTTTCGCCTAGATACGCAAAGAAGCAGGCTAACGATGTTCGTCCGGCGACAGCACAGAGACGGAGCACCGATGCAACAGGGTGAAATGCATTATGTCTTCCAATGGGATTGTCAGCTAGCCGAGTAAGCCGGTCATTCCAGACGTCGAATCGTACCCTAAGGAGCGCACATGACCGCAGGTAGATATCCCCTTCGTTTGATGGAAGTTTTCCGCACGGTTTTCTACACGCCGATACACGTGGCGATAGCGGGCGGATTTCTGGAGAGCGAGGGCTTGGACGTAACCTTTTCAAGCTGTCCACCTGACGTTGGCACAGTGCCCAACGCACTGAACCAGGGAGTCGCCGATATCTCGGGCAGCGGCGTGATGCGTTCCATCATAGAGTCGGACTCGGGGTCTCAGACCGTGCTGCCCCATTTCGCCGAGATTAACTCCAGAGATGGCTTTTTCGTGTTGGGGCGGGGATCAAGAGATGCTTTCCAATGGGACAACCTGGCCGGGGCAACGATCATCCCGGTAGGATTCTCCCCCATGCCTTGGGCCTCGTTCCAGTTCGCATTGCGCGAGAATGGAGTTGACCCACAAGGCTTAATCCTCATACCTGACCTACCTCTTGAGGACGCCGTCGCGCTATTCAAAAGCGGTCAGGGTGATTTCATACACCTTCCGGAACCAGCCGCGGATCAGCTTATCGCCGACGGCACCGCTAGCCTATCGGTGGCCCTCGGACCGGTGAACGGTCATATAGCCTACAGTTCCTTCGCTGCAACCGAAGCATATCTGGAACGCAACAAAGAAACCGTTCACCGGTTCATACGGGGCTACGCCACGGGACTGAAATGGCTGCACGAGAACAATCCCGCAACGGTTGGAGACGCAACGTCTGGCTTCTTCCCCGATGTCCCTAAAGAATTAATCATTAAATCGGTGACCAGGTACAAAGAACAGGACACCTGGCCCACGACTCCGCATCTGGAACAACCTGAATATGATGGACTACAGGAAATATTGATAGCCGCCGGAATGGTGAAAGTGCGTCAAGACTATAACAAAGTTGTCCGGCCTGAAATCGTCCGGGAAGCCCTGGCCTAGCCTAACCGCCTAGGTCCACAAACTAGAGGGGAATGTGCCCTTCTCGGCAAAATCGCATATAATCGATAGTAGATGCACAGCATAGACCTGCAAAGAAACCCCCGCCACCTCCTGTGGGCAGGGACCGCCGTTCTGGCTCTTTGGGCCTTGTTCTCGCCGGCCTTCGGCCCGGTGATGGATCACCACTTTGCCGAGCGGCATCATAACCACTCCCACATATATATCGGCCCTCCCAACATCGACCACATCCACCCGTACCAGGATAATCATTCCCACCGGCTAGCCTATCGGGCAGATGATTCGAATCCTCCATCGGGTCCCGACCTACTCATAAACACCGTATTCCTTGCCCCCTTGGACGGTATGGGACAAGACTCCCTTACCCCCCCGACTCCGGCGGCACAGCCGATGAATTCAATTCCAGAGCAAGGAATCCTATTGGCGTGGCCGCGAAGCGACGGTCCGCTGAAAGAAGCCTACGTGCCGCCACTGAAAAGACCTCCCCGCGCCTAGCTCCGATCCATCTCTCCTCCCTTGGCTGATGAGTTCCCTCTAGAAGATTGTTGAGGGTCATTATCTGATGCCGCCTGAGGGCAATCGATTCTCACCAGGGGGCTGTGTGCGTTACCGGAGACCTATCGTTCTGTATCTAGTCGCGGCGGCCGTCGTCGCCGTCATCATGTCGGCGTTGGATGGCGCGGATATACTTCCGTCGCAAGACTCTGCTGTTCACGCCAACGAATTTACGGTTCCGTTGGTTGAAGGCGACTCGGGGCCTTACAAGTACCTGGTGGGAATCTGGCCAGCGGAACATGTGGTCGGGAATCTCCATATAGCCATCCCCCTGACATCTACCGCAGAGCCGGTGACCGGCTCTGCGGTAGATGTCAGGGGGCGTATCGGCCGTAATGGCGTCCTTTCCGATCCGGTACCGGCTCCCGGTTACTTCCTGCAACCCTGGTCCTATGAACTGGACATGAACTTGAAAGAACCAGGTCAAGGGACCTTCGAGATAAAGATAAACAGATCATTGGGGAAAACGGTGCTGGAAGTGGCTGGAGAAGCTGGCCAGCAGACGGCAGGACCCCAGAGGGGCGGCATAGGGATCTTTGGATCCAACGGGCCAAACTGGGCCCTAATTGCCGCTGCTGCGGGCGTCCTTGCTCTGGGTACCGGAGGATAGATTCTCATGCGGCGGCAGCGAGTCGGATCCGGAACAGACGGGACTCATCAAACCAGGTCAAATAGGCGCCGGAGGCGAAGTTGATAGGTAGCGCGATGCTTAGGACGTTAATCCTTGCCCTGTTATTGATAGCGGCGCCCGCGATCTTTATTCCCAGCGCCGGAACGGCAGAAGCCAACGGTGGCATCCGTCCCGTAGTAACAAACGCGATCGTCGGTCCGTATAAGGTGCAAGTGGGTATCTTCCCGGGGCAACCCAGGGTGGGCAATCTGCATCTAAGCATAAGGGTAGAAGATGCCGCTGGAGAGCAGGTCCTAACCGGCGCTACCGTTTTCACCAGCCTGATCGGCCCTCCTGGCGCCACCAGTGTGGGCATGGTATCGGCCTCCAATACGCCACAGAACCCACAAACCTATGACGTTGATATGCCTCTGGACATGATCGGAAGCTGGACCTTGACCCTGGAAACGGACAGCGAGTTGGGTAAGGCCAGCCTAGACGTACCTCTGGAGGTGGTTGAACCGGAAGGATTCGACCTGATTCTGCTCCTCGCCGGAGGAGTGGCTATTCTGGCCCTAGTGCTTTTGATCCGGGATCGTATAGGGAAGGGCCGAAGCCAATCCGGAAGCTAAACACATCGGAGAAGCATGAATATAAGAACCTTGAATAAACATATGCTGCTCACCACCATGGTGGCGGCTGGAGTGATTCTAACCGCAGCTTGCAGCGGAGGCGCCCCCGAGGCTGTGGAGATTTCCGTCAATGTAATGGGCGAGGCCATGGATCCGGGGACCATCAGAGTCAAGCAGAACGACATGGTTACCTTGAAGATCGATGCTGAAGAATCTGGTGAATTCCATCTGCACGGTTATGACATCGAGCAGGACATCGATGAAGACGAGGTGGCGCATTTCTATTTCGTCGCCGACGCCACCGGGCGTTACCGAATCACCTTCCATCCCTCGTCGGAGGCCGAGGACGAGATGAAAGACAAGAAGGGAGACCACGGCCACGACGTCAAAGAAGAAGGGAATGGGCACGGTGAAATTTTCATGTCTGAGGTTCTCGAAACAGGGGATAGTTACAGCTTTTTAGTGGCTGACAACTTCGAAAACCAAACGATTCCCTTCCACAGCCACTTACATTCTGAGGTGTCAGGTTCTATCACCATTTCGCATGACGCGCCGGAATCCGAGTCTGTGACGATTCAGATCAAAGGCCTATTAGCACATCCTAATGAGGTCAGTGTAAGACCGGGTACAAATATTATCTGGACTAACGAAGACGTAGTAAGCCACATGATGATTAGCGGTCTTCATACAGACGCGGAACAGGATCACGACGAAGAGAAAGACGACCATGATGAACACGCGGAACACGCGGATGGCGAGGAGATTGACCTTGGGTTCCTGGAAGTTAGACCAAGATAAATTACAGGAGGTGAATAAACAGGAGGCAGAAGTGAGATGAAGTCGCCAAGGGTGCTCTTCCCCCTGTTGGGCCTCGTTCTGGCTCTAGCCGGAAGCCCCCTGTACGCTCACGGATTCGGTGAAAGAACCGAACTTCCCGTACCGCTGGGGTTCTTCTTGATTGGCGCAGGAGTCACGGTGGGTCTGTCTTTCGCCATAATCGGATTGTTTGCCGGGGGTAGCCCCGAGCACAACTCATATTGGCGGCACAACCTTTACCAAACCCGGTGGCTCCGATTGGTCCTGACCAGCCGGTTCCTGATGCTGCCAGTGGAACTGCTAGTTGTGTTCCTATTGGGCCTTGTCATCGCCACCGGGCTTTTCGGTGATCAAATACCGTCATCTAATTTCGCACCCACCTTCGTCTGGATAGTCTGGTGGGTCGGAATGGGTTTCATCGTGGCTTTGCTGGGCAACATCTGGACATTCATCAACCCTTGGAAAATCTTGTTTGAATGGGCGGAAGGACTGAGCCGGTTACTCAGGCCGGGGAGCCATCTATCGATGATGCGCCCATATCCCTGGAACTGGGGCATGTGGCCGGCCATTCTCCTATTTCTCAGTTTCACCTGGATACAAGACGCCTTCGTACAGTCGCCGTTGCCAAACCGGGTGGCCGTCTTGACCATCATCTACTCAGTCATCACTTTGGGGGGCATGGCTATCTTCGGCAAACATCAGTGGCTCAGGCACGGCGAAGCGTTTTCCGTCGTATTCAGCTTTCTGGGCAAGTTCGCTCCCACCGAGGTCAGGGTTCGGGACACCGGCCTTTGCGCAACCTGCGAAGGAGGCTGCCTTTCGTCCAACGGAGATTGCGTAAATTGCTACGAATGCTTCAGCAGATCTGAGAAGAAAGAGTTGAACATCAGACCCTTCGCGATCGGGCTGGCCGACAACGAGAACAAGACCAACGACGTTTTAGCCATGGTCGTGCTGCTTCTGGCCACGGTCACCTTCGATGGCTTCAGCGCCACGCAGATATGGGTGGATATCCAGACGGTTGCCGTGGACATATTTATCAGGGTGGCTAATGGCGCAACCTTCAATGGCCGAACCATTGCCGACAGCCTTGGCGTGCTCTTGTTCCCTGGGATGTTCCTGGTGATTTACCTCGCGTTTTCCCGTTTCATCTCCGGATCCGCCGGAAGCGAACTCCCGGCGATGGCCGTTGCCAGGAAATTCTCCTACTCTTTGATTCCCATAGCCATGGCCTACAATATCGCCCATTTCATAACCCTTTTGCTGATTCAAGGCCAGTTAATAATACCTTTGGCATCCGACCCATTCGGGTTCGGTTGGAATCTATTGGGCACCGGAGACTACCGAATAAACATCGGAATCATCAACGCTAAGATTCTGTGGTACCTATCTGTGGGTCTTATCGTTGCCGGCCACATCATCGCGGTCTATCTCGCGCACCTAATCTCCTTGCGCACGTTTCAGGATAGGTCCGCAGCTATCAGCAGCCAATATCCCATGATGATGCTCATGGTGATTTATACCGTGGTGAGCTTGTGGACCATCGCCCAGCCGATCGTGGCTTGACCGATTGCGCAGCCCCTTACTGCCGGTCTCATGCGTGGCCGGTGGTGTGGCGCAAACCCATGGTGTAAGATAAACATCCAATCCGGCGACAGGCCATTCGATAGACACCAGGGCGAGCACGTCCAACCGTCTATCCCAGGAGAACCATCTTGGCGAAACTAGCTATCATAGGCACCGGACTCATCGGCACATCCATGGCGCTAGCGCTGAGGAAAGCCAATCTAAGAGACGTAGAGATTGTGGGCACCGACTCGGATGGCAGTGCCCGCCGGGGGGCGGAGAAATCCAAAGGCTTCCACAAAGTCGAAAACAGACTGATGTCGGCGGTGAGGGATGCGGAGATAGTCATTCTTGCAACTCCAGTGATGGCGATGCGGGAGCTGATGGAAGTTATAGGACCTGAACTTCCCGAAGGTTGTCTGGTCACCGACGTAGGCAGCTCAAAGAGACAGGTTTTGGACTGGGCCGACGAGCTTCTTCCCAAGTCGGTTAATTTCGTCGGTGGTCACCCCATGGCGGGGAAAGAAACTGCCGGGCCTGAGAACGCTGATGCCGACCTCTTCCGCAACAAGGCTTATTGCGTAGTACCCAGACCCAACGTGGGACAGAAGGCAGTTTCCGAGATAACTACGTTAGCCGAGGCCGTGGGCGCCCGTCCGTTTTTCATCGGCGTCGACGAACACGACAGCTTTGTAGCAGCAGCCAGCCATCTGCCCTTCATGCTTTCAACGGCATTAGTCGGTTGCGTTTCCAAGAGCGCCAACTGGGAGGACATTGCCCAATTGACCGCCAGTGGATTCACCGACGTATCAAGACTGGCGTCCGGCGACCCGATAATGCATCGGGACATCTGCGTATCCAACCCGGAGCCCATCGTGGCTTGGATTGACGCCTTTATCCGCGAACTCCATGATATGCGCCAGACGCTGACCGCCGAGGGCGGGCCGGATGTCGACGCCGTGCAAGATATTTTCGAAGATGCTTCAACCGCTAGGGCCAAGTGGCAGGCTGGACTCGTAAATTCCAGAGCACGAGAAGCAGCGAGCTCAGGCTCGGATATTCCCAGTTTCTCCGAAGGCATGGGGGAGATGTTCGCTGGCCGAAAAGTTATGGAGCGCATGAGCCAATTTACTCGCGGCAATGGCCGCGGCCGGGACTAGGCGGTCGATCTGATCGAGACCCTCGGCCTGACGACTGGATGTGCAGACCCAGACCGGAATTCCCGAGCCCTGGCGGAAGGATAGGCAAGATGGAACGCAAAGCTCCTTCTTCTGCTTCGTCGGATGGAGAAACCCAGATATTCGATACGGTCACTCATCCTCAATCCCGGCTCAACCTATCCCAGTGTCCAACCGAACGGGAGCCTAGTCCTGATTCGGAATTTTCCCACCAAACCACGGCAGGCGGGGTAATTGCAGCAAGTACCTAAAGCCGAACCGGCGCC
>Ga0315336_1006855_pt1 | contig 11357 bp, 5 predicted proteins | sample ASW5metaG_FD_204512 | JGI IMG/M metagenome (GOLD analysis project Ga0315336, IMG submission 204512) | Ammonia-oxidizing marine archaeal communities from Monterey Bay, California, United States - ASW #5 | ecosystem: Environmental > Aquatic > Marine > Intertidal zone | place: USA: California...
ATTTTGAATTCGCCGCCAAACGGCCAAGCCGCAAGGCCATGGTCCGGGTCTATACGCCGTCTGAAAAAGCAAACGGTTACAACACCGATCATACTGTCATCGAAGTCGTCAATGACGACATGCCGTTTCTGGTTGATTCCATCACCGCCGCCGTCAACCAGAGAGGCTTGACCGCGCATCTGATTATCCACCCCATCGTCCGGGTGCGCCGCGATGCCAAAGGCGCCCTGCAGGATATCATCGAGCCCGGGCAACCGGATTCGGGATCGACGGCAGAGTCATTCATCCACGTGGAAATTTCCGAGCAGCCGAAAAGCCGCATGGGGGATATCAAAAAACAGATCGAGTCCGTTTTGGTCGAGGCCCGGTCCGCCGTCGAGGACTGGCGGCCCATGCGCGAACGCATGCTCTCGGTAATTGAAGAATTGGAAGTCGAGCCCAAAGGAACCAACCCGGAAGATGCCCATGAAGTCCGTGAGTTCCTGCGTTGGATTCATGACAATAATTTCACTTTCCTGGGCTTCCGAGACCTCAAGCTTACTGGTGCCGGCAAGAGCCTAAAGATACAGGTGGATGGAAAGAACAGCCTTGGTGTTCTGAAAGATTCCGCTGTCACCGCCATCGGTCTATTACATCAGATGCCGGCGGACATCCGAGATTTCGTCACTAAGCCGTCATTGCTTCTGGTGACGAAATCCGACAACCGCTCAACGGTCCACCGTTCCGTTAACATGGACGTCATCGCCGTCAAGCGCATCGACGCTTCCGGCAAGGTCGTCGGCTTCCGGATTTTCGTCGGCCTGTTCACCTCGGTCGCCTATAACAAGAGCCCCCGCGACATTCCCCTATTGCGCCGCCGGATCGCCAAGATCCTCGATAGTGCCGGCTTCGCCCGCACGTCTCATGACGGCAAGTCCCTGACCAATGTTCTGGAGACCTTCCCGCGCGACGAATTATTTCAAGCTTCCGACATTCATTTATTCGAGACCGCCTTGGGTGTTCTGCATTTGCAGGAACGTCAGCGCGTCGCCCTGTTTGTCCGCGCTGACAATTTCCAGCGCTTCCAATCATGTCTCGTTTACGTGCCGAGAGAACGCTACACGACAGCGCTTCGCCAGCGCATGGAAAGCATCCTTATGGAAGCCTTCAATGGTAAGGATGCGCTGTTCTTCACTCAGTTGGGTGATTCACCCTTGGCCCGAATTCACTTTGTCATCTCGACGGAGACCGGCAATGTTCCCGACTTCGAGACGCTTGAGATTGAGGCCCGCCTCGCTGATGCGGCGCGCTCATGGGAAGACAAGGTCAGCGAGTCATTAATTGCTGCGCATGGCGAGGGCATCGGACTGGACCTCCTGCACCGCTACGCCGACGCCTTCGGCCCCGGATACCGCGACCGCTATTCCCCGGCCCAGGTCTTGGACGACATCGCCGAAATCGAGCGGATTCTTATCGAAGGCGGTATCGGCATGAACCTCTACAGTCCCAGGGACGGGGCGGCGGATGAGGTCAGATTTAAGATTTACCACTTTGCCCATGCCATTCCCCTGTCTGACGCTCTGCCGGTGTTCGAACATATGGGCTTTAAGGTCATGGACGAAGGTGGGCCGCACGCCGTGGATCTGGAGAGTATCGGGCGCGGCAAATTGATCATTCATAATTTCGGCTTGCGCTCACGCAACGGCGCGGCCGTTGACTTGGCCCGTATCCGCGACAATTTTCAGGACGCCTTCGCCCGCGTCTGGGACGGTGAGATCGAAAGCGACGATTTCAACGCGTTGGTCACCGGCGGCGGTTTGGCTTGGCGGGAGATCGTCGTGCTGCGCGCCTTCGCGAAATATTTGCGTCAGGCCGGGATCACCTTCTCGCACGATTACATGGCCGAAACCATGGTCAACAATCCGAAGCTGGCCGCAAGCATCGTCGAATTGTTCGCCACCATTTTCGATCCCGTGACCTGCAAGGACTCGTCGAAGAAGGCGCCGCGCGTCAAACGCCGCATTCTGAAAGGGCTGGAATCGGTGGAAAGCGCCGACGAAGATCGGATTATCCGGCGGTTTCTCAATCTGGTCGAAAGCACGCTCAGGACCAATTACTATCAAACGGACGCGAGCGGCGCCAACAAGCCCTACATGTCCTTCAAGCTGAATTCCCGTGAATTGGATGAACTGCCATTGCCCCGGCCGCTGCGCGAGATTTTCGTCTACAGCCCGCGCGTCGAAGGTGTGCATTTGCGCTTCGGTTTCGTTGCCCGCGGCGGGTTACGTTGGTCGGACCGGCGCGAGGATTTCCGCACCGAGGTTCTCGGTCTGGTCAAGGCGCAGCAAGTCAAGAACGCGGTCATCGTGCCGGTCGGCTCGAAAGGCGGCTTCGTCGTCAAACGGCCGCCGGCGACGGGTGGACGCGACGCCTTCATGGAAGAAGGCATCGCATGCTATAAGACATTCATTGCCGGTCTTTTGGATCTGACCGACAACATCAAGGGGCCGAAAATCGTGCCGCCCCGTGACGTCGTCCGGCGCGACGATGACGATCCGTATCTGGTTGTCGCTGCCGACAAGGGCACGGCGACGTTCTCCGATATCGCCAATGGTGTTTCCATCGAATATGGCCACTGGTTGGGCGACGCCTTCGCCTCGGGCGGGTCGCAAGGTTACGACCACAAGAAGATGGGCATCACGGCGCGCGGCGGCTGGGAATCGGTGAAGCGGCATTTCCGCGAAATGGGCATCGATATCCAGAATGAGGACTTCACCGTCGTCGGCGTCGGCGACATGGGCGGCGATGTGTTCGGTAACGGCATGCTGTTGTCGAAGCACATTAAGCTGCAAGGCGCCTTCAACCACCTACACATTTTCGTCGACCCCGATCCGAACCCGGCGAAAAGCTGGGTCGAGCGGAAGCGGCTGTTCGACAATCCTGGTCTGAGCTGGGCCGATTATGACAAGAAGGTTCTGTCGAAGGGTGCGGCCATTTTTTCGCGTAGCGCAAAATCCCTGGATCTGTCCAAGGAGGTCCGCGAGTGTTTTGGAATCCCGAAAAAATCGGTCACGCCGGATGAGCTCATGGGTTATTTGCTACGGGCCGAATGTGATCTCATGTGGTTCGGCGGCATCGGTACCTACATCAAGTCGACGACGGAATCGCACCTGGACGCCGGTGACCGGGCCAATGACTCGATCCGCGTCAACGGCAATGAGCTGCGTTGCCGTGTCATCGGCGAAGGCGCCAACCTGGGCACCACGCAACGCGGCCGGATTGAATACGCCATGGGCGGCGGGCGGCTGAACACCGATTCCATCGACAATTCCGCCGGTGTCGATTCGTCGGACCATGAGGTCAATATCAAGATCCTTGTCGACTCTGTGATGGCCGCCGGCGGCCTGACGCAGAAAAGCCGCAATGCGCTACTGGCACGGATGACCGATGAGGTCGGCCATCTGGTCCTGGCCCACAATTACCGCCAGACTCAGGCCTTGAGTCTGACAGCGTCAAAGGGTGTGCAGGCGCTCGACAACCAGCACCGGTTCATGCGCTTCTTAGAGCGCGCCGACCGTCTCGACCGGGATGTCGAATTCCTGCCCGACGACGAGACCATCGTCGAACGCGCCATCGCCAAGCGCGGCCTGGCGCGGCCCGAGCTTTCGGTGCTCATCTCCTACGCCAAGATCTGGCTCTATGACGAGTTGATGGCATCCGACATGCCGGACGATCCCTACCTCATGCAGGATCTGATCGACTACTTCCCGACGCCTTTACATACCAAATACCGCAACGAAATCGCCGGGCACCGCCTGCGCCGCGAGATCATCGCGACACGGGCGACCAATTCCCTGGTTGACCGGGCCGGTGATACCTTTGTCTTCGAATTCAAGGAGAAGACCGGGCTCAGCGCTGCGGCGATTGCCCGCGCCTATGTGATCGCCCGCGACGTATTCCAGTTGCGTGATCTCTGGGAACGCATCGAGGCCCTTGATAACAAGGTGCCAAGCGCCACCCAGACGGCCATGTTGACGGATATTAATTATCTGATCGAATGGTCGACGCTATGGCTGCTGCGGCACGGCGAGGCCAACCTCGACATCGGTGCCAATATCGAGGCCTTCGCCGTCGGCATCCAGGAATTGGCGGCGGACATCAGCAAGGCGCTGCCGGCGCACTACAGCTCGGACGCCAAGAAACGGGCTCAGCCCTATCTCGATAAGGGCGTGCCCGAGAGCCTTGCGTTGCGGGTCGCCGGGCTGGTCAATCTCTATTCGGGTTTCGATATCGTCCGCCTGGCGCGGCGGCGCAAGGTCGAGGTCATCGATGCCGCCCGGTTCTATTTCGCCGTCGGCACCCGGTTCCGTCTGGGCCGCCTCAGGGCCGCTGCGGAGTTCATGGACTCGACCACCCACTGGCAGGAACTGGCCGTTGCCGCCCTGGTCGAGGAGATTTACTCGCACCAACTGGCCTTGGCCAACAAGGTTCTCGACTTCGCCGGCGTCAGATCCGACGCTAAGATCGCCGTCGACGGCTGGATCGAGAAGAACCAGGATCTGGTCTCGCCGACCGAGCAATTGCTGACCGAGCTTTGGGCGACGGAGGTCAATGACCTGTCTATGATCGCCGTGGCCAGCCGGCAAGTGCGGACGATGATCGACGTTGGCGACTGATATCAGCTCGGGCACCGACAAACGAGGCCTTGCGGCCTGGTGTCTCTATGACTGGGCTAATTCCGCTTTTCCGACGGTGATCACGACCTTCGTCTTTGCCGCTTATTTTACCAAGGGCGTGGCCGCCGACGTGGTCACGGGCACGGCTCAGTGGGGCTATGCCATGAGCCTGTCGGCGCTCGCCGTCGCCGTCATGGGGCCCATATTGGGCGCCGTCGCCGACCAGACCGGCCGGCGTAAGCCCTGGCTCGCCGCCTTCACTCTGGTCGCCGCGTTGGGCGCCATGATGCTCTGGACCGTCGAGGCGGACAGCACTTTCGTTGTCCGTGCCCTGTTCTGGGTGGCGCTGGCGAATTTCGCCTTCGAGATGGGCATGGTTTTCTATAACGCCATGTTGCCCGACCTGGCGCCGAAAGAGCATCTTGGCCGCTGGTCGGGCTGGGGCTGGGGATTGGGCTACGGGGGCGGGCTGGTTTGTCTGGGATTGGTGCTGGTCGGCCTGGTGCAGACGGAAACGCCATGGTTTGGCCTCGATAAGGATGCCGCCGAACATCTCCGCGCCACCGGGCCCTTCGTCGGTCTCTGGATGATTGTCTTCGCCGTTCCCCTGTTTCTCCTAACACCGGACACGAATGCGAAATCCGGGTCATTTGCCGCCGCCGTAACCGACGGCATGGCGACGCTTTGGCGGACCCTCCGCAGGCTGACTGATTATAAGAACGCCGCCTGGTTCTTGCTGGCGCGGATGATCTATACGGATGGCTTGAACACTCTGTTTGCTTTCGGCGGTATCTACGCCGCCGGCACCTTCGGCATGAATTTCGAGGAACTGATCCTCTTCGGTATCGGCATGAACGTCACCGCCGGCCTCGGCGCCGCCGGCTTTGCCTGGATCGACGACCGTATCGGCCCGAAACGTACCATCGTCATCGCCGTTGCCGGCTTGAGTATTTTGGGTACTGCCTTGTTGTTGGTCGAGGGCAAGACCCTATTCTGGGTGTTCGGCCTACCGCTCGGCCTCTTCGTCGGCCCGGCCCAATCGGCCAGCCGCTCGATGATGGCGCACCTGGCGCCGGCGGACATGCGCACCGAGTTCTTCGGCCTCTATGCGGTATCTGGCAAGGCCACCGCCTTCATGGGCCCGGCGCTGCTGGCCTGGGCGACCACGGCCTTCGACAGCCAGCGCGCTGGCATGGCGACAATCATCGTGTTTTTCGTGATCGGAATGGCATTTATGACACGTGTTCAGGCGCCGAACCGATAGCCAGCGCCCGCCTCTCTCGCTTAGAATAGTTTCAAATAATTTTTGCAGGGAGGGAATGACATGATTACCACCACCGTCGCCGGCAGTTTGCCGAAACCGGCCTGGCTGGCCGAGCCGGAAATGATCTGGGCGCCTTGGAAGTTGCAGGGTGATGAGCTGACGGAGGGCCAGCAGGACGCCGCCCTCGCTTGGATCAAAACCCAGGAAGACGCCGGTATCGATATCGTTTCCGATGGCGAGCAATTCCGGAAACATTTTGTTCACGGCTTTCTCGAAAGCATCGACGGCATCGACTGGAACAAGATGACCACCATGGGCATCCGCGACGACCGTTACGACGCCCAGGTGCCGACGGTAATCTCGGCGGTCCGTCGCAAGGGTCCGGTGCACAGCGCCGGCGCCAAGTTCTGCCGCGATCACACGGGCAACCGGCTCAAGTTCACCCTGCCGGGTCCCATGACCATCTGCGACACCATCGCCAATGACCATTATGCAAGCCGCCCGGACATGGCCATGGCCTTCGCCGAGCTGTTGAACGACGAGGCCAAGGAACTGGTGGCGCTCGGCGTCGATGTGATCCAATTCGATGAGCCGGCCTTCAACGCCTTCATGGGCGATGTGGTCGAGTGGGGTGTCGATACGTTGCACCGGGCCATCGAGGGTCTCGATTGCAAGACCGCCGTGCATATCTGCTACGGTTACGGCATTCAGGAAAACCTGGACTGGAAGGATACGCTCGGCGACGAGTGGCGCCAGTACGAGGATTTCTTCCCGGCCCTCAATACCAGCCGCATCGATCAGGTGTCGCTGGAATGCGCCGATTCAAAAGTGCCGCTGTCGGTCCTCGGCCTGTTGAAGGACAAGGAGGTCCTGGTCGGCGCCATCAATGTCGCCACCAACGAAATCGAGACGCCGGAGAAGGTCGCATCGACTTTGCGCGCCGCCATGGAATTCGTCGATCCGGAACGCATCGTTGCATGCACCAACTGCGGCATGGCGCCGTTGCCGCGAGACGTCGCCTCGGGCAAGCTTCGGGCGCTCGGCGCCGGCGCCGAATTGTTGCGGAAGGAACTCGGCTGATAGCCGGGCGTTGAAACGGCGGCGCACAGGGGCCATAGTCCGGCCATGACTTTTCCGGATCAGAAATTCGATGGCGTTGCCGATTTCGCCGCCGCCTATTTCGAGCAACTGGCTTCGGCCAGCGCTTCCATTGACGGGACCGCACTGACGTCGGCGGCGGAATTACTCGGCGCCGCCTACGAGCGCCGGGCAACCGTTTATGTCTGCGGCAACGGCGGCTCGGCGGCGATCGCCAACCATCTGGTCTGCGATCATCTGAAGGGCGTGCAGACGGATACGGAGACACGGCCCCGCGTCGTCTCGCTCAGCTCCAACATCGAGACCATCACCGCGATCGCCAACGACATTTCCTTTGACGATGTCTTTGTTTACCAATTGCGCACCATGGCCGAGGCGGGGGATGTCCTGGTTACTATTTCGTCGTCGGGGGATTCCGAAAACATCGTCCGGGCCTGTGACTGGGCCCGCGGAAGCGATTGCGCCGTTATCGCCATGACCGGCTTCGCCGGCGGCCGCTCGGCCGGACTGGCCGACGTCAACCTGCACGTGGACAGCGACAATTATGGCGTCGTCGAGGACGCCCACCAAAGCCTCATGCATATCCTCGCCCAGTATTTGAGGATGAAGCGCATGGATGTAAATTTGATATCGGAACGGAAATTCTAAGGACGACGCATGTCACGGATCACCACGATGGAAGAGCTCCGCAGCATCTATAAAATGCCGACGGGCCGCTCGGTCTTCAAACAAATCGATAGTTTCGAGCCGCAAAGCCGGCGCTACATTGAGCTGTCGCCCTTTCTGGTCATGGCCACTTCGGCGCCCGACGGCCTCGGTGATGCAACGCCGCGCGGCGAGGAGCCGGGGTTCGTTCATGTCCTCGACGACCACCGCCTCGCCATTCCCGACCGGCCGGGCAACAACCGCCTCGACTCGATGACAAATATTCTCGCCAACCCGACGGTCTCGCTGATCTTCATGATCCCCGGCGTCAATGAGACGCTGCGCGTCAACGGTACCGGCGAGATCAGAACCGATCCCGACCTTCTCGAGCGCTTCACGGTCAAGGGCAAGCCACCGATTACCGTGATCGTGGTCACCGCCGAGGAGATTTTTCTGCACTGCGCCAAAGCCTTGGTCCGCTCTCGCCTGTGGTCCGAAGACGCAAAGGCCACGGAGCGTCCAATTCCAAGCATGGCGGAAATGATCAAAGCCCAATCGGGGCGTGATGTGCCGCTGGAAACGGAAGCCGACATGCTAAAGCGATATCAAAAGATTCTCTACTAAGCTTCGGGCCGGCAACAAAAAAACCGGGCGCAAGGCCCGGTTTTTCATATTCGAATTGCTGTTTGTTCAGTGCCGGAAGTGACGCATCCCCGTCATCACCATGGCCAGGCCCTGTTCATCGGCGGCGGCGATCACCTCGTCGTCGCGCATGGAGCCGCCCGGCTGGATAACCGCCGTGGCGCCGGCTTCGGCGGCGGCGAGAAGACCGTCGGCGAAGGGAAAGAAGGCATCGCTTGCCACTACTGAACCGACGGCCCAGTTCTCGTCATCGCCGGCGACCCGGGCCGCGTCGGCGGCTTTCCACGCGGCAATGCGGGCCGAGTTGACGCGGCTCATCTGACCGGCGCCGACACCCACCGTCATACCATTTTTGCAATAGACGATGGCGTTCGACTTGACGTGTTTGCCGACCGTGAAGGCGAATTTAAGATCCGCCATTTCCTGGTCCGTGGGGGCACGCTTGGTGACAACCTTCATGTCTTCGAGAACCCGGTTGTCGCGGCCTTGCAGCAGGTAGCCGCCGGCCAGCGACCGCACGGTCATGCCGGTCTCTTCGGCGTCGGGCATGGCGCCGGTTGCCAGAACCCGGAGGTTTTTCTTCGCCGCCAGGACGGCCTTCGCTTCGTCACTGATTTCCGGCGCAATGATGACCTCGGCGAACAGATCGCCGATCTCCGTTGCCGTGGCACCGTCGAGGACGCGGTTGAAGGCGAGAATGCCGCCGAAGGCGCTTTCCGTATCGCAACTGAGGGCGCGCTTGTAGGCCTCGGTAAGATCATCGGCGATGGCGACGCCGCAGGGGTTGGCGTGCTTGACGATAACGCAGGCCGGCTGATCGGTGAACTCGGCAACCAGCTCGAAGGCCGCGTCGGTGTCGTTCAAGTTATTGAAACTGAGTTCCTTGCCCTGGATCTGCCCGGCCGTGGCGACGCCCGGCCGTGACGCGCCGCCCGTGTAGAAAGCCGCTTTTTGGTGGGGATTTTCACCGTAGCGGAGCGTTTGCTTGAGCTCGCCGCCAAAGACGGCACGGGCCGGAAAGGTGTCTTCCAATTCTCCGGCAAACCAGCTCGAGATCGCCGCGTCATAGGCGCCGGTGCGGGCATAGGCCTTGGCCGCCAGGCGGGTGCGAAAATCATCGGTCGTGGCGCCTTCGTTAGCCGTCATTTCTTCGCTGACGCGGTCATAATCGCCGGGATCAACGACAACGGTGACGAAGGCGTGGTTCTTCGCCGCGGCGCGGATCAGCGCCGGGCCGCCGATGTCGATGTTTTCAATGCAGGTGGCGAAGTCGGCGCCGCCGGCGACGGTCGCTTCGAAGGGATAAAGATTGACCGCCAGCAGATCGATGGCGGCGATCCCGTGCTCGGCCATAGCGGCTTCGTGTTCGGTGTTGCCGCGGACCGCCAGGAGACCGCCGTGGATGGTCGGCTGCAGGGTCTTGACCCGGCCGTCCATGATTTCCGGAAAGCCCGTGTGATCGGAAACCTCTGTCACCGGAACGCCGGCGTCACGCAGCGCCTTGGCGGAACCGCCGGTGGACAGAATTTCAACGCCTTGGTCGGCAAGAATCTTGCCGAAGTCCTCAAGGCCGGTTTTGTCGGAAACGGAGATCAGGGCACGTTTGATGGGGGATGTCATGGCTGGACCTCTTGGAGTTATCGAGCAGTTTTAGCCTGAAACGGCAGCGCGGCCCCCTGTGTCGCCTTGACCGGTGAACTCAGGTACGAGCTCGCGGAGAGTGCTGAGAACACCCTCCTCGTCGAAGGCCGCAGAGCGGGTTTGCAGGCGCGCCAACGCTTCATTCAGGGCGTTTATATCAGCGGTTCTCGGTGCCGCAAGGAGAATCCCTTCGCAGTCTGTGGGTATCAACGGCTCACCGCCGTGGAACACTTCCTCGAAGAGTTTTTCCCCGGGCCGGGCGCCGACAATCTTAACTTCAATGTCCTTGTCGGGCGTCAGGCCGGCGAGCCGGATCATTTGTTTCGCCAGATCCAGGATGCGCACCGGCTCACCCATTTCGAGAACACAGATATTGCCTTTCGGCACCTCACCCGCGCCGGACGTGGTGCCGGCCGCCAGCGCCGACGCCTGGAGCACCAGTTCGACGGCCTCGCGGATGGTCATGAAAAAGCGGGTCATGTTGGCGTCGGTGACGGTCAAAGGACCGCCTTGCTCCAATTGACGCTGGAACAAGGGTACGACGGAACCCGTTGACCCCAGTACATTGCCGAAACGCACGGTCACAAACCGCGTGCCGCCACCAGCGCCGTTCTCCAGGTCGCGGGCCTGACAATAGGCCTCGGCGATACGTTTGGAGGCGCCCATGACACTGGTCGGATTGACGGCTTTGTCAGTGGAAATCAGAACCATGACGCCGACGCCATGGCGCTGGCAGGCGTCGGCGACATTGATCGTGCCGAAAACATTTGTGCTAATTCCTTCGATGGCATTCTGTTCGACCATGGGAACATGCTTGAGTGCCGCGGCATGGAACAGCAGATCCGGCTTGAAGTCGGCGATAAGATGATCGATACGCTCGGTGTTGCGGACATCGGCAATCTCCGCGCGGCGTCGAATATCACTAGCCTTTTCAGTGGCTTCCAGGTCAATGCCATAGAGTGCGAATTCGGAATGATCGATCAGGGCTACCTCGGCCGGACGGAAACTAAAAATCTGGCGGACCAGTTCACCGCCGATGCTGCCGCCGGCGCCCGTGATCATAACGCGCTTGCCCTCAATCAGACGCTGCATGGACGGACGGTCGAGCGGAACTTGCGGGCGGCCCAGTAAATCCTCCACGGCGACCGGTTTGATTTCGAGCTTGTCATCGACGCCATGACGGAAGTCCGTGACCTTCGGCAGCCGGGCCAGGGTCATGCCGAGCGTATCGGCCTGATCCAGGAGATCGCGGATCATCGCGCCGTCCAGGTCTTCCTTGGTCAGTATGAGACGCTGCGGCGCCGCATCTTCCGAAGCCAATTGGGCAACGATGGCGTCCAATTCATGAGTCGTGCCGACGACTTTGACGCCGTGAATTTCGCGGCCGACCCGGTTGGCGTTTTCGGCGACGA
>Ga0315336_1006856_pt1 | contig 11356 bp, 9 predicted proteins | sample ASW5metaG_FD_204512 | JGI IMG/M metagenome (GOLD analysis project Ga0315336, IMG submission 204512) | Ammonia-oxidizing marine archaeal communities from Monterey Bay, California, United States - ASW #5 | ecosystem: Environmental > Aquatic > Marine > Intertidal zone | place: USA: California...
GATCCATATAGGACAGGTTCCCAACAATGCAATACCACAAAACATCCAGGCAGCAACGAACTTGCCAAGCACCGCTTCGGTGATGCTCACCGGCAACGTCAGTAGCTGCTCTATCGTTCCGGTTTTTCGTTCCTCCGCCCACAGCCTCATCGCAACAGCAGGTACCAACAACAAATAAAGCCAAGGGTGAAAACTGAAAAAAGCTTCAAGGCTAGCTTGTCCACGATCAAAGAATCGCCCAACATAAAAATTAAACGCACCAGTCATGGCAACAAAAATAGCAATGAAGATGAAGGCCAACGGTGTCGTAAAATACGAGTGCAATTCTCGCTTCAGGATTATAAAGAGGTTACGCATGGTTGCTATCCGCCATAGTTTCTTGTGTTGTAATTTGCCGAAAGACATCATCAAGTTCACCTCTATCGCGGTACAGCTCCTCAAACTCTATGCCGTTCTGGCGAACAACCTTCTGAACGCTCGATAGTAGGTCTTTACCGCGCTCCGGAATCAAGCGGAGCCTGTCTAGGTTATTTCCCACATTCTCCTTATTAATCTCCGCAACACCAACAAGCTCGCTAAAGTGAGTTATCAGCTCATTCGCGACGGTCGAATCCACCAGAACACAAACCGCGTTATGCTCAGGCAACCGAGAAAGTAGCTCTTCCGCCGTGCCATCTGCCAACAAGCGGCCCTGCCCAATTATTACTGCACGGCTGCACACAGCCGCCACTTCCTCAAGAATATGCGTAGAAATAATTATGGCCTTGTCCGCTGCCATACTCCGGATAAGCGAACGCACATGATGCTTTTGGTTGGGATCGAGCCCATCGGTGGGTTCGTCTAAGATCAGGACTGGCGGATCATGGAGAATTGCTTGAGCCAGACCTACCCTTCGCTTGAAACCTTTAGATAGTACCTCGATGGATCGGTCACATACCTCCTGCAGCTCAATCGTTTGGATGACCTCATCCACTCTTCGATCTCTAGCCAAGCCATTCAGACCTCTAACTTCCGCAATGAAGTTCAGAAACTGACGAACAGTCATGTCTTCATAAGAAGGAGACCCCTCTGCCATGTATCCTATGTTTCTTTTCACTGCGACTGGGTCCTTCTCAACATCATAGCCACAAACCCGAGCTGTGCCGGATGAAGGAAGCAGAAAACCTGCCACTAGACGCATAGTCGTCGACTTTCCAGCACCATTTGGACCAAGAAATCCTAATACTTCACCCTTTTCAACATTGAGCGAAATATCATCAACAGCGGTAAATCTGCCGAAAGACTTGCTCAAGCTACTCAGTTCAACCATGGCTGGCATATGCATGCTTCCCTTTACGTTAGTGACCTTCAAAAGAGCCGGGGCAAGTTCTCCACATCATGAGTCGCACCCGTCACTTGCGTAACTCTTCCCAAATTATTTGAAATATTTGGCAGACAAATTCAAGACTTTACAATCGTAATATATAGATAATTTACAAATTACTTTGCTGTTGAAGTTGCAAGGCTGCGAAACACAACTCTCGAACTCTAGAATAGGCCAACATGACCGCAAAAATCACACCAAAATTAATCCGCCGCTGATCGAAATATTGTCACGACTTAGCGGCCTCTGCCTCATATTACTAAATTACTCAGAACCACCCTACAATAGTCTACTTTAGAGTGGATTTGTTAACCTCTAGGCCTTTCTAGCTAAGAAAACTAGACTATTTTCTTTCTTCGACGACCACGTCGATCACAAAGGGCTCACCCTCCTTTACGCTAGAAATACCTCTATCGAGGGCATTGGCTAGATCCTCGACATCGGTAATTGGTCCAACCCCGTCAATCCCTTGGGCTAATGCCAACGCCGCAAGATCGGGCGGTGGGTCATCAAGCCGCTGACCTATCCACCGATTCACCGTTGGACGACCACGGGTCTGAGCTACTCGTTCCTGATGCATCTCGTCGTTAAAAAAAGAGCGATTGTTCTTGATTATGAATAATAAAGGAATCTTCATACGAGCAGCTGTCCACAATGCTGTCATACCCGAGAGAAAGTCACCATCCCCTGTAATCATCACCGGAATCTTGCCAGAACCAAGCAAGGCCAGAGCAGCCCCAACAGCAAACGACGGGCCTGCCCCGACGACACCGCCCGCGTCGGCGCCCAAATAACCTAACGGATCTTCAAAAGGAAAGAATTCAATTGGCCACCCATAAGCAAAACCAAGATAACTCACCGACTGCCCTGTCATAGCTTCTTTTACACACTTCGCCATAGCAGAAACCGTAATAGGATTTGTTTCGGTGACTGAAAGTTTGGGTACCCTTCTTATTTTAGCGTATTCGCGTTTAACGAGATTTGTTGCAGCAACTCTCCCAACAACAGCTCCTACAAACGCGTCCGGATCACAAGGTATTGCCAGATCTACCGGCGGAATGCCCAAGTAATCCATATTCCAGCCGTTGTGAAGGGTTTGATCCATTGATGCGTTTATAACCTTAATAGAACTCTTTTTGTGACCAGCGGCAGTCAAGGTGCTACGTAAATCGGGCCAATCAAGACTAATCGCTAGATCTGCACCCTCTAAAGCCTCTAAAGCAGCCCCATCAGGAAACAATGACAAGGTGCCGGCGTGCAACTCATGATTCGTGGGAAATGCGGTTGCAAGTTTAATGGCAGTGTAGACTGGGGCGCCTAGGGCCTCGGCAAACTTCACCCGGCGACTCCAATCGTTGTCGTCTCGCGATACTCGACCCGCTAATATAACGGGATTTCTTGCCTTCAGCACAAGCTCAACAGCTCTATCCAAGCTTCGCTGATCAGGTCCAGGTGGTATTGGGGCCGCATAGCGTTTGACATCCGGTAGGTCAGGTGGACGCTCAAGACGCTTTTCCTGCAACTCCGCATCAAGACATACATAAACCGGGCCCATTGGCGCTGTTTGACTTATTTGGGCGGCTCTCAAAAATGACTCCACTAAAGCCTCGGCAGAAGCTGGCTGATCATCCCACTTAGAAAAATTACGGATGAGTGCGCCTTGGTCCTTTGATGTGTGAACCCAGTCGATCCAAGGACGGCGCTTAGCTGCATCTACCGGACCCGTTGCACCGACAATAACCATAGGCACACGATCGCAATAGGCATCAAAAACATTTACTAGGCCATGCATCAAGCCGATATTCGCGTGCAAAGCAACCGCCATTGGCTTGCCACTAACCTTAGCGTAACCTTGAGCAATTCCAACGGCCGCCTGCTCCGTGATAGTCAGTACTATTTGAGGTTTCTCATTACCTAAATAGTTGACTATGCTATCGTGCAGTCCTCGGTAACTGGCACCAGGGACTAGGCTGATATAGTCAATGTTCAGACGCCGCAGCATTTCCGCAGCCACGTCCGAGACCCAACCCAGGTTAGACTTACTGAGATTTTCTGGACGATCTGTGCGTTTTGGCGGTCGAGTATTGCTAGTCATGTCAGGCCACAATACCTTAAGAATCTAAAAGGCCAACGTACTGTTTGAAATTGAGCATAACCGCCTATTGTTAATACAAGGCACTGCACCCAATCTGGTACAAGCATATAGGAGTCCCAGTAATGAGTGAATCAAATAAGATGACAGGCGGTGACGCCATCACCCGTATCCTGCAGAACCACGGCTTGAAAACAGTCTTTGCCCTCGCCGGCGCTTCCCATACACACTTACTGGATGCCCTCAATAGAAACAACTTTCGTATTGTTAGTACACGCCATGAAACCGGCACTGTGTGTGCGGCAGATGGTTATGCTCGAATCACCGGAAAAATCGGGATCGCTCTTGTCATTTCAGATCAAGGCTTAGCTAATACTATAACCGGTCTGGCAACAGCATTTCATGCATGTTCCCCCATATTACTTTTAGTCGCAAGCACTCCCGAATCATGGCGTGAACCCAATACTGAGCATTCACCTGATCCCTTTGCTCAAACGCGTTCAATCACCAAATGGGCCCATGTAGTGCCGTCTAGAGCCCAACTCGGAGAATTTGTTGAAACTGCCATCCGTCGCGCTACGACGGGACGTCCAGGACCCGTAGCACTAAGTATTTCTAGTGACTTTCTCGCTCAACGCACATCTTCGGAAGACCCAATCAATCAATCCCCGTCATATGATTCGAGATCGACTGCGGATCCTGCTCTAATTCAAAAAGCCGCGGATCTAATTAACCAAGCGACAAGACCAGTAATTATCGGGGGAGCTGGAGCAGCATGGGGAAAGGCCGAGGAATACCTTACCGACCTGTGTCATAATTTTAATATACCCTATCTTGGAAATACCTTCGGTCGTGGACTCGTTCCGGAAGACGACCACAGTAGCTATCCCTGGAGCTTCGCACACCCCGCCGCCAAAGAAGCAGACCTAGTCATTTCTGTCGGCGCCAGGTTCAAACAGCTACTGGGCTGGGGTCAGGCACCGCGGTTCCGTTCGGATGCTAAATTCATACAAGTGGATATCGACCCTACCGAACCTGGCAGAACGCGACCAGTTGATGTCCCCCTCATTGGCGATTCGGGACTCATTTCTCAGCAACTTGTACATGCTCTTTATGCATCGAATTATAAACCCAAAAAGGACCCATCGTGGGTCCAGAATACTCTTAAACACCGTTATGACGCATATAAAGATTTGGGTAAGAACACTGCTGGCGCCATACACCCGTTTGAGATCGCCCGCGCAGTAGAAGAAACAATGCCCAAGAACGCTATTTACGTGGGTGACGGCGGCGATATCCAGTTCTGGATGTTCGGCTGCCAGAGAATAACTACGCCTCGCACTTTTCTAGATCCGTACCCTTTGTTTTCGATTGGGATTGGAATACCGCTTGCCCTCGGTGCTGCTGCCGCGGCTTCTGACATTGCAGAGCTAACAGGAGAAACACCATCACCCGTAGTTCTCCTCACAGGCGACGGATCGTTTGGCTTCTATTGCGGAGAACTTGCAAGCTTCCAATTGGCCGGTCTAAATGCCACGGTGTTAATTGCAAATGATGCAGCTTGGGGGATGGAACTTCATGGTCAAAACAGGGCTATCGGTCGCAACATCAACACTCTGTTAGACGCCTACGACTATGAAAAGGTAGCCCAGGGTTTTGGGTGGGATGGCGAAAAGATTGAGGGTTCCGGCAACCTATTATCAGCCTTGAGAAAATCACTTAATTCTAAAACACCTACTTTACTGAATGTTATCGTTGATCAATCCGCAGGTGAAGCCTTGCGCTCGGATCCACATTTGGAAAATGTAATTCTCGATCCGCGAACTTCAAAGGCCTGAAGGAGCAGAAATTTTCTAAAACCGTATATAGTCTGCAGGGCGCTTGCCGTACTTCTTATTCTTCTAATGTGTCAGACTTAATTTTGGCGCCGCCCGAATCGACAATAGCCCAGGTCCCAACAACAACACCTGCGCCAAGAATCATCCACGCTAACTCTTTACCAGAAGCCAAGAATGAATGTCGTTTGCCATAAACGCCAGAGCCCGAATCCTGACTCCAAGCAACACTCCCGCCTATGTTGAGTGTTGCTGGAAGTGGACCAGAAAAGCTTAGGTCCAGCACCCTTGGACGGTCCGTAATAAGACCCACTCCCCTCTTAGACTCACTCAGATTCGGCATGCTAAATGCAAACCCGTACGAAAGCCCCGATATTTTTCGAGTTTCATGAAAGGCCAGATCGAAATAGACTAATGCCACGCCACTGCGGTCGCTGTGCCAGGTCCGAGACATTATGCCAGTGTCGAATGCGTACACTGATGAAATGCTACTAAGCATCACTATGAAACCTAGTAGCGTGCTAACAGTCAAACGATGCAACATTTGTACCCCCTCTGTGGACAGGTATTGAGGCTAAATGCACCAGCGTCAGTGTTCAATCGGAAAATTAGATATCTCTCCAACGATTTATACTGTGGACGCTTATCAGCTCAAAATCTATGTTCTCGTAAAAAACTTTCATCAAAGCTCGGATGAGGCGATCGGGGAAGCTCAATACTTCCGTGTGGAGGAAAAGCTGGCAGGCCCGGGAGGAATCGAACCTCCGACACCGTGATTAAAAGTCACGTGTTCTACCACTGAACTACGGGCCCTACTGGCAACCCAACGACGACACCCACATTAACCACGGCTTTAGATTGAACACAGAAAAAGTGCAGCCATTGCTATCTAATGTGCGTCGCTTGCAACCTGCATCTGGATAATCCGGTCAGGATAGGTCACGGTTCCGTTGCGGGCTGGGTTTCCTTTACGGATCAGGTCTATAAAATTCATACCCTCCACCACTTGGCCCCAATAGGTATACTGACCGTTTAGATGAGATGAATCGTCAAGAACAATGAACCATTGGCTATTAGCAGAGTTTATATTACCAGCACGCGCCATTCCTGCCGCACCCCGGATGTGATCACCATCGTTAAACTCCGCCGGAAGATCAGGTAGCGGAGAACCTCCGGTGCCATCTCCTTCCGGATCACCCGTCTGAGCCATAAAACCCTCAATGACTCGATGCCATGTCAGCCCATCGTAGAAACCCGCTCGGGTTAGCTCTTTGATCCTTACTATATGTTGAGGGGCTAAATCTGGCCGCATTTTAATAACTACTCTGCCGTATTCCAAATCCATATAAATTGTATTTTCTAGATCCACGGGCGTACTCTCCTGCGCATAACCGCTCCTGCCAATAACGAGAAAGAAAACAAAAAAATAGATAGCGCATGATCTCATTAATTAGTTCCTCGTCACATGTTGAAGTAAATGACACATATCGTCGACTAACGTGTTCTTAGGACCCCTAAACACTATTTTCAACCTACTTCCCATCTAGTGACTGCCTCGGAGCTTAATTTTCAACTGTTGCAGCACGTTTGGAGGTACGAATGAAGCTATCTCGCCACCAAGCCCGCCAATTTCCTTCACAAGTCGAGATGAAATAAATTGATTGCTTTCTGACGCCATCAGAAAAACCGTTTCAACATTGGAATTAAGACGGGAATTCATTCCGGCCATTTGAAATTCATATTCAAAATCAGATACGGCTCTTAGCCCTCTAATGATCACGGCCCCTCCTACTTCCAGAACAAAGTCCATCAAAAGCGTATCGAAAGAAACAACTTCGATGATCACTACTGATCTCTCTATGTTGAGGTCGGCAACGCCACCCCTGCACATAGCTACCCGCTCCTCCAGACTAAAGAGAGGTTCCTTACCAGCGTTCGTCGCTACAGCAACTACTAATTTGTCTACAACCTTAACGGCGCGACCAATGATGTCCATGTGCCCGTTAGTCAGAGGATCAAAGGTACCCGGATAAATACCGACACGGTTCTTAGTAACATCCTTATCCATCAGTAGATTCTTCTTCCTCGCCATCAGACCCTTCAACTCCTATTACCTGTCCGTTATCGTCAGCAGGCTCATCCCCGTTTTCCTGGGGCAAATGTGCCACAGACACCACTTTCTCATTGTCGGCCGTATCGAAAAGAGTCACCCCCTGTGTCGCTCTTCCGGCAATACGAATGTCACCGACTGGAATTCGGATAAGCTTTCCAGCGTCGGTGATCATCATAGCTTGGTCTTCTGGTTCAACGGCAAAGGCTCCAACGACATTACCATTACGCTTAGATGTCGCTATAGAGACCACGCCCTGACCACCTCGTTTTGTAACCCTGTATTCATAAGCAGATGTACGTTTACCGTAGCCATTCCGGGTAACCGTTAAGATAAATTCTTCGCTCTTTGTAAGATATTCGAGCTCTTCGTCTGTCAATGATCTTCCGCCATTCTCTCCGCTAGCTTCAATCGCTGCTTCTACTTCTCCCTCGTCTCCAGCTCGTGCAGCTCGAACTACCCGCATGTAACTTTTGCGCGTATCCATGTCAAAATCGACATGGCGTAACACCGACATGGAAATTACTTCGTCCTTGTCGGCTAACCGCATACCCCTCACCCCCACAGATGCTCTTCCTGCAAAAACGCGCACATTGGTCGTATGGAAACGAACACACTTCCCGAGTCGAGTTGACAACAGAATGTCATTATCTTCGTCGCATATAGCTACCCCAATAAGGCTATCACCTTCGCCTAGTTTCATGGCTATCTTGCCGTTGCGCATAACATTGGTGAAATCCGATAGGTTATTGCGCCGAACATTACCCGAAGCAGTTGCGAACATAACGTTAAGTTCTCTCCATGCCTCCTCGTCCTCTGGCAAGGGCATAACGGTAGAGATTGTTTCGCTATCCTTAAGGGGAAGAATATTAACCATTGCCTTGCCCCGTGCTTGGGGAGTACCTAACGGCAAGGTATAGACCTTGAGCTTGTATACCATGCCTGTAGTTGAGAAAAACAATAGTGGTGTGTGGGTGTTTACAACGTAGAGCGAAGTGACAAAGTCCTCATCCTTGGTTGCCATACCCGCCCTACCCTTGCCTCCACGTCGCTGTTCTCGGTAGGTCGAAAGCGGAACACGCTTGATGTATCCTGCACTAGACACCGTGACGACCATATCTTCCCTCTGGATCAAATCTTCTATGTCTGTTTCCAGCTCGTGGTCAGAAATATGAGTCCTTCGCGGAGTAGCGTAATTTTCTTTCATCTCTACTAATTCATCGCGCATAATTCTATAGAGTCGTTCTCTGGACCTTAGAATATCGAGGTAATTTGAAATTCTTTCTCCCAGCTCTTTTAGCTCGTCGTGAATTTTCTCGCGTTCCAATCCTGTCAGACGATGCAAGCGCAGTTCCAAAATGGCACGGGCTTGCGCATCTGAAAAGTTATAGTTCCCGTCTATAACCCGGCGATCGGGTTCGTCAATGAGCTCCACCAGGGGTTCCACATCTTCCGCGGGCCAGGTTCTACCCATAAGTTGTTCGCGCGCTGCTTGCGGGTCCTTAGACTTACGAATCAGAGCTATAACATCGTCCAAATTAGCAACAGCGATAGCCAGTCCAACAAGAGTGTGAGCCCGCTCTCGAGCCTTGCCCAAGTCATAGACCGTGCGACGCCTAATCACCTCTTCACGAAATGCAATAAATGCTTGCAATATCTGACGCAGTGTCAGTAACTCGGGCTTGCCGCTATTAATAGCGAGCATATTAACGCCAAAACTAGTCTGAAGTGGCGTAAACTTATAAAGCTGGTTTAGGACTACGTCGGTCACAGCATCGCGCTTAACTTCTATTACTACCCGGACGCCATGGCGGTCCGACTCATCCCGAATTTCCGAAATCCCCTCTATACGCTTGTCGCGAACGAGTTCTGCTATTTTTTCGATCATTGATGCCTTGTTAACCTGGTACGGCACTTCGGTTATAATGATCGCTTCGCGGTCCCTGCCTATTTCCTCTGTCGAAACGTTCCCCCGCATAACGACAGAGCCACGCCCGGTCGTGTACGCAGAGCGGGACCCAGCTTGACCCAGGATGGTTGCGCCTGTCGGAAAATCTGGTCCGGGAACAAGTTCCAACAAGGTCTCATCCAATGTATTGGGGTCGTCAATAAGTACACAGCAAGCGTCTATGATTTCGCCCAAATTATGTGGCGGTATGTTAGTGGCCATACCTACAGCAATACCACCGGCACCATTCACTAGAAGGTTTGGAAACCGCGCGGGTAGCACTACCGGTTCGAAGACAGTTTCATCATAATTAGGTTGATAATCCACGGTATCTTTGTCGATATCTTCCAGAAGACTATGGGCAGCCTTAGCAAGCCTTGCCTCCGTATATCGCATTGCGGCTGGCGGATCACGATCCATAGATCCGAAGTTTCCCTGCCCATCAATCAGCGGAACACGCATGGAAAAGTCCTGAGCCATACGCACCATCGCGTCATAAATCGCTTGATCACCATGGGGGTGATACTTACCCATCACATCTCCCACGATGCGAGCGGACTTCCGGTATGGCTTATTATATTCGTAGCCATTTTCTTTCATGGCGTACAAAATTCGTCGGTGAACCGGCTTCAAGCCATCACGAACGTCCGGAAGGGCCCGGGCAACTATTACGCTCATCGCATAGTCAAGGTAGGAGCGCTTCATCTCCTCTTCTAGAGTCACGGGCACAATATCGAAGTCAGGCGGTATTTCAGTCGGTTCGCTCAAGATCTAAAATCCAACAATAATTTTTGGCTACTTTTGACCGCGTTACTTTGCACTGATGTCAGGAAGGCACTGATAGCTACCGCTAACGCGCGAAAAAGCAGGCTGCCTAAGGATTTAATCACGAAGTAAATCTAGCAGATACAAGGCCGCTGACCAACCATCACAGGCAGGGCATTCTTTACTATTACGATGAAAATATTAGTAGATACTACAGATCATATTCTCTTTATATATCAATAGGTTAAGAGGCTCGTAAAGAGCAAAAAAAAAGGTCCAACATCCCAGCCCAAGCGTACTTAGACACTTGCCCTTTACATTGCACAAACCTTTACTCAAAAAACAGAGAATCGGGCTCCCCATTCAGGTATTCAGAACGGAATTTCGTCGTCTATATCCTCTGTCGGAGTAGCGTCCCAGCCCCCACCAGGACCATCAGCGATGGCAGAATCTGTTGTGCCGCCCGGAATCTGACCACCGTCCCCGCCCCGGGAATCCAGCATTGTCAGTTCACCGTTGAAACCCTGCAATACCACTTCCGTTGTATATTTGTCTTGTCCACTCTGGTCCTGCCACTTTCTAGTTTGCAACTGTCCACAAACGTAAACTTTTGAACCCTTTCGCAGGTACTGCTCAGCAATTTCGGCTAGACGCCCAAATATAACAACCCTATGCCATTCAGTCTTTTCTCTGCGTTCTCCGCTCGCCCGGTCTTTCCAGGAGTCAGACGTAGCAATAGACAAATTTGCCACCTTTGACCCGTTCTGCGTAGTGCGAACGTCCGGGTCACGACCAAGATTACCGATAAGCATCACTTTATTAATACTACCCGCCATGTTTCCCCTCTCCGTCTATTTAGCGCACAGACCATAGCCCGTCCTGGAACGCCACGGAAGCCTAAAGGCGAAGCACTGTAGACTTTTGCAACATGGTCTGGTGTTGTCTTACCTGTGGATTATAATTTGCTCAGTTTGGAGCCATTTCCCGATGAGCTTTTACCCAGGGGAATTTCTAGCAGACGATGCATGAGAACGGTAAAGAGGAATACAAGTTACTAATCACTGACGGTGATCCGCAATTCCTTGGGTTATTGCGCGATACTTTAGGTAATGAGTTCGAGATAACGACCACTGGAAGTTGTGAGGCCTTACTTACTTTAGCTGCCGAACAAAAGCCGGACGTAATCTTGTTGGATATAGGGATGATGCCATTAGAGTCGTTCAAACTCTGCGACCGCGTGAAA
>Ga0315336_1006857_pt1 | contig 11353 bp, 8 predicted proteins | sample ASW5metaG_FD_204512 | JGI IMG/M metagenome (GOLD analysis project Ga0315336, IMG submission 204512) | Ammonia-oxidizing marine archaeal communities from Monterey Bay, California, United States - ASW #5 | ecosystem: Environmental > Aquatic > Marine > Intertidal zone | place: USA: California...
CCGAGCAGCAGGAACATCGCCGGCGCACCCATATGCTCCATCAGGCCCGCCGAAATGCCGGGCGTCGCGACATTGCCTATTGAATAGAGCAGGAGCAGCGTGCCGGAAGCGCCGACCATGTGGCGGCTGTGCAGTTGCGAGGCGCCGAACGCCATTGCCACCGGATAGACCGTCAGCGCAGTGCAGCCGTAGAGGAAAAACAGCACAAAGAGCAGCGGCACCGAAAAATCGCCGAGCCAGGCGATCGCGGCGCAAAGTGTAACGGACAGGACGCCTTGGATCAGCAGTATCATGCGTCGTTCAAATCTGTCCGACAGCCAGCCGACCGGGGTCTGCGCGAGCATGCCGGCGATGCTTATGGTGGTGACGAGGCCGACCGTCATTGCCGCCGGCAAGCCGATCTGCGTCCCGTAGATCGGTGTCAGCACGAAGATGTTCATGTTGGTAATGCCGCCTTGGAAGATCGCCACGACCGTTACCGGCGCGAGCCGAAAAAGCGCCAGCGGGCCGAGACGCTTGACCGGCCTTGCCGAACTCGCGTGGTCCGGATCGGCGGCAGGCAGCGCCGGCCAATGTCCGCCGAGGAATTTGGAGATCAGGGCCAGCAGCACCATTGCGGCGGCGACCAGAAAAAGATGCGGAGATTGGGCGCCGACCAGCGCGACCAGAACCTGCCCGAGCAGCACCGCGATCGCCGTCGTGAGCATATAGAGCGAAAACATCGCACCGCGATTGTGCTGCTCGGCATAGAGGTTGATCCAGCTTTCGCAAACAACGAAGAGCGACGCCATCGCCATGCCGCCAAGCAGGCGAAAGCAGATCCAGCTTGGCAGGAAGTCGGTGAAGGCAAAGCCTGACGCGCCCAGCAGCGCGAGCACCAGGATCGCCACGAAAGTGCGCTCATGCCCGTATTTCCCGACGGCCGGGCGCGTGACCAGACATCCGAGGAGAAAGCCGACGGGGTAGGCGGTCAGTACGATCTGCACGACTTGGGGAGAAATGCCGGGCCTGCCGAGATGTAGCGAGACGGCGGTGGTCAGCATGGCGCTGCCTATGCAGGCCAGGCAGATGCCGACCATGATCGGCAGCAGGGCGCGAGAGCGCTCTGCATTCTGCCAGAACCTCGCCGCGGATTGAGCGATCGACCTCATGAATGCGGCTGCGGCGGCTCCCTGGCGGCCCCGTTGACCGGCGGCTGCCCGAGCAGAAGCTACACGCTGCGGTGCTTGCCACAAACGAAGATTGACGCGGCTATGGCTAATTTTTTTTTGGCCATCGCTGCCAGGGAAAGCGGCATCGCGGCCTTGGAACGGGCTTTACAGCGGTTTTGCACCCTCCGTACCATAGGCAAAAGCCAAAACGGGAACCAGCGGAAGGGAACATCATGACGATCGAACGCCTCGAGAACGGCCAGCGCTTCTGCCGGGTGCTCCGCTACAACGGCACCGTCTATGTGGCCGGCCTGACCGCGGATGACCTTTCCGGCGACACCACCAGCCAGACCAAGCAGATCCTGGCCAAGATCGACGCGCTTCTCGCCAAGGCCGGCAGTGACAAGTCGAAGCTGCTCAGCGCGCAAATATGGCTGCGCGACATCGCCGATTTCGAGATGATGAATGCGGCGTGGGACGCCTGGATCGACAGGAGCGCGATGCCGGTGCGCGCCACGGTGGAAGCGCGGCTTGCCGGCGACCAGTACCGCGTCGAGATCATGGTCACGGCGGCCGTCGACTGAGCCGGCCGGCGAGGGGACGCCAATGAATGAGCTGGTGATCAAAGGCGGGCGCGTGGCGCTCGACGACGGCTGGGCCGAATGCGACATCGGCATCGACGAGGGCCGGATCGCCGCTATCGGCAAGGGCCTCTCCGGCGAGAAGGTGATCGATGCGGGCAGCCGCTGGGTGATGCCCGGCGGCATCGATGCGCATTGCCATCTCGACCAGCCGGTCTGGGGCGGCGCCGGCAACGCCGACGATTTCTATTCCGGAACAATCTCGGCCGCATTCGGCGGCACCACCTGCATCGTGCCGTTCGGCATGCCCGGGCAGGATATGACGACCATAGTTGCCATCGACCGCGGGCTCGAGCGCGCGGCGGGGCGCGCGGTGATCGACTACGGGCTGCATGCCGTGGTCACGATGGGTACCGGCGCCGACGTTGAAGCTCAGCTCGACCAACTTGCCCAGCGCGGTATCGCGTCGGTCAAGTTGTTCATGACCTATCAGGGTTTTGCCGTCGACGACGACCTGTTCTTCAAGGTGCTGGATACTGCGCGGCGGCTTGGCTGGATCGTCATGGTGCACGCCGAGAACGACGCCGCGATCCGTCGCACGAGGCAGCGGCTCATCGATCTCGGCCGCACCGACATCCGCTACCATGTCGTCGCCCATGGCGAGACGATGGAGCGCGAGGCGACGCATCGTGCGCTGGCCTTCGCCGAGATGACAGGTGCGCGAATGACCATCGTCCACGTCTCCTCATGGCAATCGGCCGAAGAGGTGGCACGGGCGAAGACACGCGGCGTCGATGCCATCGCCGAGACTTGTCCGCAATATCTCTTCCTCGGGGCGGCCGACCTCAACCGCGAGGCAATCGACGCGGCCCGCTTCGTCTTTTCGCCGCCGCCACGTTCGCCGCGCAGCCACGAGCATCTGTGGCAAGAGCTGACCGCTGGCGGCATCGACCTGTGGTCGTCCGACCATTCGCCCTATTATTTCGCCGACAAGATCGGTCATTCCGAAACACCCGGTTTCACCACGATACTGAGCGGCATTCCCGGTATCGAGACGCGGCTGCCGCTGCTGTTTTCGGAAGGGCTGCTGACCGGTCGCCTGACGCTCGAGCGCTATCTCGACCTCACCTCGCGCAACGCCGCCTCGATCTACGGTTTTGCCGACCGCAAGGGCAGCATCGCCGTCGGGCTCGACGCGGACCTGGCGTTGTGGGATCCGACCGCACGCTGGACGCTCGGACACAAGGCGCTGCATTCGCGCGTCGATTTCACGCCCTATGAGGGTCGGGTCGTCACCGGCAAGCCGACCACCGTGCTGGTGCGCGGCGCACCGGTGGTCGCCGACGGCAAGCTGCAAGCCGAACCGGGCTTCGGGCGTTTTGTGGCGCGCGCCGCCGCCGATCCGGCGCTTTCCGGAAGACCAGTCGAGGATTGGACACCGTGGCTCGATGCCTGACCATTGCCGTTTGCCAGACCGGGCCGATCCAGCGCAGCGCCACGCGCGCCGAGACGGTCGGTCGCCTGGTGCACCTGCTTGAGAAAGCTGCGGCCGCCGGCGCCGAGATCGCGGTGTTTCCCGAAATGGCGCTCACGACCTTCTTCCCGCGCTGGCGCATCGACGATCAGACCGAGATCGACGCCTTCTTCGAGGCTTCGATGCCGGGGCCAGAGACGCAGCGGCTCTACGATACCGCCGCGCGGCTGCAGGTCGGTTTCGCGCTTGGCTATTGCGAGCTGACGCGGGAAGAGGGCCGCACGCGCCATTTCAACACCATGGATTTGGTCGGGCCGGACGGCGCCTTCATCGGCCGCTATCGCAAGATGCATGTGCCGGGCTCGAGCGAACCGGAAGAAGGCACGACCACGCATCTCGAACGGCGTTACTTCGAACCCGGCAATCTCGGCTTTCCGGTCTTCGACTATCGCGGCGTTCGCGTCGGTCTTGCCATCTGCAACGACCGCCGCTGGCCGGAGACCTATCGCATGCTGTGCCTGAACGGCGCCGAGGTGGCGCTGCTCGGCTACAACACGCCGTTGCTGCTCGACGAGGCACCGGCGCTGGCGCATCTGAGAATGTTCCACAATCATCTGCCGATGCAGGCCGGCGCCTATCAGAACACGCTCTGGGTCGGCGCCGCCGCAAAGGCCGGCCTGGAAGACGGGCAGGCGCTGATCGGCGGCTCCTGCATCATCGCGCCGACGGGGGAGATCGCCGCGCAGGCGATGTCGCTCGACGACGAGGTGATCGTGCATCGGGCAGATCTCGATCTGATCGAGGTCTGCCGGAAGGTGAATTTCAACTTTGCGCTCTATCGCCGTCCCGACCAGTACCGCCGCATCTCGGAACCGGTCTGAGACTGCGATGGGCCGGATCGAAACAAGGCAAAGCCAAGACACGCCGCCGCCCTCGACCGATCCGCTGACGCTTGGCGAGATCGTCGAGAATGGCCTCTGCATCGGCTGCGGCCTGTGCCGATCGATTGCTGGCTCCGGCCGCGTCGACATGGTGATGACGCCGGAGGGGCGCGAGCGGCCAGTGGCGTTGCGGGCATTGGACAAGCCGACATTGGCGAAGATCAACGCTGTCTGCCCGGGAACGCGCATCGCCGGTCCGCCACCAACGCAGACAGACGAAGCCGCGTTGGCGGACACGGTCTGGGGACCGGTCGAACGGCTGGTGCTCGGCTCCGCCGAAGATCCCACGGTGCGCTTCATCGGCTCCGGCGGCGGGACGCTGACGGCGCTCGGGCAGTTCCTGCTCGCCTCGGGACGGGCCAAGTTCGTGCTGCATGTCGCGGCCTCGCGTTCCATGCCGATGCGCACCGAACGCAGGCTGAGCTTCGATGCCGCTTCGGTGCTGGAAGGCGCCGGCTCGCGCTATGGTCCGGCGGCGACGCTGGTGGATTTCAACGACATCCTCGACCGCGGCGAGCCGTTCGCGCTGATCGCCAAGCCCTGCGACATCACCGCCGTGCGCAATCTGGCGCGACTCGATCCGCGCGTTGACGAGCACATGCGCTATGCGCTCGCCTTCGTCTGCGGCGGCGCCTCGGACCTGACGAAATCGGAACAGGTGCTACAGCGCTTCGGATTGAGCGAAGACGAACTGGCGCTGTTCCGCTACCGGGGCCACGGCAACCCGGGCCTCAACCGGATCGAAACCAAAGACGGCCGAGTCTTCGAGATCGGCTACAGACAGCTCTGGGAGGACGAGGACAAATGGATGATCCAGCCGCGCTGCAAGATTTGTCCCGACGCGATCGGGCAGGTTGCGGATATCGCGGTGTCGGATTCCTGGCTGAATGGCGGGCCGGCTGTTGAGGACGAGCCGCTCAACGGCATCATAGTGCGGTCAAAGCGCGGGCTGGAGCTGTTCGACGCGGCGGTTGAGGCTGGCGCGCTGCGGATCAAGCGCCAGAGCGGGATCGCCGAGATCAGCGAATTGCAGTCGCATCAGGTGCGCAAGCGGCGCGCCGTGTGGGCGCGGCTGACAGGCATGGCCATCGCCGGCAAGCCGGTGCCTTTCGTCACCGGCCTCGCTTTGCGGGATTGCGCCGCTCAGAATTCGTTGGCCGGGAATCTGGCAGAAGGGCGGGGCGCGCGCGACCGTGCCCGACGCGGCCGCCTGGGCGAGCCGCCTGCGGTGCCGCGCGGAACAATTTTGGGGGATTCATGAGCGAGCAGACCGACGTCATCATCATCGGCGGCGGCATGGCCGGCGCCGGCGCAGCCTTCGAGATTTCGCGCGATAGGAAGGTGGTGCTGTTAGAGCGCGAGAGCCATTGCGGCTATCACACCACTGGACGCTCGGCCGCGAGCTTCACCGAGAATTACGGCAATGGCGTCATCCGCCGCATCGTGCTGGCAAGCCGGGCGTTTCTCACCGAACCGCCGACAGGTTTTTGCGATTATCCGCTGCTCAGCAAGCGCGGCATGATCACCGTGGCGCGCGCCGATCAGCTGGACCTGTTGCGCGAGGATCTGGCGGCCGCGCAGGCCTTGGTGCCGTCGATCGTCGCGATGACGCCGGACGAGGCGATCGCGCGCGTGCCGGTGCTGCGACGGGATTACCTCGCAGGCGCCTATATCGAACCGCATTCGATGGACATCGACGTCAACGGCCTGCACCAGGGTTTTTTGCGCGGCGCTCGGGCGCGGGGCGCGCGCGTGGTCACCAAGGCCGGAGTGAGGGCCATTGGCCGCCAGGGTGGTCAATGGCGCGTCGAGACGGAAGCGGGCACATGCCTTGCGCCGATTATCGTCAACGCGGCCGGCGCCTGGGGCGACGAGATCGCGCTGATGGCCGGCGTGCGTCCCGTTGGCCTGAAGCCGAAGCGCCGCACCGCCTTCAACATACCGGCGCCGGTCGGCCTCGACATTAGCGACTGGCCGCTGGTCAACGATGTCGGCGCGGAGTTCTATTTCAAGCCGGATGCCGGGCAGCTCTTCGTCTCGCCGGCCGATGCGACGCCGTCGGCGCCGATGGACGCCTTTGCGGTAGATATCGATGTCGCGATTGGGGCCGAGCGTCTCGAACGGGCAACGACGATCGAAGTGCAGCGCGTGTCGCGTTCGTGGGCAGGGTTGAGAACCTTCGTCGCCGACGGCTCGCCGGTGGTCGGACCGGATGACGAATTTCAAGATTTCGTCTGGCTGGTCGGGCAGGGCGGCTACGGCATCAAGACGTCGCCGGCGCTCTCGCGCGTCTGCGTCAGCCTGATCGCCGGCGGCGGCCTGCCGGACGATGTAGCGAGACAAGGCGTATCCTTGGACGACTTGACGCCGCACCGGCTGCGCGGCGCCGAGGGCGAAGTTCGGCAGGTCGCTTCATGAACTCACTGACGGCCGGCGGCAAACTGGCGGGAAGCATTCTGGACGCGCTGGCCGAGGCTACGACGGACGCGCCGGGGATCACGCGCGTCGCTTACGGACCCGGCGAACGCTTTGCCCATGATCTCGTGCGCAAGGAAGCGGAAAAGCTCGGCGCCGTCGCCCGCGTCGATGCCGCCGGCAATCTCTATCTGACGCTCAAGGGGGGCCGTCCGGGATTGCCTGCGATCGTCATCGGCTCGCATCTCGACAGTGTGGCGCATGGCGGAAATTTCGACGGCGCCGCCGGCGTCGTGGCGGGCCTTGCGGTGATGGCCGAACTGGTCTGGCAAGGCATCCGCTTGCCGCGCGACCTCGTCGTGCTGGCGACCCGCGCCGAGGAAGCCGTCTGGTTTCCGCTGTCCTACCCAGGCAGCCAGGCGGCGCTTGGCGTGCTCGATCCGCAGGCGCTCGATGCGAAGCGGTCCGACAGCGGTCGCACGCTGGCCGAGCACATGCGCGAGGAAGGTTTCGACCCAGACGCCGTGCGACGCGGCACACCGGGCATCGATGCGGGCCGGATTGCGGCCTTCGTCGAGGTACATATCGAGCAGGGGCCGCGCCTGGTCGCCGCCGGGGCGCCTGTCGGCATCGTCACCGGGATCGCCGGGGGATTCCGCTATGTCGACGCCAGATGTCTTGGCGCCTATGCCCATTCGGGGGCCGAGCCGCGCTTCGCCCGGCACGACAGCGTGCTTGGCTTTGCCGACCTGATCGCGGGCCTCGAGGCGGAGTGGGACGTGCTCGAACGCGATGGGCATGAGGCCACCATCACCTTCGGTCGAGTGCAATCCGATCCGACGCAACATGGCGGCAGCCGAGTCCTTGGCGAACTCGGATTCACGCTCGATGTGCGCAGCGCCGAAGCAGGCGTGCTGGACCGCATCGAGGCAAGATTGCATGAGATTTGCGCTGAAGTTGGCACCAAACGCGGCGTCACCTTCAAGCTTGGTCCGCGCTTCACCTGGGACCCTGCGACCATGTCGCCGGATCTGATCGGCAGGCTTGACCGCGCTGCCACCTTGCTGGAAATGCGGGTGCCGCTCGTGCCGAGCGGGGCGGGGCACGATGCAGCCGCCTTCGCCGGCGCCGGCATTCCGACCGCGATGCTCTTCGTGCGGAACGAGAACGGCAGCCACAATCCGCATGAAGCGATGGAGATCGCCGACCTCGATCAGGCGATCCGGCTGCTACTGCGTTTCGTCGCCGATTTCGACAACTCACCGGCTCAGACATGAACCTCGCCAAGACTGCCTTGCTCGTCATCGACCTGCAGAATGAATACCGCCCCGGCGCCGCATGGCCGGTCGTCGGCTATGATGACGTGCTCGCCAATGCCGCCGCGCTGATCGAAGCGGCCCGCAAGGCTGGCGTGCCCGTCATCCACGCGCAGGCCTGGGTGAAGCCGGAGGAGCGTGAAGACTATGCGCGGCAGGAGGAAATCCTGACCGAGGAATTCCGCTCCGCTGTCGCAGGAAGCGAAGGCGCGGATATCTGTGCCGAGGTGGCGGCAGTGCCCGGCGATCTCGTCATCCACAAGCATTGGCCGAGCGCCTTTCGCCGCACCGAGCTTTCGCAGCGGCTCGCCGCGCTCGGCATCGAGAACCTCGTCGTCACCGGCGTGCTGACCGACAGCTGCGTAACGGAAAGCGTGTTCGATGCGGTCTACCAGGGATTCCGCGTCTGGCTGGTGAAGGAAGCCTGCGGCAGCATGACGGAAGCCATGCATCGCACAGGCATGCTCGACATGGCGAACCGGCTCTATGGCGGTGGGATCCTGCGCCAACCCGAGGCATTGAAGGCGCTTGCCGGCCAGCCCTTCGATGGCTGGCGCTGCACGCGCCCGGTGGAGTTCGCCTATGCGCTGGAGAGCGTCGACCGGATCTACGAGGCGCTGTGACCGGCGCCGCAGCCGCACGCGCCCCTGAATACCGTCCTTGATGGCGAGGGCTTGAGAACCGAGCCGGGCAGCGCTCCGGTGGCCCTGCCGCCGCGCCAGACCGAGACGCCGTTGACGAAGACGCGGTCGATGCCGGCCGCCGGGCGGCGCGGCTCCTCGAAGGTGGCGGTGTCGATGATCGTCTCGGGATCGAAGATGACGAGATCGGCGAAATTGCCTTCTGCTAGGATACCGCGCTGCTCGATACCGAATTCACGCGCGGGCAGGCCGGTCATGCGGAAGACGGCCTCTTCCAGGCTGAACAGGCCGATATCGCGCGCGTAGTGCCCGAGCACGCGCGGAAACGTGCCCCACAGGCGCGGATGCGGGTGGATGTCGTGGGGCAGGCCGTCCGAGCCGATCATGGTGCGCGGATGCGCGATGATGTTGCGGACATCTGTCTCGTCGAGCTGGAAGTAGACCGCTCCGGCCGGCAGCAGGCGCTCGCCGGCTTCGCGTTCGGTGCAGTTCCATTCCCGCGCGATGTCGGCGATCTCGCGCCTTGCCATCTCCGGATGCGGATCGGACCAGGTGATGAGGATCTTCAGCCCGGTGTCGCAGCGCTCCAGCCGAAGCACCGTCGAGCTCGCGGCATAGGGATAGACGTCCATGCCTATATCTATCGTCTCGCGCGCGCGGTCGATCCGTTCCAGCGAGGGCCGGCTCTTGCCGAAATTGGCGCGGCCGGTGCACTGGTGGTGCGAGATGAACAGCTTGCCGCCGGCGTGCTCCGCAATGTCGATCGCTTCCTCGATCGCCTCGTCCATGGTCTCGAAATAATTGCGCGTGTGGGTAACATAGGGACCGCCGAGGCCCGCCGCTGTCGCGGCAAGCGCCTTGACCTCCTCCGTCGACGAGTTGACTGCCGGCGGGTAGTCGAGCCCGGTGCTGAGGCCGAACGCGCCTTCGGCCATGGCTTCGGCGACCGCCTCCTGCATCGCCGCCGTCTCCGCTTCGTTGGCGGGCCGGTCGGTCACCGGCATGCAGCGCTGGCGCAGAGTGGTGTGGCCGACGAGCAGGGCCGCGTTGGTGGCGATGCCGCGCCGCCTGAGCTCCGCGACATAATCGGCGAAGCGGTCGAAGCGGAAATTCTCGCGGCCGCCGACCAGCGTGAAGGGCGGCGGCGGGGTCTTTTCGAGCTGCAGCGGCGCAAGGCTGACACCGCAATTGCCTGCAATCACCGTCGTCACGCCCTGGCTGATCTTCGGGTCCATGCCGCGCGGCGCCAGCAGCGCGCCGTCGTCATGGGTGTGCACGTCGATGAAGCCGGGCACCACCACCTTGCCGGAGGCGTCTATCTCCTCGATGCCTTTTTCAGCGTTTAGCCGACCGATGGCGGCGATCCTGTCGCCGGTGACGGCGATGTCGGCCTCGAAGGGTCTTGAGCCGTCGCCGGCGATCAGCGTCGCGTGGCGAATAACGAGATCATAAGGCATCGGGCGGCTTTCCAACTCTTTTGATGGAGCATGATCCTTTCCGAAAACCGGGTCCCACCTTTCGGGATCATGCTCTAAGCTTCCGGATTGGCGGCGATCTCCTCGCGGCGGCGCGCGACATAGGCGTCGAGCTCCTCGCGGATCGCGGGGTCCATCACCGGCTCCTCGTAATCGTGCAGCGCCTGCTGCCAGAGCTCGGTCGCGCGCTCCAGCGCGTCCTTGCCGCCGGCTTCCTGCCAGGCGCCGTAGTTCTGCCAGTTGGACAGCATCGGCTGATAGAAGGCGGTCGTGTAGCGCGACATGGTGTGCTCGGCGCCGAAGAAATGGCCGCCGGCCGGCACCGACTTGATGGCCTCGAAGCCGAGGTCGTCCTCCTGGAACGGCAGAGGCCGCAGGAACTCCATCATGTTCTGCAGGATCTCGACGTCGAGCACGAGCTTTTCGTAGGACGCCGTCAGCCCGCCCTCAAGCCAGCCGGCGGCGTGGTAGATCAGATTGGCGCCGCCGAGCACTGCGCCCCATGTCGCCATTTCCGTCTCGTAGGCGGCCTGCAAATCGACCACGTTGGAGGCGTTCGCGTTGGAGGTGCGATACGGCAGGTTGTAGCGCCGCGCCAGTTGCCCGGCGATGATGTTGGCCTTGGCGTTTTCCGGCGTGCCGAAAGCCGGTGCGCCGGATTTCATGTCGACATTGGAGGTGAAGGCGCCATACATCACCGGCGTCCCGGGGTTGACGAGTTGCGTCAGTGTCACGCCGAACAGCGCCTCGGCGTTCTGCTGGCAGAGCGCGGCGGCGAGCGTCACCGGGGTCATCGCCCCCATCAGCGTGAAGGGCGTGACGGTCACCGGCTGGCCATGCTCGGCCATCGCGATCAGGCCTTCCGCCATCGCATCGTCGAACAGGCGCGGCGAGTTGATCGAGATGATCGTGGTCACGCCCGGCGAAGCGCGCATCTCCTCGACGGAGATGCCGCGCGCGATGGCCATCATGTTGATGCCGTCCATCGCCCTGGCGCGGCCGATGGCGGTGCAATGGAAGGAGAGGTCGCTCAGCGTCAGATTGGCGTGGTAGGTGTCGAGATGGCGCGAATTGGCCGGCAGCTCGACCGGCGCCACCACCTGGTTGCCGATGATGTGGATGGCGTTGAAGTGATGCGCCAGCCGGATGAAGTTTTGGTAGTCGGGGAGATTGCCCGGCCTGCGGCCATTGATGCGGTCATGCACATTGGGCGGACCGGCGACCAGGCCGAAGACAAGCGAATTGCCGCCGAACTCGACCTGCTTGTCCGGGTTGCGGCTGGTCAGCGTGAAGGACGACGGTACGTTGCGCAGGGCCTCGGTGACTATGCTTTCGTCGATGCGGATGGTGCTGCTCTCG
>Ga0315336_1006858_pt1 | contig 11352 bp, 14 predicted proteins | sample ASW5metaG_FD_204512 | JGI IMG/M metagenome (GOLD analysis project Ga0315336, IMG submission 204512) | Ammonia-oxidizing marine archaeal communities from Monterey Bay, California, United States - ASW #5 | ecosystem: Environmental > Aquatic > Marine > Intertidal zone | place: USA: California...
TAAATTCTTTAAGCTCTTCGTCTGAGTATATCTTAAAGATATCTGTGTCGACTGTGTGTGGAATATAAACAGATTTTACATCTGGAGATACTGTTTTTACAATGTCATCTGTGACTTTAGATATTGTCGCGATAACGTCGTTCGAATCATAAAAAGATTTATTATATGTTGGGTAAGGATAGTTATCCCAAACATGATAATAGATCATTGGTACCAATGGTCTCACCTCGTTTTCGATGAGCCACAACCAACCATAGAATCTAGGATCTGTCATAAACCATAGAATATCTACTCGACTAGTTCTTATTAAGGAGCGAATTGTATCTTGGTTTCCATATCCATCAATAGGGAGGATAACCCAATCATCGCCATATGGTTCAATTTTTTGTGGTTCATAATTCTGATGGCTCATTGCGCCGCCCAAACTTATAAATCTATATTTGCCCGTTTTAAGCATTGCTTCAATCATATATCTTGTTTGAGTGCCAACTCCGGAAGGAGAAAGCGGATGATCGCTCAGTGTTAAAATGGTAATTTTATCGTCGTTCACGTTTACCTCTTATTTGCAGTGTTCTGTTTTGTAAAATTCACACATCCCATAAGGACTCTTACAGGAAAGTTTATTTTTTAAATAATGTTTCTTGTTTATATTATAAAGCGCTTTTTGCAAAAGTTTAAGAGCATTCTCTGTTTTTTTCTTCCCACTAGTAACCCTAAAAAGCTCGACATTATTGTGCTTTGCAGTTCTTTTAATCAAACCAAAGTGCGTTTCAATATTTTCTGGAGCAATGCTGTGTTTAAGTGCAAAATAATATTTATAAAATGTCAACTGATATGTGATCATTTTATCTGATTTCTTTCTAGCGTCCCAACCCCAAGAGCATGTCTTCCAGTCAATAATATGATATTTACCATCGGAAGTTTTAACAACTAGATCAATATATCCTTTGAAATCATGTTCTTCTGTTGTAAAATCTTTTATAGGTTCATATAATTTTTCTTCTACAGAGACTATTTCTTCGATATTTTCAAAGTAGTCTTTTAATGCTGGAATTACCAACGATGATAAAAGTTTACCTTGATTTCGAAACTGTTCAATTTGTTTTTTATCCAAATCTTTTCTAACATCTTCCGGCAACTTTTGAAGCTCTTCTAAAAAATTCTTTTCGAAAATTTCCTTTTCGTTTAAACTTTCGTTTAAGACCTTTTGTTCGCTAGATGCGTGAATTGCAGTACCAAAAGCGGTATAGATATTTCCTTCAAACCCTTTTAGTTTATCGAGATAAACCAATTTATGTTTAAAAGGACACTCGTTCCACAGTTTTAATTCTGAAAAAGATATATGAGACATAATTCCTCTTTTTTAGCTAGGACTTTTGAAGTCGGCTAAGTACATCTTTTGTACTAGATGCTGTTGTTTTTGGCGCGGGCTTCGGTTTCGTTGCCGCTTTCTTGGGCGCCTTTGATTTTGATGTTTCCGGGGCTTTTTTAGAAACTGCTTTTGCTTTCTTCGAAGTCTTTGACTCAGGAATTGTTGCAATCTCTTGAACTTGTGGTTCCGTAAAACGGAATACCCATGTTCCACTTGTTTGACCGGTGTAATTATATAAACGGGTACCTGTAACACACTCCATATTTTTTGTGTTGACATCTAGCCCATTTAATGCGGCTATAATGTCTGGGGTTTCATAACACTTATCATCTGTAGCGAGTCTGGCTGGTGGTATACTAACCTTTACCTCAAGATGTGTTTTATCTTTATTGTAGTTTAAAACTAAGTCCATTTTTTCTCCTTTATTATACGTAATCGACTATCTCTTCTATTTTATTATATAGAAGAGGACTTATTCTTTGAACATAATTTCTGTCTTGCAAAAAATAATGCTCAAAACCATTTGCAAAGTACTCCCTTATAGACGTTGCACCATATGGGGATATAAACAACCCCATCGTTAGTACTGTTAGTTTATCATATCCAATTGTTTTATACAAGTACTTATCGAAATTTTTATCATGTTCTATTTCTAAAAAACTCATTAAACTAGTTTCATAACCCTCGGCAGTTAGAATTTGATAAAGCCTCTTGCGTTTTCCTAAAAATTCTTTTTCAACTAAATTGTCAGAATATATTAGTTCGCCCAGCGGATGTTCCAACGAGTGAGATAATTCATGAACAACATCATCAATCATGTCATTTTCATCAGATTGTTCATTTGTCACATAAATGGCGCCATCTTCATAAAACGCATTTATGTTTTGTTTTTCAAACCGCTTAAAATGTCCTATAAAGACCGAATCTATAAAATAAAATAATGAAGCTGGTATGTGTTCTTCTATAAAGGATAATACATAATTTAAATCAAATCCCTCTGGTAGGGGGTTTTTCACATGTACCAAGACTCTATTGTGTAATAGCCTCTCTTTTTGAGAGTTCACCGAATTGGTGGCAGAGTATCTTATGTATTCATCCATTATCGACTGCTGTGTTCTGCTTCTTCATTGCCTCTTCATATAACCTTCTGCCTTCGTCAACATCATCTAGTGCTTGCTGATATCCTCGAATAAAGTTTTCTTCTGCAATTGGAAGAAGAAACTCCGGAAACTCTTTTGCGATAACTTCAATTACCATTTCTAAAGTTACTTCATTGTTTTCAGGTTGTAATTTTTCTCCAACATATTCAACTAACCAATTTTTTACCTCTGTGTTCGGCTCTACTAGTTTTTGAACATCCGGATTTTCTGCTGATTCTGGTTCGACTGTTTCAACTAAATTTTTACTCATTTTTATCCTTCCTATCGCTAATATTTTTTTATATTAACATATAATTTACTATTTTTAAAGAATTTTTGCTGCAAGTGTTGCAACTTTTGAACGTTCGCCTCTTACTAAGGTAATATGACCTGACAGATCGTAGCTTTTAAACTTCTCTATCGCATATGCCAAACCGTTCGATGTTTCATCAACATAAGCATTGTCGATCTGTTCTACGTCTCCTGTAAAAACAACTTTTGTGTTTTCGCCAACTCTCGTAATAATTGTTTTTAATTCATGCGCTGTTAAATTTTGGGCTTCGTCTATAATAATATACGCATTTGAGATAGAACGACCTCTTATATAAGTTAGAGCTTCGATTTCTATAGTGCCGTTATCGGTATACATTTTTAATGTTTCTTTATCGTTGCCCATCAAATTTTGTAGATTGTCTTGTATCGGGGCTAACCATGGCGCCATTTTTTCTTCCATTGAACCGGGAAGATAACCAATGTCTTTTCCCATGGGTTGTATTGGCCTAGAAATTACTAATCTTCTATAGCTAGATTCTTTTTTATCTTCCATGGCTTGTGCTAAACCGGCTGCTATTGCCAACAAAGTTTTGCCGCTACCGGCTTTTCCAATTAAAGTGACGATTGGAACAGAAGGGTCCATCAACAAGTCCAACGCGAAACTTTGTTCTTTGTTTCTTGGTTTTACGCCCCAAATTCCTTTTTTATGTTCCCCATTAATTCTCTTTAATGGTTTAGAATAGCTATAAAACCTAGCTAACGCCGTCTTCTTTTGATTTGAACTCGAAATAAGCATCAGATATTGGTTTGGTTGTAGTTTAATATCTTCCTTGTCTAGATAGATTTCTTCTCCAGAATAAAATTGATCAATTACTTCTTCATCCACTAAATGGCTTTTAAACCCCATATATAAGTGATTACTATCTTTGACAACTTGATTTACCACATAATCTTCTGTTAAAAGACCTAAAGCATCACACTTCACTCTCATGTTGACATCTCTTGAAACTAGGATCGTCTTTCGATTTAAATTATTTTTATTTTCATTCAATGCAACTGCAATTATTTCATTATCTGCAATGTGAGGATCTAGGTTTTCTGGTAGAATTTCTGATTTGCTTTTTTTAACAGATACCAGCCCTTTTCCCTTACCAATTCGCACGCCTTTGTAGAGGCTACCTTTTTCGCGAAAGGAGTCCAGTGCACGGATAATCTGTCGCGCATTTGAACCAACAGTATCTTGTCTTTTCTTGTGTTTATCTACTTCTTCTAATACCTTAAAAGGAATCACGATATCATTAATACCATATGAAAATATAGAATTGTGATCTGTCAAATAAACACTAGTATCTAAAATATAAGTTTTTTTAGCCATTATACCTTATTATAAATAGGTAGCGGAAACATAAAAATAAAAAGAACACACGTTTTTAAATTAGTTTTATCTAGTTATTATTGAGGGCACCATATATGTTTTTAAAAAAAGTATTATTTTTATTTTTATCTGTTTTTCTCTTACAATCATGCGCTCACAGCAACCAAAGCAAATCTTCAAATTTCCTTCCAATAGAGAGTTTTATATATGTTGAAAAATCTCTAAAAATAAGAGTTAACTCTTGTGATGAGGAGAAAGGAGTTTGTAGTTCACAAAAAATGCCAACAAACAGAAGTGCTGCCAGTGCTTTTGTAGTTGGAAAAAATGAATATGGTTCATATGCAGTTACAGCTGCACACGTCTGCGCTAATAGTATCCCACCTTTCTTAAAAATGATGATGAAGTTAAATCAGGCCGCGGTTAAGGTGTCTGTTGAATACAAGATGACAGACGTTTCTGGTGGTACTTATTATGCCAAATCATTGACTTATGACGAAGAAACAGATATTTGTTTACTGTTTATATATGACATGAAGGATATCGAACCAGTAAACATGGCATCAAAAGCACCAGAAGTGGGAGACAAAGTATATAATGTTGCAGCGCCCATGGGGATATTTGCAAAAAACATGATACCAATTTTAGAAGGCAGATATAGTGGGATCGTGCCGGGCGGAAAAATTGCGTTATTTACTTTACCAGTTGCTCCGGGTAGTTCTGGTTCTATGATTCTCAATCACAAAGGAGATTTGATAGGAGTCGTGCACAGCGTTTTTGTACGCTTTCACCATCTTTCTTTAGGCGTACCATATAAGCGTACAAAACATTTTATTGAATACAATATAGAAAAATATGAACTCTACAAGAAGCACATGTCATCATTAGATTTGAAAAACATTTTTGTTAATAAGAAAAAGAAAAAGAAATCAAAATCGCCAAATTAACGTGCCGCTTTTTGTACGCACTTCTTTTAAATGTCTCTTGGCATACAAAGCTGCCATTATTCTATCCGCCATTACATAATCTTGAATCTCATCTTCTGTAAACATTCCTATGCCACCGCAAAACGTTTTTACGCGTTCATCAATAATATCCCTATTGGTTGGAAGCGATATTGTATATTGACCATGTAAAGCAATTTTCCCATCAACCTTTAATTCAACTTCTAAATATCGAGATGTGACCGGATATTTGGCCTCTATTGTAATACTGTTTGGTGTGCATGCATAATCTAAATATCTAATAACATTGACCATGCTTATATCCTCTTGAATAAATAGTCGTCAAATAAATTCATATATTCTTTATATTTATCTCCGTGAATTTTATACATGGCAGCTGCCACACTGCTTAATAAAGAATTTCCATCTTGAGGTGTAAAACAAAATCCTGCAATCTGTGTAGTGCCATTAGTGCGAGAAACAGAAATGGTCGGTTCCACGACAACAGTTTGATTAAAAATTCTTCCATAATATCCATGATCCCTCCCAAAGGAAAAAACTCTATTAGCTAAAGTTTTGTGTGTAAGTGCAATAAATTTATTGCTTTCTAATTTATCAAATATATCTTTTTCAGTAGCATACTTTCTAATTTGTATATTAAAACGAATAGTGTGCATATACTGAGTGTTTGTCTTCATCGCACTAGAAAAAAGATTTGGGTGCTCATACATCGTTGCAAACAAGTCATATGCATCTTTCGCATGATGAGTGCCAAAAGAGTTCTTACTGTGACCTCCAACGGCCGGAGAGGATATAAAATTTCCTTCCTGACTTATATCGTTTGCCCTACGTATGCACGTAAAGTCGCCGCAATAAAGATCTGTTATTGTAGGGCAGAACGTTTTAATCAAAGAGGCTATGTTGTGAGTATTACAACTAACCACTTGTACAAATTGTGGTTTTTCCCTAAGAAGTGCATCATCATTAATTCCATATGCGTAGGGCATGCCGAAACCTTTCTCACTTCCTTGAGCTATAAAACATTTACTTTTGTATTTTTCTGAAAGGGGCAAATAGTGTTCTTTTTTGGCTGCATTTCCCGCGGGAGTACAATCAATAATAATATCACATAGTTTTAATGCAGCCTCATAGTTTAAAACTGGTTCGTGCCCTAAAGCTTGAAACTCCTCTACTCTTTTTGAATCAACAACTAAATTTGCGCCGCGAGCAATCAGGCTATCAACCTTCGCAACCTCATCTACTAATGGTGTACGCTTGTGAAAAAACACTTCTACACCTAACTTTTCTTTAAAGTCTGCAAACAAGCCTATGAGCGGCTCGCCAATAGTTCCTGTCCCAATAATTAATACATTTTTCATTTATACCTCATATTTTATAATCAAACATGGTCTCACCTTTTAAGTGGCATATTTCATGTTGTATACATACACATTCTAACATATTCCATGGTCCAAAATGAAGTTGCTTTTCGTGATTATCAGCCGTTACAGAAATATGTCTATGTCTCTCTGTGGTTATAATAGAATCTGGAAAAGATAAACACCCTTCATTGAAATGCACTATCTCATTGCCGGATGGTATAAAACTAGGGTTCATGAACCAAAGAGGTCTCCATACGTTAACAACGCAAACAGCTTTGTTTATTCCAATTTGATTTGCTGCAAGTCCGACACCATTTTTGTTTTTACTTAAGATTTCAAACAATTCATCAGCAATTTCTTCGGCTTCTTTTAGTGATTCGATTTTTTCACACGGCTGCCGTAAAAATATAATATCTTTTATAATACCTCTCATAAAGCTAATTAGTTTTTAGAATTATAACCGGCCATCACCTCTGATGAAGGAACAAAATCGATTTTTTTGTTTTTATTTTTGCGGTCTGAAAGCGTGAGGTATTGAATTTTATTCCAAGAAAGATCTCGAATGTTTTCAATCAAAAGTATGTCATCTTTATATCTGACTGTACTTCCAACATAAATTTTATTACCCTTTTTATCAACTGCGAACGTTCTTGTTAACATTTTTTTTACCTTTCTTTTTGTTTTCTTTCTGAGGAGCGCTCCAGGCCTTCACGCGAAATATAGCACCGTCTTTTCCACCGCGTTTTATTTTAACCTCTTGATATGATTCATGTAGTTCGTTCTTTTTTACAGCTGCATCATCGTAATTATTATATGTGCCAACCGTTTTCCATGTTTTGGTTTGTTGTTCTTCCATTGTTACCACCTTTAACCACATTGTAAACGAAATTAAATTATTTTTTAACTCATTCCGCCCAATAAAGTTAAGGCAATTAATCCTGGTAGTTTTTCTCGTACATAAACACCAGAAAACAAAGTATCAGATCTCCCGCCAACATATGAAAAGGCAGCTTCTAATCGATTGCTTATTGTTGGATCATCTGCCATTTCTGGAGTGGTTACTAATAACAGTGCACCTGTTTTAGATTTACTAGCCGGTGCTGGACATGGTGAAGACTTTAAGCAACCCTGAAAGACAGTTGCTCCTAAATCTGTTTTAGAGGGATCTCTCACAACAGTACTTCCTAAGAGTATGCGCCCATCTGTTTGTAAACACCTTTCTAGATCTTTAGAATCAAAAACCTGGATTGGAGATGACTCATTAGCTAATTTGAACACTTGGGCTAACAACTTTGCAAAATTCTTATTAGCTGCCGGGTACATATTTAACATGCCCACTTTGCCTCGTAGTAATTGCAATTGTTTTTCATTGTCAATAATAACATGAGTGTGTTTACTGATGTCTTTTAAGAACATTGCACAATTAGATTTAATTGTTGGGTTTAACAGCTCTTGCGCAGTTGGTTTACTGGCAATATAAACCACTTTTCCTGAAGCCTCTATAGAAGATAAATACCTAGTCATTGCTTTGTGTAAAATATAGCTAGCGCTTCCAGTGCCACCACCAGCGCCAGCACAAACAAAAATCCAATCTACCTTGCCGAATCGGGTCCTGAGAGCGTCTTCTACCATGGCACTGTTATCTTGCAGTATCTGTTTTCCAAGTTTAACATCTTTTCCAACTCCGTCTGCACCGGGCAATAAAAGAAAATTTTCTGGTTCTAATCCAATTGGCTGATCTTTTTCAGTAGTGTTGACAAGGAATGTTTTATTAAAACCTAGGTCCAAAAAAGCTTTAGCTATTTTGCCTCCGCCACCGCCAATACCAACAAAAGCACAATTAATTGCACTTGGAGCGGTGTTTTCAGCCAACATTTTCTCATCTATAGATGGTTCATCATCATATGCTTCTACAAAATCAAAATCATTTGGTGGACTTTCTGGTAGGTCCCAATTGTCTTCATTCATAATTACGGTCTCCCCTGTAATATAAATAGTCAGAATTTACGTTAATGCTATAGTGGAGGCGTCGGGAGTCGAACCCGAGTCCAAAATAAATTAATTATTTTGTCATTCACAAGAATAGGCACAATAACCACCTATGTACCAACCACCCGATAAGACATCGGGGAATCCATTTTACCAACTTATGGTGCTGGTTACCAGAACTATATAGTAACTATATAACTCTTTCGCCTGGTCGATTTTAAGATCTTCTTAGGACCACAGCCAAACTAGGTTATTTGAACCCTTAAAAACTAATACACGATATCGTATGTACTCCCGATTTAACTTCTTTAATAAAGTGTTAAAAACTTCAGATTACGCAGCTAGTGCGTATTCAAATTCAACGTTGTCGTTGGCATTTATAAAGTTTAAGTATTTATGCTGTGATACTCACACAGTCTTGCACAAAACAATCTCATTACTCTGTCGAAGCCATTTCGCCCCCATAGTTATGTTAAATAGTAAACATTATAATTAATTTTGTCAAGTATTTTCTTCAAAAAAAGATTCAGTTTCGTATTTTTTTATTAATTTTCTGAAATTATTAGGATCTAGACCTAACAATCTTGCGGCCTCTTTTTTAGTACGACAAGCTGAAAGAGAATATTTCAATACAGCATCTTGTACAATTTCTTTCATCGAGTACCATATTGGCATGCCATAAGATTTCCCTCCGAAGAATTTAGATGCTAATTCTAACTTGAGTCCAATGATTTCTTCCAATGATAACCCATTCAACATTAACTCAAAGTTTTCATTGATCTTTTCTTCATCTCTCAGCTTTTTTATGAGACTATAATGCTCATTCTTTCCATATTTTTTCTTTTTTTTCCAGCTCATAACTTAATTTTTCTTTCGAGATCTGATACCCTTGGTAGGATGGTTGGTTTTATTTTATGGCATCATTGGTTGTTGATTATCAAATTCACCAGTAATAGATTCTTCATACGTATCTAAATATAAATTTAAATTTTTAACAAGATATGTCATAAACAATTCTTTATCTTCAGAATTAACAATTGGTTTTAGAGCATTTTTAATTAAATCTTTAAGACCATTAAAAGCTTGCAAGGCGATATTTCTGCCTGTTTCATCCATTCCAGGTATACTAAAGTCTTCTTCTTCCTTTTCTTCGTCAGATTTGTTAACATCTTCAACATCATCTTCAACATCCACATTGATATCACCTTCTGCTAGTGGTTTCGCTGGTCTAGACATAAGACTGCTACTACCGGTCTCTTCTGCATCTGCAGATCTGTTTAAATCATCTGTTTGTAGCAGCGCTTCTACTGCATTTAAAAGATGTGCTCGAAATGACTTTCTTTGTTCTGGAGCCGAAGTTAACGACATATAAGCTTTTTCTAGAGTATCTAAAAAAGAAGTGTTGCTAAATAGATCTTCCAACCTATTCATTCCAGTGGAATCATGTACAGCAATATTTTTAGCTTTTGCTTCTTTAATTAGGTGTTGTATAATTACTTTAAATTGCGTTGACTCGTCGACAACTTTCTTTTTCCTCTCCAGTATGGTTTTAATACCAGTTCGAACTACCTCTCTAAGCTTCCTTTCTTCCAAAATTTCATTTATAAAATCTTCTCTTTTAGTTTGCATTACTTTTGCTCCATCTCACTTAATAAATAGTCCATAACTTCTTCAACTAACTCGTTCTTTTTTTGTTCTGCTGTCATTTCTTTGAATTTTGGATTTGGTTCCGCCTTTACTAATGTCCTATAAGCACCATATGCTTTATCGATGTCTGCGCAGTTAAAATCTTTTCCCAACTTATGTCGCGCCAACAACTTAAACGCTGATAAGTTTTCTTCACCCCGTTTACCCGTGGCCGCGGCCCCTGAGAATCCTGGTGCGCATAAATGCTCAAAATCACTTTTTTGTGCATCTCTACCTAAATGTTTATAAAAAGTTTTTCGCAAATCAGACGCGTCCGCCCTAATTTCTTCTGGGTCGAGGCGCCAGTTTTTTACCCAACGCTGATTGCGCGCCTGCTCTTCAGGGGTTCCGCTGCTAGCCATCTGTTGCCTTGTTTCACCGCTATATACATGATAAGCTCCACCTTCCCCGACATTAATAATGTCCTTTATGGTAGGCTGCACTGAAGATAAAGTTTTATGCTTAACATCAGTTTTCTGTTTGTTTAATATTCTAGAATGTTTCTTTAATAATCCTACTAATTTTTTTTGATAACTTGTGTGATGACCTCGCTCATGACCAGCTACGTATGGCAGATCCTTAGTTGACGCATGACTAAAAATCTCTATATCTGCCGATTGGCCTGGTGCTTTTGAGCCCTTCGGGTGATACTGTCCACGCACACCCTTCATATTTGCCGGAATTGGCTTGTGGGGATTAAAATATGCAAACCCGGGCTCGATGTCTTTTTGACTTTTTGTTACCAAAGGAAGTACTTTTGTGTTGTAAATTTCTGGAGTGACATGTCTTAGCCATGCTTGTCTGTGGGCGCCTTTTTCATCAGCATAAGACTTAAGAAGATCCTCTTCCGAATCTGTGGTGATTGTTTTTAATCTTTTATCATATTCTACGTCTTCGGGCTTTTGTCCTGTTTGCAATTGCTTCAAAATATGCTGCTTCAACATATCCTTATCATTAGTAGAGGGCGGATCCTCTTCTTCCTCTTCTTCTTCACGAATTAAGTATTCATCATCGCTAGCTCCCGAAGGCCTATTTCCTGTACCACCGCCCTCTATCGCCGCAACGGAGCTAGCTTCAGTTACCGGTATTGCATCATCGTTATCTTCAAGTGATGCTATTTCTGCTTGTTTATTCATTTTACCACGTGAAGTAAATTCACTAGGCATTCTGCCACCAAATATATCGCCGGTATTAG
>Ga0315336_1006859_pt1 | contig 11352 bp, 7 predicted proteins | sample ASW5metaG_FD_204512 | JGI IMG/M metagenome (GOLD analysis project Ga0315336, IMG submission 204512) | Ammonia-oxidizing marine archaeal communities from Monterey Bay, California, United States - ASW #5 | ecosystem: Environmental > Aquatic > Marine > Intertidal zone | place: USA: California...
TAATGCCGTGATCCTTATTATACTGTAGCTGCTTTTCACGGCGGCGATTCATTTCATCCAGCGCACGCTGCATGGATCCGGTGGTCTTATCTGCATACATAATGACTCGACCGTTGACATTCCGTGCAGCCCTTCCGCAGGTCTGTATTAGGCTGGTGTCCGATCGGAGGTATCCTTCTTTGTCGGCGTCGAGTATGGCGACGAGGACGACTTCGGGGATGTCCAAACCCTCGCGCAACAGGTTGATGCCTACAAGCACATCAAATTCGCCTGCACGCAGTCCGCGGATGATTTGGATTCGTTCCAGCGTATCGACATCGGAGTGCATGTAGCGGGCTCGAACGTTTAAGTCCCCGAGATAGTCTGTGAGATCTTCGGCCATCCGCTTCGTCAGTGAAGTGACCAGCACCCGTTCATTTCTCTCGACGACGACTCGAATCTGTTCGAGTAAATCGTCGACTTGAGACGATGCGGGCCGCACTTCAACTTCCGGATCGATCAATCCCGTAGGCCGCACTACCTGCTCGGCGATTACCCCTCCACTTTTATCCAATTCATATTCGCGTGGCGTTGCACTGACATAAATGCGCGCCTGCTTACGCAATTCGAATTCTTCGAACTTTAATGGCCGGTTGTCCTTCGCGCACGGCAACCGAAAACCATATTCGACGAGCTTCTCTTTGCGCGCACGATCACCGCGGTACATAGCGCCGATTTGCGGAACGGTGATGTGGCTCTCGTCAATGACGATTAGGGCATCGTCGGGGAAATAGTCCAACAGGGTATACGGGGGTTCTCCCGGCATTCGCCCATCGAGATGGCGGGAATAGTTTTCGATGCCGGAACAAAAGCCGATTTCACGTAGCATTTCCAAATCGAATCGGGTGCGCTGGTCAAGGCGTTGCATTTCGAGAATGCGATTTTCGGCTTCGAGTTCTTTGGTCCGTTCTTGAAGCTCAAATTTTATACCTTCGATGGCACGTTTGAGCGTTTCGGTCGTTGTCGCATAGTGAGATCCAGGGTAAATACTGATGCGCCGAATGCGCCGATTCACGGCGCCACGTAACGGATCGATTTCGTATAACCCCTCGATCTCGTCGCCGAACATTTCAACCCGAATCGCCACTTCGGCCTCGTATGCAGGGAAGATATCAACGGTGTCGCCTCGCACGCGAAACGTGCCACGATGAAAATCGATGTCGTTGCGTTCGTAGTGCATGGCGATGAGTCCCGAAATAAGGTTTTCTCGCGAGTATGTTTCGCCCGGCATGAGTTCGACGCGCAGTTCGGTATAGGTCTCAGGCGAGCCGATGCCATAGATACACGAAACGCTTGCGACGACAATGGTGTCGCGGCGGGTCAGGAGAGATCGCGTGGCGGAGTGCCGCATCTTATCAATCTCATCGTTGACGGTTGACTCTTTTTCGATGAACGTATCCGTCGTTGGCACGTAGGCTTCGGGTTGGTAGTAGTCGTAATAGCTGACGAAGTACTCGACCGCGTTATTGGGGAACAAAGATTTGAATTCGGTGTAGAGCTGCGCTGCAAGAATCTTGTTCGGCGCCACAATCAGCGCGGGACGATTCAACTCGGCGATGACATTGGCAACGGTAAACGTCTTTCCCGATCCCGTCACGCCGAGGAGTACTTGATGATCAAGACCTTCGCGCAAACCGGAACATAAGTCGGCAATCGCCGCGGGCTGGTCTCCTTCCGGTGCGAATGGACTCACCAATTCGAAGCGATCCATATAGAGGCCTAGGCGCCGGCCGCGGTAAGCGTGGGTTCTATGATTTCCACATCGCGGACGCCGGAGACAGTGCGTAAGGTTGCCGCGACGCGTTCGGGTACGGTTTCATCCAGTGTTTCGAATCTGAATTCGAATACACATCGACCATCGACCGCGGTCTCGAATGCGGCTTGAACTATATTGATGTTCATCGGGCGTATGGCCGCGGTGATGTCGGCTAAACCATTGGGACGTTGCCCCAACTCGACACGTAATCCAACTTCTGATCCCCGCTCTCCTTCCCAGTGCGCGACCAGTAGACGATCGGGATCGCGAGGCACTGCCGAAAAATTACGGCAATCGGCTCGATGAACGGTGACGCCCGCCCCACGTGTTCGATATCCGATGACAGGTTGGCCGGGCATGGGCTTGCAACATTTTGCAAATAGAACCGCATGGCCATTGGCCGCCGGAACGTGAATCAGTTTATCGCGTGATGCCGACGCGGTCGCAGCTTCAAGGGGATCTTCGACGAGACCGTCGGCCGTGTGGCGGCGAATTTGCCCGTCGAGCGGTTCGAGTTCACCGATTTCGCGAAGCCGTTGCCGAATACGAGTGCGCGCCCTTCCGGTCACGACGACATCTAACCATTCCCATTGCGGTTGTTGGTTTTTCGCGGTAATGATTTCGACGACGTCTCCGTTTTGAAGGTGATATCGAAGTGGAACCGGCTGACCGTTCACACGCGCGCCGATACATTGATGACCCACATCGGAGTGGACGCGGTATGCGAAATCGAGCGACGTTGCTCCGGATGGAAATTCGATAACTTTTCCGCGTGGCGTGAAGACATATACATCACGAACGCTGATGTCGCGGCGCAAACTGTCGAGCAATTCGTCAGGCGCGTGGGCATCTTGCAACCAGTCGTACATCTGGCTGAGCCACCCCAATTGGAGATCGAGTTTGGAATCTGTTTTTTCTTCTTTGTACCGCCAATGCGCGGAAATGCCGCCACGGGCGGTTTGATCCATTTCTTCGGTGCGGATTTGGATTTCTAGCGGTTGGCCATTTGAGTGCATCACGGTGGTGTGAATCGATTGATACATGTTCAGTTTGGGCATCGCCACGTAGTCTTTAACCCGCCCCGGTACGGGCAACCACAATTGATGTACGACACCAAGTGCGTTGTATGCCCCGGACACGGTCTGCGTAATAATACGTGCGGCCAGTACATCGAGTACTTGATCGAAACCTTTGCCTTGACTGACCATTTTTCGGTAAATGCTATACAAATGTTTGGGGCGTCCGATCACACGTGCAGTGACTTCTGCCTCTTCCAAACGTGATTCTAAGGCGTGGATGGTCTCGTTGAGTAGCGCTTCGCGTTCTTTCCGCTTCATAGCGAGACGGCGTGCGAGTTCGCGATATTCGTCGGGATGGAGGAAGTGAAATGCGTGATCTTCCAATTCCCATTGCCATGCCGCGAGTCCTAATCGGCGCGCTATCGGCGCGTAGATGTCGAGGGTTTCGCGGCAAATGCGCACGACCCGATGGCGTTCTCTGATGTGTTCAAGGGTGCGCATGTTGTGAAGCCGGTCGGCGAGTTTGATGATGACGACACGGACATCTTTGGCGGTCGCCACGAGCATCTTGCGGATGTTCTCTGCCTGTTTCTCTTTTTCCGCTTCCGCTGTTGCTGCCCATTCGATGTGTTTAATCTTGCTAACGCCATCGACCAGGTCGGCTATTTCTTCGCTGAATTCTTTGGCCAGGTCGTCATAGGAAACCGTAGTGTCTTCCAGTACGTCGTGGAGTAGGGCGGCCGCGATCGTCGTGGGATCCATTCCCGTCTGTTGTAGGACGCGCGCGACCGCGATGCAGTGAGTGATGTACGGCTCGCCGGACAGGCGTTTGACACCTTGGTGCGCTTCACTCGCGCGTGAGTAGGCACGGCGAACCAGGACAACGTCTTCATCGGAAAACGTTTTGCGTAAGGTCTTGGCGAGTTTTGCGAAGTCGTCGCGCATGATTTACTGCTAATCGGATCGGTTGCGATCGCGCTTATAGTATCATCCGCGCCTTGATCTTCGCATGGAGGACATCCTGACAACCCCTGATCCGATCATTTCGGCGATACGATCCATTTGCCGCGTCGATTCAATAGGTGGTGAGGTTCTTGAATCTCGAATGCCCGTGGTGGGGATCGTCGATTCGTTCGTGACCGCAGGATGAGTCTAACGTGCGGGTCTATTGTTCCAGATCGGGTTGATCTTCATCGCCCGGGATCGCTTTGACCTCGTCGCGCCAACTGCGGCCGATCGCGCGTTCGAGCACGGCGTTCGCCACGGCATAGTCCCGCAACGCACGGACCATCGAAGTCTCTGCATTCGTCAGCGCAAGGTCAGCATCTAATGTTTGCGATGTCGTTCCTAAGCCTTCGCTGAAACGAAGTTCGGCCAGCGACAAGGTGCGCCGTGCAAAACCCAGCGTCGTCATTTCCCGTTGGATACGCGCCATTGAGTCGCGAATCTGGATGACCGCTTGATTCACACCCAATTCGATTGTGAATCGAAGGTCTTCTCGTTGGGCTTCTATACTTTCGAGACGTGAACGCGCCTCACGAACTTCATGCTTTCGACGACCGCCGGTGTAGAGATCGATTTCCGCACCGACACTCAACGTCCAACCGTTGGGCTGGGTCAGGCCGCCATCGGCGGAATGTTGGTATTGGGCGTTTGCGCCTACACGGGGCATGAATTGACCTTTGGCGCGGCGGATATCCTGTCCGGCTGCCGAGATGGCTTCATCGATCGCCAGCAGTGCTGGACTGTGCCCCTCCGCGTACGCATTCAGTTCACGTATATCGAGCGCGATCGGAAGCCATTCCAACTCGGATTCAAGGATGATGGGTGTGTCCTGTGGCAAGGCCAATACGCGCCGCAAATTTGCCAACGCAAGCCGTTCCGCATTGCGCGCCTCAACCCGGCCCGCCTGACGCGCGCTCAATTCCGTACGGCTGCTCTCCACTGCGTACGCGCTCATGCGGCCCACGTTAAACATCTGTTCTGCGTCATAGAGTTGGCGTTCGAACGTCGAAATGCTCGCCTCTGCGACGCGGACCAAAGCTTGCGTCGCCAACGCATCATAAAAAGCTTGCTTGGCGTTAAACTCAATTTCCTGCAACGTGGATTCGCGACGCCATTCCTCTGACTGTTGCAGATAGCGGGACGCTTCAAGCGCGGCACGGATTTGGCCGCCAGCGTAGAGTGTTTGATTCAGTTCCAATTTGTCGACGCGAATGTCTTCGGGGGGGTCGAAATCAAGATCACCAATGAATATTTCACTGATCAGGGTGAGAATGGGTTCAAACGGTCCACCGCCACCAAAGCCTACGTCGTCGAATTCGGTATGCGTGAACGATGATGACGCGGTAATTTGAGGTAAGAATCCCGACCTCGCCTGCCCCACTCGTGCGGCTGAGACATCGACTTCTGCATCGGCGACGATCCCCTGGGGATTTTGCGCCAGCGCCAATTCTACGCAGCGCCGTGGATTCAACGTGACGGGATCCCCGGCAAGCTGATTCGCATCGGCAGATTGTTCGCTAAGGAACTCCTCCATCTTATCAATGGCATCAATCACGGCTGAAGAGCCTTCGAGGAGGTCAGGACGTTCGCGATGGACGGGGCGAGTCAGGTTTTCGCCGGCATCGGGATCGGATGATGCTTCAGCTTCCTGCGCCACTGCGGGAATTCCCGCGAACAATAGGAGTAGTGAGGTAACAATAATGCGTTTTATCATCTGTTTTCGTGCTCTCGCCCCATAAAACCAAGGAAGGCCATTATCATACGCAGGTGGCCAACATGGTTCAACGCACTATCTACACGGTCGCGGTGTCCCATGGACTCTATGAAGGCCCTGGATGCGCCGCATACTCCTTTAGACTGGCTTCTGCGTGGCATGGTTCCGGGGTTTTTGTTACATTTCGGCTTGAAATTGAATTTGGAACCTCTTAGAGGAGATGTGACGTGGGCTCATTGCAGCGAATCTGGATTAGGGCGGGTGCGGTAGTCATGATCGGAATGCTTGGTGCCGCGACGGCAATCGCCGATCAACGGCAGTACAAAGATCGCGAGTATCATATTCAGGATGCGACGCTGAAATGGGGAAAGCAGAACGCCAAATTTATGGCGATCCATGTTCCGAATCTGGCCAATCCGGAAACGAGTGCGGCGGATCTCGCTCGAAAAATGAATGCGGTCGCGAAGGCCGGTGGTCAGGCGGTCGTGTATGACCTGCACGGGTTTAACGAGAAGGGGACAAAACTTTCGGAGGCAGGCTTGCAAAAATTTCGTGATGCACGCCATCAACATGATTGGCGGCGCATGAATGCGATGTGCCGCATTTTTGCCGATGGATCGCCGGATGATTTTCGGTGGCGGCGGCGGGCGGTGAAGACCGCAGCCCAGACGTTGCAAGATGAACTCAAAGTGGTCTATTGGATCGATGGCCCGCGATGCGATGAGTTGATCAGGATGTTTCGTCGTCACGCCCCACACCTGGTCGTGGCGGCGTATGATGGTGGTGATGTGAATCTCGTCCGCGCGGGCGAGCCCATCGAACCGGGCGTGCCCAACATCTATACCGATTGGTCGCAACCCTCGCTGGATGGATCGGCGAACGTCGTGTTGCCAGCGGACGCAGCGAGTTATGAAGCGCTGGAAACCGCGTCAATCGATTCGGTCGAAAAGGAAGCATGGGAACCGGACAACAGCGGCCTCTCCGAAGAAGAGCGGGCAGACGGCTTCATTGCACTCTTCGACGGCAAGACGCTCAACGGGTGGCATCCAAAGGACGGCGCGGGCATGTTCAGCGTAGAAGACGGTCTGCTCACTCGTGTAGGAAAAGGGTCGCAACTGCGAACGCGCAATCGCTTCGATAATTTCATCCTCCGATTGGAATGGCGAATGGAGGACGGCGGCAATAGCGGGATTTTCATTCGTGCGCCGCGTGCAGCGCGCTTCTCTAAGATCGGCATGGAGTTTCAGTTGTTAAACGATGGAAAAATGGAGCCGGGGCATACTGGGCTCGGTGGTATTTATGAAGCGCAGGCCCCCATTACGGTCGCGCGTAAACCGCCTATGGAATGGAACACGGTCGAAATCAAATGTGACGGGGGCCATCTCATCGCGTGGCTGAACGGCGAGAAGGTGCAGGACATCGATCTCGATGCACATGAAGAACTACAAAGCCGGTTGCGTGATGGATTCATTGCCCTGCAAGACCATGGCGCCTTCGTACAATTCCGCAATATTCGGCTGAAGGAATTATAAGCATCATGCCAATTGGGCTTGCGATAGTTGCGCTAGCGTTTGCGGCGGACGGCGATACGGCTTCGGTCATCCGCCTAGAAAGCGGCGACAATGCGCGGTGGTCGGTCATCGCAGATAATGGCTCCAAGGGCGATCACTTGGCCGGGTATAACGGAATTATTCGCGTGGAGGAACCGGGCGGAGCACGATTTCCGTTTGTGCCGGCGTATGCCGGACTGAACCTCGAACACTATTTTGATGCGCGTCCTCGTCATGCTGACCACGCGGTATTCTTTGAACCTCGGCATGTGCCGATGCAGATGCGGCAACTGGATGATCGAATTATCGAGCTATATCAGGCCGAAACGCCCTATTACGGCGTCGAAAGTTGGACCCAGTTCCAGGGGTACGAGAACGAACCGCACATCATCGACATGACATACCGTTGCGTCCCGAAGCGCAAGGAATTCAAGGGTGGGTTCATGGGTGTTTTCTGGGCTTCGTATATCAATGCGCCTGAGGAGAAGAGCATCTATTTCCTTAAGCAAGGATCCAGTCTAGACGATCCGGTCTGGGTTGAGTTCTCGACGGAAGCTCACGGAAGCGACAGCACCGTCCTCCCCGCAGGCGATACTACATCGTTCAACTATCCCGAGGAAGGCGGCACGTTGTTCAACAGCATCTCGTCCACGCGATTCGCCGAACCTTTTTTCTACGGACGCGTAGGAGACGACGTACTCATCTACATCTTCGAACCAAATCCTAATATTCGATTCGCGCATTCACCAAGTGGCGGTGGCCGCACACCGGACGGTACAGACACAAATCCTGCTTGGGACTTTCAACTCGTCGTTCCCGACTACAAAGTTGGCCAAGAGTACGGACTAGGCGTTCGGCTCGTGTACAAGCCATGGCAAGACCGGGACGACGTGCTGGACGAAGTGCGCCGGTACTGGAACCGGTAATCGCCGCCGTTACGCCGCAACGCAAAGGCGCAATCCGGCGCAACCTGTTGCGTTGGTACCACGCGAATGCACGCGACTTACCCTGGCGTCGGACGCGCGATCCGTATGCCGTCTGGTTGTCGGAAATCCTGTTGCAGCAGACGCGAGTTGATCAAGGTCTTCCCTACTATGAACGTTTCCTAACACAATTTCCTACGGTTAAATCCCTGGCGTCCGCAAACGAACATGCTGTACTGAAAGCGTGGGAAGGCTTGGGCTACTACTCCCGCGCACGGAATCTGCATAAGGCCGCACGCATCGTCGCGATCGACCGCAAGGGAGAATTTCCGAAGAACGCCGAGGCATGGCAAGCATTGCCCGGCGTAGGTCGATACACTGCCGGGGCCATCGCCAGCATCGTGTACGGTGAGGCCGTGCCCGTGCTGGATGGCAATGTGATTCGCGTTCTCACTCGCCTGTTCGACATCGATGCATGCTCGGATCAACCGTCCGTTCGCGATCAATTGTGGGAGCTCGCGGGTGAACTGGTTCCCGAATCGGATCCAGGTGATTTCAACCAAGCCATGATGGAACTTGGGGCCAGTGTCTGTGCGCCGCGTAATCCTTCATGCAGCGATTGTCCTTTGGAGAACTCGTGTTTATCACTCAGGGCAGGCACGCAACTCTCTCGGCCGGTTCGCAAAGCGAAGAAGACCGTGCCGCATAAAGAGATGGTACTCGGCGCAATTGTGAAACGAGGCCGCATCCTCATCGCCAAACGCCCGAGCAAAGGCCTACTCGGCGGACTCTGGGAATTGCCCGGCGGCGAGGTGAATCCGGGTGAATCGCACGCGAAGGCACTGAAACGCTGTCTTAAGAGTTCGATCGGCATCCGTGTAAAAACCGGCGGCCTCATCGCTTCCGTCGACCATGCCTACTCCCACTTTCGCGTGACGCTCAACGTCTACCAATGCGAACTTACAAGCGGTGACCCAACGCCAAACGAACACGACGACCTAAAATGGATGACTCGGGCACGACTAGAGGAGTTCGCCTTCCCGAAGGCGCATCATAAGTTTTTGAAGCTTCTATAAAAGATCCAGCGTCATTCCCGCGAAAGCGGGAATCTAGAATCGCCGCGCTACACAACTCGATTCCCGCTTTCGCGGGAATGACGGACCTCTTGCAGCAGCCGTGCTGAATTCATGTCATCAAACCTCGATCGTCCCCTCCAGGTACAAAACCCCGTGCCCCGCAATCGTCACACGATCTCCCTTGTGCTCGCACCACACGTCGCCGCCGCGTGGTGATATTTGTCGCGCTCGTAGTGAAGTTTTGCCGAGTCGATCCGCCCAGTATGGCGTGAGCGTGGTGTGTGCGGATCCGGTGACGGGGTCTTCGGGGACGCCTTGTTTCGGCGCGAAAAAGCGTGAGACGAAATCGACATTGTCGCCAGGCGCTGTGCAGATCACTGCGAATCGTTCGACTTCGCAGAGTTTGAACAGGTTTGGGTTCAGCGCAGCGAGTGTCGCTTCATCCGGGTATACGGCGAAGTAGTCGCGCACAGAGGCCATAAGTGATTCGGGTGCGACACCGAGCGCTTCGACGAGGATTGGATCGGGTTCGCAAGGTTGCGGTGGGCGTGACGGAAAATCCATTACGTATTTGTCCTCGCGGTATTCAACGGAAAGACGGCCCGACAATGTGTCGAAATACATTACGTCATCCGCACTACCCAGACATTGCCTGAGTACGAAAGCAGAGGCCAGCGTCGCGTGTCCGCACAAGTCGACTTCTGCCAACGGTGTGAACCAGCGCAACCGATAGCCATCGCCTTCTCTAAGGAAATACGCCGTTTCCGCAAGGTTATTCTCCAGCGCGATCGCTTGCAGTATTTCATCATCTAGCCACGAATCCAGTGGACAAATGGCCGCGGGATTCCCAGTGAACACCCGGTCAGCGAATGCGTCGACTTGGTACATAGTCAGTTTCAAGAGTGGCTCCTTTGTTGAACAACGGAGAAAAAGCCTACGTCAGACCCAAGCGCATGCACACTGATCCAACTAAATCCGTTCAATCCGCGTCATCCGCATACCTATTCCTCACCCCCCTGCACCCAGGTATATCCATGTTCCTTAATATACTGCTCGATCAACGCGATAACTTTGAGTCCGTCCGGTTTCTTACGCTTGAGCGCACGGTCGTACGCGGTCAAATGCATCCACCCCCCAATGAGTGGATTCGCGCCTCGCTCCAATAAGAACTCCGCCATTTCTGGCGTACAAGTCTGGGCGACATCGCTCAATGCTGTGTTGCCTATCCGGTCGTGGTTATTGGCGTTTATATCCACACCCTTCGACAGTAGGTATCTAACGACTTCGAGATTGCCTCCGTCGCAGGCACAATGTAACGGCGTACGATCGGTATCGTCGAACGAGTGAAGACACTCTTCAGAACCACTTTCGACGAGAATTCTTAGGAGTTCCAAATTCCCGTCTTCAGCGACCTTATGGACACAAGAATCTCCATACGCATCGATGTCTTGATCTGCCGTCGCGCCGAATTTGATCAATAGCTTCACGATCTCATTCTTATGTTCGTGGTCAGACCAAACTGCGTAAAACAGTGACGTATGGCCAAATTCGTCTTTCAAATTCGGGTCGCCCCCGGCCTTCAAGATTCGCTCTACAATTTCGAGACTATTCGTCTGGACCGCCATTGACACTATTGCGAAACCGTCCTCAAGCTGTGTTAGATCGGCCCCGTTATCAATCGCCTCGTCGAATAGGTCGTCTCGGCCTGTCTCTAGGCATTCGATTAGAAATGAATTCCAGGATTCCATCAACGCACTCTCGATTCCTATGGACAGAACGTACCAGTTTTGTCATCCCGAGCGAAGCCGAGGGATCTTCGTCTGTTCACGCGATCGGCTCGAAACGAAGGAAAGCTCCCTCGGCTTCGCTCGGGATGACATTTTAGATCGGTTTCGTGCACTCATTCCTCATGCGCCGCCAGAATCTCTTTCAGCCGATATAGCGCGAGATTTCCCCCACTCTGTATCAACGCCACTTTCTTGCCCGCGAGTCGTTCGTGCTGTTGAATTGCTGCAGCGAGGGGTGCCGCGCCCGCGCCTTCGGCGAGTGTTCGTGCGTGCTCGAGCATGTGGACGATTGCTCGTGCGATTTCGGCGTCGTCGACGAGAACGAAATCGTCCAGATACTTGCGAATGATGCGCTGCGTATTCTCCACCGGTACGCGCGTCGCAATACCTTCGGCAAACGTTTCCATTTTCGCCTCGACGGAGTGGCCTGCTTTCCAACTCTGTTGCATCGCTGGAGCCTGGGCTGATTGGACGGCGATCACT
>Ga0315336_1006861_pt1 | contig 11349 bp, 6 predicted proteins | sample ASW5metaG_FD_204512 | JGI IMG/M metagenome (GOLD analysis project Ga0315336, IMG submission 204512) | Ammonia-oxidizing marine archaeal communities from Monterey Bay, California, United States - ASW #5 | ecosystem: Environmental > Aquatic > Marine > Intertidal zone | place: USA: California...
TTCTGCAAATCACGTCGGGCAGCGCCGCGGGCAGCGTGATCCAGTTGATTCCCGAAGGAAACATGAAAGAGTGGAGTATCGGCAAGGACACCGGCCGCGACATACGTTTCGATGATCAGGGCGTTTCGGATTTCCATACGATTCTCGTGCATGAGAATGGCCGTTGGAAAGTCGTAGACCAGATGTCCACCAATGGCACGTTCGTCAATGGCAGCAAAACAATATCTGGTTATTTGAACTCTGGAGATAAGATCCGCATTGGCACTGTGGAGTGCTCCTTTGTGCTGCCTGGCGGAGCGGCGGCGGCTCGCCAGGCGTCGCCCGGAGCGGCCCGGGACGATAACAAGACGGTGATAGCTGTTGTTAGCTTCGTGCTGGTGCTCGCCGTAATGTCCGGCGTTTACTACTTTCTGATGTGACCTACGACTTGGCGAGCAACGTGTCTGCGGTCGCCGGGTTCGATACGCTGACATGCATTTCTGTGCCACCGGGATAGAAGCCAACAGCCGCGTCCTGGTCCAGCCAGGCTGACTCAACTTTGCGGCCGTCAACCACTATACCGTTTGCGCTGCCTAAGTCTTCAACCCGCCAACGTCCGTTGACGACGCTGAATTTCGCGTGCTGCCGCGAAATCATCGGATCTACGATCTGCAGTGTGCAACCTTCGTCCCGGCCCACGACGAATTCACCAGCGAAACTGTGCTTATTTCCCATCCAGGTGGCGGTGATGAGCGGCGCTCCTTTGCGCCTGGCAAGCACGGTAGTCTGGTCAACACGCGAGCGTGGCCCTACGTCACGTTGCAGGCCTGATTTGTTGAGTTCGAACACCCAGGCGATAACGACCACCAGAGGAGTCATTGAGAACAGTGTGATTACGAAGAAACGCGATGCCCAGGAGGGGAAGTCGAGAACTTCGAATATATCCGCAGCGCCTGCGGAGAGTCCCCAGGCGGCGACCAGGTAAACGCTCGTCACCTGAAAAACCTTGCGACGCTTAAGCTCGCCGAGCAAAGATTGGGTTCGCCCGGCTAGCGGTTTCTTCGGGGGTCCGTCCACTGGTTGCGCTGGTTTTATTGCGCTTTCGCGATAGAAACAGGCTATGCGCCTTTTGGGTGGTTCGCAAGGGGGCTAACGGGCTTAGAAAGACGTGCCCATATCATTGATTCTGTTGCGATAGACGATCGGTATGTCAGGCTGCGGCGTAACAGGGTATTCGCGTATAGGTTGTTCTGGTGCCATTGTTTGCTGTGTCTGGGCTAGTTCGATTCCAGCCTTGGCGGTATCGAGTTCTTGTGGTGCTGTATCGATTTCAGGCTCCCGCTCCCGTGGCTGCGCTGGAGTCGGTACCGGCTGTGACGGCGCCTGCACTACTTCCAGGGCCTTCTCTACTGTTTTCTCTGCGACTTTTTCAGGTTCTTGGGCCGGCGTCTCCCCCGGTATTTTCTCAACCTGCTTCTCCGGGACTGGCCGCGCTTTTGTCGAAGCACGCCCGGTATTTTGTGCGACAGTTGCGTCCTGGGAATTGTCAGGCCCTGGCTCGCTTTCTGGGATTTCCATCTGTACCGGAGGCGGCGCCTGGGCGGCCCTTAACGCCGCGGTTGCTGCTCTTACACTGGCGTCACCTGGTCGCAGTCTCTCTGCACCGCGCAATGTTTCGTTGGCGTCGGCATAGCGACCAGCCACGGTCAGCAGTTCCCCCTGGCGCCGCAAAATCTGATACTCGTCTGCTGCACCGGCGAGATAGGCTTGTTCACACTTAGGCAATGAAGTGTCGTTCAGACAGTCGTCTACCACGGCTTTGCGTTGGCGGTTCGCTTCGTCCACGAGATCTGGGAAAAGTTCCGTGCTGCCGATCTCTGACCTGCCCTTGATGGCATAAGCCAATGCCTCGGATGCTTCTCCCATCTTGAGCAGCTTTTGTATCAAAGCCGTGTATATCTCTTCGTCCTTCGCTTCGCTCAGCAGCAATTTTTCGCACGCGGATACGCTGCGTTCGTTGTTGAATGGAGTCAGACAGAAACGCCGATCCGCCGCCTTCTTCCGTTCTGCTTCCCTGGGGTCGGCGCGGTCTCGCGCTGAGCGTCTTTCTTCTAGGTAGCTCATCGCGATCTTGAGTTTCTGGCAGGCGCGTCCGCTGCAGCGTGAAATGCCCTGGCCGATAAGGACTTCTGCCTCATCCAACATGCCGTCGGCTGCCAGGGCTTCGCATAGAGCGATGCGGACGCTGGTGCTTGAGGGTCTTTGCGCAAGCTGGGCAGAGCACGCGGCCAGCGGATCTTTGGCGCGGAAACATGGATTGTTAGGCGCGTCATCGGTGCAGAAGGCCGCCATTGCTGAACGTGTGAACGTCAGTAGAAGAATCAGGATGGCGAGCTTGCGCATATGCATGAGATATCAGTATCCCGTGCTGGTTCCAGACTTGTTGCGACGGAATATCCAGTCGCCGCTGGGCATGCGAATGAGATTAAACAGGAACCAGCGATCCACTGTGCGATACGGTGGATTCTCGGCCGCGATCATCGTGTCGATGTCCCTACGAAGCTGACGGATTCCATACTCCTCCGGCGTATCTCCTATCTGCCCGTTGTTATCGATATCTTCACCGTTGAGGTTGGTCCGCACGAGAGTCGCAACCTCCTCAGCGTACTGCATTGTTTCCTCGGCAGAGGAACTGTTTTTTGTCTCGTTGATATACAGCTCTATCAGGTCTGTGCGTACCAGCATTCCCTGAATTGCGGCCTCAAACTCGTTGGCCCCGGCGCGCACGTTTGCACTTGCATCCTCGCTGTTTGCGGCATAAACCATGTGGTTAGAGGCCTCCTGCAGGACCTGATTGAAACTAAATTCGTCGCCAAACTTCATGGTCGCCCACAATGTCTCGAGCTGTCGGTCCAGCGCTACGCTGGAGTCAAATTCATCAACAACAGCAACGGCTGCGACGGCTTGTTCTTCTGCGAGCTGAAAATAGCCGACCTGCTTTGGCGTGCTGGCGTGTCCGGTAATTGCATGCCCGATATGGACGTGGGCGATAGTGGGCGCTTGGGTCGAGCACGCTGTACTGCCCACGGAAGCAACAATTAACACGCCGAGCACCAACAGATGCCGGCGCGTGCGGTTACAAGGCTCTAACGATTCTGAAACCAAAAGTATTACTCCGGTAGTTCATAGGAAAATGATTGCGATAAGTCAGTCGTTGCGCCTCGGGCGCGCTATACCAGGACCCCCCACGTAGGACGCGCGATGAACAATCGCCCGAAAGCCATGCGGATCCGTCTACGGGGGCACCATCGTAGCTTGGATTCCAGCAATCCTGAGTCCACTCGAATACGTTGCCGCGCATGTCGGCGACAGCGGAATTGTTGCTGAGCCGGTCCACGGGAGCTGTGTATGCGAAGCCGTCGCTGCAATCCGCCGCTGACACCTCGAGAAAGATTGCGGCGGCGGTCGCGTCTGCGACATTGGCACGAGCGCACACGTTTGTGCCGGTTTCGACGGTCAATGCCTGCTCCGACATCGTCCTAGCGGTGTATTCCCATTCGGTCTCAGTGGGCAGACGATAATTCTCACCCGTCTGTCCGCTCAACCACGCAGCGTATTGTTGCGCGTCCTGCCAGGAGATGCAGGTCACCGGGTGTTTGCCGTTTTGAGCAAACCCTGGCGTGCGCCACGAGAGCGCCGCGCGATTCGCGCCATCGTTGTCGGCCGAACGGCAACCTTGCCAGTTGAGATTGGTGGAGTCGGCGAACCTGCGGAATTGAGCCACGGTTACTTCGTGGGTGCTGATCGCGAAGGCCCCGGAAATCGCGACGTTGTGTTGAGGATACTCGAACATGCCGGGAAGTTCGGATTTTGGTTGGCCAATTTTCCCGACGCCGCCACGCACGATTGTCATGCTAGGACACGTCGGGCAGTCAGAAAATGTGTCAGCTGCCCCGGGAAGGCTGGGAATCACGCTCGATATGGCCGTGGGGGCAACTTTAGAATCATCGCTTGGGAGCAGGAAGCTGATCAGAACAGCGATGGCCACTACGGCGGCGCTGGATGCAGCCAGTAGCGTGCGTTTGCTTGTCTTGACGTTCGCGCCTAAGAATTCATCGAGAAATTCGCGTACCGACTGGGTGCGTTGCAACGAGTCGAACTGCAGGGTCCTCTCCAGTGCCGCCCATTGCTGATTTGACAAGTTGGCCGGACGATTCAGCGGGTGGTTACGGTCCCGCGCTTCGGTCGCCATCATGCGGGAATACGGATGCACGCCGGTAATGAGTTCGTAGGCGACGCAACCAAGAGCATAGACATCGTCCCGTGGGTGCGTCTCGAGGTCCTCGATCATCTCGGGGCTGGCGTAGGCAGGTGTCATGGCCCCGAGATCGCGCGCGTCGAATAAAGTTTGATCGACGGTGGTCGTATCGTCTCGTCGGACGGCCCGAGCGATGCCGAAATCTATCACTTTCACGCGTTTTTTTACGGTAATGAAGACGTTGCTGGGTTTGAAGTCAGCGTGGACAATTCCGCTTTCGTGTGCGCACTCCAGCGCCTCACCCATTTGTCTGATGATGTTGATCCCTTCGTCCAATGGCATAGCGTCGGTGTTCGCACGTGCGATCATCTGTTGCAGAGATTCACCCTCCAACAGTTCCATCGTCGTGAACACAATGTCGCCGTCACGGTCGAAATCGTGCACCCGCACGATGTTCTGATGGTTCAACGCCAGGCACTTCTGGACTTCGCGCTGCATGGCGATGAAAGCTTGATCGGCCTCTATACCACGCACGTCCATGACTTTAACGGCGACATAGGGGTCGCGTGATCGAGCCTCTACTTTGCGCTGATCTTTGGCCTTGAATACCTGACTCATGCCGCCGCTGCCTATCACTGTTTCCAGCGCGAAACGATCGTTGATTACCGATCCAACGCTAATTTCGGTTCTCTGAGTCACCACGGTGAGTTGTTCATCTGTCTGCGCGAACTGTGTTTGTGGCGGATTGACCTGGGTGCGAAGGCGGGTCTCGGCGCGGGAGATCCAATTGCTGATGGTCGCGAAATCATCGTCGCCGAGCGGACTGGTACTCTGATGGGCGTTGAGCAACAAAATCAGGTCATCTGGCGCAACGGTGCCCAAGCCGACATCGCGGTCGATCATCTCTTCGAGATCTTCTTTCGTGCAAGCGCCTTCCTGAAACTCTCGAAGTGCGGCGGCAAATGAGTTCATGGAGGGAGAGTTTATCTTATTTCCCTGAGATATTAATGCATTAGGTGAGTGTTCTAGAGGGGGAATGAAAAAAAATGTAACTGCGTGCGGGCTGGTTGCGCCACGCGAATTGTTCTGGAATTGGTCGGCGTAGAGTGATTCGAACACTCGACCCCCTGACCCCGAGACAGGTGCGCTACCAGACTGCGCTATACGCCGACGAGAGAAGTTTACAGGAGATCGATTGTGGCAACCAAGTCTTGAACGCGAACAAAGAGACAACTCATGGTTGACTGCATGTCCGCATCGAAAAGCTACGCGGATTCGCGTACGAATTCGACCTGCATGCGGATTACTTCGTCAATTCCGTCATCGAGCCAGAGTACGTGATGTGCACCTTCCATGGTGTGCAGGCGCGATCCGGCAATACGCTTTTGAGCTTCGACTCCGACGCTGTAGGGTACATCGTCGTCCGCTGAACCATGCACAATGAGGGTAGGGCACTTGATCGACTCCAGAGGCAGGGGATTTTCTTCGAGGCCGGCAATGGTTTCCATGTCCGCAGCGAACCCGTCCCGACGATCCTCCCAGGGCGTGGTGCTGCGCACAAGGTCCTGCATGACCTGCAGGCGTTGGGGATCGCTAAGAACTTCCCGGGTCGCGACTTCGAGTTGTTGTTTGGAGTAAGTGCTGAGCTCGGCGAGACTCTGCTTGATAGAAGCGCGGGGAAACTTTGCCAGTGCCCACTCTCCAATGCGCATGCCTACTGGGGTCATCAGAATTTTGGACCAGCCCGGGATATGGATGGGATAGGCTACAGATACGGCGCAAGTCAATAACAAAGCAGTGATGCGATCAGGGTGTCGGGCGGCGAAGTGAATCGCCGCAGGCGCTCCACCCGAAACGCCGTGGGCGGCTACCTGCTCGAGTGCCAGAGCGTCCAGCAGTGCGGCTATTGCGTCCGCTTGCTGCTCCGCCGTGCGTCCGACAGAGATAGGGGTGCGTAAATAGCCGGGCCGTGAGATGGCTATGCTGCCCATTCCCGCTTCGACAAAGCCCTCGCCGAAATTTACGCTCTGATCAAAGCCTCCCGGTGTGCCATGCAGGTGTAGGACGAAAGGCGCGGATCCGCTCTTGACCATTTCGATCGGACCGGCCGACGTTTCGACGACTTCAGCACTGGCATTGAGACTCTCCAGACGAGATGCTCGCCATTTGGCATTGCTCAACATGAGTGTCTAGAAGGCGATTGAAAGCGCGGCGGTAAAAATGAGGTTTTCGTAGGTTTTACCGAGTTCTGCATCCGCATCGAGAAAGCTCGACCCCACCTCGATGCTGAATCGCTCGCTTAGTTCCCTGGTCAACCCAAGGCTATATACGTCCTGATCGGCATCGATTTTATACACCAGGTATCTGGAGCCTTCCTCGTATGCGAAATCTCGCGCGCGATCGAACTGCAGCCCGCCTTCAAACATCGTGAAGTCTGCGGTGGACGCGACATCTCCTGAGAAGTAGTTGTACTCGAAAAAGATGCTGGTACGCGGGGTAGGAGAGAAGTCCAGGCGCAGAAATGCGCCATCGCGATCCTGGTCGAACACTTCGTCCGAATTGGCGCCGGCAAGCGCTCCTTCCGGATTGTCGTCGGTGCCTTCTCTCATCTGGTAGCGCACGCCAACCGAGGCTTCAAACTTCGGCCCAAAACGCTTGCCGAATGCCAGCTTTGCGTCGCCGGAGTACCCGTCGCGCACTTCGCTGTCTTCGTATTCGCGATACACGCCATCCAGGCTGAGCCGTATCCATGGCGCCCCAAAGTTGCTGCCAAACTGATGCGTGTAGGAAACCCCTGCGGTGGCGCCGTAGTTGCTCAAATCTTCGAGTTGTTGCACCCCGTCATAGAACAAACCCGCGGATACTGATAGGTCATCCGTTGCGCTCTGAACGGGCGACCAGGAAAGTCCCCCGGCCATGCTCAGCGTCACCACATCTCGCTCTGACGATGAATCAGGCGCTAATCCAATGTTGTCGTCGTAACGCGCCGCGGGCGTAAGGCTCCAACTTATCGGGCTGTCTGCGGCGTTTGCTGTGCCTTGCAAACCCAGGTTTGCGAGGCACACCACAACCACAATCAGTACATATCGGTTCATCATGAAACTCTCCTATACCTCAAACCTGCCGAACCGCTCATGGACATCCAGGTGGTTTCGGGAACCCTTCCGCCTGCCACTGCTGCAGGATCAAGCGGGGGTTGGTGGTTGGGCCGCCGATCACATTGCCGCCGCCGTGTCCGGCGCTTCCCGCGTGCCCGGGCAGCGCATTAGCAAGACCATAAGCACCTTCGATGACCGTGCACTGTATCGTCCCGTTCGGTGCCGTGGTGGTTGTGAACCCAGAGTTGACCGTCGGTGGGGGCGAGTTCTGCGCGTGACATGTGCGGCATGCCGAATTGGTGACATCGGTCCACACCGTGTCGATCACCCAGCCAACGTCCGAAATTGCGTTGATGTTGCGCGAGACATTCACCGTGTCTTGCGTTGACACCAGCACGCAGTCACTTGCCTGGATAACAAAGCTGTCTGCCGCATTGCTGAACGCACGATTGTCATAAATGATCTGGTTCGCATTCACCTCGTCCTGGGTAAACGTGGAGCCGGCTGTGAACGGTGTCGCGGAGCTCACACGCCGCAATACTCCCAGAGCGGCGTTGGGTGCAGTAATCACTGTGAACTCAATGGGCGTGCATTTGTTCGGGTCCGCCAATGGCCCGGTGGCGTACTGGATCGCCGTGTTCATTGAGACCGTGTTCCACGGTGGCGTGTCGGCCCAGGCGGCAGGGTTACCCGAGCGGGACGTGGCGCCCAGGTATCCGTCCAAAGAGGCAGTCAGGGTGCCTTGCGAAGACGGATTGTCCGTGCGCGGATCGACGATAATGGTCAAGCCGGCGGACGAATCAGCCGTGCCCGGATCCCCGTCGGACACCATCAACGTTATCGCATCGTCATCGGTGTTACTCACGCCCTGGTCGTGCACGTAGAAGACCTGACTGATCTGCGCTGCGGTAAACGTATCGTTCAATCCGAGCAATGCTCTTGGTGGCGCCGCGCCGAGTTCCATGTGTCCGTTGGCTGGCACCGCGGTAAGCGTAAGCATGATGTCGCCCTGGGCTGTGTCCGTGTCAACGACCGAAACTGCGCCGGCCAGACTGTTCTCCAGACCTGCGGGAACGTTGAGATCGTTTGTTATCAACGCTGGGGTGTCCGTGACCAGTTGAATGGCGATCTGAAACGGCGACATAGCCGGTGATAGCGGCGCCGGTATGGTGCCGTCGGTCACTGTATAAGTGAACGAGTCCGAGGTGGACTGCGCGGTATTGTTGTAGCTGATGCGATCGCTGTCGATATCGTCCTGGGTAAAAGTCGCGCCGGCGAGCAGGTCAGTAACGTTTGCGCCAACCGTCATTTGTAATACGCCGAATGCCGTTGCGGTCCCAATCTCGTACGTGAGTGAAGTTGGCGCGTGATCTTCGTCGAGCCATTGCAGTACGCTTGTGGTGATCGGTCTTGATTCCGCTTCTGCCGCCTGCAGTGGACCGTTGTTGATTTCAGTGGGGATGTCGTTGCGCAACACGACGCTGATACTGAAGAGTTGGCTGGGGACGGAATTTCCATCGCTGTCGGACACCGTATAGATAAAGCTGTCATTCATGGACGATTCGGAAACGCCTGTGCCTTCCGTATAGGTGATCAGATTGTCATTGATGTCCTGCTGGGTGAATGTGATGGCACTCAGCGTGCCTTGCGCGGGCAATGAAGTGACGGTGTAGTTGATCATTGACGGATCTGCGGTGTCGAAGTCGATCCATTCCAGATGCGCGCGCGTGATCGGCGAGGTGATCTCATCGCCGGGTAGAGACTCGCTGATCATAAATGCCTGCGCGGGCAACACCTGTTTCGGGGCGTTGTCCATGGCGTCAATTTGAACGACGCCGGTGTCTGTCGAGGCGCTACCATCACTGCGGGTCTTGGTTACCGTGAGGGTGGCGGTATACATGCCGCCGGTTCTAATACGTACGGCGGGCTTCGCGGTATCTGCCCCAACCAGGAACGCTTCAGCAGGCGCCATGCCGGTTGCGTCGTCGGTCAACTCCCAGCTGAATGTTCCGACGAACAAGCTGCCCGAGGCGTCCAGACGAACGGCGCCCTGATTGATGCTCGCATCCACAGCGGCTTCCGATGCGGCCGCCACTGCGGCAATCATCGGCCCATTGGTTATGCGCGCTACTGGCCGCCCGGGGCCTTCGATATATTGAGGATCGCTGAGTAACGGGTCGAATGGTTCGAGGATGGCTGCCATGCGCGATGCGGCGCTGGTCGATCCTCCCTGAAAGTCCACCCAGAACCGGTCCATGGCCAGGCGCGCGTTGGGCATGTTGCCGGCTTCGTATGCGAACTTGAACGGTACACCAGTGGTGAAAGATGGCCAGTCGCCGAATTGATTGATCGACTTGATCTGATTGTGACAGTTACGACAATGCCGCGCGAAAACGTCAACGTAGAAGCTGTCCAATCCTGCCACCCCGTGGGTGGACTCGCGCCAACCTCCGGGAATGAACGAACCGTCGTAGGGCACATCGGGCAGGTCATCGCCGGTGTCGATGGCGTTGCCATCAGCGTCCAAGTTGCCGTACCAACCATGCAGCAGCTTGCGTATCACGCCGAAACGGTCAGACCCGCTGGGATCTTTCATCGTTGTGAGCACCGCTTCGTTCATCTCACGGAACGCGGTTTCCTGATTCTCGCGGGAATAGCGTGCCAGCTGCTCGTCACTCAGATAGCCCGGGTCGATCTTGAAAGCTTCAGTCACCAGCGGATCGACCAGGGCTTCGTTTTCCGCCTGCACGTACAGCAGTGAGTCGAGGTCCCAGGGTAGGAACCCGGCATCAACGTCGCCGTGGCCGGGATAAACCAGTTCGCCGTTAAATGGGGTAAGCGGTCGGGAATCGCCCCCATGGCAAGGTGTGCAAGCCCCGGGCACCCATTTTTCGCCGCGCCCGTCGAAGTTGAGGGTGTTGACGCGCACTTGTCGGCCCTGGCCCAACTGGTCTGGGATATATACGAAAAATTTCGTGAACTTGTGGTCGGGGTCGGTAATCGGTGGACCATTGGGGTCCTGTTCCGCCGGCGAGTATTCCATGACCACGGTTGCGAATACGTCGTCGTCAGGGAGATTCGGGTCGTCGCGGCGCAACACTGTGGGTTGCAGCGCTGGTAGATTGTTAACATAGGAATACACGCTGCCGGTCACAGGGTCTGTGCGCACGAACATGTCCCGGGTGAAACCGAGATCATAGTTGTTGACGTATAGCGTGTGCTTGAGCTCGCTGGGCGGGGCGATGAATTCCCCCGCCGCATTCTTGATACCGGCAACTACAAACCAGTCCGCGAGTGTAGTACGCCGGTCCAGGGGATCTACAGCGCGGTAGTACGCCCGAGCCGTAGCCGCGGATTCCGGCAGACGCCTGGGGTCAGTGCTAGCTTTGAGTGCATCGACGCTGACGGTGCGCAGGGTGCTCGTGGCACCCGGCATAGCGGCCACTTCATTGCCGTTGGCGTCCAACACGATCAGATTTACGGCATCGCTGCAGTCGATGCCAGCGCCAGTGCTGTCCTGGCAGGTGCCGCCGGTCACTGTGAGGTTGAGTTCGACGAATTGCTCCACGGAATCCACCCGATACTCGTCGATCCCGCCTGGCGGATCTGTATCATCGAACTGAGTGTTGATGTCATCCATGTCCAGTTTTGGAATCCTGAAACAGAAATTCGGGTGGTAGTAAGCGTCAATCGCCTCCTGGGTGGTCTGCCACGTAGCGTTTGTCCCAGCGAGCCACGTGCTTGCATGGGTCTGCTGAGGGCCGATCTGCAGATCGAACGCATTGGGCGTGTTGGTGGTGCTGGTTCGATCGGCATAGTTAACCAGTGGGCGGTGAGAAACGGTAAAAGTCACATCGGATGTTGCCGTGGTACCCGCGTTTAAAGCTGCGACCACGGTATAGATTTCGGGAATAGCCCGGAAATACTCGAGGAATTGGTCCGTATCGGAGATCGGGAGCACCCGTACACTGACTTCGGTGATGCTGCGATCGCCATCGGTGTTGACGATGGTGA
>Ga0315336_1006862_pt1 | contig 11348 bp, 8 predicted proteins | sample ASW5metaG_FD_204512 | JGI IMG/M metagenome (GOLD analysis project Ga0315336, IMG submission 204512) | Ammonia-oxidizing marine archaeal communities from Monterey Bay, California, United States - ASW #5 | ecosystem: Environmental > Aquatic > Marine > Intertidal zone | place: USA: California...
TGCACGTTGATGAACAGCGCCGGCTCCAGTCCAGACTGATCGAAGATGTTGCCGGTGATGGCGACGCCATTGGCTTCCTCCTCGGGGAAGGACCGGTGGGACAGCAGGGCCATTCCGACCTTGCGGTGGTCGATGCCATAGAACCCGCGCTCTTCGTAGGGTCGCGGACCCCAGACGCTGGCATACACCGTGCGAATGGCGTCGGCGACGGTCCGGTCCGGGTCGAGGGGGTCTCCGGACTTGGAGATGTACAGACCGGCGCCGGTGAACTCACCGAGGTCCTCTGCCGTCGTGCTGGACCGGAAGCGCATGCGCCTGCCGGCGAACGCGGGTGTGTTGTTGATCTTGTCGATCACCATCTGCTCGAAGCCGGGCTGCAGCGGTGCGTTCCTGATCATCTCCTCGAACTCTTCGAGCTTCGTCTGCCGGTAGACGGGGTCGTCGAGGAAGTCCTGGTCCTGGAGGAGCACATTGTCGTAGTGGTCCCACAACCCGTTGTAGAGCATGAACTCGTTGTAGAAGTACACGGGGATCACGTAGCCCTGCGGCATGGGAACGACGTCGTCTCCGTCGTCGTCGATGTGGTCGCCGTCGGCATCGCCGATCAGGGACATGGCGCCGAAGTGCGTTGCCTTTCCGCCGAACGCCGGAATCTTGGCGTTGATGGCCTCTTCGAGGCTGACAGTGCCGTTGCCGTCCACGTCCTGGGAGAGATCGTCGAAGTCCATCATGTCGACGTCGTCGGTGATGTCTTCAATCGAGGTGTCCATGTCGCCGAGAACCAGCGGATGCGGCTTGTTGTCGAGCCACCACTCCTCGGCCTCTTCGGCGGTGATCTCCTCGAAGGTGTAGTCGAACGCCTCGACCTTCATCCGCACCCACTTGCCCTCGAGGGCGCGGAGGTCCGGGTCGTTGAACGCGCCCTTGAGGGACATGTTCGGCGTGCCGCGGTTCTGGGAGAGCACGTTGATGTGAGACAGGGGAGTCTGGAACTCCTCCGTGACGATGCCGGCGACAATCGAGATATCGTTCGGGACCTTGTCGAGAACGACGATTTCGCGGAAGTAGGTGTACTGCCCATCGACTTCGTCAGACGTATGGAACTGCAGGAAGCCCGTGGACTCCGCGAGGTTCAGCGGCTGGTAGGTGATGTTCTCGAAGAGCTCGTCCGAGGTCACGATTGGAATGTCGGCCGGCAGTCCCGGGATGACGGCTTCGCCTTGAAGCGAGCTCGGGTGGAAGAACAGCTCGTCGCAGAAAAAGGCGTTGTCTCTGACATTGTTGAAGGCCGCGGCCACCATATCGGCGTCGGCGGTGTCGTACGGGGCGACTTCGTAGGCCCAGATCTGTGGCTCTTCGTAAAAGGTGATTGCGCCGAGCAGGAAGCGGCGATCGGGGCTGTAGTACTCGGTGAGGTTGAACGTACCGAGCTCGGGCACTGGCGCGAGGCCCTGCGCTGCGCCGAGATTGGCGAACGCAAACTCCCAGTGAATCAGATACTTCTTGGAGTTCTGGAAGTGCAGCTTGCTGGGCTCGTCCTGGTTCAGGCGATCGATGACGGTCTTGACCGAACGCGCGCCCGGGATCGAGGCGTCAAGGGGATCGGACGCGATGAGCTCGAAGTCCTCTTTGCACCCGAGTTGGGGGAGGAACTCGATATCTTCGTGATTCGTGGTCTCGGCCACACAGCCATCGATGCAGACCAGCTCTTCGTCGGGCTTCTTGTTGTTGTTGTTGTTGTTCTTCTTGCCGTCGGTGTCGGTATCGTCTTGGCCGCCGCAGCTTGCGAGGACCAAGAGGGCAGAAAGGAAAGCGATTCGCATGGGTGGGGCCTCTGAGTGCTTCGGTCCAGTATGCCGAACGGATGTGAGATTGTCGTCATAGGCCTGTGAATGCAACGGCCTCGTGGATCGTCAGAGCCGACATCTGGACTGGAGTGGTCATGTCGTCGGCTTTCAAGGTTGGTTTCCTTCTTGTGTGTGTTCTGGGCTCCGGTTGTCACGCCCGGTTCAAAAAGGCGGTCGGAAACCTCGATGAGGTTCGACCCCAGCTGGTGATGTCCGGCGGACCGGCGGTTCGACTTGGCCACGTGGCCGACGACGGCGTGGTGGGGGCGATCGTCAACATCGCCCAGGACGTGAAGGGAGCCCACGTGGCCGAGCGGATCGCCAATAGCGTTGATGTCGCGGGTGTGAACGAGTCCTTCACCGCTGGTTTGGCCGACACACTCGGTGCCGGTCCCCCGTTTGGTCTCACCGACGACCCCAACGCTCCGTTGATGCAGGTCGAGATCCTCTCCTACGGCTTGGATGTGCCGGTCATGGGCGCGCCGGGGAGCTTCACTTACACCGTGCGCGTAGGGATCTACGAGCCGAGTGGGCGCCGCGTCTACAAGACCGTGCGCACCTGTTCGACTGGCGTTGGCAATCCGAGCCCGATGGCCCAGTCCCTGCTGATGGTGAACAACGTCAAGCAACTCGACCAGATGAGCAATCGCGAGCTGCAGGTCGCCTTCGAGGGCGCCAGCTACTTCTGCGGCATGGAGCTCGTCACCAAGATGCGCAAACACGCCAATCCCGGGATGGCGGCGCCGAGGGTCGACCTGACCGCGCTCGACCAGCCTCGTTGGGGGGACCGCGAATAAAACCTGGGGGCCAGCGTATCTGTTTTGATCTGGGAGGTGCCAATGGCTCGCCCGTTGGGAATTGACTGGCGTGGAATGTCGTTTTTGGGCGCAGCAGCGGCGGTGAGTCTCAGCGCTTTTGCCGCGGCCCAGGAGTTCGGTGACGTCTCGTTCCTGCAGCCGCTCGCGCTTGCGCCAGCCATTGCGATTGGCGATCGGTACAGCCTGGTGGATGTTGCCGTCGTGGTGTCCGCTGCCGAGGAGGGCGAGGACCTGGAACCAACGCGGGAATGGGTCCCGCCTCCCGCTGTCCTCACCTGCGAGGACCTCGAAGCGCTGCTGGGGCGCTGGCCGTCCGACGACGCGCGGCCCACCTCTGTGAACGCCGGGTTCAACTGCAGATCGACAGCGGTGGCAGCGGACTATCGCGCCACGCTCACGGCATGGTTGAACGGCGAGGTCGGACGAGAAGATTGTGATGTCGGCGCCGCCGAAGTGCTCCGTTTTGCAGAGGAATGGCGTGACTTTGCGGACCGTGCAGGCGTGTCGACCGCCGGACCCGAAGGTCTTGTCCAAGTGGTCGAGGGCGCGCCGTGCCGGGACTGAGCCGCCGTGAACTGCTCGAGAGGCTGGGATTGGCCTCCGTCGCTCTGGCGGTCGGTGTTCCCGCTCATGGAGATGACTTTCGCCGTCGCTACGAACGAGCCAGTCTCCCCGATCGCGCCCGCCTGCTGCAGAAGCTCGCTCGCGGGGAGGAGCCGATTCTCGATGAGGAAGGGGACTTCTTCACGGTCCAAAGGGTGATGACCTCGGAGCGTCTCATGGGACATCTGGTCGAAGGTGCCTCCGCCGAGGAGGCGGCTGGCTACCTGCTGTCCTGCCAGGAGGTGCCGGTCCGTACCGGGGCGTCGGACACCCGGCGCGTCGCCATTGACCTGAGGCGTCCCGGGGCGCCCATCAGTGTGCTCCGGGCCTGTCCGCAAGCGTTGGTCGAGACGGCGACGAGCTGCATTCTCCACGAGCACGATCGCCCCGGCTTCCCGGACTATCTCTCTCAGGCCGAGCTCATTTCCCAGACCGCCCGGCACGCCGCAAACCACGGCGCAGATCTGCTCGTCGAGGCCCTCGCGTGCGAGTACGACACCGGCCGGGCAGCGAACGAGCGGGTCGCACTCCGGAGGGCCCTGGAGGTGGTCACTGGGATCCGGGGGCTCGTCGCCGGCAGGGACCTGCCCATCTACGTGACAGCGCATCACCTGCGTCCGGCCGCTGGGGCTCACGTGCCCGAGCCCCTGGACGACCTGATTCTCCGCCATGCGCCCAGTCGATACGCGGACAACCTGCGAGAGCGCTTGCGCCGGGCCGAACGGGAGTTGGTGGGCCGAGCGCTCGAAAATCCGAACTTTCACGCAGATGATCGCCCGATCAACCACTCGATTTCTCTCTTCGCCGTGCGCGGTCTCGGCAGGGCCATCGGCGATCTCGAAGAGGCGCGAGGATGATGCGCGCCGCCGCCCTGCTACTGCTCCTCGTCGCTCCGGCAGCCTTGGGCAAGAAGCCCCGGCCTCAGCCCATCCCCGAACCCGATCCGCTCGTGGAGACGGAGGCGCGGGCGGACATCTGCACGCTCATGGCGGAGGATTCGCTGCTCAGCGTGCCCTTTGCTGTCTCCGCCCAGACCCAGATCGGCTCCACCTGGGAGATCTCATCCGCTCGTTTAGTACCATTTGCGGGGGCATTTCGGGACAATCCCGACGAGTTGGTCTTCGATAACGAGGTCGGTGGCGTCGAGTCTATCGCCCTGGCATTCCAGGAGGGGCTGGAGCTCCCGCTGCACATCCTGCCGGGAGCCGCCGACTGCGTGGAAACGGCCGAGCCCATTCGGGCCCGGCTTCGCGGCCAGACTGTCCAGAGAGAGGCCCGCACTGCCGATCTACAGGCCAATCTCGTCGATGTGCTCCGACTTCCAGAGAACCGCGACCCCTATGGCACCGCCGATGCGAAGCGCATGCGGGAGGTCCTCGGAAGGCTCTATGAGGCCCTGCTGCACGGCCAGCGAGACCAGACTCCCCTGGTCATGCTCACCCGCGAGATCGCGCTCGAGGATGTCACCCTCACGCTGCCCCAGGAGGTCTCCGGGACCTGCCCGACGGGGTCCGATTGGAGCGTGTCCAGCCGAAAGCTCACTCTGAGCGGCGGGAAGACACTGCTAGTCGGAGTCGGGCTGGCAAGAATCGCTATCGGAACGGGCGCGGAGCCGTTGGTGCTGGACCCGGTGGATGTCGTCGGTCTCGGATCGGCTGAATCGGTCGAGCGCATCGAGGGCCATGCGGATGACTACGACCTCATCTTCAAGATGGCCGAGGTCGACGCGCTGCTCGATGGATTGTCGACCGACGCCCTGGACGACACCGAGCAGCTGCGGCTCGATCACCTCCGGGAGGAGATGAAGGCCAAGGTGGCGGATCCCGAGGTTCGCGCCGTGGATGCCGCGGCCGACCTGCTCGAACTGGCCGCCATCCTCAATCACGACGAGGCGGAGTGGGCGCGGATCTACGAGGCCCGGAGTCGGATGCTCGGACTGTTGTTGGCGGGGAACCTGGGTGACTTTGCCGAGGCATCCGATCGCACCTGTCGCCGTACGCTGGGATCGCCGTGAGTGAGCAGTTGCTGGACATCTACGTCAGCGACCCGATCCCCCATCGCGGTGGGGGCCACGCGAAGATCTACTTCGCCGAGCGGCGGTTGATCGGAAGGACGCTGCCGGTCGCGCTGAAGATGGCCCCCTGGAGCGACGCCAAGTGGGAGCGCATGGTTGTCGAATACAAGGCCCAGGAGTGTGCGAAGCGGGCATCGATGCATGTAGTCGGCGTCTATGGCGAGCCGCGAAAGCTCTTTTGGGAGGGCCAATACTGGGTCGTTCTCGAGATGGAGAAGATCAACGGTTGCGACCTGAAGGACGCATTGGCGCGAACGGGTCCGATGGCCCCCGCAGACGCCGTCGCCGTAGCGATTCAGGTCGCCAAGGCCCTCGCCGGAGCCCACGGGATCGGAATCGTGCATCGCGACATCAAGCCCGCCAACCTCCTCATCGAGGACGTCACGGGACGCATTCGACTCTGTGACTTCGGGGTCGCGAGCGTTCCCGGAGAGAGTGTCACGGGTCCGAGCGACCGGATGGGCACCGATCTGTATATGGCGCCGGAGCAACACCTGCATCGGGACCACCCAGACTACGAGAAGGCGGCTGTCCAGGCGGATATCTACGCGCTCGGAGCCGTGCTCTACGAGATGCTGGCCGGGTCCAGGGCGTGGCGGAAGAGCCCCGATCTGTGGAGGGAGAAGCGGCAGGAGCGCTACGTGCCCCTGCCCAAGGCGCTGCCCCGGTCGCTGAGGCGGGTGGTGAAGAAGTGCATGCGCTTCGATCCGCTTCGTCGCTATGGCGATGCGGCCGAGCTGCTCGACGCGCTCCAGCGTCTTCCGGACCTCGCCGGAATGCCGGCTCAGGCGAAGTTTGCGGGGCTGTCCGAGACGGAGCCGGTCTCCGGAGCCGCGACGCCACGCCAACGGATGAAGACGCCTGGATGGGGCCCGTGGCCCTACATCGCGGCCGGGATCGCGATCGGCCCGGCGCTGCTCTGGGTCCTCAATCGGATGCCCCTGTGATCTACCGATTCGAGCTCGACGGCGGGATGGCCTGGATCCATGAGCCCGTGTTCGATCGGATCACCATCGGGAGGGCGCCGGAGATGCACATCGTCATCGACGACGGCAAGGTCTCCCGGCATCACGCCACAGCCCTCTGGAGTCTGGCGGGATGGCAGCTCCGGGACGCCGGCAGCAGCAATGGGATCCGCATCGATGGGGAGCGGGTCAGAGAGGGCCTCATCACCGAGCGGAGCCAGATCGCCATCGGCCCCCACAGCCTGCGTTTCACCGAGCTCCCGGATGGCCGCCCAGTGCCCAGCGGAGCCGTTCTCGATGCCACCGAGTTCCAGGTTCCCGCCGGTGCGCGTCTCGAGCGCGCCCTGCTCGAACCGAGTGCCTGCGGCAAGTATGTGGAGTTGCGCTTCGACTTCGGCGAGGCCGAGATGCGCTTGCAGGTGCGCGCCGTCGTCGGTGCGATCCTGGTTCGGCTTGCACGGTTCCGGCTCCGCTCGCCCACCGGCTGGATGCGCATCCACGATCTGGGCGGTCTGGAGGTGAACACCCTGGGTCGGTATATCCGCGAGGCCAACGACGGATATCGGGCGTGCGTGGCGAGAGATCCAATGGGCCGGAGCTACCTCGCGGCGGGGTTGATGCCAAGCGCGCTCATCCAGGATCCCTACGGCGGCGATCGGCGGCTGGCCCCGGAGCTGAAGAACTGGGTCATCTCGCCGGATCTGGACTGACCTCGTCTTCGACCCACGCCGCGATGGATGCCTCGGGTAGATACGGGCTCTCGTCGCCCTTCTGGCGCAGGATTCCGGCCCGCCAGACCGACTCTTCGACGCGGGGGATCTCGTCGAGCCAGACCGGGTCAACGGTCGTGCCGACTTCGACGAAGTCCCCGTATGCGCCGCTATCGGAGCGGTAGTAGACAAATCCCAGGAAGTAGTCGTTCTCGCAGGACTCGCCGTCGTCTCCGGTGCACAGGTCGTCCTCGGTCCAGCTCAGCTTGTAGCCTTCTGCAAAGAGTGCGGTCCCCTGCTCATCCGGCTCGGCGTAGAGCTCAAAGGTGGGGATGTCGGCGAACAGCGTGGCCCGCGAGAAGGAGCCGCAGCCGGAGAACAGGACCAGGGCGGCCATCAGGGTTGGGTTTCGCATCACTTTCCTCCCATGAATTCGAGGTAGACGGTTGATTGGGACCGACCTGCAAAGTCGGCCACGTAGCGGAGTTCTTCGGCCCAGCTCTCGCGGAACGCGCCCGAGAGCGCCATCTTTCCCGATGCCGGCCGGCAGTCGGGGTTCTTCTCGGAGCAGCTCGGCATCCACAGCGCCATGGCGAACCGCATCCCGGCCTGGTAGCCCGGGGTGGTGTTCGTCCCGATCACCGGGATCAGCCCATCGTCGCGGTACGTGCTCACCCCACCGAAGACATGGGCCTCGAGGTACTTCTGCTCGAAGGTGAGCTCGCTCTCGGCCAGGGCCAACTGCAGTCCTTCACCGGCGAGGTTTCCGACGACCTGCCCGCGGACCGAGCCCCCCAGGTGACGCACCGCGCTCTCGGAGGAATCGGTGAGCCAGCCGAGATCCTCGCTCAGGCCCAGGCCCAGGACCCGAGGGTTGTCGCGAGGGTCCACACCCCCGTAGGAAGATCGACGGAAGCCGAGGTCAACAGCGGGAATCCAGGGCGCGGATTCCGACCCCGTCCCGGCGGCGACCGCCTCGTTCACAGCCAGATCGACCCCGATGTTCTCAAGCTCTCCGCCGACTGCTGCACGGGCAGTGACCGACAGGCCCAGCGGCGTGTTCGCGGACACCTGAATCCGCTGGAGCCGCTCGGTCAGCGTCGACACGTCCGCCTGTCCCTGCTCGGTGGAGGAGAGCACCTGCCCGCGGGCCCAGGCGCCCTCCAAGGACCATCGCCGGTAGCTGCCGCCGACGGAGTACTGTTCGTCGGTGAACTGCTCCCCGGCGAGATCTGCCTTGTCGCTCGGCTCAACCCCGTCGGGGATCGGGAGGGTGTAGGGCCGCTGCAGCCCATAGGAGATCCCGCCGCCGGCCAACCAGAGGGTGGCGCGAGGGTCTCCCGTGGCGTCGCGAGCCAGCTTGGCATCGATCAGGAAGCCCGAGTAGGCCCGGTTCAGCTCGACGGGGTAGCGCTCGAGACCGTCGTCCAGCTCGAGGTCCGACACCAGGTAGTACGAGATCCCGCTGGCCATTCGCACGCTGGAGTCGATGCCGAAGGGCTCGGAGTCGCGGATCGTTGCGGCGTGATGTGCGAGGACGTCGTCGACCACCGCGGCACGCCTCGAGATGTCGAGGAGATCGGCGCCGCTGCCGTCCTGGGCGTGGGCCGATGCCGCCAGCGACAGGGCGGCGAGGGTCAGGGGTATTCGAGGCATATCAGGGTCTCCGTTCGTGTCGAGATCCAGCTATGCGGGGGGCGGCGAACAGCGTCCGAACAATGAGCGAACATTCGACGGGGGAGGCGCCCCGGAAGCACTGGCTTCCTACGCGGGCGGATCCGTTGGAGCCGCGACGAGGTAGCCATTTTCCGCCAGCACATCGGCGATGACGGGTGCGAGGGGTGCCGCAACGGATCCCCCTGTCTTTCCCGCCCGCGCCATCAAGATCGCGAATCCGTAGCGATGGCCTGTCTCGTCCGAGATCACGCCGGCGAACCAGGCGTGGTCCTTGTCCGAAGGGTCGAGGTGCGTGGCGTCCTGTTCGGCGGTGCCGGTCTTTCCAACCACGGTGTACACGGCGTCCTTCGCCTCTCTCGCCCGCGTCGCCGTGCCTTCGAGCACCGTGTCTCGCAAGGCCGAATAGATCTCTTCGGCGACGACATCCGTGGTCATAGTGGCCTGCCGGCACTGTGGCTTTTCGCCGACGACCGCGACCCAGCCGCACTCACGGAATGTACCTCCGTCCCCGATCGCCGCGTAGATCCTCGCCAGCTGGAGAGGCGTCACCAACACCGAGGACTGCCCATAGGCGCTGCTGGCGACGTCGATCGTCCGGTTGGAATCGGGGTCGAAGTTCGCGACATTCAGCGGCTCGACAAAGGCTTTCAGACGCTCTCCGCCGATGTCGACACCCGCTTTCGCAGTCGCCACATTGCACGAGCGAACCAGGGCTTTTCGGTGGTCTATGCGGCCGTGTGCGCCGCTTCGGTGGTAATCCCGGACGATGCCCGATCCGTCGCCAGCCCGGATCTTCCAGGTGTGCTTGCACGTGTACGTCTCGTCGATTCCGAGGGAGAGCCACGCCGCCCAGGTCACGACCTTGAACGTCGACCCCGGGGACTTCGCATGGGCGAAGACCAGGTTTTCGGCAGCCGGATACGCGGGATTGACTCCGGCGGAGAGGCTCTGCAAGACCAGCGGTTCGCCGGTGCTGGCGTCGACGACAGCGACTGCGAGGGCGTCGGCGCCGACCTGCTCCAAGGCGTCGGCGAGTTTGGGGTGCAACGTCTTGGCGACCTCGGCGTCGACCGTGGTGTACAACCGGTCGAATCCCGCCTCGATCTCCGCGAGCAGGGCGGGTCGGCGTTCCGGAGCGTTCAGGGAGACGACTGCCAATGTGGACCGGTCTCTGGACCACAGATCCCGGTATTGGAACTGCAGTCCGGCGCGCTTGGCTTTTCCCTCTTCGAGGAGCCGTTGGGGGCCTTCAGCGGGCACCGCAGCCTGGTCCCTCCAGCGGTTGCATGGGGCCTCGCAAGTCTGGAGGACCTGCACGTCCAGCTTGTCGTTGTCGAAGAGCGGATAGTCGATTCTCCTGGCGGCCAGCAGGGTTCCCGGTGCTTGCCACGCGGACATCGACGGTGCGCCGACCAATGGCCCCAGCGCATCCCCGTAAGGAAAGATTCGCCTTCCAGCGATGGTTTCGACCACGACGCGCCCCTTGCTGTCGACGATGGGCGGCACGCGCAAGCGGCGCTCGAGCTCGGTGAGGCGCTGGTCGGGGAGCGCGCGAACCACCCGGTCGGCATCCCTGGTGGTGACCGGACTGCTGGCGATGTCCACGGCGCGTACGGTCGACAGGTAGCCGACCCGGGTGAACAGGGAGGCTGCCGCCGCTGCGGCCACGATCGCGGCGATGGCCGACCCGCGAACGACGGGATCCGCGGTCAGTGGGGTCGTGAAGACCCGGTAGCGGGCGCGGGTGCCCGCCCTGGAGATGAGGGCGACGAGGCCGACGAAGATCAGCATCGCCGAGCCGCCGCGCGCTACGAACGGTGCCGGCACGCCGGTCAGTGGCGCCCAGCCCCATGTGCCCGCGGCGATGACCACCCCCTGAGCCGCAATGAGGCAGGCGGCGGCCAATGGGACGTAGCGCGACTCGCCGCGCGTGTCCGAGAGGGCGACGAAGACCCGCAGGGTCGCGAAGAAGATCGCGAACCACCCCAGGAGAATGGCGGCGACGCCGACCAGTCCCCAGCCCTCGGCTGCGAAGGCCAGAACCGTGTCGGTGTGGGCGGCGGGAAGCAGATCGGGACGCGTGGTTCCGCTCCCGACCCCGGTCAGACCGCCGGCGACCGTGGCCCACAGGGCGCGGGCGATCTGGTCGGCGCCCTCGGTTCCGTTGTTCCAGGGATCGGCCAACATGCGGACCCGCTGTCCGATCTTGGTGGCCGAATCCCACGGCAATCGCACGGCAACCGCGATGGCCGCTATGCCGCCGGCGACCATGGACGCGGCGACCCAGATCTCGCCGCTGACGACGATGGCAAGGGCGGCACCGGCGCAGATCAGGACCATCGCCATGCCGAGGTCCCGCAGGGCGATGGCCGTGGCCAGGGTGATGAAGAGCACGGCGAAGAAGGGCAGCATGAGCTGGGGATGCGGGAGGTGGAACCTGCCGATTCGGACGGTTTTCAGTTGGAAGAAAGTGCGGTTGCGCCCGGCGTACTGGGCCGCGCCGATGAGGAGGGCGGCCTTGGTCAGCTCCAGCGGTTGCACGGTCTGGCCGAGCAGGGGCAATCGCAGATTGATCAGGCTTCCCGGCGCTTGTTCGGTCCCGGATCCGAACAGGACCAATGTTGCGACCGAAAAGAGGGCGACGAGCACGGCGA
>Ga0315336_1006864_pt1 | contig 11345 bp, 5 predicted proteins | sample ASW5metaG_FD_204512 | JGI IMG/M metagenome (GOLD analysis project Ga0315336, IMG submission 204512) | Ammonia-oxidizing marine archaeal communities from Monterey Bay, California, United States - ASW #5 | ecosystem: Environmental > Aquatic > Marine > Intertidal zone | place: USA: California...
CTTCTTTCAGTCGCCCGGTTTTGCTACATCGGTGTCTTTCGGGATTGCGAGAGGCCGAAGCCTTTCGCATTGCCCGCTTTCGACCCTGTTGTTCCCCCAGCTGCTCAAGTGCTGACCAGACCGGAGTCTGCGCGATTGCTCGAGTGTTGGGGCAGTCAACTTCAGGGCGTTGCTCCACCGACGAGTTCCGTAGTGTCGATCGCCGTTGCCAGCTGCCGACACCCTATCCTTCCATGGGCTTTGGTCCCCTTCGAGGTCCATCGCCACCGCTGCGGTCCGACCCGACTTCGCACCGAAATGCTCTGTCTTGCCGCTCCGACCATCCCTTCTGCGGTTCCGCTCGCTCGAGTAAACCCGAGTTCGCTGCCGCCGAAGTCTGTCCGGTGGTTCTGTTTGCAGGCCGTTCCGCTTCGTCGCTCGCCACCCGAAGGCGACTCACTACTCCGCGGCGTTTCCCGCCGACCCCCATGGGGTTTTCAACGTCAAAGATCAGTTCGACTGACTTCCCGAAAGAAGAGAGCCGAAGCCATCTTTTCGGTTGTTCGCCGGTTGCCCGGATGTCGATGAGGCACAATGCACTGACCGTGCCAACATCGACACGACGATAGAACGCCCATTTTCGGAAGGTGCCGTGGATCCAACTTTCCCAGCCGAGATCCCAGATCGGGGCGAACTGGACACCGCGATCTCCTCATAAAGCCCTCAGTAAGTTCGCCATACTCTAGTTGAGAAATCCACACCCATTCGGGCAGTGCATTTCCCAAAAAAACGTGCATTCCGTTTCCCAACTCTGCTTTAATCAATTTAAAGGCTTATTACTTCGCGAAGAGCATGAGCGAGACCGTCTTCAAGAGCTGAACTCGCCGCGCCGCGATGGCCTCGGGTGTGAAGACCGGCCCATCGATGAGGTCCCCCAGCGACCTGCCGTAGGTGAAGTAGTAGGTGACGATGCCCATCATGCTGATCACGAAGTGACCGGGATGGAGCTCCGGATCGAGGACGCCGTGCCTCTGGGTGGACTCGATCAGCGCCGTGACCTGCTGGAAGACCGGCCCCGAGACGTCGCCCCAAAGACTCCGGGAGATGGCGCCGCCCTCCAGGCCCTCCCAGGCGATGAGGCGCACGAAATGCGGGTTCTCGGCCATGTAGTCGTAGTAGGCGCCCACGGCTCCGAGGAGGATGGCCCGGCTTCGCTCGGGGGTGTCGTCTCCGGCCAACAGCGGCTGGATCTTCACGACCAGACCCTGGGCGAAGGCCAGCCACTGCTCGGCGAAAACAGCGCGATAGAGGCCCTCCTTGCTGTCGTAGTAGTGGTACAGCATGCGCTTGTTGACCTCGGCCGCTCCAACGATGGAGGAGACCGACGTGCCGTCAAAGCCGTCCGCGGCGAAGAGCGAGGTGGCGACCTCGAGGAGGCGGCCCTTGGTATCGCGAGCTGTCATGGGGCGTCCTAACCGAAGTGAGACGGGGTAACCACTCGGTTACTTTTCTTGTTGACAGAGGTAACCGGTCGGTTACTTCAGGGCCATGAACGATGTGGTACAGACGGATGTAGTGGTGGTCGGGGGCGGTGTTTCCGGCTTGGTGGCCGCTCGCAAGATGATGCGTGCCGGCCTCGAGGTCGTCGTCCTGGAGGCCCGCGACCGGGTGGGCGGGCGCACCCAGAGCGTGAAGCGGGCTGGGGGTGCCTTGGACCTCGGCGGCACCTGGATCGGCCCGCGCCAGACCCACATCAAGGCGCTGGTGGACGAGCTGGGGCTCAAGACCCACAAGCAGCACGCATCGGGCAGAAAGCTGCTCCTGCGGGACGGAAGGCTGCGGTCCTATTGGGGGCCGATGCCGCTGTTTTCCCCAGGTGCGATGCTGGACATCGCGATCAACAACTTCCGAATCGACCGGTTCGCGGCGACGATTCCCGTGGAGTCTCCGTGGCTGGCCAATCGGGCCCGCGAGTGGGACGGCCTGACGTTGGAGCAGTGGATGGCCGACCACGTGCGCACGGACTCGGGCCGGTTCCTTTTCGGCAACATCGCCCGCGCGGTCCTGGCTGCAGAGCCCTCCCAGATCTCCTTCCTCTACTTCCTCAACTACATCCGCCTGGGTCACAACGTCCGCGAGACCGCCGCCACGGCGGGGGGCGCCCAGGACGAGCGGCTGGTCGACGGCATGCAGTCGGTGTCCCTGAAGTTGGCCGAAGAGCTCGGCCACCGGGTGCGACTCGGGGCTCCGGTCGAGCGCGTCGACCAGTCCGAGAGCGGAGTGGTCATCCACAGCGCCAAGGGGTCTTTCTCCGCCCGCTATGCGATGATCTCCGTGCCGCCGAACCTGGTTGACCGCATCCAATTCAGCACCCCGCTGCCCAGGGGCCGCGTCGTCGCCTCCAAGATGCCGATGGGCTCTTGCATCAAGTACATCGCCACCTACGACCGGCCATTCTGGCGGGACCGGGGCTTGAGCGGCGACGCGATGAGCGACGGAGGCACCGTGCTCACCGTCATGGACCAATGCACCGCGGGCGCCGAGACCCCTGCCCTGGTCGCGTTTGCCGTGGGCGATGTCGCCGCCCGGTGGGCCCTGCGCAGTCCCGACGAGCGAAGGCGCGCCGTCCAAGAGGAGCTGGCCCGACTCTTCGGTCCGGAAGCTGGGGAACCCCTCACCTTCCACGAGAAGAACTGGCTCGCCGAAGACTACAGCGGGGGCTGCTACATCGCCGTCCCCCGGCCCGGAGACCTGACCGCCATGGGCGACGCGCTGAGCGCGCCCTGCGGCCGCATCCATTGGGCCGGCAGCGAGACCGCGACGGTCTGGCAGGGCGTCGATGGCGCCGTTCAATCCGGCTATCGCGCCGCCCACGAAATCCTGAAACGATCCGCCACGGAGGCACCCCATGTCGACCAACCCACCCTTCGCCGAGGGCTTCGTCAAGCAGGCCGAGACGATGTTCAACACCCGCGACATCCAGCGGATCATGGCCGACTACACCGATGACGCGGTGATGGAGCTGTACGCCGAGGGCCTGCACGAGCGCTACGAAACCCACGCCCAGATCCAGAGCTCCTACGAGTTCATCTTCGCCCTGTTTCCTTCCTTCTCCCTGAAGAAGAGGGTGGTCTCCGCCAGTGATGGGCGCATCGTCTGCGAGTGGGAGGGCTCGGTGGACGGCTCCCGCCGGTCGTACGGCGTCGACATGTGGTGGCTCGACACCAACAACCGGTCCTTCGGCACAAGATGATGAGCTTCGGCAACGTCATCTCCGCGGCGTCGATGAGAGGTCGGCTCCGGTGGATGAGCGTGCATCCGACAACCACCTTCCGGTCCCTGCGGCTAGAGAGAAACCGCCGCAGCGCCAGCCCGAGCTCGTGAGGAATCCCATGCCCAGTCCCGAACTCGAGCAACGACGCCAGGCCATCGTGCAGGAGCACATGGACTCCGAGGGCCGTGGCGACTTCGAGGCCACCATCCAGACGTTCCACCACCCCCGCTACGAGGTCGTGGCCACCGACGAGGAACACGATGGGGCCGATGCCCTGCGGCTCTTCTATGCAGAGACATCCAAGGCATTCCCGGACTTCCGCTTCGAGAACGCCACCTTCCACCACGCCGCCGACGCGGTGTTGACCGAGGTCGACTTCGTCGGCACCCACCTCGGCATGTGGAGGGGCCTGCCGGCGACCGGCCGCAAGGTCCGCTATCGCATGTGCAATGTCTTCGTCTTCGATGGCGACAAGCTGATCTGCGAGCGCCTGCACTTCGACCTGCACACCGTGCTGATGCAGGTGGGCATCGCGCGGGATCCGACGACGCTCATGGGGCAGCTGACGACGTTCGCGAACCACCCACTCCACGTCTCCGCCTCGTTCTTGCGGAGCCTGCGAGGCTAGCTCACCGGCGCCGTCGTCTGACCAGCAGCGCAGCCACCATCATCAGTGCTGGCCAGGCAGGTGACGAGCCGCCGCCATCGCAAGCACAGCCCTCCGACCCTTTCTTCAGGTCGCCGCCCGTGTCGTCCGTCGGGCAGGTATCGTCGATCTCGCCATCGCAGTTGTCATCCAACCCGTTGCATACCTCGACGGCGTCGGGAGAGATCTCCCCATCGGCGTCGTCACAGTCGCCTTCGCAGATCGACAGGCCATCGCCATCGGTGTCGGCATCCTCGTCGGGGACGCTGCCGGCGCAGGCATTGTCCAGACCGTCACACAGCTCTGGCGCGCCCGGGTAGACATCGGGGTTGGCGGGGTCGCAGTCACAGGCATCGCCGTAGCCGTCACCGTCCGGATCTTCCTGGGACGGGTTGGCCTCGACCGGGCAGTTGTCGCAGTCGTCGGGCACAGTGTCGAGATCGGCGTCGAGGAAGTCGTCGGCGCCGGGACAGGTATCGAGGTCATCGCATACCGCATCGCCGTCGGTGTCGCCGGCAGTGTCGTCGCCGATGCACAGGTCGACGGAGTCGCAGCTGCCGTCGCCGTCGCTGTCGTCGAGGGGGTCGACGGGGCACGGATCGTCGGAGTCGCAGCTGCCGTCGCCGTCGCTGTCGTCGAGGGGGTCGATGGGGCACGGGTCGTCGGAGTCACAGCTGCCGTCGCCGTCGCTGTCGCCGGTGGCGTCGTCGCCGATGCACAGGTCGTCGGAGTCACAGCTGCCATCGCCGTCGCTGTCGTCGAGGGCATCGAGCGGGCACGGGTCGGCGCCGTCGAGCACGCCGTCGCCATCGGTGTCCGCGTCGTTGGGGTCGGTACCGAAGGTGTTCAGCTCCTGGTCGTCCGACAGGCCATCGCCATCGCTGTCGACCTCCGAGCAAGTGGCCAGGTTCTCATACCAGGCGATGCGGTCGTCATCTTCGGACGCGGAGAGCACGTCGGCGTCGCCGTCGCCGTCCAGGTCCGTCGCGTACACCGAGTTCGCCGAGTCGGCCGCGGTGGTGAGGGTCTGTTGCGGTCCAAACACACCGCCACCCAGGTTCTCGTACCAAGCGATGCGGTCGTCGAGGGCGGACGCGGAGAGCACGTCGGCGTCCCCGTCACCGTCCAGGTCTGTCGCGTACACCGACCGAGCTGCGTCCGCTGCGGTGGTGAGGCTCTGCTGCGCCCCGAACACACCTCCGCCCAGGTTCTCGTACCAAGCGATGCGGTCGTCGCCGGTGAATGCGGAGAGCACGTCGGCGTCCCCGTCGCCGTCCAGATCTGTCGCGTACACCGACCGCGCGCCGTCTGTCGCGATGGTCTGCATGGGCCCGAACGCCCCGCCCTGGTTCTCGTACCAGGCGATGCCGCCGAGCGATGCCGCGGAGAGCACGTCGGCGTCCCCGTCGCCGTCCAGGTCCGTCGCGTACACAGAACGCACGGAGGTCGCCGCGGTAGTGAGGGTCTGCATCGGCCCGAACACGCCTCCCCCCAGGTTCTCGTTCCAGGCGACGCGATTGTCGATGCTGGCTGTGGAGAGCACGTCGGCGTCCCCGTCGCCGTCCAGGTCTGTCGCGTACACCGAATACGGGCTGTTCTGCGCGGTGGTGATGATCTGTAGCGGCCCGAACAGCCCCCCGCCCAGGTTCTCGTACCAGGCGATGCGGTCGTCCAGCCGAGACGCGGAGAGCACATCGGCATCCCCGTCGCCGTCCAGGTCCGTCGCGTACACCGAACGCGCGCCATCCGCCGCGGTGGTGAGGGTCTGCTGCGGCCCGAACAGCCCGCCACCCAGGTTCTCGTACCAGGCGATGCGGTCGTCCCCCTCGGACGCGGAGAGCACGTCGGCGTCGCCGTCGCCGTCCAGGTCCGTCGCGTACACCGAGGTCGCTCCAGTCGCCGCGGTGGTCAGGGTCTGCTCGCTGAAGCTGGTGGCCTGCCCGTCACATACGTCGCATGCGTCTCCGAGCCCATCGCCGTCGCTGTCGGCCTGTGCTTGGTTCGAAACCAGAGCGCAGTTGTCTACCTCGTCGCACACCCCGTCGCCGTCGGTATCGCCGATGGCGTCGTCGCCCAGGCAGAGCCCCTCGCCATCGCACAGTCCGTCGCCGTCGATGTCACCGGCGGCGTTGTCGCCCAGACACAGGTCCGTGTCACCGCACAGTCCATCGCCATCGGTATCCCCCGTCGCGTCGTCGCCGAGGCACAGGTCGTCGCTGTCACAGACCCCATCGCCATCCGCATCCCCGGTCGCGTCATCGCCGACGCACAGGTCCAGGTCACCGCACCATCCATCGCCGTCGTCGTCCCCGGTGGCATCGTCGCCCTGGCAGAGGTCGTCGCTGTCACAGACCCCATCGCCATCGGTATCCCCGGTCGCGTCATCGCCGAAACACGCGTCCGTGTCATCGCACAGTCCATCGCCGTCGCTGTCCCCGGTGGCGTCGTCGCCCGCGCACAGGTCGTCGCTATCACAGACCCCATCGCCATCGGTATCCCCGGTGGCGTCATCGCCGAAGCACAGGTCCACGTCATCGCAGAGTCCATCGCCGTCGCTGTCTCCGGTGGCGTTGTCGCCCACGCACAGGTCGTCGCTGTCACAGATCCCATCGCCGTCGCTGTCGTCGGGGAAGTCGAGCGGGCACACGTCCACACCGTCGAGCGCGCCATCGCCGTCGGTGTCGGGCAGCAGCGGGTCGGTGCCGAGCACGTTCACCTCGTCCCCGTCGTTGACGCCGTCGCCGTCGGTGTCCGGGTTGTTCGGGTCGGTACCGAAGGTGTTCAGCTCCGCCTGATCGGTCAGTCCATCGGCGTCGCTGTCGCTCTGCGCTGCACAGGTGCCCAGGTTCTCGTACCAGGCGATGCGGTCGTCCAATTCGGATGCGGAGAGCACGTCGGCGTCGCCGTCGCCGTCCAGGTCCGTCGCGTACACCGAATACGCGCCGCCCGCCGCGGTGGTCAGCGTCTGCTGCGCTCCGAAGGCACCGCCGCCGAGGTTCTCGTACCAGGCGATGCGATCGTCCAGGGAGGACGCGGAGAGCACGTCGGCGTCGCCGTCGCCATCGACGTCGGCCGCGTACACCGACTCCGCCCCGTCCGCTGCGGTGGAGATGGTCTGCTGTGCTCCGAAGGAGCCGCCGAAGTTCTCGTACCAGGCGATGCGGTCGTCGTCTCTGGATGCGGCGAGCACGTCGGCGTCCCCATCGCCATCCAGGTCGGTTGCGTACACCCACTCCACGAACTCGGCGTCGATGATCTGCATCGACCCGAAGTCGCCGCCGCCGCGGTCCTCGTTCCAGGCGATGCCGAGCACGGACGCATGAAGCACGTCGGCGTCCCCATCCCCATCCAGGTCGGTCGCGTATGCCGACTTCGCCGACATCGGGTTGCAGCATATGTTTGTGTTCTCGATCTCCACCGGCTGTGCGAACACCCCACCGCCCAGGTTCTCGTGCCAGCTGACGCCACCCGAAAAGCGGGATGCGGAGAGCAGATCCGCGTCCCCGTCGCCGTCCAGGTCCGTCGCGTACACCGATCTCACCGATCCTGGGTTGTTGGTGACGACCTGCCCCGCCCCGAAGAGGCCACCGCCCAGGTTCTCGTACCAGAGCAGGGCGTTGGTTCCGCCGCAGATCACGTCCGCGTCCCCGTCGCCATCCAGGTCCTCCGCGAACACCGCGGTCGCCCCGTCCGAGGTGATGGCGATGGTCTGCTGCGCCCCGAAGACGCCCCCGCCCAGGTTCTCGTACCAGGCGACGCGCTCGTCGATGTTGGATGCGGAGAGCACGTCGACGTCTCCGTCGCCGTCCAGGTCTGTCGCGTACACCGACCGCGCTCCGTCGGCCGCGGTGGTCAGCGTCTGTTCGGCGTCGAAGCTGGTGTTGGTTCCATCGCACACGTCGCACGCGTCTCCGAGCCCGTCGCCATCTGTGTCGCTCTGCGCTGCGTTCGCCACCAGGACGCAGTTGTCCACGTCGTCGCACAGCAGATCGCCGTCCACGTCGCCCCTGACGTCGTCGCCCAGACAGAGCCCCTCGCCATCGCACAGGCCATCGCCGTCGAGATCTCCCACGCCGTCATCGCCGAGGCACAGGTCCAGGTCCTCACACAGGCCATCGCCGTCGATGTCCCCGGTGGTGTTGTCGCCGAGGCAGAGGTCCAGGTCCCCACACAAGAGGTCGCCGTCGTCATCGCCCGTGGCGTCGTCGCCCCAGCAGAGCCCCTCGCCATCGCACAGTCCATCGCCATCGAGGTCCCCGGTGGCGTCATCGCCGAGGCACAGGTCCTGATCGACGCACACGCCATCGCCGTCGTCATCTCCCATGGCGTCGTCACCGAGGCACTGGTCGAGGTCTCCACAGACGCCATCCCCATCGTCATCCCCGGTGCCGTCGTTGCCGAGACAGAGGTCCAGGTCCCCACACACACCATCTCCGTCGGTGTCCTCGGTGGCGTCGTCGCCGAGGCACAGGTCGTCGCTGTCACAGACGGCATCGGCATCGGTGTCTCCGGTGGCGTCGTCGCCGAGGCACAGGTCCAGGTCGCCACAGACGCCATCCCCATCGGTGTCGTCGGTGGTGTCGTCGCCCAGGCACAGGTCGTCGCTGTCACAGCTGCCATCGCCGTCGCTGTCGTCGAGGATGTCGACCGGGCATAGATCCGCGCCGTCCAGGGCCCCGTCTCCATCGGTGTCGGACAGCAGCGGGTCGGTGCCGAGCACAAACCACTCGTCGCCGTCGGACGCACCATCGCCGTCGGTGTCCGCATCGCTCGGGTCGGTGCCGATGTTGTTCAGCTCGTGGTAATCCGACAGGCCATCGAGGTCGCTGTCCAGGTCCGTGCAGGTGGCCAGGTTCTCGAACCAGAGGATCTGGCGCTCGTAGGGGTCCACCGCGAGCACTTCGGCGTCCCCGTCGCCGTCCAGGTCTGCCGCGTACACCGATGACAATTCTGACGCGGTGGCGAGGGTCTGCAACGCCCCGAACAGACCGCCGCCCAGGTTCTCGAACCAAGCGAGGCGGCCGTCCCCAATGGACGTCGAGAGCACATCGGCGTCTCCATCGCCGTCCAGGTCCGTCGCGTGCACCGAGTTCGCGCCAATCGCCGCAGTGGTCAGCGTCTGCTGCGCGCCGAACACCCCCGCGCCCAGGTTCTCGTACCAGGCGATGCGGTCGTCGTTCGAGGACGCAGAGAGCACGTCGGCGTCGCCGTCGCCGTCCAGGTCCATCGCGAACACCGAGTGCGCCCCGTCCGCGGCGGTGGTGATGGTCTGCAACGCGCCGAACGCCCCGCCGCCCAGGTTCTCGTACCAGGCAATGCGGTCGTCATTGAGGGACGCCGAGAGCACGTCGGCGTCCCCATCGCCGTCCAGGTCGGTCGCGTACACCGTGAACGGCCGGTCCACGGCGGAGGTGAGGATCTGCTGCGTTCCGAACACACCGCCGCCCAGGTTCTCGTACCACACAACGAGGTTGTCGGAGGAGGATGCGGAGAGCACATCGGCGTCCCCATCGCCGTCCAGGTCCGTCGCGTACACCGTGAACGGCTCGTCCAGTGCATCGGTGATGATCTGCTGGCCGCCGAACAGACCGTCGCCCTGGTTCTCGTACCAGACGACCAAGTCGTTGTTGAAGGATGCGGTGGCGAGCACATCGGCGTCGCCGTCGCCGTCCAGGTCCGTCGCGTACGCCGATCTCGCATCGCGCAGCGTGTCGATGGATTCCTTGGGCCCGAAGTTGCCGCCGCCCAGGTTCTCGTTCCAGCCGACGCCGCCGGCGATACTAGCGGAGTGGAGCACGTCGGCGTCGCCGTCGCCGTCCAGATCTGTCGCGTAGACCGATTTCGGGCCATTCACACCGGCGTTGAGGGTCTGCGCGACGCCCAGGCTGGTGGTCTGCCCATCGCACACGTCGCACAGGTCGCCGAGCCCGTCGGCGTCGGTGTCCGCCTGGGCTGGGTTCGACACCAGGCGGCAGTTGTCGACGTCGTTGCAGAAGAGATCGCCGTCGACATCGCCGGTCGCTGGGTCTCCGGTGCAGGCCAGCGCAGCGGCGGGAAGCGAGAAGAAGATCGCGGCGACCGCGGCCCGCAGCATGGTGGATGTCGCTCTCATGGCTCTCCGGTGTACTTCCACAGTCTATGGCAGATGAGTGGCTCCCAGCGCCGGCGGGTAGCATGAGTCGATGTCGTCCATTCCTATCGGCGCCTTCTTGCTGCAACGCCCCATCGCCACCGGTGGTGCGGGAGAGGTCTGGCTCGGTCTTCATCCCGGGGACGATCTCAAGGTCGCCATCAAGGTGCTCACATCGCAGGCCGCGTGGGACGCACGTGCGTTGAGCAACTTTGGACGAGAGGTGAGGTCGGTCGCGCGCCTTGAGCACCACGGAATCGTGCGCGTCTTTGATCACGGAGCTATTTCCGAGGAAGCTGCGGAGTTATCTGACGATCGATTGCGGCAGGGCAGCCCCTACCTGGCGATGGAGCTCGCTGCGGGAACCCTCGCCAATCGGTTGCCCCAGACCTGGGAGAGTCTCCGACAGATCCTGTACGAGTTGCTCGACGCCCTCGCCTATGCCCACGCCCGTGGCGTCGTGCATCTCGATCTGAAGCCGGACAACGTGCTCGTCTCCGAACAGGGCCGGTTGAAGCTGGCCGACTTTGGAATTGCCCACGCCGTTCACGGAGATCGGGAGCACACCGGAGGCGGAACGCCCCTCTACATGGCACCCGAGCAATTCATGGGCGCCTGGCGAGACTTCGGGCCATGGACCGACCTCTACGCTCTGGGTTGTGTGGCCTGGGAACTGACTTGTGGGCAGGCACCGATTCAGGGAGCGAACCTGCTCGAGCTGGCCCAGGCCCATATGGGAGCCGATCCCGGTCGATTCAAACCGCGCTTCCCCGTGCCCGACGAGCTCGAGCCGTGGTTGCGAACCCTCCTCGAGAAGAAGGTCCGGAATCGGTATGCCTGCGCTGCGGATGCGGCTCGGGCGTTGCTACAGGTGGATTCCGGTGCGGGACTCGAAGGGGCAGCGCTGTGGCGGCGCCCCGATCCCACGATGCCGAGTCCGCGATTGGCGGGAGCCGGGCTCGGCCTCTACGGGCTGCGGGAACTCCAGATGGTGGGCCGCAGAGCGGAGCGAGACGCGCTGTGGAGTCAGTTGACAGCGGTCGTGGAGACCGGGACTCAGCGAGCGGTCGTCCTTCGGGGTTCGGCGGGTACAGGGAAGAGTCGACTCGCAGCGTGGCTCTCCGAGCGGGCCCACGAGCTCGGGGTGGCGACCCCTATGCGCGCCGTGCACGGCGACCCGGTGGGACCTCGAGATGGGCTGGCACCGATGTTGGAAACGGCACTTCGCTGCCGAGGGCTGGCGCGTCGAGAGGTCGCGAGCCGTGTGGTCGCCTGGGCGCCCGAGGCCGACACGCTAGAGCAGGGACGGTTGACGG
>Ga0315336_1006865_pt1 | contig 11343 bp, 8 predicted proteins | sample ASW5metaG_FD_204512 | JGI IMG/M metagenome (GOLD analysis project Ga0315336, IMG submission 204512) | Ammonia-oxidizing marine archaeal communities from Monterey Bay, California, United States - ASW #5 | ecosystem: Environmental > Aquatic > Marine > Intertidal zone | place: USA: California...
CTTTGCCACCGACGCCGGAATATGCGGCTCATACGGATCAAGCGCATACCGGGACTTGAGAACGATCACGCCGTCGGCGCGGCGGTCGACTGCGATGTCGCGCGGCAACCAGTCGATCTTTCGGAATGCGGGCTTCGTGAGCACTGCTGCCGTCTCCGCGTTCACTTTGCTTCTCCCTTGAACGTGGCCTCTTGTGAGGCCTTCTGTTTGTTGGTCCGCGATTACTGATTGCGGTAGATCGGCTTTCTCTTCTCAAGAAAAGCGCGGACGCCTTCCTTGAAATCCTCGGACCGCGAGGTCAGCACCTGATTGCGGTCTTCCATCGCGATGACGGCTTCGATGGATGACGCATCGACGCTCATGTTGAGGCACTCTTTGGAGAGCCTTAAGCCCAGCGGAGATGCCGCCAGCATCGATTCAATGTAAGGCGCTGCCGCCGCATCGAGCTCGCCATCGTCTACCACCTCGGACACGAGGCCTACAGCGTGCGCGCGCTCAGCGTGGATGAAGCGTCCGGTCAAAATCAGTTCGGAGGCGACCGACACGCCGACAAGGCGCGGCAGGAAATAGCTGGTTCCGATGTCGCAGCCGCCGAGACCCAGACGAATGAAAGCGCAGTTCATCCGCGCCGATTTTGCGGCGATACGAATATCGGCAGCCAGCGCCAGCGCAAAACCGCCGCCGGACGCGGCCCCCTGCACCAGCGCGATGATCGGCTGCGGACAGCGCCGCATCAGCATCACGATGTCGGCGATCGAGCGCTGGTGGTCGAGCGCATCGGCGACGCTGGCCGGCGGCGCATTGGGCGGACGCCGGCTCATCGCCTCCTTCAGATCGAGGCCGGCGCAAAATGCCCGGCCCGCGCCTTTCAGCACGACGATCCGGGTGCGCGTGTTGCGCGCCAGGTCGCCGAAATACTGATTCAAGGCGTCGACCATCTGATCGTCGAGCGCGTTCAGGCTGTCCGGGCGATTGAGGGTCACCCAGTCGACGCCGTCGGCGTGCTCGACAAGCAGAGGCGTTGCGGTCATGGCGCTACCGTGGCGCCATACGGATCGCGCCGTCGAGGCGGATCGTTTCACCGTTGAGCATCGGGTTCTCGACGATATGCACCGCGAGATTGGCATACTCGCTCGGATCGCCGAGACGCGCCGGATGCGGCACCTGCGCGCCGAGGCTCTTCTGCGCTTCTTCCGACAAGCCCATCAGCAGCGGCGTCAGGAACAGGCCGGGCGCAATGGTCATGACACGAATGTTGAGCGAAGCGAGATCGCGCGCGACGGGAAGCGTCATGCCGACGATGCCGCCCTTCGAGGCGGAATATGCCGCCTGACCGATCTGGCCGTCAAACGCAGCAACACTCGCGGTGTTGATGCAGACGCCGCGCTCTTCGCCAATCGGCGGCGCGGTCTGCATGCGCTCAGCAACGAGACGGATGCAGTTGAACGAGCCGATCATGTTCACCTTGATGATGCGCGTGAAATGATCGAGCGGATAAGCGCCGTTCTTGCCGACGGTCTTCACTGCGCCGCCGATGCCGGCGCAGTTCACCAGCACACGGATGATGCCGTGGGCGGCTTCGGCCTTGGCGATGGCTTCCTTCACGGGAGCTTCTTCCGAAATGTCGCCGACCAGCGCCAGACCCTTGATCTCGGCGGCGACCTTCTCGGCGCCTTCCTTGTTCATGTCGATGACGGCAACCTTCGCGCCCTTCGCGGCCATCGCGCGCGCCGTTGCGGCGCCCAGGCCCGAGCCGCCACCGGTGATGAGTACTGAAACATCCTTGAGCTGCATAAGTTGTTTTCCTTAAGTGATATGGATTGTCTAAGTCGTGATGACTTCAGGAGGCTTTCGCGGCGGCCTGCGACCACTGCGAAAGAATTTCGGTAGCATCCACCGGCGGCACCGCAGGCGATCCCTGAACCGCAGAGGGCGTGCGCGAGAAGCGCGGCGCGGGCGCCGGCTGCACATGACCGTCGAGGTCGATGAAGGTCCGACGCGCGGCAAGATGCGGATGCTTCGGCGCATCGAACAACCCACGCACCGCAGCGGCGCAAGCGTCCGATCCTTCCAGAATCGCCGCCCATTCGTCGCGCGTCTTGGTCTTGAACAAGACAGCCATTTTTGCGTGCAGATTTGGCCAGCCCTTGCGGTCCATCTGCGCGTCGTAACAATCCTCGCTCAGCCCCGCGAGTTGGCGCAGCTCAGCGTAGAACTGCGGCTCCAGCGCGCCAATCGCCATGTGACCGCCGTCCTTGCATTCGTAAGTGCGATAGAACGGCGCACCGCCGTCGAGCAGATTGGTGCGCGGCTGATCGGTCCAGCGCCCGGTCGCCTTCATACTGTGGAACATGGTCAGCATGCTCGACACGCCGTCGCACATCGCCGCATCGACCACCTGGCCCTTGCCGGAGGTGCGCGCCTCGATCACCCCCGCCAGCACGCCGACCACGAGATACAGCGCGCCGCCGCCGTAATCGCCGACGAGGTTGAGCGGCGAGACGGTTTCACCATTTTCCGCGCGGAATGAATCGAGCGCGCCGGTGATGGCGATGTAATTGATGTCATGACCCGCAGCCTGCGCCAGCGGACCTTCCTGGCCCCAGCCGGTCATGCGACCGTAAACCAGCTTCGGATTGCGCTTGAGCACGACATCCGGCCCGAGACCGAGACGTTCCATCACCTGCGGACGAAAACCTTCGATCAGCACGTCGGCGGCAGCAATCAGGTCGAGCGCCTTGGCGATGTCGGCCGGATTTTTCAGATCCAGCTCGATGACACGCCGGCCGCGATTGACGAAATCCCGCACGTCGCGCTTGCCCTGACCGGGCCGCGCAATCGACACGACATCCGCGCCCATGTCCGACAACAGCATCGAAGCAAACGGTCCGGGTCCAATGCCGGCGAATTCAACCACGCGTATACCACGCAGCGGACCTGTCGCCACCGAACGCTCCGTCATATGTCTCTCCCGAATTCAGCTTTTTTTATTTTCTTGCCGTCTTATCACGCCTTGCCGACGGATGGCCCTTCCGTGTCCAGGGACATCGCAGCTTTGTCCGTCAGCAACCCGCCGAGAAACAATGTCGTCATGTGCCTGATGTATTGACGCCTGATTTCGTCGGTGATGCCTTTCGGCCCAAGAAACCGCGAATTCATCTGGCGGCCGTAGAACAGGTTGTCGCACGCACCGTTCAGACTGATGTAGAACAACGCGGGGTCCACCTTGCGGAATTCACCCGCGGCAACGCCATCGTCGAGCAACCGGCGCAAAAAATCGAACAGCGGGTTGATAAAGAAGCGATGGACTTCCTTGGAAGTTTCTTCGCTGCCTTGATGTAAAAGAAGATGGATCAGCCGGCTCAGATACGGCACGCGATAATAGGCATTGATGATACCGGCGATATGCCGCCGCATTTTCTCCGTCGGCGAAATCGGCTGATCCAGCACAAACGCCAGATTGGCCATTTCCGCACCGGCATCGCGAGCGAGCAGCGCCAGCAGCAGACCGTCCTTGTTGCCGAAATGATATTTCACCAGCGCGGCATTGACGCCGGACTTTTGCGCGATGTCGCTGAGCGACACCTCGGTCGAATTGCGCTCGACCATCAAATCGCCCGCAGCCACCAGCAGCTTGGCCGCCGTCGCATTCATCGGCGCGGTTTCCTTGTCGGGAACCTGCTTCGGCGGTGCGGGCCGGCGCGGCGCTTTGGCGGTCAAAGTTGGGGACATGCGCGGTCTCGGGGACAAACTGAGCCGCCAGCTAACCCGATGATCGGGCCGCGCTCAAGAGTTAATTGAGCGATTGACTAAATCACCTGCCGTGCTTTTAATCGCGCCCAACTGAAAACAACCTGACAGGGAGCACCACCATGGCCGAAGCCTATATCGTTGCCGCCGCCCGGACCGCAGGAGGACGCAAGGGAGGCCGCCTCGCAGGCTGGCATCCGGTCGATCTCGCAGCTTCAGTGCTGGATTCGCTGGTGGATCGCACCGGCGTCGATCCCGCTCAGGTCGAAGACGTTATTATGGGCTGCGTCATGCAGGCCGGCGAACAATCCAACAATGTCGCCCGTAACGCCGTGATGGCCTCGAAGCTTCCCGAAAGCGTGCCAGCTACTTCTGTCGATCGTCAGTGCGGCTCGTCGCAGCAGGCGCTGCATTTCGCCGCACAAGCCGTGATGGCCGGCTCGATGGACATCGTGATCGCCGCTGGCGTCGAAGGCATGACCCGCGTGCCGATGGGCCTTCCCGCCACGCTGGCCGCCAAGAACGGCTTCGGCAACTATTACAGCCCCGGCATCCAGGCGAAGTATCCGAACATCCAGTTCAGCCAGTTCACCGGCGCTGAAATGATGGCCGAAAAATACGGTCTGTCGAAAGACGACCTCGACCAGTATTCCTACCAGAGCCACCAGAAGGCGATTGCCGCCACGCAGGCCGGCGCCTTCAAGGATGAAATCGTTCCGCTCAAGATCACCCGCGCCGACGGCTCGACCGATACCCACAATCTCGATGAGGGCATCCGGTTCGATGCGACCATCGACGGCATTCGCGGCGTCAAGACGATTGCCGAAAACGGCAAGCTCACCGCCGCCAGCGCCAGCCAGATCTGCGACGGCGCGTCCGGCGTCATGATCGTCAACGAGAAGGGCCTGAAGGCGCTCGGCATCGCGCCGCTGGCGCGTATCCATCACATGACCATGATCGGCGGCGACCCGATCATCATGCTGGAAGCGCCATTGCCCGCGACCCATCGCGCGCTGAAGAAGGCCGGCATGTCCATCGACGACATCGATCTGTTCGAGGTCAACGAAGCCTTCGCCTCGGTGCCGACAGCCTGGCTCAAGGACACCGGCGCGGACCCGTCGCGGCTCAACGTCAACGGCGGCGCGATCGCGCTCGGCCATCCGCTCGGCGGCTCCGGCACCAAGCTAATGACCACGCTGGTCAATGCGCTGAAGCAGCGCAACAAGCGCTACGGTCTCCAGACCATGTGCGAAGGCGGCGGCATGGCCAACGTCACCATCATCGAACGGCTTTAAGCTTAGGCTGCGGAGCGTCGCCAACTCCGACGTGTCATTGCCGGGCTTGACCCGGCAATCCATCTTCTCGATTTTTTTTGATGGATGCGCGGGTCAAGCCCGCGCATGACAACTCATAAACTGAGCCGCCGAACTCAAGAACGAACTGCTGCCAAGAGCGGAAAAATCCGCCAGTGCTTTTGAGGAAACGCCCAAGGGAGCTTTATGTCTCATCCATCGATTCACGCCCAGTCGAACCCCGACAAGATCGCTTACCGGATGGCCGGAAGCGGCGACGCCATCACCTACCGCGATCTCGACCGCCGCTCCAACCAGGGCGCGCATCTGTTTCGCTCGCTCGGTTTGAAAAAGGGCGACCACATCGCGCTGCTGATGGAAAACACCATCGCCTTCATGGAAATCTGCTGGGCAGCCCAGCGCAGCGGGCTCTACTATACCGCCATCAGCCGCTACCTCACTGCCGACGAGATCGCCTACATCGTCAAGGATTGCGGCGCTCAGGTCGTCATCACCACACCTAAATGCATCGACTCAATTAGACCGCTGCTCAGCGACGCGCCGGGCGCGCCGCGTTTCTTCATCACTGGTGCTGCGCAAGGCGGATTTCAGTCATGGGATGACGCGCTCGCAATACAGCCCTCGACCCCGATCGCCGACGAATCCGCCGGCTACGATATGCTGTATTCGTCCGGCACCACGGGACGGCCCAAAGGTATCAAGCGCCCGCTGACCGAGCCGTCGATCCTGGTGCCCAATCCGCTGCTCAAGCTGTTGTGCTCGACCATGTGCGGCATGAACGAGACCAGCGTGTATCTGTCGCCGGCGCCGCTCTATCATGCGGCTCCGCTGCGCTTCAATATGATGTGCGGCGCGCTCGGCGGCACATCGGTGATCATGGAATCGTTCGATGCCGAGGAATTTCTCCGGCTGGTCGAAAAGCACAAGGCAACCCAGTCGCAACTCGTGCCGACAATGTTCGTGCGGATGCTGAAACTGCCGGACGACGTTCGCGCCAAGTACGACACCTCGACGCTCAAAGGCGCGGTTCATGCCGCCGCGCCCTGCCCGGCGGATGTGAAGGCCAGGATGATCGACTGGTGGGGGCCGATCCTGATCGAGTATTACGCAGGCTCTGAAGGCAACGGCGTCACAGTGTCCGACTCACACCAATGGCTCACGCATCGCGGCACCGTCGGCCGCGCTGTCGTCGGCGAAATCAAGATTCTCGATGACGAAGGCAATGAGCTGTCCGTGGGCGACACCGGCACAGTGTATTTTGCCGGCGGTCCGCAGTTCGCCTATCACAACGACGCCAGCAAGACGCAGAGCGCCTATAACGACCGCGGCTGGTCGACGCTCGGTGACGTCGGCTATCTCGACACCGACGGCTTCCTCTACCTCACCGACCGCAAGGCCTACATGATCATTTCCGGCGGCGTGAATATCTATCCGCAGGAAACAGAGGATGCATTGATCTCGCATCCGGCTGTCGCAGACGTCGCGGTCTTCGGCGTTCCGAACGAGGAAATGGGCGAGGAAGTGAAGGCCGTGGTGCAGCCGCACGACATGTCACGCGCAGGCAAGGAACTGGAGGCCGAACTGATTTTGTTCTGCCGCAAGCACCTGTCGCCGATCAAATGTCCGAAGAGCGTGGACTTTGAAGCCGAGCTGCCGCGCACACCCACCGGCAAGCTGGTGAAGCGTCACCTGCGCGACAAATACTGGGCGAAGGTCAAGAAGACGCCTGCCCAGGCGTGAAACATTCGTCATTGCCGGGCTTGACCCGGCAATCCATCTTAATGCTTTTCTTCAAGGCGATGGATGCGCGGGTCAAGCCCGCGCATGACAATCGGCTTTGAGGCGAGCAATCACGAAGCTCACTCTTCCTTCAGCCATGTCTCCAGCAACATGACATCGGGTGGCTGGAGATAGCGCGTCGTCCACATATCGACCGCCCACTCGATCCGGCTTTCCTTTTCGACAACCACTGCCGTATTGTGCGGTAGCTGCATCACCAGGATGTTGCCGCGATAGCGCGGATTGCCGACGGTATGATACTTCAGCAATCCCCACTCCTGCATCACCAGCAGCAGGCTCGACACGTTGCGGGTCGAATCCCAGCAATCGAAATTCTTCGCGTCCGCTCCGCTGCGGATATCGGCGCGGGCGACTCGCGCCGTGGTGCCAAGCGTCGGGCCGACCTTGCGGTCGAACCAGACCACGGCCTTCTGGATCGCGGCACGTTCGGCAACCGCGGAGGCCTTGCCCGCCGCGATGATCTGGGTCAGCGCCTTGCGGTCCGCCGCCGTGAAATCAAGCTCGACCCTGCGGCGGCACACGAACCCGTAACAGACCGTCATCGCCTGCGCCGAAGGAGGGCTGGTGGACACCGATGTGTAAAGCTCGCTCTGCTGCGGGGTGAGTTGCATCCCGGTCGCGGGCTGCGCCTCTGCGAGACCGGCAACCATCAAGACGGCAAGGCACATGCGGGGCGATAAATTTAGCACGCAAACTCCAGAGGCTTGTCATCCCAGACGTACGGCAGAGCTTCCTGGCAATCAACCGTCCAGTGGCGCTGCCTGCCAACATTCATGTGAAATGAACCATCGCCCGGAACCCGCCCGCTTACGCCTTCGCGATTCCCGTGTACGATCCCAACATGCCAGAGCCCGACGCCAGCGTCCCGCTTTTTGCCGCGCCCTATGCTGAGGACGACGGCGAGATCGCCGCGCGCTTGCTGGCGATGCCGCCGCTCACGGCCGAACAGAATGCTCGCATCGACACAACGGCCACGCGGCTGATCGAGGCGGTGCGCGCGGAGGACGGCAGCTTCGGCGGCGTCGAGGACATGCTGCGGGAATTCGCGCTCTCGACCAAGGAAGGCCTCGCCTTGATGGTGATGGCCGAAGCACTGCTGCGCGTGCCGGACGCAGCCACCGCCGACCGCTTCATCGAAGACAAACTCGGTCAGGGCGATTTCGCCCATCACAAGACGCGATCCCACGCGCTGCTGGTCAACGCGTCCGCGTGGGCGCTCGGCCTCTCCGCGCGCGTGATCCAGCCGGGCGAAACCCCGCAGGGCACCATCGGCCTGATCGCCAAACGTATTGGCCTTCCAGCCGTGCGCGCCGCGACCCGGCAGGCGATGCGCCTGATGGGCAATCATTTCGTGCTGGGCGAAACGATCGCAGCAGCACTGGCGCGCGCATCGGATCACGACGGTCCAGATCATCACCATCGCTATTCATTCGACATGCTCGGCGAGGGCGCGCGTACCGCGGCCGATGCCGCGCGCTATTTCGAATCCTACGCCTCGGCGATTGAAGCCATCGGCGGTGCTGGGGGCAACAAAGCGCTGCCGGACCGGCCGGGCATTTCCGTCAAGCTGTCCGCGCTGCATCCGCGCTACGAGCCGTTGAGCCGAACGCGCGTGATGGCCGAACTTGTGCCGCTGACCCTCGATCTCGCCCGCCGCGCCAAGGCGCATGACATGAACTTCACCATCGATGCCGAGGAATCCGATCGCCTCGAACTGTCGCTCGACGTGATTGATGCGGTGTTCGCCGATCCCTCGCTCGACGGCTGGGATGGATTCGGGCTCGCGATACAGGCCTATCAGAAGCGCGCCGAAGCCGTGATCGATCATGTCCATGCTCTCGCAGAGAGCACCAACCGCCGCATCGCCGTGCGTCTCGTGAAAGGCGCCTATTGGGACACCGAGATCAAGCGCGCGCAGGAGCGCGGGCTGGACGGCTATCCGGTGTTCACCCGCAAGGCGATGACGGATCTCAACTACATCGCCTGCGCGCGAAAACTGCTCGCATTGCGCCCGCGCATCTTTCCGCAGTTCGCCACCCACAACGCGCTGTCGGTGGCGACGATTGCGGAACTGGCGGGCGACGACGGCGGCTTCGAGTTTCAGCGCCTGCACGGCATGGGCGACGCGCTTTATGCGCGGCTTCATGCGGACAAGCCGGCGCTGGCCTGCCGCACCTACGCGCCGGTCGGCAGTCACCGCGACCTGCTGGCCTATCTGGTGCGGCGGCTGCTGGAGAACGGCGCGAACTCGTCGTTCGTGGCGCTTGCCGCGGACGGCAGCGTTCCGGTCGCGACGCTGCTGGAACGGCCGGAGCAGATGATCGGCGCACCCGATCAGGCGCATAATTCCCGGCTGCCGCTGCCGCGCGATCTGTATCTGCCGCGGATCAACTCGCGCGGCGTCGAGTTCGGCGACGGCGCGTCACGCGATGGCTTGCTCGCTGCGATCCGCAAGGAGTCCTTGCCCACAGGCGCACTGACAACCGCCGCCGGGACAGACGCCGCGATGGCTGTCGCTCTGGCGCGGACCGGCTTTGCGTTTTGGAGCCGGACATCAGCCAAGACCCGGGCGGCGGCGCTGGAACACGTCGCAGACCTTTTGGAGCAGCGGATGCCGCGCTTTATAGCGTTGCTGCAGACCGAAGGCGGCAAGACCATCGACGATGCGGTGTCGGAAGTGCGCGAGGCGGTGGATTTCTGCCGCTACTATGCGATGGAAGGCCGCAAGCTGTTCGGCGGCGGCTTGCCGCTTCCCGGCCCGACCGGCGAGAGTAACACGTTACGACTGCGCGGACGCGGCGTCATGGTTGCAATCTCGCCATGGAATTTTCCGCTGGCGATCTTTTTAGGGCAAGTCGCCGCCTGCCTGATGGCCGGCAACACCGTGGTCGCGAAGCCCGCCGAACAGACGCCGCGGATCGCGGCGGAAGCCGTCACACTGCTGCATGAGGCAGGCATCCCGGACTCGGCGCTTCTTCTGGTGCAGGGCGACGGCAACATCGGCGCAGCACTGGTCGCGGACGAGCATATTGCCGGCGTGGTGTTCACCGGCTCAACTGAGGTGGCGCGGTCGATCAACCGCACGCTCGCTGCAAAGAACGGTCCGATTGTGCCGCTGATCGCGGAGACCGGCGGCATCAACGCAATGATCGTCGATGCGACAGCACTTCCCGAACAGGTTGCCGACGATGTGGTGACCTCGGCGTTTCGTTCTGCCGGCCAGCGCTGCTCGGCGCTGCGGCTGCTGTTCGTGCAAGACGACGTTGCCGATCGCATGATCGAGATCATCGCAGGTGCGGCGCGCGAACTGACCGTCGGCGATCCGCGCGATCCCGCGACACAGGTTGGGCCGGTGATCGACGCGGAGGCGAAAGAACGCCTCGACGCGCATATCGTCCGCATGACCGCGATAGCACAGGTTCACTTCGCAGGCACAGCGCCGGCATCAGGCACCTTCGTCGCGCCGCATATTTTCGAGCTGGAAAGCGCCGATCAACTGACCGAAGAAGTATTCGGCCCGATCCTGCATGTGGTGCGTTACAAAGCGGCGGAATTCGAACGCGTGCTGCAATCCATCGCCGCAAGCGGCTACAGCCTGACGCTCGGCATTCATTCGCGCATCGACGACACGGTAGAAACTATCGTTGAACGGCTCGCTGTGGGTAACGTCTACATCAACCGCAATATGATAGGCGCCGTGGTCGGCGTGCAGCCGTTCGGCGGAGCCGGACTGTCAGGCACCGGACCCAAAGCCGGTGGTCCGCATTATCTGCCGCGCCTCGCCACCGAACAGACGGTCACGATCAACACCGCTGCCGCCGGCGGCAATGTCGGGCTGATGACGGAGGAATAGTTAAATCGCCTCACCCTTGTCACCTCTCCCCGTTTACGGGGAGAGGTCGGATCGCTTTTGCGATCCGGGTGAGGGGCCGAGACATCCGCAGTGGTGCAACGCCCCTCACCCCAACCCTCTCCCCGCAAGAGCGGGGCGAGGGAGAAAGTTCACAGCACCACCGGCTTGTCGGACAGTTCATTGCGACGCGTGCCCCTGGCCGGAAAATGCTTCGCGAGCAGTTTGGTGACGGCAGCAATCCCCTTCAGCACGCCGCCCTCGAAATTCCCGGCGCGGAATTCGGTTTCCATCGTCCGGCAGATGCTCTCCCACTCTCCCTGCGGGACCTTTTCGTTGAAACCGCGATCAGCAACAATTTCGACATCGCGATCAGCGAGCAGCAGGTAGATGAGAACTCCGTTGCTGTTTTCGGTGTCCCAGACCCGCAGATGCGCGAATACATCGATGGAGCGGGCGCGTGCGGACTGGTTCTTGAACAGCGGTGCGCCATCGAGCGCGCCTTCAACGGCAAAACGAACCTGCCCCGAATGCATCGCCTCGCTGGTCTTGATGGCCTTCTCGATATTGGCCAGCGCCTGACGCGGAAATGCGCGCCGCACCCGCCAGCGGTTGAGAAGAAGATGTTTG
>Ga0315336_1006866_pt1 | contig 11343 bp, 23 predicted proteins | sample ASW5metaG_FD_204512 | JGI IMG/M metagenome (GOLD analysis project Ga0315336, IMG submission 204512) | Ammonia-oxidizing marine archaeal communities from Monterey Bay, California, United States - ASW #5 | ecosystem: Environmental > Aquatic > Marine > Intertidal zone | place: USA: California...
ACTCGAGATAATCGTATATTAGAGCGTTTTTTCTTGTATAATTGCTCGCCTTTCAAGTGGCCCGATAAAGGAACCTCCTCTGTCGGACCATAAACGTAAAATAGCTTTAAAAATTAATAACTTAGAATAGGGCATATAAAAATGTCATTAGGCGTAGTTGGACGAAAAATTGGGATGACAAGAATTTTCACAGATACTGGTGAGTCTATACCTGTGACGGTCTTACACGTGCAAAATAATCAAGTTACTCAGATTAAAACTACAGAGACAGATGGCTACAGTGCTGTGCAAGTCACAGCAGGGTTAGTTAATTCGGGTGGTTTAAGTAAACCGCAAACAGGCCATTATGCAAAGAACAATGTCAGCGGTGGTCGGGGATTATGGGAATTTCGAATTGATGATGAAGAAACACCAGAAGTTGGGCAAGCAATAGATGTAGATATTTTTGAAGTAGGATCTTTTGTTAATGTGACTGGGACAAGCATTGGGAAAGGGTTTGCAGGAGTTATAAAGCGGCATAATTTTGCCGGTCAAGACAGGTCTCATGGAAATTCATTATCACATAGAGCGCATGGAGCAACAGGGCAGTGCCAAGACCCTGGAAGAGTTTTTAAAGGAAAAAAAATGGCAGGTCACATGGGTGACGAGCAAGTGACTCAAAAGAATTTACAAGTCATAAAGATTGACATGAAACGTCATTTAATACTAGTTAGAGGTTCTGTCCCAGGATCAAAAGGTGGCGATGTCATTGTCAAGGTTTCAAGTAAACCATCTGCAACAATAGTTAAAAAGAAAGAGGAAGTAAAAGTTTCTTCTAAGAAAATAAAAACTACTGTAACTAATGACACAACTGAAAAAGCAAAAGAGCAGGCAGAAGAGGTAGTGAAGCAGGATGATAGTGAGCAAAAGGGCCAGGAGTCATAAGCTATGGAATTACAAAGCCTAGATAATAAAAAACAAGTAAACCTTTCTGATAAATGCTTTGGCCAAAAGTTTAACGCACCATTAGTGCATCAGGCAGTTGTTTCATATCTTGCTGGAGCAAGAAGCGGGTCAAAAGCACAAAAAAACAGATCAGATGTAAAAGGTGGCGGAAGAAAACCATATGCACAAAAAGGGTCTGGAAGAGCAAGAGCGGGCACAATACGTAGCCCTATATGGCGTGGAGGGGGTGTAACTTTTGCTTCTTCGCCAAAAAGCTTCAAGAAGAAAATTAACAAAAAGATGTACAGAGCTGCTATGAGATCAATTTTGTCAGAACTTCTAAAACAAAAACGTTTGCATGTTATTTCAAGTTTAGATATTAAAACCCCAAAAACGAAAGTATTAAAATCAACCTTAGAGAGCTTTTCTCTAACATCATCAGTATTAATAGTAACGAAGGAATATAAAGAAAATCTCTATTTATCTTCAAGGAATCTTCATAGTATAAATGTGTGTGATATTAATGAATTAAACCCGGTTGATTTAGTTAAGTACGAAAATGTTTTGTTGCTTGAGGAGTCAATAAAAAAAATAGAAGAATTATTCAATGCTCCTGATGTAGAAAAAAAGAAAACAACCCCTAAGAAGAAAGCAGCAACTAAGAAGAAAGCAACAGCTAAAAAGAAAGTTACCTCAAAAAAGAAAACAACCCCTAAGAAGAAAGCAACAGCTAAAAAGAAAGTTACCTCAAAAAAGAAAACAACCTCAAAGAAGAAATAAGTTATGAACGAAGAACGAATTATAAAAATTCTAATTAAACCTCATCTGTCTGAGAAGACAGCTGATTTAACAGATTCAGTTAATCAACATTGTTTTAAAGTTGTGCGTGACGCAACTAAAAAAGAAATAAAAGCAGCTGTTGAGTTGTTGTTTTCAGTGAAAGTTGACGCAGTGCGCGTTCTTAACGTAAGAGGTAAAAGAAAAGTTACAGGACGTGTTGTTGGTAAAAGAAAAGACTGGAAAAAAGCTTTTATTACTCTCGCGAAAGGCAATGACATTGATTTTTCAACACTGGGTAAATAATCATGGCACTAGTAAAATCTAAACCAACATCTCCCGGAAGACGCTTTAAAATAGCTGTGCATAGCCCTGCATTACACAAAGGTGAGCCTTACCTACCTTTGTGTGAGAAAAAGACAAAAACAGGGGGTAGAAATAATAAAGGTAGGATCACAACGAGACACATAGGAGGTGGGCATAAGAAGCGTTACCGCAAAATTGATTTTAAGAGAGATAAAGATGAAATCAAAGCTGTAGTTGAGCGAGTAGAGTATGACCCAAATAGAAGCGCACATATTGCATTGGTCATGTATGCCGATGGAGAAAGGAGATACATTATTTGTCCCGAAGGCGTAGGCAAGGGCCATGAAATTCAGTCAGGGGCAGCTGTGCCAATGCAACCTGGAAATACTATGCCACTTTCTTCAATACCACTTGGAACAAATATACATTGTGTTGAAATGATGCCAGGCAAAGGCGCTCAAATTGCAAGAAGCGCCGGAACATCTGTTCAACTCATTGCTCGTGAGGGTGGCTATGCAACTTTAAGACTCAAATCTGGAGAAATACGCAAAGTATTGTCGCAATGCAAAGCAACCGTGGGGATTGTGAGTAATGCAGAAAGCAACCTAGCAAAATTTGGTAAAGCAGGAGCTAAAAGGTGGTTAGGTGTAAGGCCTACAGTGAGAGGAGTTGCTATGAATCCAGTAGATCATCCGCATGGCGGAGGAGAAGGCAAAACAGCTGGAGGTAGGCATCCGGTAACGCCTTGGGGGGTCTCAACAAAAGGCTATAAAACAAGGACAAACAAAAGAACAGATCGTCTTATAGTGCGTCGACGTAAAAAGAAAGGTAGATAAAGATGCCAAGATCTCTTAAAAAAGGACCATTTATCGATCATCATTTATTTAAGAAAATAGAGGATGCAAATAAAAACAATGATCGTAAACCTATAAAGACTTGGTCACGTCGATCAATGGTTATTCCTGAAATGGTTGGCTTAACTATTGCTATTCATAATGGTAGGCAGCATGTTCCGGTCTTAATCAGTGAAAATATGGTAGGACACAAGCTAGGTGAGTTTGCGGCTACACGAGTTTTCCGAAGTCATGCAATAGGGGCAAAGGTGGTTAAGTAGATGGAAGTTCAAGCTAAATTAAAATTTGAAAGAATCTCAGCTCAAAAATGTCGCCTAGTAGCAGACCAAATACGTGGTATGCGGGCTGAAAATGCTCTTCAGCTTTTACATATGAGTCAAAAAAAAGCAGCAAAAATAATTAAAAAAGTTTTGGAGTCCGCAATTGCTAACGCTGAACATAATGAAGGTGCTGATGTCGATGAACTTGTAGTTTCAAAAGTATATATTGATGAAGGCCCAACCTTTAAAAGGTGGCGCCCACGAGCGAGAGGAAGAGCTTTTAGCATATTTAAAAGAACAAGCCATATCACTTTGTCTGTAGGAGAGAAGAAATAATCATGGGTCAAAAAGTTCATCCAATAGGATTTAGACTTGGGATCACAACTGACTGGACATCTACTTGGTATGCAGAAGGTAAGAATTATTCTGAGTGTTTGAAAACAGATTTGGCAGTACGTGATTTTTTAAAAAAGAAACTATCGCAAGCCTCTGTGAGTAAAATACAGATCGAACGTCCAAATCAAGCTGCTTTTATAACTATACATACAGCAAGGCCAGGTATTGTTATAGGAAAAAAAGGAGAGGATATTGAAGTGCTTCGCAAAGAAGTGGCAAAAATACTAGAACTTAACCTTAATAATATAAAAATTAACATAGAGGAGATTAGAAAGCCGGAAATTGATGCGCAACTTGTTTCTGAAAATGTAGCACAACAATTAGAAAGAAGAATAATGTACAGACGAGCAATGAAAAGGGCTGTGCAAAATGCAATAAGGTTAGGCGCTATTGGAGTAAAAATTAATGTAGCTGGAAGGCTTAACGGCGCTGAAATAGCAAGATCAGAATGGTATAGAGAAGGTAGAGTCCCATTACATACATTGCGTGCAAATATCGATTATGGTTTTGCTGAGGCGCACACCACCTATGGGATAATAGGAATAAAGACCTGGATCTACAAAGATTCAGATGAAAATGTATAAAGATTGAGGTTTAGGTTAATGCTACAACCCAAAAAAACGAAATATAGAAAACAACAGAAAGGGAGAAATCGAGGCTTAGCCCAGTCTGGGAATAAAGTCAGTTTTGGTGAGTATGCTTTAAAAGCAACCACACGTGGACGAATAACAGCCAGGCAAATAGAGGCAGCAAGACGCGCGATGACTAGATACATTAAACGTGGCGGGAAGATTTGGATACGTATTTTCCCTGATGTTCCTATTACAAAGAAGCCTTTAGAAGTTCGTCAAGGAAAAGGAAAAGGTAATGTTGAATATTGGGTAGCAAAGGTACAGCCCGGGAGTGTTTTATATGAAATAGAAGGTGTCCCAGAAGGTATTGCACGTGAAGCATTTAGATTGGCAGCATCAAAATTACCCGTACGAACATCGTTTATATCGAGGGCCGTTATGTAATGAAAGCAGAGGACTTAAAAAATATGAAAAAACAGGATTTAGTTGATGAACTTATGGCGCTAAGAAAACAACAGTTTGATCTAAAAATGAAAGTTAGTATTGGTGAGGAGACAAGAAATCATTTACTAAAAAACTGCAGAAGAGATATTGCACGAATTAAAACTGTAATGAATGCTACATCACTTGATGATGGAGTTTCTTCATGACTACTCAAGAGAAGTCACAAAAAGTTGTCATTGGTCAAGTTGTAGGTAATAAGATGGATAAAACAGCAGTTATCTTGATAGAGAGAAAGGTTAAGCATGCTTTGTATGGAAAATATATTAAAAGATCATCAAAGATTAAAATTCACGACGCAAAGAATCAGTGCAACATTGGCGATTATGTTTCGGTTCAGGAATGTAAACCAATTTCTAAACACAAGCACTGGACTTTGCTGCAAGTTTTAACTGAACAGGCACAATCATGATACAAACAGAAACAGTTTTGTTGGCAGCTGATAACAGCGGTGCAAAAAAACTCCAGTGCATAAAAGTCCTGGGTGGTTCGCATAGAAGATATGCGAATATAGGTGACGTGATCAAGGTAAGCGTGAAAGACGTTATTCCTAGAGGAAAAGTAAAAAAAGGGGACGTGTGTAATGCCTTGGTTGTTAGAACTGTACATGGTGTCAGGAGACAAGATGGTTCTAAAATAAGATTTGATAGCAATGCAGCCGTTCTTCTTGATAATAAACTACAGCCAATTGGAACTAGGATTTTTGGCCCTGTTACAAGAGAACTTAGAAGTATGCGATTTATGAAAATAATTTCATTAGCTCCAGAAGTTTTATAGGAGTAGTTTTGTGTCATGAAGAAAATTAAAACAGGTGATGAAGTTATTGTGGTATGCGGCAAAGATAAAGGCCGCAAAGGAACAGTTTTAGCTTTGGCAAAAGGCGATAAAATGATTGTTGAAGGAATCAATATGGGGAAGAAAACTGCAAGACCTAATCCAAATAAAGGTGAAACTGGAGGAATTGTAGAAAAAGAAATGCCAATTGATACTTCTAATTTAATGCTTTTTAACCCTGCAACCGGAAAAGCTGACCGTGTTGGTTTTAAGCGCTTAAAAGATAATAAAAAAGTGCGTTATTTTAAGTCAAATGATGAAATTATAGATGCATAAAAAATGTCAAGATTAGAAAAAACATATAAAGAGACTATAATTCCCAGCTTAAAAAAGCGCATGGGATATAAAAATGTCATGCAAGTGCCAAAGATTTGCAAAATAACGCTAAATATGGGGCTAGGCGAGGGCGCAAAAGATAAAAAAATTTTCGACTTAGCTTTAGAAGATATATCTAAGATCTCTGGACAAAAGGGTGTATTAACTAAAGCTAGGAAGTCTATCGCTGGTTTTAGTATACGCGAAGGCTGGCCAATCGGCTGCAAAGTAGTGCTTAGAAGAAGATTAATGTATGAGTTTATTGATCGGCTCATTAATATAGCAATTCCAAGAATTAGAGATTTCCGGGGCCTCTCAACCAAGGCTTTTGATGGTCGAGGTAATTACAGCATCGGAATAGAAGAGCAGATAATATTTCCTGAAATTGACTACGAAAAGATTGATAGTATTCGCGGTCTCGATATTGCCATTACTACTGACGCTGCAACTGATGAAGAAGCTTTGGCATTACTTGATGAATTTAATTTCCCATTTAGGCGGTAATTAGCTATGGCAAAAACTTCAATGACAGAGCGCGATAAAAAAAGAGCATATTTAATTAAAAAATATGCAAAAAAGCGCACACAGATAAAAAATATAATCAACGATCCAAGCAGCACGATTGCCGAACGTATTGAAGCAGGCCGTATGTTGCAAAAATTACCACGTGACTCGAGCCCATCAAGATATAGAAATAGGTGCTCTATTACAGGGAGATCAAGGGGTTACTATAGAAAGTTTGGGTTGGGAAGAATAAAGGCGCGCGAAACTGCTATGCGGGGAGAAATTCCTGGCTTAGTTAAGGCGAGCTGGTAAGGAGAAAAAAAAGTGAGTTTTAATGATCCAGTAGCAGATTTTTTAACCAGAATCAGAAATGGACAAATGGTAAAAAAGACTTCTATATCAATGCCGACCTCAATTATGAAAGAGGCAATGGCTAAAGTCTTTCACGCAGAAGGATATATCAATGAGTATAAGATTGATGGTGATGGTGAGAAGAAGAGTTTAACTATTATGCTTAAGTATTATGAGGGGCAGCCTGTTATACAAAAGCTTACAAGAATAAGTAGACCAGGACTTCGTGTTTACAAGCCAGTTAATGATCTACCAAAAGTTATAGGAGGTCTTGGTATTGCTATTATCTCAACTTCATATGGCATTATGACAGATCATCAGGCGCGCAAAGAAGGCCATGGGGGTGAAATATTATGCACTGTCGAGTAATTAAAAAGGTTTGGAAAAAATGTCAAGAGTAGCAAACAAACCAATTCAAATACCCTCAGGCGTTGAAATTAAAAGCGAGGGAAGGCACTTATATGTAAAAGGCCCTAAAGGCGAGCTTAGTGTTGATATTCATGAAAGCGTTTTATATAAGCATGAGGGTGAAAAAATAACTTTTGAGGCTACAGGCCAAGACTCAATGGCTGGGACTATGAGAGCTCTTGTGAACAATGTGGTTATAGGTGTAGAGCAAGGTTTTGAAAAAAAACTAGAGCTTGTAGGTGTCGGGTATCGAGCAAAAGTGCAAGGCAAAACATTAAACCTAACGCTCGGGTTCTCACACCCAATTAATTATGCTATCCCTGAAGGGATGACAATAGAAACTCCGAGTCAAACAGAAATAATTATAAAAGGAATAGATAAGCAAAAAGTTGGGCAAATAGCTGCTGATATAAGATCGTTAAGACCACCAGAACCTTATAAAGGAAAAGGTGTTAAATATGCAGATGAACATATTATTCGAAAAGAAGCGAAGAAGAAATAATGGATAAACATAAGCTAAGACAAAGAAGGGCAAAAAAAACGCGCATGAAAATACGCGAGCTTGCTATGCCAAGACTTACGGTGCATAGAACCCCAAGGCATATATATGCTCAGGTAGTAAGTGCAGAAAACGACAAAGTCATCGCATCAGCATCTACTCTTGATAAAACCTTAAGTAAATTGAAATCAAAAGGGAATATTGAGGCGGCAGAAAAAGTTGGGACATTAATAGCTGAACGGGCGAAGGCTAATAAAGTGGATATAGTAGCTTTTGACAGAAGTGGCTACAAATATCACGGAAGAATAAAAGCTTTGGCTGAAGCTGCACGAATAAAGGGCCTAAAATTTTAAGCTGGGAGAATTATAAATTATGTCTACAAATGTTGAAGTAATGCGTGGAAGTGAAGATCTTTTAGAGAAACTTATCACTGTCAACCGTGTAGCTAAGGTTGTGAAAGGTGGTCGGCAATTTGGATTCACTGCGCTTACTGTCGTCGGAGATGGTAATGGAAGAGTTGGTTATGGTTACGGGAAAGCTAGAGAAGTGCCACTAGCAATACAAAAAGCTATGGAAAGAGCACGAAGATCTATGATCTCAATACCTTTAACAGATGGGACATTGCATTATTCAATTACAGGGATCCATGGCGCAGCAAAAGTATTTATGCAACCAGCATCCGAAGGAACTGGAATAATTGCTGGTGGAGCTATGCGGGCAGTTTTTGAAGTATTAGGAGTGCACAATGTGCTTGCTAAATGCATTGGCTCTAGACGTCCCATTAATGTAGTACAAGCAACTATAAATGGATTGCAGTCAATACAATCTCCAGAATATGTATCAAAGAAAAGAGGAAAAACAGTGAGTCAGGTGAAGGGCGAATGAAAAAATGAGCAAAAATACAAAAATACAAGTTACTTTAATTAAAAGTCTGAACGGCAGACTCGAGTCTCATAAAAAGTGCGCGCGTGGTTTAGGTATTCGCCGTATAAATAAGACTGTTACAGTTGAAGAAACGCCAGAGAATCTTGGAATGATTAATAAAATTAATTACATGCTAAGGATAGAGAGAACGTAATGTTTTTAAATACACTAAAAAAACATCAAGGTAGCTCCCGTAAATCTAAACGAGTTGGCAGAGGCGCTGGTTCTGGATATGGAAAGACTGCTGGAAGAGGACATAAAGGGCAAAAGTCACGTTCCGGTGGTTATCATAAAGTAGGTTTTGAGGGTGGGCAGATGCCTTTGCAGAGAAGATTGCCGAAAGTGGGTTTTGTCAGCAAGCTTGCTAAACAAACAACAGAAGTACGATTACACGAGCTTTCGAAAATTAAAGAGTTAAATGTTGATCTAGATGTTTTAAAAAAAGCAAAGATTGTATCTAAAACTATTATGAGAGCTAAAGTTATTGCTACCGGAACTATAGACAAGGCTATTAATTTGAAAGGGATAAACGCTTCTGCAACAGCAAAAAAGAAAATAGAAAAAGCTGGAGGAAAAATTGAAAAGTAATAAAAGGTGCGTTAAATGGCTGTAACCCCTGACCAATTATCAGGTTTAACTAAATTTACTGAGCTTAGGCAACGTATTTTATTTGTCCTTTTTGCATTGATTGTATACAGGATAGGTACATATATCCCTGTTCCAGGAATAAATCCAACAGCTCTTGCATCCTTTTTCGAACAACAAAGCGGCACTATCATTGATTTATTTAATATGTTTTCTGGGGGTGCTTTGGAGCGCCTTAGTATACTTGCGCTTGGTATTATGCCTTATATATCTGCCTCTATAATTATTCAACTAATGTCTGCAGTTATCCCAACACTGAAAGAGCTAAAAAAGGAAGGAGAGCAAGGCAGAAGGAAAATTATGCAGTACACAAGGTATGGAACATTATTACTAGCAACTACACAAGCAGGGGGCGTTTCAGTAGCACTTCAATCACAAGGTATCGCTCTTTTTACTGGTTACAATTTTGTTTTTTCAACAATAGTTACATTAGTTACAGGAACTATGTTTTTGATGTGGTTAGGGGAGCAAATTTCAGAACGCGGCATTGGTAATGGAATTTCAATCATTATCTTTACTAGTATTGTTGCAGGCCTTCCTACAGCGTTTGGTGGCACATTGGAGCTTGCAAGCACAGGTGAACTTTCCTCAGCACTGGTAGCTTTTTTACTGATATTAGTTCTTGCTGTGACTGGTTTTGTTGTATTTATTGAAAGGGGGCAAAGAAGAATAACGGTAAATTATGCAAAGAGACAACAAGGAAGACGAATGTATGCAGCACAGTCTACACACCTTCCATTTAAGCTCAATATGGCAGGGGTTATTCCACCTATTTTTGCTTCTAGCATTATTCTTTTCCCAGCTAGTTTGGGACAATGGGCTGGGACAGCAGAAGGTATGACATGGCTACGTGATTTATCGACTACTATTGCTCCCGGACAACCTTTGTATGTGGTTTTTTATGCTATCGCTATAATATTTTTCTGTTTTTTTTACACAGCATTAGTCTATGATTCAAGAGAGACTGCAGATAACCTTAAACGTTCAGGGGCATTTATACCCGGGATACGACCAGGTGAGCAAACTGCAAATTATATAGATTCTGTGATGACAAGGCTTACAGCTGTAGGAGCAATTTACATAGTTCTCGTGTGTTTGCTACCAGAATTTTTAATTATAGGTTTAAATGTTCCTTTTTATTTTGGCGGAACATCATTATTAATTATTGTTGTTGTTGTGATGGATTTTATGTCTCAAATGCAAGCACATGTAATGTCTCACCAGTATGATGGTTTGATGAAAAAATCTAAAGCTAAAGGGTCAGGTTTATTACGCTAGGTAATTATTATGAAAGTGAGAGCATCAGTAAAAAAAATTTGCAGAAACTGTAGAATAGTTAAACGAAACAATGTTGTAAGGGTCATTTGTAAAGACCCACGCCACAAACAAAGGCAAGGGTAAAATAATTTATATATTTACTACAGAATAGGAAAAACATGGCAAGAATAGCAGGCATAAATATTCCAGATCATAAACATACAGTAATTGCGCTGACGTCTATTTATGGTGTAGGCAGAAGTAAAGCAAACCTTATATGTAAAGATGCAGGAGTGCAGAATGACACAAAGGTTAAAGATTTGAGCGAAAAAGATCTTGAGAAATTAAGAGAAGAGATTACTAAACATACAATAGAGGGAGATCTACGCAGAGAAATCACCATGAATATTAAGCGGTTAATGGACCTAGGAAGTTACAGAGGTACCCGTCATAGAAAAGGGTTACCCCTTCGTGGTCAGAGAACAAGAACAAATGCAAGAACAAGAAAGGGTGCAAAAAAACCCATAAAGAGATAATACTGATGGCTAAGGAAAAAAAAGAACAAGTAAAAAAGAAAGTTAAAAAGAACGTAGTTGATGGTGTTGCGCATATCAGCTCGTCATTTAATAACACAATAATTACTATTACAGATAGACAAGGTAATGCTCTTACGTGGGCTACTGCTGGTGGATCAGGTTTTCGAGGTTCAAGAAAAAGCACTCCATTTGCCGCTCAGGTGGCTGCAGAGAAAGCAGGAAAGAAAGCTCAAGAGTTTGGCATGAAAAATTTAGAAGTTTTTGTTAAAGGACCCGGGCCTGGAAGAGAATCCGCTGTAAGATCTTTAAATAATATTGGTTTAAAGATTACACACATTTCAGATGTCACACCTTTGCCCCACAATGGTTGTCGCCCGCCAAAAAAGAGGCGTGTTTAATACAGGGATATTTCAATGGCTAGATATTTAGGACCAAAATGTAAATTAATAAGACGCGAAGGTGTTGATCTTTTACTTAAAA
>Ga0315336_1006867_pt1 | contig 11342 bp, 8 predicted proteins | sample ASW5metaG_FD_204512 | JGI IMG/M metagenome (GOLD analysis project Ga0315336, IMG submission 204512) | Ammonia-oxidizing marine archaeal communities from Monterey Bay, California, United States - ASW #5 | ecosystem: Environmental > Aquatic > Marine > Intertidal zone | place: USA: California...
CTTCAAAATAGAAGGCAGTGAAATCCTCCGGTTTGACGTCGTCGCCCACAGGCGGCGCCAGATTGGCCACGAAGGGAACCGACGGGGAAAAGAGTAGCTGCCCGCCATCGGGGTGGTAGTCCGAATACCACGCGTAAATCGATTCGCTGGCTCCGCTGGATGGACCTTGCGAGCCCGGAAGCACGCCCAAACCGAGAACGTATTTATTGGATTGCGTGGCCAGAGCCAGATTCTCGCCGTAGAGCCGCCCGTCTTCCCAGAAAAGACTGTATTGCCCTTCAGTCGTGCCGGCTTCGATGCCGGTCCCGGGATCTAGTGGACGCCATCCAGGCTGTGGCCATGGCACAATTTCGAAACGTCCACTCTCCACGGTAAACTGCTGCGGGTCCTCTACCAGGTGGCCAACGTCTCGCAGTGTCTCCTCGGACGCACGGACGATAGGCACTTCGGTGATACCGACGTCCGGCGGAACCTTCGGATTCAAATACATGTTGCGGTCGGTGCCCACAGGGGCCCGGGCTGCTTCGTGGTCTGCACTCATATTGCCATATTTTCTTCTGTGATGGACTTCGTTTCAAGCGAAAGGTGGGAACAGGGACTACTCCTCCTTCCAGGGCGAATGATCAATGTCTTCGGCTCTCTCCTGCGGTGCGTGCATTAGAAGGAAGACCATCTCCTCGTTTTGTGTGTTCTCAAAGTGATGGACCACGTTCGCTGGAATATAGATCGCCACGCCAGCTTCGATCTCTTCCGTTTCATCTTCGACTGTGATGCTTCCTTTCCCCTTGAGAACGTAGAACATCTCCTCGCTTTTCGGATGCTTGTTCGGCAGTGTCTTGCTGAGGGGCTGGAGATGCAGAATGCCCAGGTCCATCCCGCGCGCGGCGACGTTGTCCTGAGACAGCAACATCGTCGCACGGCACGTTTCCTGGACATAGTGGCGCCCCTCGCTCTCTCTCACGACCTTAACGCGTTTTCCCATGACGGTCTCCTTCGGTCAAGGTTTTAAGACGATCTTGGTGCCCTTGCCCTCGACGAGCAGATCAAACGCGTCTTTCCACTTCTCCAGCGGAAACTCATGCGTGATGAAATGCTGAAGCTTGAGCTTGCCTTCGCTGAGGTATCGCATGCCTAGTTCGCAGTTGCTCCATGTGTACGCGCGCACGCCATTGAGGCTGATCTGGCGCAGGATCACGTCCAGCATGGGGACTTCCTGCGATTCTCGCTGCAGACCGATCATCGTGACCGCACCTCCGCGCCGCACGATCTCGATGGCTGTGAGCAGCGCCGCGGGCGACCCGGACACTTCGAACGCGGTGTCGGCACCTCGCCCACGTGTCAGTTGCTGGATCTCTTTGAGGACATCTGTTTCCTCGGCGAACAGTGTCGCGCTCGCACCCAGCTCACGAGCAGTTTCCAGCCGCGCCGCATCTTTCTTTAAACCGACGACCACCACCGGGTCGGCGCCCTGAAGCCTGCACAGCTGGACAATTGAAAGACCGAGGAACCCCGGCCCGAAAATGACGACCGCATCTCCGGAGCGGATACGGGAACAGTCCACGACTGCATGGACTGCCACGTAGATGTCTGCCAGCGAGGCCACCTCGAACGAGATGTTGTCAGGTACCCTGATTAGCATGTCGGCTGGCACCTTGACGAACTGCGCAAACCCGCCATCCACGTCGTACCCGATGCCGACACGCGACGCGCACAGGTTTTCGTTGCCCGTTCGGCAATACGAACAGCGGCCGCAAGCGTAAACATTGGCTTCAACGGCGACACGGGCCCCGATCTCGAAATCATTGACGTTATTTCCCAGCTCGTGCACGACACCGGCGATCTCATGTCCCAGTGTGACCGGCGGCTTGTAGGTCATGTTCCGGCCGGTATACTTTTCTATATCGCTGCCGCAAATAGCGGCCGATTTGACCTGAACGAGAACTTCGTCAACACTGCACTGCGGCTTTTCGACTTCGCGCAACTCGAGATGTCCCGCACCCATAGCGGTTTTTACCAGAGCCTTCATTCAATGCCTCAACAGTAGCGTTGCGGTTGATGTCGATGACTTGCGCCGTTCTCTCCATCACTGGAGGACGATGCCGTCCTGTCCCGACCGATACCCTTATCAGCCCTATTGCATGATACGGTAGCCGATCTGTCTACTTCCACTGTTCATCCAGGTGGTCGTAATCATGACTCGCCAAGGTCGCAGGAACCCCAATTTCCGGTGCTTCCGCCTCCACGGTTGGCGTCTCGATCGTAACTCGTTCCAGCGGTAAGATCTACGCCGCGTATCCTGATCACCAGTTCTATGCGCACAATCGCTAGAAGTGAAGGCGCCACACCGCCCGAACGCCGACTGCTCGAAGTCTTTCTCAGTCATTCGCCACGCGTTCTACAAGACCCAGTCCGGGATGCGTAGCCGCTCTCGATGCCAGAGCTGCGGGAAGACATTCTGTTCGACAAAGAGCACGCCACACTATCGTCTACCTGTTCGGCCGTGGTGAAAACCGTCCGGCGTGGGCGGCGCGGTTTCCCACCCCTTGATGGCGGAAGCAGCCATCACTGGAACAAGCGGATCTGGGCTCGAACCGGTGGGGCTCGAACCGGCAGAGAGAGAGCCCGGCACGTGCGGGGACACCCAGTCTAACGGGCGCCTGTATATAACGTATCGGGTGGAACAGCTGGCCCAGAGCCTTAAACTACTTTCGTGAAGTGACTTACAGGGAGTTGAGGGCTCTTTGCCTGCCTTCGGACCGACACGGCTCCCCGCGGGCCAAGGCGGGAACTTCTCAGCCCGAGCTTTCTTCCCAGCAGGGTTATTCTCACGTAAGATGAACGGTCGTAATTGGGTCCTACCGCATAGGTGGTCTTGCTGAAAGGTTTCGCCATGAAGAAGATCATCCTCGTCGCGCTCATCGCCTTCCTTGCGAGTTGGTTCTGGAGCGGCTATCCCATCGCCCTGGCCGGCTTCGCCGGAAACGGGGACGTGAACGCCGACAACGCCCTCGACCTCTCCGACCCCGTCTACCTGTTGAGCTTTCTCTTCCAGGGCGGCCCGGCGCCCGAGCTCTGTGCCCCAGGCGCAGGCGCAGGTGCAGTCGCAGGCGGAGGCGCGGGTGCAGTGGCTTCCCCGCTGCCCGGCACGAGCCCGGAGTTTTGCTACGATGCGTTTGTCATAGCACCCTGCGTCGCGGGCCTGGACAGCCCCGGGGGCGCCACCTGCGGCGGGGATGACGGTTTCTACGCTGCCGGCTGCTCGGACGTGGACCGCTTCGACGACCACCTGGACGGCACCGTGACCGACACCTGCACGGGGCTGATGTGGCAGAAGGAGACGAATGGGGATTTCATGGACCTTCACAGCTGGTGCTTCGCCCTCAGATACTGCGAGACCCTCGTGTTCACCGAGGCGGGAACCTTCACGGACGACGACAATCTCGGGGGAGACACCCCGAAGTTCGCCGACTGGCGCCTTCCGAACATCCGTGAGCTCCACAGTATCTACGAGTTCCTCGACAATGGGGCGAAAGCGTATAACCCGCCCTTCGACCCGAGTTTGGATGTGCCCTACTGGTCGTCTACACACCACCAGGGCGGATTCAACCTGGTGTTCACCGTCAGGGGCAGCAACGGCGATATCATGACTTCGTTGAAAACCGGCGGGGTTACCCGCGCGGTGCGGACGGTTCTCCCAACCGATGGAGGAGGAGCTGCGGGGGCAGGACGCGGGCAGGGCGGGGTCACCGTCTTAGGAAACGGGGACGTGAACGCCGATAACAGCCTCGACCTCTCTGACGCCGTCTACCTCTTGAGTTTTCTCTTCCAAGGCGGCCCCGCGCCGGAGTCCTGTATATCGCCGGAGGTCTGCAATAATTCGCTGGACGACGACCTGGACGGCGACACCGACTGCGACGATTCTGACTGTACCACCGACGCCAGTTGCGTGGAGTCGATGTGCGACAACGGGACGGATGACGACCTGGACGGCGACACCGACTGTGACGATTCCGACTGCGCGTTCGCCGCGAATTGCCTGGGCGATCCGAGCCTGCTACCCGACACGGGCCAGAGGCTCTGCTACGACGAGGATGGCAACGAGAGCGACTGCAAGAACAGCGACTGCCCCGGTCAGGACGGTTTCTACTCGACCGGCTGCCCGAGGACCGGCGAGATCCGCTTCGACGACAACGGGGACGGCACGGTAACGGACAACTGCACCGGGCTCATGTGGCAGCAGGACACGGCCGACGTGGACGGGGGCGGGCTCGACACCTCTTCCGAAAGCGGCGACCGGCCCGGCTGGTGCGAGGCCCTCGACTACTGCGAAGACACGCTGGATGGCTTCGCGGGGCACGACGACTGGCGGCTCCCGAACGTCCACGAGCTGCAGAGCATAGTCGACCACAGCCAGGTCAACCCGGCGATCGCTCCGATCTTCACAGGGGTGGAGGCGGCGAGGGACGTGGGGTACTGGACGTCGACGACCCAGCAAAGTTTCCTCGCGTGGCACTTCCTCTCCCGAGTGGGCCGGTTCGAGACCCGCGCCCCCACCGGCCAGAAGGGGGACGACGAAACGGTCCAGCCTCCCAACAGTAAGGTCCACGGCCCAAACTTCGTCCGTGCCGTTCGCACCTTCTCACCGTAGTTTCTGCTGTGACGCCGGAAAAGATGCGAAGAATCTCGCTGCGAGATACAATTCGTTGCACCAGGGCACTTCCAAGGACTCCCTGGCGAAAGGAGCACCATGAAACGACTCTTCCCGATCGTCCTCGCCGTCCTGATTCTGCCCCACTCGATCCATGCTCGTGAGGAAAACCCCGCGCTCCTGGGAGTGGTCACGGCTCCCGACAAGAAAGGCGTGCGCGTCCTCCACGTTCTCCCCGAATCACCTGCCTCCGGGATCGGCATCAAGAAGGGCGACATCATCTTCAAGATCGGCGACGCGTCGGTCGTCAAACCCCAGCAAGTCGACAGGGCGCTTCGCGACTTCCAGGCTGGCGATAAGGTGAAGATTGTCTTTCATCAGCGCGGCAAGAAATATTCGGCTGGCACTGCAAAACTGGTGGCGCGCTCGAGCTACCGCGGCGACATACGTCGAAGCCCATCACGAGGCGCGACGGGCTTCAAGGCGCCCGAGTGGTACGCCTACTCGTTCGGAAACGTCACAACAAGACTGAAGCAGCCGACCCTCGCCGGTACGAAACACAAAATCGTTGTCATCCACGCCTTTCAGAGCTGGTGACCGGGCTGTCACAGCCGGGGGTTCCCCGTGCACAAGCAGCTTGAAGATCGTTATGCCAGCGACCGCGACGTTGTCTTCTTCCATTTGCAGACCGTCTTCGAGGGCGAGTCGGCCAATACTCCGCAACGCGGACCGAACGAGGCCAAGAAGTACAAGATCAAGGTGCCGGTGGGCTACGACGCACATCTCGATGGCGAACGTACCAGCATTTTCATGCGCACCTACGGCACGGGTGGTACCCCGTGGACGGTCGTGATCGACGAAAAGGGCATCGTGCAGTACAACGCGGTGACTCCGGAAGAAAAGATACTGACAAAGCTCATCGATCGCTTACGCGGCAAGAAAAAGGCGAAGGGAGACTGAGGACGCGCACGAGCACCACCGTTTCCCAGCAGCCCGTTGAAAAAGTCACGTTCTACGACAACCGGCCCCCGTTTGCCCATTACTGTCGCCCATCTCTGTGTCGCAAATACTCGGCGATATTCCCGATATCGCCTCCGTTTTGCTCCTTGATTTGAACGAAAATGTCTCGGTTGTCGCTACGAAGCACTTTTTCAACGGACAGCTATGTCTACTCCTCCGCCGGCTCGAGATGGATCTTGATGCGCTCGGTCGGAGCGGTCTGCTGAATCTCGAACGCCCGCCCGGCCTCCTCCAGCGGCAGGACGTGCGTGACGAGCAGCTCGCCCTGAATCTTTCCCCTCGCCATCAACCGGAGCGTCTGGGCGAAGGAGTTCGGACTTGCGATCGAGCAGATCAGATTGAGGTCACGCGCAACCGCGAGGCCCATGTCGAGCTTCTCGATGGGCTCCTCGTAGAGCCCGACGACGGAGATCGTCCCTCCCTGGCGTGCGCAGTCCATGCATGCGTTGAGGGCCTGCCCGTTGCCGCTGGCCTCGAGGGCCAGGTCGACTCCCCGCCCGCGCGTCTCGTCCATGACAATTTCGTGGAGATTCTCGCGCGTCACGTCCACCGTCCGGTGCACACCAAGCTGCTTGCCAATCTCGAGCTTGGTCGGCTCGGTTCCCGCGAGCACCACCCAGCCTGCCCCGTAGGCGAGTGCGGCCTGAGCGGCCAGTAGCCCGATGGGACCATCGCCGGTGATCAATGCGAGAGCGCCCGGCTCCAGGCCCGCCTTGCGTATCGCTTTGACCACTGTGGCGGCTGGTTCGACCAGTGCGCCGGCATCGAGGGAGACGCCCTCCGGCAGCCGGTAGCAGTGCCGCGCTGGCATGGTCAGATACTGCGCGAAGGCACCGTCCTTGCCCCCACACAGACCGACTTCTTGCTTGATCACACAGAGATTGTAGAACCCGTTCATGCAGGGCTCGCAGTGACCGCAGCCGATGCTCACGTCGCCCGTGACGCGATCATCTTTTTCAAAGCCCTCGACCGCGGTTCCTATGCCGACCACGGTGCCCGACCACTCGTGCCCGAGCACCACGGGGTATCGTGTCCACCCCAGTCGAAAGTAAGGCATGGTCCCCTTGAGCATCTCGACGTCCGTGCCGCAGATGCCGACACGGTAGACCCGGATCAGAAGCTCATCTTCGCTGGGTACGGGTCGATCGGTCTCGACGAGATGCCACTGGTCAGGGCCGGTGAGCTGGATGGCGTACACTGGCAATCTCCCAAACTCGGAGCTGTTCAAGCGCGGAGCTCGGAACGCGGAATGTACATTCCGAACTGCAGGGATTATCGGGGAAGTGCTGGGCGGTGTCCACCGTTTCGAGCTACGTCAAGCTACTACCGCGAGGCCGGATGAGTTGTTTGCACCTACGGGTTGTGAGGATTGGGAAAAGTTTGTCGATTCTCGCGAAAATCACGTAGTTTCTCTGCTCCGGTGAAGATAATGGATGAGCCCGGTGGAGCGAACGTAAATGGTCCGTGTTTCGCAGCAGTACGTTCATGATCAATATGAAGATGACGCGCGTTTGAGCATCGAGGCGCCTGCGCCCCACCCTTTATCGTCGCGGGGTCGATGAAGCGTCAACAACGGGCAAGGAACCACGACACCGTTCAGGAAAATGTCTCCATGAACGCGACGCTGGCGCGGATCTGGACCATCGCCGCCATCGCGATCATGCTGTGGATCATCCAGGCCACCTATCGCGACTATGGAGTCACCTGGGACGACGCCGTCCACGCTCGCTACGGCGAGCTCGTCGTAGACTATTTCAGGTCTGGCTTTCAGGACCGGCGTGCGAACGATTATCGCAAGCTATACACCTACGGTACCCTCGCGGATGTCGTCCCGGCGTTGTTGTATCGGCAGCGCCCCGAGTTCAAGTATGAGATCCGCCACTTCCTGTTCGCGCTGATGGGACTGGGGGCCGTACTCGGCGTCATCCGCATCGGCCGGTTGTTCCACGATCCGTGGGTTGGTATCTACGCTGGTGTGGCACTCGTGATGCTCCCCCGCTTTTACGGGCACGCTTTTTTCAACTGCAAAGACATCCCGTTTGCTTGCTTCTTCACGTGGTCGGTCTACGCGCTGTGCCGCTTTGTTTTGGCCGACGGTCGTTGGATCAGCACTGTTTCCTGTGGACTGGCATTTGCCGCGACACTCGCAGCCCGCCCCGGGGGAGTACCTCTGTTACTGATGCTGCTGGTCCTTGCGACCGGATTCGGCCATTTCGCCCGGGGAGGTGGCCGCCAGTTATGGCTGCGCGCAATTGTCGTGTGGGCTATCGCCTGGGCAGGAATGGTGGCGTTTTGGCCTTGGGCTCACCAGAGCCCGCTACTGAACCCTTTGCGGGCCATCAGCCGTTCGCTTGCGTTCGAGGTGAGCTACCCGGTGCTATTCGAAGGCTTGCAGACGATGAGCGATCAGCTCCCCAGATATTACCTCGCTAAGTACCTGTTGATCACAACGCCTCCATTCTGTCTTGTCCTGATGTTAGTGGGACTGGTCTACGGCGTGAGATCCCAGATCCGCGATCCCTCCAGCCCTGTCTCATTGGCGTGCTTCGTGATTCAGTTCTGGCTATTGGCGCCCCTGCTGCTCGCTTTGGTGGCACACCCAAATGTCTATGACGGTCTGCGACACGTGTTGTTTATTCTTCCCGCCGTCGCTGTTCTCGCTGGAATCGGTGCAGCGTCGATCTGTCGTGTATTCCGGCGCAAGCCGTACCGGGCTGCTGTGGTCGCGGCGCTGCTACTCGTCTGTGCTCTGCCGACCTTTAGCCTGGTCCGGCTTCACCCCTACCAGATGACCTACTTCAACGGGCTTGTGGGCGGGCTGAAGGGAGCGGCGGGACGTTATGAGACCGACTACTGGCTTTCGAGCTACAAGGAGGCGATTGAGTGGATCAATGAGCAGGCGTCGGCCCAGCCCGAGCGCGAGCTCTCCATCCTCGTGGCCGCAAATTCTCTTTCCAAGGCGTGCGCCGAATACTACTTGGCGCCGGGGATCTCCATGAAGACTGTCTTCAGTAACCGTATTCCCGGACAGATTCCCGCCCCGTACACCTACTATGTTGCCACGACACGCTACGGCGTCGATCGGTCCTTCCCCCATTCTCCCATCGTGCACTCGATAGGCCGGGACGATGCGGTCTTCACCGTGATTCGAAAACGCTCCGAGGGTCAGCTGGCGCCGCCCAAGTGACCGTGCGCCGTTCTGGAATTGTTGCGCGATTGCGGTAATCGACTCTGTCCAAACGGCTGAAGGGCAACGGGCGCGGGCAATCGGTTTCCTCAAAGCTGATGCTATCCATCAGCGGTCAGCAGGTCCATCGACGCTCTGGCCTGCCTCGAGCGTACGAAGCGCAGTTTCGAGATTTTTTTGAGCCCCCGCAAGTTCTGGGGCGACCTCGAGCGCTCGCCGAAAAAGATCGAGCGCGGCACGCGTGTGCTCCCTTCGTGCCAACACAACGCCCATCAGATTCAGCGCCAAGGCGTTGCTTCCAGGGGCATCGTCTATCGCTCGAAGCAGCTCGGCAGCCAAATCCGGACCGTATGCGCGGCTCAAACTTTCTTGTGGCTCCAAGGGATTAAGCCGACGATAGGCCAGGCGGGTAACCGAATCGCCGAGTCGGCGGCGATTCAAGAAGATCACAGCCACGTCATCCCAGTAGACCAGCTCCCAAGTCTCAGAGGCATATGCCGCCTCGACCAGGGGTACCTGCCGCGGTTGATTCAACAACAGCAAGGTCGTAACGCCCCATTGATCGAGGCGTTTCTGCCACCCGTCCCGCGCTCGAATGATCGGGCTATACTCGTCGCGGAAGAAGGTCGCACCATAGACGGGAAGTCGGTTGTCGATGAACACCTGGCGTTCCGGCCAGAATTCCCAGGCGAAATACCCGCCCCAGGCGTCCTCATTGAAGACGCGCCCCTTCGGATCCTGGGACCGAATGAACGCAAACGCGTTGCGCGGATAGAACTGATGCGGCAGGGCGTAACCGAAATCGGGCTCTTTGACCAGGGTCAGGATCGCACCGACAACCAGAAACGCCAGAAGATGGGGCAGCAAATTCCAGTACCGTGCCGATTTGCCCCGTATCAGACGAGCTCTCCGGTCGGCCAAAATCCGGATGCCGGGAATCGCCGGGACGCAGGCCACAATCGCCCAGTCAAGGAGCAATCGCTGGGTGGACAGCGCCAAAACGGCGAATGCAATGCCTGGCAATAGCGCGGCCCAGCGTTGGTCATACCAACCGATTGCCCACACGACCAAGACTGCCACAAGCGGGCCGATCACACTGAGGTCTGTCCAATCGACCGGTCGAAACTCGGAAATAGTGTTCTTGAAAAGAGGGTCACTAAAGAAACTCAGCGGCAGCTGAATCGCGGCGAGTCCCTCGTTGCCACAAGCATACGCAACGCCACCACCCATTAGAAGACCCAGCGCAACCGCAGCCCAGCGCCGGGCGTCGCCCAGATCGAGCAACCCGGTGGTGCCACGGAAGCGATCCATAATCAGTCCGACTTGATGCATGCCGATGAGAATCAACCCGCTGATCCAGCCCGCATGTAGATTGATCCACACGGCGAACGTCAACGCGATCGCTACTTCGCACTTGATCGGCGTACGACCACGTCGTGGAAGATAAAGAACTGCGCTGACCACCGCCAAGCACAACGCCGAAAAGAGAAAGGGACGGATCATGAACCGCAGACGACACGCCGCCATCACCAGCACCATGATGATCAACAGCTCGCCCTGTCCCAACGTTCCCTGCAGATTGCGCGCCGCTGTACGAAAAACGATGCTGAAGATCAACACCACCAAGGCGATCTTGAACAACCACAGCCCTTGGAACCCTATTGCCCGGTGAATCAAAAAAAACGACAGGGCTGGGACCGCCTGATGTAGAGGCCACTCGCTGCCGTCCGACGTATATGAAAAACGATCTGTTTGGGGGATTTGCCCTTCGGACCAGACCCGTTTACCGGTCGCGAGATGATAACCAAGATCGAATGTTCGGATCTCCGTTGCCGCCAAGGCAACGGAGATGACGATGAAGGCAGCCCAAGCGATCGCCATCCGGCTGCGTTTTTGCCCGGCACCATCGCCTCGCGTCTGTGAAGCCATTGTTATCGTGGTGCCTTTCCCTGGTCCGGTGCTGGCGGCTTCCGCCATCCACTGTTGGCATCTCGATCGTAACTCGTTTCAGCGGTAAGATCTACGCCTCGTTTCCTGATCCCCAGTTCGATCCGTACGATCGATAGAAGTGAAGACGCCACGCTGCCCGAGCGCCGTCTGCTCGAAGTTTCTCTCGGTCATTCGCCATGGGTTCCACAAGACGAAGTCCGGGGTGCTTCGCCACTTTGGAAGCCAGAGGTGCGGGAAGACATTCTGCTCGACAAACGGCACGCCATACTACCGTCTCCGGCATTATCGCAGCACCTTCGACGAAGTCGCCTCTCTCAGCTTCAAAAACTCACCCGACACAACGGCATCGAAGCCTGCAGTTTTCTGACGCCTTCGAGGCTCAGGCCCGGGCAACCTTGCATATCCAACATCCTCAGACGTTTCATTCTCGGAAAATTCCCCAGTGCGGCATCCGTGACCTGTGAGCAGAAACTCAGCCGCAAAGCCTCGAGTTTCCGGCAGCGCGCCAGAGCGCCGATCCCGGCGTTCGAGATGGTT
>Ga0315336_1006868_pt1 | contig 11341 bp, 8 predicted proteins | sample ASW5metaG_FD_204512 | JGI IMG/M metagenome (GOLD analysis project Ga0315336, IMG submission 204512) | Ammonia-oxidizing marine archaeal communities from Monterey Bay, California, United States - ASW #5 | ecosystem: Environmental > Aquatic > Marine > Intertidal zone | place: USA: California...
CGCATGGCAACGGTCCTCAAGTGGGTCATATGTTGACGCGCGTCGAGGAAACACTCGGCAAAGCGTACGCTATTCCACTCGAGGTGTGTGTTGCCGAGACGGAAGGTGAACTCGGTTACGTATTGCAACAGTCTTTATACAATCTGCTGGCCGAAAGCGGACGGAACCAACCGATTGCAGGTTTGTTAACGCAGGTTCTCGTCAATGCCGACGACCCAGCCTTTCTAAAACCGACAAAGCCGGTTGGCCCGTTTTACACGCGCCAACAAGCCAACGAGTTGGCTAGGAAAGGTTTCCCGATCTGTGACGATGCCGGTCGTGGATTCCGCCGAGTGGTTCCGTCACCGAATCCAATACAGATCATCGAAGTTGACGTCATCGAGCAACTTCTGGATGCCGGCGTACTCGTAATCGCGGCCGGCGGCGGTGGAATTCCTGTCGTCAGGGAGAACGGGCGATTGAAAGGAGTGGAAGCTGTTGTCGACAAGGATTTCGCTTCTGCACTGTTAGGAGAAGCTTTGGGAGCTCAGTTACTGATCGTGCTGACGGGCGTCCCCTGCGCGTTTTGCAACTTCGGCACACCGAGCCAATCGCCCATCGGTCGCATCGACGTGGTGGAAGCAAAGCGGCTTCTTGAAGAGGAACACTTTGCACGCGGGAGCATGCGACCGAAGATCGAAGCCGCCATCCGGTTCTCCAACCGTCGTGGTGCAAGAACGGTCATTTGCGATCCGCAATCTTTGTCGAGTGCTCTGGAAGGTCAAGCAGGCACGATCATCGAGCCTCCCGTACGCTGAAATCTTACAAACACAGGAATTGATCGATGGCAACAAACTTCAACTGCATCATTATGGGCGCCGCCGGCCGGGACTTTCACGACTTTCAAACATTTTTTCGCATGAACACGCAGTTTCGAGTCCGCGCGTTTACAGCAACGCAGATTCCCTTCATCGAACGGCGGAGCTTCCCGCACTCAATGGCCGGCTCCGGGTACGACGGCGACATCCCGATATTCCCTGAATCAGATCTACCCGACTTGATCGACCGCTTCCAAGTCGATTTCGTTTTTCTGTCATACAGCGACTTGTCACACGTCGACGTCATGCACAAAGCGAGCCTGGTGCAGTCCTGCGGAGCAAGCTTTGCACTGCTTGGCCCGCGCCACACACAATTGGATTCGAGCAAACCGGTCGTCAGCGTAACCGCCGTGCGAACCGGCGCCGGAAAGAGTCCGCTCACCCAGCATCTGGCCGACTGTTTGACCGAATCGGGTCACCGCGTCGGAATCATCCGCCACCCCATGCCATACGGCGACCTGGACCGACAGCAGGTCCAAAGATTCGCGACAACCCAAGACCTCGAACGGTTCGAATGTAGTGTGGAAGAACGCGAAGAATACAAACCATATCTCGAACGGGGACTCGTCATCTTCGCCGGCGTCGATTACCGATCGATTCTGCATCAAGCGGAGGCCGAATCCGACGTGATCCTGTGGGACGGCGGGAACAACGATGCATCGTTTTTCCATCCGGGGTTTTCGATCGTGGTCGCCGACGCGCTACGGCCCGGTCACGAAGTGGAATACTATCCCGGCGAGACGAACCTACGCTCAGCCGATGTAGTTGTCATCAACAAGGTGGCACAGGCCCGCACCGACGAAGTGTGGCTGATCCGCCAACATGTCGATCGACTCAATCCGCGGTGCGAGATCATCGAGGCGAACTTGGAGATCTCTGTCGACGATCCGAAATCGATCGTCGGACGCTCGGTCCTCGTTGTCGAAGATGGGCCGACGTTGACACACGGTGGCATGTCCTACGGTGCCGGGATGCTGGCGGCACAACAGTCGGGTGTCTCGGAATTGATCGATCCTCGAGCCACGGCCATAGGAACCATCGCCGAGACGTTCAAGGAGTACACACATCTGGGTCGAGTACTTCCCGCGCTCGGCTACTCCAGCCGCCAACGCGACGAGTTGACACAGACGATCAATGCAAGCGATGCCGACGTCGTAATTGACGCCAGTCCTGCAGGACTCGATAGCTTTCTTGAATTAAACATCCCGGTTATCCGCGTGCAGTACCGCTTTCGGCAAGCAACAGGGACACCTATCGAGGAGCTTGTAGAACAATTTCTGTCGTCCGATTCCTAATGCGGCTTGCCGAACTCATTTTCTGCGCCATATGCCCGCGTACCTTGCGGCTCCAAGACCCAATCCGATGAACACCAACACTCCGGCGGAAAACATGGCCGCTGGTTCTACGAAGGCCATCAGGGCCAAGCTCGCAGCGGCACCTATAATCGGCACCGCCACTGGGACGCGGAATCCCTCGACGGGTTGCCGGTCGCGTCGTTTCAGGACAATCGACGAAACGTTTACGGTGAAAAAAACAACCAGCAGTAAGGTGCTGGTTGTCCCTGCCAGACGGGCTAGCGTTCCGGATAGGGCCAAGATCACCGCCACCAACAGGATGACTAAGATCGCCCAGTGGGGTGTCCGCCTTTTGCGGTGCACTGATGCCAACCAGTTTGGCAGCAGTTGTTGCTGCGCCATTCCATAAACGAGCCGAGAGGCCATCACGATGTTGAGCAGTCCGGTATTCGCGACAGCGAAGAGCGCAATCATCGTAAACGACCAGGAAGGTATCCAAGGCGCTGCGCGACGAACGACGTGCACCAATGGCGCGCCAGAACTCGATAATTCGTCGGCCGGAACCACCAAAGTGGCCACAAAGACGACGAGAACGTAGATTGCACCGGCGAGGAACGTTGCCGTCAGGATGGCGGCGGGAACATTGCGTTGAGGCGATTTGACCTCTTCAGACACGTTCACCATGTCCTCAAAGCCGATGAATGCGAAGAACGCCAATGCGGCACCTTCAGCAATCAGGTACCAGGGAGTTGGCTCACTCGGCGACGCCTCTATGGTCGCTCCAACATTCCGGCCCCAAAAGGCCAAACCAACTACAATAACCAGTAGCAATCCGGAAGCTTCCACGATGGTACAAATGATGTTCGTCGTCGAGGAGAGCCTGATTCCCCAGAAGCAGATGACCGCCAGGATCACCAAGAAACCGGGCACTACCGCCCAGTCTGCCAACTGGGGCAGCAGTGCCTGTGCGTAGCCGCCAAACGCGCGCGCGACCGTCGCCAATGACACCGTGCCCGAGCAGAACACCAACCAGCCGATTAGGACAGCAATCCAGGGCCATGGAAACGCCTGCTGACAAAAATAGGATTCACCGCCACTGCGCGGGAAACGGCCTCCCAACTCTGCGTAGGTGAGGCCCGTTAACGTGGCAACTCCCATGGCGACCAGGAACGAGATCCAGCTTCCGCTGCCGGCAAGCCCGGCAACCTTTCCGACCAGTGCATAGATTCCCGCCCCCAGGATGTCCCCCACGCCGTACGCCGTCAGCGCCCAGAATCCTAGCGACCGAACAAGTTTCACGTTGTCGCCCGATTCCAAAACGTCACTCCAACTTGGCCCGTGACTTGTCGTCACAGTGCCGAAAAGTAGGTTTTGGTTGTATGTTCGGCAATCTGCTTCGCGGGATATCGGTATTGATAGGCCGAAATTGCGTTCATCGCGGCGCAGCGGAGCGCATCTCGCCCAATCAGAATGTTGGTTCGCACGCGATGCCGATGCATTGCGATCCATAGGGCATAGGAAGGCGGTAATCCGTTTCGGGCGAGAGGAAGAACCGAATACAAAACAAAAAAACAATCGATCGATTGATCAGCACCAGGTACTGGTCCGAACCGACATCGATGCGAGGCTGACTACAAGCATGCGGTCCATTATCGACAGGCGAGATCAGTCAACTCCGATGATTCGCCCATTCTTCAGGTCTTTCGACTCAGCGAGCGGGTGCCGCGGCAGTCCCGGCATTCGGATGATGTCTCCAGTGAGCACAACCAGGAATCCGGCGCCGGAATTGATCCGGATCTCTTCCACGGTGATCTGGAAGTCTTTCGGTCGTCCTCGCAGCTTTGGGTCGTCGGAGAGCGACGAAGGGGTCTTCGCAATGCAGACAGGCAGATCGGAATATCCTAGGCGGGAAGCATCCTTCAGGTCCCGTACGGCGGTCTTCGTGAAGTAGACATCCTTTGCGCCGTACATCTTCGTTGCCACCGCAGAGATCTTGTCGGCTACTGGATCCGCAAGGTCGTACAGCGGTTGAAATTTTTGGTTCATTTGCTCTGTGTTCTCAACGACCGCTCTGGCAAGCTCCTCCGCACCCTCCCCTCCGCAGGCAAAGTGGTCGGTCTCGGCAAAGGGAACGCCAAGTTCCTCACAGCGGCGGCGGACGACCTGGACTTCCTCTTGCGTGTCTTCCACAAACCTGTTCAAAGCAACGATTACTGGCTTGCGAAAGTAGCCAATATTTTCCACATGCTTGTCGAGGTTTGTTAGTCCCCGCTCGACGGCCGACGGGTCGGGCGTATCCAGCGCTCCCAGCTTCGTTCCTCCATGAAGTTTCAGTGCCCGGACCGTGGCCACAAGCACGACTGACGCGGTATCAATCTCTGCGCTTCGGCATTTGATGTCGAAAAACTTCTCCGCCCCCAGGTCGAATCCGAAACCAGCCTCCGTGATCGTCCAGTCCGCCAGATGCATCGCCGTCTTCGTCGCGATCACACTGCTGCAACCGTGTGCGATATTCGCAAATGGGCCGCCGTGAATAAGCGCGGGCACTCCCTCGGTCGTCCCTACGAGATTGGGCATCAGGGCGTCACGGAGCAACGCAATCATTGCGCCCGTGGCGGAAAGAGACTTGGCCGTCACCGGCTCCCCGTCGTAGTTGAAGGCGAGGAGAGTGCGATCAATGCGCGAACGGAGGTCATCCACGTTCTCGGCCAGACTGAGCATGGCCATCACCTCTGAGGCGGCGGTGATATCGAATCCGGCCTCCCGGGGCACACCCTGACGTTTCCCGCCCAGTCCGATGATTATCTCACGCAGTGCCCGATCGTTCATGTCGACTACACGGCGCCAGACGACTCGCCGCGGGTCAATTCGCAGCCGGTTCTCGAAGTAAATATGATTGTCGAGCATTGCCGCGAGCAGATTGTGCGCCGCGGTTACAGCGTGGAGATCGCCTGTGAAGTGGAGGTTGATCCGTTCTGAAGGCAGAACTTGGGACATGCCGCCGCCGGTGCCTCCTCCCTTCTTGCCGAAGCAGGGACCTAGCGACGGCTCCCGGAGCGCGACGCAAACGGACTCACCAAGCCGCGCAAGGCCCTGTGCCAAGCCGATGCTCGTGGTCGTCTTGCCCTCTCCGGCAGGCGTGGGTGTGATTGCGGAGACAAGTACGAGGCGCGGCGATGTCTCCCGCTGACGGGATCGCTCCCTGACGACGGGTTGAACTTTCGCGATGTCCAATCCATATAGGTAGAGGTCGTCGGAACTAATGCCGAGCTTCGGGGCAATTTCCAGGATGCTTGCCATGCTGCTATCGTACCCGAATGTGACGGCCAGGCGGAGTCCGGCAGCGATTCCAGCTGCCTACCGGATTTGCGGAACCCGAGACATTTTTCGCAGGAGTCGTGCCCTCGGCCCGCTCGCCTCAATCAGACTATCCGTCCCGGCAACTCGTACTTGCCGCTCGTAGGAAGCCGCAGCGGTATACCACTAAAGGGAAAAAGGCATGCCCACCGAAGAAGAACTACTGGCGAAGGCCCAGAAACCAGCCGAAGAGGCGTTGCGACTGCATCCATTTTACAAAGGCAAGATTCAGACGGCCCTGAAATGCCCGATTCGCGATCTGAGCGACTTTTCCATCTGGTATACACCGGGTGTCGCGGCCCCTTGTAGACAAATTCACGCCGATCGAGACTTGGTCTATGAACACACCAACAAGGCCAATACGGTCGCCGTTGTCACGGATGGCACGCGTGTGCTAGGCCTGGGTGACATTGGTCCCGAAGCCAGTCTGCCGGTGATGGAAGGCAAGGCCCTGCTGTTCAAATATCTGGGGGGCATCGATGCCGTGCCGATCTGCCTGCGGACCCGCGATCCCGATAAATTGATTGCCACTGTAAGGATGCTGGAGCCGTCATTCGGCGGCATTAACCTGGAAGACATTTCGCAGCCAAAATGTTTTCGCATTTTGGATCAGCTACGCGAGAAAATGGGGATACCCGTATGGCATGACGATCAGCAGGGTACGGCCACCGTACTACTTGCAGCTCTGATGAATGCGCTGAAAGTCGTCGGCAAGGACATTCACAAGACGCGGATCGCCATGGTCGGAATGGGAGCCGCTAATGTAGCAACGTATAGACTGCTGAGGGCTTACGGTATCGATCCGAAAGCAATTGTTGCCTGCGATAGTAAAGGCGTCCTCCATCCCGGCCGGAGCGACATCGAGACTCAACAGGCGGCGTTTCACGACAAGTGGCGTGTGTGCACCGAAACCAATGCCGATGGCGTGACTGGAGGGATCGCCAAGGCGCTGCGAGGAGCCGACGTGTGTGTTGCCTTCTCGGTGCCGAAAGCCGGGATTATTCAACCGGATTGGGTCGCGCAGATGGCTCCGGACTCAATCATCTTCGCCTGTGCCAATCCGACTCCGGAAATCTGGCCATGGGAAGCGACCGAAGCCGGAACACGAATCGTGGCAACCGGCCGTGGTGACTTTTACAATCAGGTCAATAACTCGCTGGTGTTTCCGGGGATTTTTCGCGGCACTTTGGATGTCAGGGCCAAAACGATCAGCGATGAAATGGCAATCGCAGCGGCTGAGGAACTGGCTCAGTTTGCCGAGGAACGCGGGATTTCCGAGGAAAACATTGTTCCGAAAATGGACGAGTGGCAGGTTGTTCCACGCATCGCGGTTGCCGCCGCAACCAAAGCACAGGAACAGGGCGTGGCGCGACTGACCGTTTCACCCGCCGACTTGCATCAGCGAGCAACATCCATGATTCGAAATGCAAGAGAAATGACGCAGGTGCTCATGCGAGAACAACTGATACCGTCCGTAGATTAGTCCGTGGCAGATCAGACGATGCAAGATGAGGGATGTCGACCTATTCGACGACCTACCGCAACGCGCGGCGTTCGATTTTACATTCCAGCAATCGCAACTCGATGAAGCGAGCCGGCCGGAAGACTACTCCTCAACAAAAACATCCGGAGCACGATACCGGAGTCGGCGAGATTGTCTATTCGTGGACGCGACCACTGACGATCAGGGCGTGGTGATGATGCTCAACCAACGATCCGCTGACGCTGCGGTGGTACGCTTCCCATAGTATTCGACAGTAAACAGTGTAAAATACTGAAAATTGGGATGTGTCGGAGAGGCAGATTCAGATTGCGTAACTGGAAAACAGGGAACGGTTTTCGTCGCGTCACGCCCGTGGAATAGATGGATACAACCTTGACCTTCGGAACCGAAGGTCGCTCGCTGACGCGGCACCCCGATATTCGGTCCCGGTATCGACGCTTTTCCGGCCGAGCGGTATTCGTCTCACAAAGCCGTGAGAAGTGGCACACGCCGAAAAACGACCCTCGTGACACATCACGCCTGTTCGAGAATCTCATGGGTGTAATGGATCGTCAGCGGATGTGCGGACGCGACTGTGAGGGTGTGGGATGCCCGGAGCGGTCACGAGATGCTCACGCTCAAGGGTCACTCCTCCGAGTAAGGCACCGGCATTGTGTGGAGCGTGGCCTTCAGCCCTGATGACAAGCGGATTCTCAGATAACCGACTTCATGCCGGCGGCCCTGTTTCGCATTGCAGATCGCTTTCCGCTCCGGAGAGTCGAAACCGCCAACGTATCCCACTCCCTACGGAAAGCAGCCAGTTTAGAACGCAATCTTGCAAATAATGCGACGTACTTCTTTTCAATTGCACGTCGGTCAAATCGGGCTTGAGAACATTGTCCTGTATTCTCTGCTTGGTGCTGGTCTTGAGTTTCCATCGGCATGACGGTCTTCCTCCTTGTCGACATGTTTGCGAAGCGGCGTTCAATTACCAACTCCAGGCTCTGGCGTCCAGAGCTTTTGGACTCATAACAGTGAGAGTGTCGATCGACGGTCCGGCGAATAGTGATGAAACCGCATCGACGGTCGACGTATTATCGCTACGTTCGGATGTAGCGTTCGGGAGCCAGCGAAGCAGTGTTTGTGCCAACAAGTCATAGCCCGTGGCACGCGCCGAAAAACCACCCTGTTTTTGACACACTCTGTGCCAGATTCCCATACGTTTTTCGGCATCCGCTGAGCGCCTCAAAAACTCACACCTTTTCTCGGAACCCGGCTGTTGCGTCGACGGCGGACAGAATTGCCTCTCAGCGCGCCCGATCAATTCAACGTTTGATGTCACGCAAATTCTGAGCCAATACAACCTTAGGTAAGCGCTTGGCTCCGGATACTGAATCCCCGACGAGATCGCCGATCAACTGCGACGTCGCACCGGGCCACCTGCCACCCATTCCGGGAGGGCACTGCTGTCTGGGCACTCCTCAATCACGCTCCATTATCAACGTTTCCATTGGTGAACATCCGCGACCAGATGTTAACTTTTTCGCCCTTTCGAGGGGGTCCAGTTGCCAAATCTTTCTGGCGGCTTGTCACCTTCTTGCGGTTCGTTGCCACTGGTATCACAGCAAGGGAGCTTTAGCTATGACTAACCAGCCAGCGGAAGAGTCCGATCTCGTTCGTTCCACATTGGCCGGTGATCGTCGCTCTTTTGAAGAAATTGTGCGTCGCTACCAGACACTCGTCTGCTCGATTGCGTACAGCGGCACTGGCGATTTGGCGCTTAGCGAGGATGTTGCCCAAGAGACATTCCTGACCGCTTGGCGGACGATGGGGCAGCTGCGCGAACCGAAAATCCTCCACGCTTGGCTGTGCGGGATCGCCAGACGTCTGGCCGCCAACAAGCGGCGTGCCATGGCGCGAGCAAAGAAACCGGTTTCATTAGCTGTCGACGCGCCTTGTTTGGACTCGGCCGATCCGGCGGAACGTATGATCGGGGAGGAAGAACGCGCTCTGCTGTGGGAAACGCTGAGCCAACTGCCGACGAGTTATCGGGAGCCGCTGATTCTCTTCTATCGTGAAGAGCAGAACGTCCGTCAAGTGGCCGAAGACCTCGGCCTGAGCGAAGATGCCGTCAAACAGCGTCTCAGCCGCGGCCGCCGGCTACTGACCCAGCGAGTCGCTGCCTACGTCGAACAAGGACTCACCCAGAGCAAGCCGGGAAAAACTTTCCTTGTTGCAGTGATGGCATCCCTTCCGGCCTTGACTCCGCAGGCCGTATCGGCCGGCGTGATTGCCGCTGGCGGCAAGGGGACCATCGTCGGCAAGTCGGCGTTGTTTGCAGGATTGATCGCCGCATTGTGGGGAGCGGTTCTCGGACTTTTGGGGGCATGGGCGGGAGTGCGGGCGGGGATGCGAGCGGCCAGATCGGCGGCGGAACGCCAACTGATGATTCGAATGGGCTGGACCCTTTTCGGCTATATCGCTCTGTTGAACATTTTCATCGCGGCCGCCTATGCTTTGCCCCGCATTGTGTCGATGACGTCCACCTTGGTCATTCTCGCGTTCCTCAGTCTCCTCTATCTGCTCGGGATCATCTGGATTGCCGTCTGGGCGAACCGCCGTCAACGCCAGATCCGCATAGAAGATGGCACCGAATGGACAGCGAAATCGGAGTGGGCCAATCTGACCGAACGCAACATGACCGGATCGCTGGTAGGCGCAACCTGCGGTGGAATTGCGTGGATCTTATTGATGTCGGTTGTCAGTGGCGACTGGCTGACCGCCCTGGCCATTGCCGGAGTGGCCTGCGGACTTCTGCTGTCCAGCCTCTGGGCCGTTCGGCGAAGACCCAAGGGTTACTACCGCGTCTCCATTGCGCTGACAGCCTGCTTTTGCGTGTTGAATCTCGTGGTCGTCAATCTGCGATGGATACACTGGGTCGAGTTCGCCGTCGAGGATGCCAATCCGGCGGACGGCCTGATACCTCCGCTCTGGGCCCTCAACCTGCTGCTGATCGGCATCTTCGCCATGGTGTTGACAGCCTTGGTATTCAAAGTCCGACATCTGCACGATAGGGGCTGATGTCGTAGGCGGATCCGGCGAGTATTTGTGGGAACGACGCAGGCGTACAAGGCTTCTGGGCCTAACTCGCCACGTCTCAGATGACAATGGCTGGAACAGAGAGAGTGCAGACACAAGATGAGCAAGAAACGTGCAGCACTATGGGTTGCAGCCACAATCTTGGGGCCGCTCCTGTTCTATTGGTTCATATCTGGCTTCTATATCGGCATGTGGTATGCTCGCACCGGACATCGAGGCCCACCGACGCCCGAGATCATGATCCAAGGAATGTTCGTGGGCGTGCCGCCAGCTCTGTTCGCAGTCGTCGCTCTCTGGTGGTGGATTCATAAGAAGAAGGCAACATTCGCACAACTCTATTTGACACGAAGCAACGCCATTGCTGCAGACCTGGCGATCGGAATTGCTCTTGGAGTGCTGTGGGTCGCCGTGTACGGCCTGTTTGACGTTGTCTCCTGGCGGGACATGTTCACCTTGGATGTTGCAAAGCTGGCCTCCGTTCCGGCAACGCTGAGCGCCGGATTGTGCGAGGAGTTCCTCTACCGAGGCTTCCTGTTCTGGTTAATTGCTGCCGTCGGCGGTCGCAAAGCGTCCCGCCTTGCCATTGCGTCAATCGCGTTTGGTCTGGCTCATCGTTTCTGGGGGCCTTGGGGGATGGTGTGGACCACGATCTTGGGCTTCACCTTCGGTCTCGTCGTTCTATGGAGAGGCAACGTCTGGCCCGCGGTGGTTGCCCACACACTGTTGAACCTGTGTATCGAACCAGCCCTTCTTGAAAAGGCGCTCACCGGCGGCTTCACTGCTTAGGACAGGTCCCCAACGGCATTTGAGCGGCGTACATCAGCATCCTTGCCGAATGAACGTTGGACAGTATGGTGGCGAATATTTTCGCTTGTCGGCCTTGCAATGGCGAATACGTTCGCTAGAATGTTATTGTGTGGCGAACGTGTTCGCCACCACGTTCATCCCGACAGGAGCCCGACCATGCCGCGCCCACCCTCTTCACAGCTGACAGAAGTCGAGCTACAGATTCTGCGTATTCTCTGGGGACAAGGGCCTTCCACGGCGCGCCAAATCCATAACGGACTCGCTGCAGAGCGGGATACTAACTATTCGACCACGGTCAAGATGCTGTCGGTCATGTTGCAGAAGAAACTTGTTCGACGTGACGAAACGGTTCGCCCCCAGGTCTATCGCCCGACTGCCACGCGGCGGCGTACCCAACAGCGGATGCTAAAAGAACTGATCAAAAAAGCCTACGATGGCTCGGC
>Ga0315336_1006869_pt1 | contig 11333 bp, 10 predicted proteins | sample ASW5metaG_FD_204512 | JGI IMG/M metagenome (GOLD analysis project Ga0315336, IMG submission 204512) | Ammonia-oxidizing marine archaeal communities from Monterey Bay, California, United States - ASW #5 | ecosystem: Environmental > Aquatic > Marine > Intertidal zone | place: USA: California...
GCAATAATCGAAGTCATCGATAGGGCACAACCTAGGAAATAGCTCAAACCGAAAACACTGCTGGATCACGACCGCGGTTGATTGTCACGAGTCGATTCAGCGGACTAATAAGTAGGTAATTTCCATTAGTGCCTGCCCCGATGCGCACCCCACGGAATCCTGAAAGACTGACTAATGCAAGCGCCGCTAACCCGAACTAATCGGGAAAATCGACTATTGGTCGTTAAGCGCTATCAGGAACTAGGTATATGGCAAAGATTCTTGTGGCAGACGATTCTTCATTCGTAAGAGTCAAACTCGTGTCGATACTGCAAACAGCAGGACACGAAGTGATCGAAACTGTAGACGGTACAACCGTGCTTAAGTGGGCGATCGCCGAACAGCCCGACGTAATAATGCTCGACCTTATGATGCCTGGTGCCGACGGGTGGACCACCCTCGGCGATCTAAAAATTCACGAGGCGACATTGGATATTCCGGTGATCATCTCATCCTCGCTCAGCAGTGACGCCGATCTGATCAGGGCGCACAAAATGGGCGCATTCGACTTTCTTCCAAAGCCGTGGACCAGCGAAGATCTCGTAAAACGAATTCGCTGGGCAAGCTTGGCACGCGCCGCAGCTGCTTAGTCAGCACTCACCTCTTCGGCATTCGCCTTAAATGGATGCGCCCACTGCCGGTAAAGCAGAGGGCGCCATGAAGTTGGACGGGTAAAGCGATTTGGATGCCTGTACTTCCGTCGTTTGCTAGAGCTATTTTTCCTCCCTCGTTGCCGAGTTTTTTGTTCTATTCGAGAATTCCAAGTTGCGGATATTGTTATAAAACTGACCGGTCAGTTTTTATTTACACAAAAAAAGCGAACGTCGAGTTGTAACTACTTCAGGCTAGCTACAAACAGGTCGATCAACTTTTCGACCGGTTCGACATCTATCTCCGCATCCCACACCGCTCGACTCAGGAAGAACCCTCCACCGAGCGATCCAAGCAATGAAATCACTGCTTTGGCCGTGTAATCCGGGCCAATGTCGCCCTGTTCCTTCGCCAAGTCCACTAGTGCGTAAAAGCGCCGTCTCCACTCGACGCCTAGTCTCTCCTGGCTTTTTGCAACAGCCGGGTTTATCAACACTTCGGCCCACACAAACACACCCAATCGAATCGACTCTTGGAAGTTCTTGCGTTGCGATCGACGCAGCGATGCCTTCGTTGCGTAGGCAAGTCCGTCGATAGCTCGGGGTAGCTTCTCTGCCGCTTCGAACACTTCGTCGTCGATTCCGCCCCAGATCTCGCTAAGGCCATCAATCATCGCTTCTTTGCTATCGAAGTGAATGTAGATCGATCCTTTAGAGATGCCTGCTTCAGTTGCGATATCGTCTAGCGTGGCAGCGTGAAACCCCTTTTCAGAAAACACCTTTGTAGCGGCGTCGAGAATTTCTCCTCGACGAGCACGCATATATTCGGCGCTTACTTTCGGTGACATCTGTTCTGCCTAACAGTCGCTACAAACGATCAAAACTGACCGGTCAGTCATTATTATGCGCTCAGCCCGCAATTCATGCAAATTTATTTCGGTGTTAGAGCGCATTGAACAGGCTTGTTCATTAGAATTCGTCGCCTGAACTTCACATTTTTGTACTCAGCATCGGTGCTTCTTTCGTGTTGCACCGATCACTAGGAAAAAACTTGCAGCACCACAGCGTGATCATTGCCGGCGGTGGACCCGGCGGACTTGGTGTGGCTGCAACCCTAGAAGGGTGGCACCCGCGCTTCGAAGGCGATTACAATTTTCCAGCACAGGAAGTTCAAGGAATTGCACGCGCCAATGGGGAGAACCCACTAGCGTTCGACCCACACGAGCTACTTGAACGCGGCCATCGTCCCATCGAGTTCTACCGCATGCGTCATCACCCGATCCAAGATGCCTTGCCTCTGGATAAGTGGACACTGAAGTTCAGCAAGCAAGAACGAGCTGACTGGCTGATGCTCACAACCGATGGGCCGGGTGGTCTTTGGAACAACGTTCCTACAGAGCAGATGACTCTAGGCCCAGCGCACTGGATGGAGTTGGCTCACTACCCCATCGGTAAGTTTTACGAACAGACTGGTCGTAAGCGCGACCTCAACGCACTCGTTCATCGGGACGACCTTGTTCCCTACTATCAGGCGTACGCCGAAGAACTTGGACTAAACGAGCACATTAAGTCTGGCATGAAGGTCACTAGCATCGTCCCAGCTAACGACGATATCGATGCCCGATTCATCGTTGAAGCAATCAATCAAACAACTGGCTCAACCTCGACGTACTCATGTGACTATGTCGTCTTCGGAGTCGGGCCGCGCTCCTCACTCAGAAAGCTTGAAGCGAACGGTGTCGATCACGACTACGTGTCTCTCGCCTATACCCATCCAAGCGACTACCCGGGCGAACGAGTCATGGTCATAGGCGGAGGAAGATCAGCCGATTGGGCAGCGCAGGAGCTTCACGATGCTGGCCGATTGGTCGTTTACGTAATGCGGCAGCAGCCCGACGCTCATTTGAAGCTAATCAACGATTCACAATTTCTTCCCTACTACCAACGATGGGCCGAAATTCTTGCTGGTCAACAGGAACGAATGGGGCTGCTTTACGAATCGAGTGTCACGGCGTTTGAACCCAACGGCCTTGCGACTATTTCGACTCCTGACGGGCTTGTACAGGTTCATATCGATCACGCAATTGTCGAAATCGGTGGTGATCCTGACTACAAGATCCTCGACAGTTTTGGCGACCTGACGTTCCATGCAAAACGAGACAACTTCCGTTTCCAACTGAATCAATTGGTTGTCGATCAGGCAACGTTTGAGTCGGTCGATATTCCTGGTCTTTATCCCGCTGGGTACTCGGCACAAGGAACAGGTTTAAGCGTTATCGGCTTCCATGCCGGGTGCTTCCTTATCGCAGGCGACATCCTTCGAAAATCTGGCGCTATTTAGTACGACCTGCCAGCGATAATTTCGCAGCCAACGCCCTGAAAACCCTCACGTGCTCCCGCCGTGATGCAATCCTTCCGCACTCCATGAGCCGCGCCATGTCATGCAATGTGGAATCAGATATTGCACAAAATTCACGGGAGATCAGCAATGCAGAATCTGGCAACAAACGCTCAGTCGCAGAGAAAAACGCTAACTATTCCGAGCGCTGCCAGACTCACCTCACTAGCCTTGTTGACGCTGGCGTGTATCGGTCCAATCTTCGTTCAGCAATATCTTTCGATCAGCCCTGAAGTGGCTGGGGCGATCGGAATACCGGCAATCATCATTCTTGGATTCATTGGAAGTGTCACGGTGATAATTCCGGTTCCGGTACTGTCGCTCGTCTTCGCCGGAGCAACGATTTTGAACCCAATCGTGCTGGTGATCGCTGCTGCCGCCAGCATTACAGCAGGAATGGCAGTCTGCTACGTACTTGGTAAGCGCGGCCACTCGAGAGCTGTTCGAGCTGCGGAATCGTCTCAAGAGCGTTTTCCTAAACCGATCACCAATCTCTACTCGTGGTCTACTGAAAATGTAGCGACCGCTTCGTTTTTGCTAGCAGCCACCCCAAACCCGGTATTCGACTACGCCGGATTCATAGCGGGCGCTGGTCGAATGAATCCCAAAAGGTTCCTCGCAGGAACGTTTGTAGGAAAAATCGCTCAGGCGTCAGTGATCGCATTTCTAGGTCACACCGTTGGCGGGCAGTTAACTGCGATTTTGTGAGAACCTAAGCTGAAACCGAACGCGAAAACGCCCCGAATCTCATCGGGGCGTTTTTCTTTTCAAAATTCTCGAACGAATTCGACTAAGCGACTTTTCGTTTCGAGTGCATCAGCGGTTGACGGGCTCTGATCCGCTTGGCTGCCGTTTCGATGCTCAGCTTCGGGTGGAACTGCACTAAATAGTCGGCATGCATTGCATCGGCAATCGACGAGTTGAACCCGCACTTGTCGCACCACAGACCGAGATGATCTTGACCATCACGTGAAGGCTGCGGTTCAACTCCACAACCCGGACACTTTGTTAATTTCGGCGCTTTCATCAGTTTCATCACCTTGCTAGCGTGCATCGAGGCACTATTTCCTATTAACCACCGTAGTCTCATGCGGGGCGAGATTCCCGTGTAGACGTGTTTATCTGGTGTGAGCGAACACTAGTCTTTGTGGGTGAGTCCACTTAGCAGAATTCGACTACTTAGACGAATTCACAACTGGCGGGATGCCGTATACCGATCACAAGGGGTAAGCCTAAAAAGGCTATTCGCTAAGCTGCCGAAATTAGTCGCCTGATGCAGCGGCCGGAGCCGAAGCGTTCGATTCTTGCCAGCCCGATTTCACTTCCAGCACATGCTGGTAAGCGGAAAGAGCGGCAATCGCTCCCTGAGCAGCCGCAGTGATGGTCTGCTTTAGTTCAGTTCCATCAGTGAGGTCACCAGCAGCGTAGATTCCTTCCACCGACGTGTTCAGGCCTTTATCGACATGAACTTCGCCAGTATCAGGATTGATCTCAAGACCAAGCTGATTCGGAATCTCTAGACGTGGGTCAGCACCAGCTTCTACGAACAAACCATCGATAGTCAGTTCGTCCTGACCTTCCCACGGTCTGTCGATGCGAATGCCGGTAAGCCCAGCTTCGTCGGAACCTAGAAGTTCAGCAACCTCGGTGTTGTAAAGCACCTTCACGTTATCGGTCTGATCGAGCACCTTCAGGAGAATCGGCTCAGGACGAGTCAATTCACCCTTGCGGTAAATCAGATAGACCGTTTCGGCGTACTTGGCGAGCAGAACAGCACCCTCGACCGCCGCATTTCCACCACCGACTACTGCGGCAGCTTTTTTGTTGCGGTAAAGCGGGGCATCGCAAGTTGAGCAGTAGGAAACGCCGTTCCCTGTCCACTCTTCCTCTTTGGGGAGGTAGAGCTTTCGACGCTCACGACCAACAGCGAGGATTATCGAAATAGCGTCAATTTCAGTTCCATCGTCAAGAACGGCCCTGTAAACATCGCCATTCTTCTCGACAGTCTTCAAATTTGAGTACGCGGTTGGCGTTTCGAGCTTGTCGACCTGCTCTTTGAACTTCATCATCAGGTCGAAGCCGTCGATATCAGGTTGGCCGGGATAGTTTTCTATCGTGCCGCCAATAGCTGTTTCGCCACCGAACTGCTCACCAGCTATCAAGGTCTCTACCTGATAGCGCGATGAATACAGACCAGCTGCGAACGCTGCTGCGCCCTGCCCAACGATCAATACGTCAACTTGCTTGATATCGCTCATGTTCCCTCACGCCGCTGATTCGGATATCGCACCGAAGCGGATTGCTATTGGCAAGCTTAGAAGCACTCGACAATTGTGTCGATAGGTACCACGCCTATTAACGTGAGATTAGTGCTGTCACCGCTGCCAACACTCTAATTTGCGAGTGTCTAAGAACTTAGATGCAAGTGAGATGCAACTAGATTGCATTCCGACCGTATCTAGAGCGACGGATCGACGTCTTTGCCTTCAAGAATCGCCGCTATTAGTCCGGGATCTACGTCGATCGAATCAAACTCGTCAGATAACTCTTCGTCTTCGATTTCCGCACCGGAGTCGAACTGAATCAGGTTCACTTCGGGTAAATCGACATCAAGTTCATCGACGTTGAATTGAGTTGGCTCTGCAGCGTTGTTCTTGGCTTCAAGTATTGCCGAAACGACATCTTGATCAGGATCACCGAATTCTTCGATTGTCGATTCTGCTGCTGGTTCTGGGCCGTTTGCAGCAAACAAGGCTGAGATTGCGTCTTGATCGAGATCGCCAGATTCTTCAGCCGCCGGTTCATCTTCTGATTCTGGATCGTTCGCAGCGAACAAGGCTGAGATTGCGTCTTGATCGAGGTCGCCAGATTCTTCAACTACCGGTTCATCTGCTGGTTCAGGATCGTTTGCAGCAAACACGGCCGAAATTGCGTCCTGATCGAGGTCGCCAGATTCTTCAGCTACCGGTTCATCTGCTGGTTCTGGATCACTTGCAGCAAACAACGCCGATATGGCGTCCTGATCGAGATCGTCTGATTCTTCAGCAACGGGTTCATCTGCTGGTTCTGGATTGTTCGTAGCAAACAAAGCTGAAATAGCGTCCTGATCGAGATCACCATCGGCCAGATCAACCGGAGCCTCTTCGGGCACTTCTGTATCAGCGTCGTTTTCGGCAAACAGAGCCGAAATCGCGTCTTGCCCCATATCGGCGTCGCTCGTCTCAACCGGTGGACTCGATGTAGACGAAGTTCCAGTGCCCGCGATATCTGCCAGAGCCGCAGCTACTAAGTCGAATCCTGCGGAGTCGTATGAAATATCGGCTTCTTCAACTTCGTCTTCCGCAACACCATCGTCATCTTCACCTGTAAGCGAAGATACCTGACCAGCAGCAGGAGACACCCACGGCTTCAGTTGTTTCAATTGAACTGGCGAATCAGCTTCTAACTCCTCGTTTCTGGCGATTCGTGCAAGCTGTTCACCCTCTCGAAGGGCGACTGTTTTAGTTGAATATCGGTCTTCTACGAGCTGCTTACCTGCGGAACCAATCCGAAGCGACCACGTTGACCAACGCCTCAGTAATTGCAGAGCGTATGCCACGGCCTCGTGGTTATCTGGTTCGATTGCCATGTAGTTCAGGTGATTCTTGAAACCGTGCGTTTCCTCGAGTTCACCCAGTGAGATAAGTGGAATCCCTGCCGATGCGGCGAACATGGCAAGTCCGTGCGGAAAGCCTCGTGAAGGTGTGGTGACACATGCCCAAGTCCGCTCGATCAGATCAACCAACGGCTCGACTTCGTCGACCGCAGCGACTGTCACAGGCAGATCACGTTCAAGCACGTCATCACGCAGTTGCTGCGCTTCGCCTTCTTGGGCGACCACAACGAATTCCACGTTTTCGATCATGCTCTTGGTCGCAAGTGCCGATTCTTCGATTAGGTTGGTCGCGTCTTCGTCTCGAGCCGGTCCTGCCCAAAGAACAACCGGATGCCTATTGGGATCGGTCGTCCCGATTGGCGTATATATATCCGTCGCCAATCCAGTTTTACCCAGAAGGAGATCCTTCGTGTAACCAGTTTCTGAAAGGTATTCCAGCTCCCAATCCAAAGTCGCGGAAAGCATATTGGCTCTCAACAGGCCGACACGATTCACAACTTTCGTTGGAGCCGATCGCCAGCCTGTTCGATCACGCCAGGTATTGCCAATCAAGTCATCCGATGAAGAAACATGTGGCGACTTAGAGAATTTCGATAAAGCTTTACCGACAACGCCTGCACGTGGACCGAACGTACGAACCAGTTCAATATTCTCAAACTCTCGCCGATTCGATAGAACCGTCCACCACAATCCGTTCGTGGGCGAGAGCCAGCGTGGACCGCTGTGCCATTCAACTCGATGAGCTTTGGCCGGTTTTACGACTGATTCGCCACTAGGCGAGAAAACGTGCACTTTTGCAAATGCCGATGCATATCCATCGATCAAATCTTGGAAAGCCGCGTAGTTACCGCTGTCGGCGATTTCAGAAATCGGCGCGGAAGTCACAACCGCAATGCCACGTGGCTGCGGTCGGAAGTCTATTTGTAGGGCTTCCTCGGTCATTGAGTATTTCTATCGACCCTGACGTGAACAGCAACTTTCAGCTGAACAGCCGTTCCTGATCGACTCATCGAACGCTAGGCATATTGCGCAATGCCTCACGTCCGTCCTTTAACGTTGATCTCTAGTTTCTCTCGTCATTGACCTGTCCGATGTAGGGGCTTCACACACTGACCCGTGGTTGCATCGCACCAACCGCTATATCGCATGTCTGAAACTCGGAGTGACATAAAAACTCACTTCAATGGCAATAAAAATGGGTCAAACTTCCTATAACTCGCATCGAATCCTCAACGCTTCGGTAACACTGAACAGGGTAAGTTTTAGATATGGCAGCAGACATCCTCAGGTTTACGACTGAGAAAGATTCCCTCGTGACACACACAGGTATGAATATCGCAAGCGAACTCCTCGAAGCCCTCGGCGAACTTGCCGTTGCACAAGAACGAGGCGGTTCTCGCGAGCGCTTGGCCAATCTTGGCCGGAGCGTAGATGCTGCAGTTCGGCGAATGAACGAATTCTCCGGCATCGACGCAGCAGCCTAGCCTTTTTCAGGCAGAATTCACCCTTCTTACTGCTGTATACTCCCAGTTCGATTTGAACTGCCGTGCTAATCCCGATTCGTCCGAATAATCGTTTGCCATCGATCATCGGTCAAGTCACCCGAACTAGCGCAGCGTTTACTTCACGGGATCTCTAATTACACTCGCTTTAACGCTGGTTCCCGTTTGCTCCACATGCGTGGCTAGCAAAACGAACCACCTCGACAATATTTGCCATGACACTCCCCATTGCATCGGTGCCCAACGGCACGGTTACCTCTGCCACCGGCTTCTCGGCCGGCGGTGTTTTCGCTGGAATCAAAACTCCCGGTGTCGATAAAAAAGACATCGGCCTGATTTATTCAGAACAAGCCTGTGCAGTTGCCGGCACGTTCTCACAAAACAGCATTATTTCTCCAACTGTCACTCTCGACATGGAACGAGTTGGCACCGACAAGCGAGTGCACGCTGTTGTCGTGAACAGCGGTTGTGCAAACACCGCCGTTGGTGATCAGGGAATGCTCGACGCCAAAGAGATGACCGATATCGCGGCTGCACATCTTGGCGTTTCAGCCGAGCAGACTCTTGTTAGCTCGACTGGTGTTATCGGTGTCGAAATACCGATGGCGCTCATGCGTGAGTTCATCCCTCAGATCGAAGTTACTTCTGACGGTGGTGGCGAGTTCGCAAAAGCCATTCTCACTACCGACAAACGCACTAAAGAAATCGCCGTATCGTTCGATGTCGATGGCGTAACCCACACGGTGGGTGGCGTATCGAAGGGCTCCGGCATGATTCACCCGAACATGGCGACCATGCTGGCGTACATAACCACCGATGCGAACGTTGAGCCTGGTTTCTTGCAGTCGACACTTTCTGATGCTGTGAAAGTTTCTTTCAACCAGATCGACGTCGATGGCGACCAAAGCACGAACGACACTGTTTTGCTCATGGCAAACGGCGCAGCTGGCGGCGGCGTGATTTCAGGTGGCGACGACGCTTCCGAAGCATTCGCCGAAGCTGTTCGACAGGTCAGCGAGTATCTCGCAATCGAAATCGCTCGCGACGGCGAGGGCGCAACCAAGCTGATCGAAGTGACAGTCAACGGAGCCGCAACAACCGAGGACGCCCTGAAGGGTTCTCGCTCTTGCGCAGCTTCATTGCTAGTCAAAACCGCGGTTTATGGACGTGACCCAAACTGGGGTCGCATATTCATGGCGGTCGGCAAGGCGCAGATTCCTCTCGATGAATCGAAGATTGACTGCTACGTGAACGATATTCAGATCGTTGCCGATGGCAAAGCCATTTCCTACAACGTCCAAAGCGTAGTCAGTGCGCTTGGTGGCGATGAGGTGCGCCTTCGGGTGGATCTCAATATCGGCAACGGCTCAGGTAAAGCTTGGGGCTGCGATCTCACCGAAGAGTACGTGGTATTCAACTCGGCCTACACGACGTAATCGTCATCAAAGGGACATCGTTGTGAGAGGCCTACCTCAAATTAACGGGGACGAGTTAACGCTCATGAACCCCGACCATTCGCATTATTGTTGCTGTTCTAACTTCATCTCGAAAGCGGTCGCATCGTGACCACTTCGGATAAACGCGACGTTTCGGGCAAGATCATCGTCATTAAAATCGGCGGTAGCACTCTTGGCGAAGGCGACAGCACAGTTCCAGATATCGTCGATCTATGGAAGCAAGGCGCACGTCCGGTAGTCGTTCATGGCGGCGGTAAAGTCATCAGTGATTGGGTCGGCAAGCAAGGCATTCATCCCGAGTTCGTACGCGGACTAAGACGCACCGACGGCGCAACGCTCGAAGTTGCCGTCGCTGTTCTTGCAGGACTCGTTAATTCGCAGCTGGTCGCTGAATTCCAAGCAAACGGCGCTAATGCGATTGGAATCTCCGGTGTATCGGGTGGTCTGCTTCAAGCCGAAGTGCTTGATCCCGATCTCGGATTCGTCGGCAAGGTAGTAAAAGCCAACGCTGCACCCGTCGAAGCCATACTCGACTCGGGAGGCATTCCGGTCATAGCGCCAACAGCGCTGCATCTATTCCCTTCTGACACTGGTGAAGACCGCATATTGAACGTAAATGCCGATACGTCTGCTGGGCACATCGCAAAGGCAGTTCGTGCCGATCAGCTCGTGTTTCAGACCGATGTCGAAGGGGTTCTCGACGCACGCCGAAGGCTTATCCCCCGCATGACACGTGGGCAAGCGATGGATTTGATCGCGGGTGGAATCGCTGCCGGTGGAATGATTCCTAAGATCGAAGCGTGCGCTGATGCTGTCGCCGTAGTCGGATCGGGTCACATCATCGACGGACGACTTGCAGGGGCATTGCTAGCCTGTGCACGTGGCGAAGACATCGGTACGAGAATTACTTAGTAGCGGCGCAACTCACCGCGTAGATTAGTTCGCCAACAAGGGACCCAATATGGATACAGCCAGTCACGTCATCACGATGCTGATATTCGGCTACCTGCTGGGTTCGATTCCGTTCGCCAAGCTTTTCACCATGCGCGCCGGTGTGGATCTATTCGAAACCGGAACCGGAAACCCCGGAGCAGCCAATGTATTCCGCAGAGTCGACAAGCGAATTGGCGCTGCTGTATTCCTTGCAGATGGTCTCAAAGGAGCGATCCCGGTTCTGGTCGCGTGGGCGATCGGTGCGCCTCAAGACTTGTGGTTTATAGCCGGTTGGGCAGCGGTTGTCGGACACTGGTACCCGATCTTCAATAAGTTTCGTGGTGGCGCAGGGCTTGCGAGCGGTGCAGGTGTAGTTGTCGCCCTGATGCCGGTCGGTGGTGCGATAGGGCTGGTACTTGGCATGCTAGTAATAGCCAAGGTAAAAAGTAGCGGACACGGCGCGCTCACTGGGCTAATCGTGATCGTCGGCGTATCCGCCGGGATCCAGTCCGACTGGCCTCTCGGAGCCGAATGGCCAGCAATGGCAAGCGCTGTAGCTCTTGCGATACTCCTATTCGCCCGGGCCGCATCACGAGGCTGGAAACCGGGCCGCAAGGACTAGGTTCGAGCGATCGGGTCTCCGCAACCCAATCCACCCGTCTCACCCCAATCTCACGGCCTCTGCGATATAGTTCTCGTTCTGCAATTCACAGATTGTGATCTGTAGATGTCGTAGAACAAGCGGCAATTTTCTAACTA
>Ga0315336_1006870_pt1 | contig 11332 bp, 6 predicted proteins | sample ASW5metaG_FD_204512 | JGI IMG/M metagenome (GOLD analysis project Ga0315336, IMG submission 204512) | Ammonia-oxidizing marine archaeal communities from Monterey Bay, California, United States - ASW #5 | ecosystem: Environmental > Aquatic > Marine > Intertidal zone | place: USA: California...
GCGCGACCGTCGATGATGTACGTGTTCGCTGAATCCTCAAACGTGCGAATTTCAGGGAGCGAGCCGCCGACTTCAAACGACTGCTCAGCAACTTTCACGTCGTTGTAGAGAAAGTCGACCCGCCAGGTACCCGGGGTCGAGTCGGTAAATCCGGGCCGATACCAACCCCAATCCCAACCGTTGATCGCGGTCTTTCCATATTGGAGTTCCCACAGCGCCAGGTCAGTGGCATCGACGGCGCCATCGAAATTCGCATCTCCATCAGAGTGCAGTGCTCCCGAAGCAGTGCCGAAGTTCTGTTGCCAGGCGAGCCAATCGGAGCCGTCGGTGTCGCCGTCGGTCTGGAAATCGGTCGGCTGCGTAAACATCGCATTGGAAAAATCGTTGACCAACGTACCGTTGGGCCGATAGAGCTGCGCTCGCCAGGTGTCACCCGCTTCGACGGAAGTGAAAATCGCCCAAGCGTACACTTCCTCGGAACCCGTTGGAAAGGTCTCGATATCGGAAACCTTCTCGCGGACCGTGTCAAACGAGGGGCCGAGGAAAGTGTGCACACCATCGTAAATGTCGTTGGTCACACCGAAGTCGAGCAAATTGTTCGGCAGTACCGGATCGATGACGTAGGGCAGGGGACTCACGAAGTAGTCTGCCGGTGCGGCGAACAGGTCGACCGGTGTCTTGTTGTGTTGCACCTCGAAGTGTAGATGCGAGCCAGCGGAATTGCCGGAGCTGCCCACCAAGCCCAACACTTGTCCCGCGGTCACAACGTCGTCGACTTCAACGGTAATACTATCTCGCCGCAGGTGGTAATACTGGCTGACCCAGCCATTGCCGTGATCGATGAAGACGAAGTTGCCCGGGTCGCCGAATTGGAGGAACGTCTCGCGATCAAAGAAGCCGTCCCTCACGTCCATCACGGTTCCGTCCGCAGCGGCCAAAACCTGGACTCCTGTGTCCTGAGCGGCAAAATTGGCGATTGGGAAGTCCAGTCCGTTGTGGAAGTCGCGCGTGGTAGTCGTGTTGCCCTGGTAGTCCTGGAAAAACTTGACCGGATCGTCGGCAAAGAATTTCGGATTAACATCGACATAGCCACTCAGAACCCAATCGACATTCTGGGTACCGGCCAGTGGCGTGACGAATCTGTTGGGAAGCGAAGTCGGAGCGAGCGGCGTGAACGGCGAAAGCGTGATTGAATTGTTGACTTCGTTCGTTTCGGCCACCTCGTCGCCGCTGTCGATCGTCACCGTGATCGTGTGCGAAGCGCCCGCTTGAGCAATCCATCCGCCGTGGAACCAAAATTGATCGACAGCCGTTCCCGCAGCACCGACGAAGTCGAACTGCTCGGTCGCGACGCCGTCCATATCCCAACGAACATTGTACTCCGCGCCGGCAATATCAGTGGTCTGCCAATGGGCGACTACATAGACCTTCTCGCCCACGATGGGCGTTGTGCCGGTTAGCTCGCCGATAGCGTTGGTGAATTGAACTGAAATCAGTTCTAGGTCGGCAGCCAAGAGCTGGCGGCTTTCGAGCGTTTCGAAGCAAAGTCGTTTGTGTCTTGCCATCTAAGATATCCTCCGCCCAACCAGCTGTGATTATACACTCAGCGACAGCGGAGTCACGCCTTTTTGCCAGATTGTGAAGAGCACCGCCGGGCACTGGGAAGCGTTTCCAAAGGTGAAAGGTTTGTGTAAACTGCCATCATCAGCCAGTACGTTTCGCTTGTTCCAATCGCTTAACCCCCAGAGTATCTAAGCGGAGGACGGCATTTCATGACGAAAACCCAGGTCCTCGCGCTCCTCAAAGAGAATCGAAATGAACGTGGAATTGCACACTGGAAGAAGAAGCCGCGGAAGCTCAAGAGTTTCGGCATCGGTCTAACCCAGTTGCGGAAGCTGGCTAAGCAGATTGGCCGGGATCACAAGCTTGCGCAGCAACTTTGGAAGAGCGACATCTACGATGCGAAAGTCGTCGGCCTGTTGATCGACGATCCCAAGCAAATCTCACGCGAGCAGGCCGAGGAGCAAGTCGAAGGTCTTCAAGGCGGATACCTCGCGCACGTATTCGCCTCTTGCAATGCAACTCTCGCCAAGGCGCCGTTTGCCTTTGAGCTTGCCCGCGATTGGATGGAAAGCAAGGACGACATCCGGCGGCGATGCGGCTATACGCTGTTGTACGAGCTTTCCAAGAAGAACCCCAAGGGCATGGACGATGCCTATCTTCTGGGCCGCATCGATCACATTCAACAAGCACTCCCCGGCGAGGAAAAGTGGGTTAGAGAAGCGATGGCCGGCGCGTTGATGGGAATCGGCAAGCGGAACAAGAAGCTCAACAAGGCCGCCATTCGGGCGGCTAAGGCGATCGGCCCGATCGACATCGATTACGGAGACGACAACCGGTGCGAGCCTCTAGACGTGCTCAAGCATCTGACAAGCGATTACCTGAAAAGCAAATTTGAGCGACAATCGTAAACGACACTCCTCTTGTCGGTCACTAGGAAATTCAAAGAGAGTGCCTGCGAAACCGGCGCTCGAAGCGGGCGTCTAGAACTGAACTTTGACCAGCGGCTTGACTATTAGAGCTGCAATCATTGACACGATTAGTACGGTCGCCCACCACGGCACGTTCCAGCCGAACAGGGGCACGTCGCGCTGCTGATGATGGATCGTGATTCCGCGAAGCGGACTGTCTACGCCTAACGACTGCTCTACCGGATGCAACAGACGATCCCACCAGCCGGGACCCGGGAGGCGGACCGAAACGGGGCTGAGCGTCTGCGGCTCGCTTGCCACTGCGACTTCTTTATCGACTGAGTCAGGACCGATTTGCCAATGAATCGTGGCTGGTGTAGCTTCATTCACGCGAATACGCCAGAAAATGGACTTCTGGTCCAGATCACGTAGCGGCGGGGTCTCCACCGTGAGTTGATCGGGGACTTCGGGCGCAACCTCTTGATACCGCTTCCATGCGCTCTCTGATAACTGAAGCTCGACGATCGCCGTATCGCCCTCGGCCAATGGCCGATATTCGTACCACACTGCTAGATGCGAGAGCAGAAATGCGAACGGGATCAGCATGACGAACATCGGTGGGAGGGAGTACCACAGACGCCGTCCAGTGTTCCGTAGGAGTTGACCGATGGAGCGGAACATCACGCGGGGGTCGTCCTTAAAGAGCTTAATCGCCAAGATATCAGCGCGGCACAGTTCCGCCACACGACGCAGCTTTCGTTGGTTCGAGGTGAAGCGAAAGACGATCGCCATCACGATCCCCAGCAAGGTCGACACGACCACGATTCGCATCAGCGGCGACCACCCATCCAGCAACGAGATCGCTAGATTTGTAAACTTCTCGAAGAAGGTATTCAAAACATTCATGGCAAGCAATAGCCGGTAAGTCGTTATTCGAGGTACCCTAAGCCGCGCAACTGCTCTTCGGCCTGGTCTTGATCCAGGTCGTCCCCAAGCTGTGCCACTTCACGCTGCAGCACGTGCACGATCAGCTCGTCAGTCGAGGCGTATCCGACTTTCTGTGCCGTTTCGGTCAGCTGGTCGTATAGGTCTCTGGCAATTTTGATCTTCTTAGTTGAGAACATCCCTTGGCTCCTTCAGCAGGCTACGGCCAGTCATCTCCGCGGGCAGGGGAACTGAAAACTCGCTCAGTATGGTCGGACCGACGTCGCTAATCGTGGGTTCTGCGACGGTGATTTCCCGATTGCATATCAGCATGCCCGGAATCAGGTCGGCGGAGATCAAATGCGTTCCGCTCCAGCGGTCCATGTTGTCGACGAGAAGCTCGGAGGGCATCGAGCCCAGCACCGTTTCCCAACTTGCCCGATAGCCGTCACTGTAGCCGACAATTAGATCAGGCGCGATCGAGGGGTCGGCATTCGGATAGAGGTCTTCAGCAACATCCACTCGGTCGACGACCGACCCGCCGTCAACGTCGCGGACTTCCATCAATTGATCACGTATTTCTTCCAGCAGGCTACGCTTGTCCGCCGATTTGACAATCCCATGTTTCTCACGTTGCGCGGCATTGACGTACACACCGTTCATTCCCAGGCCATAGGCCCTGGTGCCCTCCCACGCGACGTGTCCTAACAACTCCTGTTGGCCCGGCTGATTCGGATTCAAGAGCTGAATATAGCCTTTCTCTTGCAGCCAGGTGTTCAGGTTGAAACCACGTCGGAAGGTCGTGAACCCATGGTCCGATAGCACCATCAGTGTATCGTCATCACCCAAGTGGCGCAGCGCTTTGCCAACAATACGATCTGCATTGGTGTAAACGTCTTTCACCACTTGATCATACCGTTGCGACTGTTCCGGATCGCGTCCCGGATGTTGGGGATCGTGATCTCGCCAGAACATGTGCTGCACAAGATCGCTGTCGCCAAAGTAGAAGAACAAGCAACCGCTCTGAAAAGAAGCAAGCGCCTCTTCAAACTGCTCGCTACGTTCTCGCATTACCGTTTCGGTCTGACTTAGGAATTGATCCTCATCCAGCGCTCCATGAGAGAGCGCCTTGGTGTCTTCGGGGATGCCCACCGTGTGGAAGCGACCGTGGCGGCGGGCGAGCTCACTAGAGAACTCAGGGGGGACGCTGATCGAATTGATGGGCTGTGCAGGATCGATGTTCACCGGGCTCACGTACAGCTCGAACAGCGGATGCACCTGTTTGGCGAACAAGCGAACCATTCCGCCGATAGACGTCGGTGCACCGGCTGCGCTGAGGAGTGTCGTACCGGGAATTTCCGACGGAAATTCAATCGGGATCCAGTCGCTCCATTCGCCTTCGGCGAGCAAGACGACGTTGCCCGAGATATGGATTTTTGCGACGCGGTTGGTCGGATCTCGCACAATATCCACGGGCAACTTCATGGGTTCTACGACTCCCGAGGCGTTCGGCTCGCGGAGAAAGTTTGGCGGGCCGATTAGCTCCGCAGTGCCCCGGTGGTTGATCATCGAGAGATGAACGAATCGACCGCCGCCCACCGATCGACCGCGACGCGAAACCTCAGGGGTGAACAACGTAAATTCACCGTAGCTGCCCAGCAAGTCTGGAGTACCCATCCCGCTAATCGATCGAAATCGCCCGGGCCCTTCGGGGGCTTGAGGCGGATAGTTCGATGGCAAGTAGTAGATGTCGGTATCGATTCCCCGCGCTATCAGGTGATCCCAGAAAGCCTTGCCACGGCGTAACAGGCGCGTGCTGTCGCCGGTAAGCGGAAGCCGCCATCCTCCGAGCGACAATGCCCACTGATTCTCCGAAATCTCCGCCTCAGCCGTCGAAAAATACGGCCGAATGGCTGCATCCCCGCTTGGATTGGGATCCCGATGAATGAAGTCGAAGATTTGGTGCAGGCCGGGGTCCGATCCACTGATGATATTGGAAAAGGCAACCGGAGTATGCGGCGGAGTGCTTGTAGCGAGTGGTTTGAACGAACCCATCTGCGCGAGTCGAGCGAAATTCGGCAAGCGACCTTCCGCCATCAGTGATTGCGTAATCCTGGGGTCGAGACCATCAAAAGCCACGACCACCACGCGGTGCCCTGAGGGCCCGTTGGACCGTCCACGGGGTAGATCGCAGGAGGAGAGCAGTCCCGCTCCAGCGGACGAGGCGACCAGCTTTACAAATTCACGACGTTGCACAGCACGATCTCATGGAGTGGAGGACGCTCAAATAATCTCATGTAAAACGTCTGAAAATGTCCGAAGGACCTTAGCAAGCGCGAATCGGATAAGGACATGGCTCGCTGCTTTCAACCATCTGGAACCAGGGATCGACCGTCCATGTAGGCTGGTTTCTTCACTCCGAGCAGTTCCAAGATAGTTGGCGCCAAATCGACGATATTCGCCTGTTCGCTTTCTATTTTCAGATTGCTGAACAGGACGCCAGGCACGAGATCGGGATGAATACAGTGATCACCGCTCCAGGCATTCGTGTTGTCGGAGAATACCTCGGCCCCGCATTTGCCGTTGGCGGCGTCCCAGCTGACTCGGTAACCCACATTGTAACCGACCACGAGGTCTGGCGCAGCATCGACATAAGGCCCGGTGTACACGTCGCCGCGACGAACTGCCTCGTGGATTGCGACCTGATCATGCATGGGGTCGCGCAAGCCGGTTAACTTCTCTCGCAATTCATCCACGAGCCGGCTGCTCTCTTCGCCCCGGCCAACGATTCCGTGGGATTCACGGCCGCGCTGATTGATGAAGATCCCTGCCAAACCGATGGTATACGCTTTCGTGCGACTCCAATCGATATCCTTCAAGTACGATTTATCCGATGTCGTCGCGTCGTTTTTCAGCTTGAGATAACCGTTCGCCATCAGCCAAGCATTCAGGCCGACCCCGCGACGAAACGGCTTGAAACCGTGGTCCGACATAACGACCAGTGCTGTCCCTTTCTGCAGCTGCTGCCTGGTCCGGCCGACAAGCTCGTCCATTCGGACGTACATGTCACGAATCGTGTCACGGTTGGCAGCGATCTTTTTCTCGTCGTGTCCCCGAGCGGGGTGGTGTTCGTCTTGAAATCGCCAGAACATGTGCTGGATGCGGTCGGGCGCATCGAACACACACACGACGCAGCCGCGCCGCACTTTGCGGAGGGCGTCGAAAAACATCTGCTGCCGCTCGACGTCGATATCGTAGGTCTGCTTGAGAAAGTCCGATTCTTCGAGGACTCCTTCGGAGAGAGACCAGGTATCCTCGGCTAAGCCCAACGTGGCGAACGGCCCCTGATTCTTCGCGAGATAGGTGGCATAGACTTGCGGGTGGGAAATGGGCATCACCGGCTTGTTCGGATCGATGTTTATCGGAGAACAATACATCTCCAGAGGTGCTTCAAACCGCTTCAGCAGAAAGCGGCACACGCCTCGCGCCTTTAGGCCAGGCGCGAGAGGAAAGGCAAGCGGTATCCAATCGGTGTATTCATGTGGCGTCAGCGGAACGGTTTGCCCTCCGACTATTAGCTTGGCCCCTTGCTTCCCGTTGGCAACCAGCTGCAGCGGAAGCCGCGACCTTTGGCCGTCGTTGCGAAGTGGATTCTCGGGGCCCGGCAGCCAACCCGTGACCGTCGATCCGTTGCGTTTGACAACAATATGTTCTCCACCTACGTCGCCGTCAGTGCTCGAGCCGTTGATGCCCGCCTCGACAAAGTGTGCAAACATTCCTTGGGTGCCCCGCAGATCGGGCACGCACATCGCCGATAGCTGCACTCCATGGAAGCGGTCGGGCGGAAACGTGATCGGGACGCGGATAATCGCGCTGAAGATGCCGGCTTCACCCAGTACTTTCCAGAACGGTTTGCTTTTCCGCAAACCGTCGATCCGCGGCGACGAAAGCGGTAGGCGAAACTTTCCAAAACGGACCGAGCGGCGCGGTGGATGAATTTGGACTGACGACATGCGAGGCCGGTAGTCGGACAGGTTGCGGTTGATGAAATCAAAAATGTTGTGCTTGCCGGGATTCGATCCGGTGCTGAAAGAAGACCAAGCCACCGGTGACAATGGCGGCCAGGTAGTGGCAAGTCTTGCATAGGTGCCTTCCTGTCGGAGCTGCGCGAGGTTCGGCAGGAGACCGTCGTCGAGGAAACGATCCACCAGTTCAGGGTCGAGACCGTCGAGTCCCAGGATCACCACCCGCGGCACCTTGGCGCGAGCACGGGCGCTGCGTCCTCGTACAAGTCGCCATAGCCAGCGGAGAGGCCACGTCGCCAGCGTCAGCAGCGCCGAAAACATTGCGATCAACACAGCCAGGAAGGAACTGACCAGCACGATCCCAGCCCCAGGCCCAATGTACGCCAGGCAGCCAGAGCCGCCGGCTTCGGCACCTTGGCTGCGACTTGCCATCAAGGCGACGAGCGTCACTGCCCACATGGCCAGCTTGCCATAGGAATGGCGCGACCTGATCGCGTCGGTCTGATCAACGGCGAACAGCTTCGGATGCGGCCAGGCGGAGAAACGGCGAATCAACAGTTATCCCTTCCGATAAATACAGTTTGGACGTCTTCTCACAGCCACTCGGACTAAAAAGGGTCGTTCCTTAATCAATCCTGGCGTTGCCGGTACTGGGCTGGATCGACAACGGACACCATGGCAGAACGATCCAAATCAGTGTCGAGAAACTCACTGACTTGCTGCGATACGGCAAGCGAATCGTCAATGACAGCTCGGTGCGCGACGTCGAGGACTTGAAAGTTCGGCTGCTGAGCCAACCAGTTATCAGTTTTGCGCAGTTGCCGCTCGAAAACGGCCGCCATCGCTTGTGGATCGAGTGCGGAGCCTTTCTCGCCTCGCCGTGCAAGCATGACATCCTGAGATTGCAGGACCTCCTGCAGGCTTCGACGCATGAAGATGAGCCGATACTCACAGGTTGTCGGGAGATCGGTGAGTAACGCATAAATAATCTTAACCGCTTTGCCTCGCGCGTCTTCCAGCCACGACACATCACTCTTGAGCTTCTTGACAGGCTCAAACTCAAAATATCCATTGAGATTGTCTTGGTCGGAAGTCCGGATGTCGTCGGTCAACACGGGGATACCGCCGACGCTGAGCATCTGCATCATCATCGAAGTGCCCGAGCGCGGAAGACCCGAAACAACGGTTACGAATGAGTGTGGCGAACTATTCACTGCCAGTTTTTGTCGAAAAAAAAGAGGTACTGTGCTTTGGCGAGAAACGACGAGCTACTATCCAATATAATTGACGGCGGCTAGCACAGGAAGGAGCACTACTGCAACGGCACTCTCACGCCGACGCTGCTGGCTAACCGGCTTCTGGCCGTTCGATCGATGGTGGAACGCCCTGTTCGTTCAACAGCTTGTAGGTCGGCAATCTGCCTCAATCTGAAGATTCGGCTGGAACGGTTGGCGCCGGCTCTTCCGCAGCTGCCTGCTCAGGTGACGGGGCATCAGCAGTGGAACCGGGAGCAGACGCAACGGAGCCGGTCGTTCCAGTCGCCTCCCTCGCCGCCTTACGTCTTGCCACCTCTTCTTCGGCACGCTGCAGAACTTCTCTTAGCTCGTCGGCGTTCTTCTGTTCGGGATCCAACTCAAGGCTGCGGCGGAGGTGATAAACCGTCAAGGCGGGTCGATCGATCTGAGTGTTTGCATAGATCGAAGCAATGTATTGGTGCACCAGCGCGTAGTCAGGATCGGCTCGCAGCGCCAGGCGATAGAAGTTCAAAGCCTTCTTTACGTCCCCCTGTTCATAATGGTGAACTCCCAGATTAGCTAGCGCGATGGGGCTCGGCCGATAAGGGTTCGCTTTCACAGCCAGGCGGAACTGTTCCAGTGCCTCGTCCGCCTTGTCCTGTCGCATATAGAGTTGGGCCAGGTTAACATGCGCTGCGTCCTGGTGGGAATCGTATTCGATCGCCAGCAAGTAATGCTTTTCAGCCAGCTCAAGCTGGTCGGTGCGGCGGTAGATCAAACCGAGATTGTTGTGGAGAGTGCCGAATTTGGGTGCAACAGCCAAAGCCCGCTCGGCCACTTGAAGGGCTTTCTCCTGTTCTCCCCGCTGGCTCAACAGAGATGCCAACGTGGACAAGGCACGGACCTGATTGGGGTCGAACCGCAAAGCCAGTTCGAGTTCTCGCATGGCCGCTTCTAGTTGTCCTTCATGAATCAGTATGTTCGCTAGCCCATCGTGGGCGGAACCGTTTAGGGCATCTAACCGAATTGCGTTTCGGTACGCCTCACGGGCTTCATCGAACCGGCCCCGCACAAGATGTAGCATACCGATCGAGTTGTAGGCGTTGGGTCCTGTAGATCCGGGATCCATGTCCAAAGCCTGTTGATAGAGTGCCAAGGCCAGCTCCTCATCGCCACGGAACCGGGCGAGCTGACCGCGCATGATGAATGCCTGGGCAGCTTCTGGTTGGATTTCCAGCGCCCTATTGACCATTTCCTCAGCTTCAGTGAATTCTCTCTGTCGCATGTAGACACTGGCCATGCCCAGACACAGAGTTTCATTGTTGGGCTCTTCCTCGATAGCCCGCTCGTAATGCACCAAGGCCCGCTCCATTTCTCCGAGTTGCTGATAGGCTCCCGCTAACACACTGCGGGCATAGACGTCGCCAGGAACTTCAGCCAGAGATTGCTCAAGTATCGCGATAGCGGTCAGCGGTTGACCTTGAGCCTTCAAGTGAATCGCTTTCTGCACCTGCTGCCAATGAACCAACTGATCCTTAGGATCGGCTCGCTGATCCGCTTCGATATCGTCTTCGGTAGCTGTTTTGATATAACCCAAGGCGGCCAGTCGTCTCATCGCCTCGTCGTCAATCTCCATACTGCCCACGTCGACTGCTTGTTCAGCGGCCAGGTAAGGGTCGTCTCCGAGCCAACTGGCAAGCTGTTTGCTTAAGGCCTTCACCGCTTCTGGCTGTTCGTCGTGCAGATTGTTCAGTTCGCCGGTGTCCGCCTCAAGGTCGTACAGCTCGGGCGTTGGAGCCAGGATGTATTTGAAATCGTCTCGACGAACACCAACCAGGGGTGCCCAGCCATGCAGGGTCATCGTGGCGATCGACTCGATCAGCACCGATCGCTGGAACTCGCTGGGCTTCTCACAAAGGTTGGTGCCGTCTAGCTCGTCAGGCACCTCTTCGCCAAGCAGGTGGAGAATCGTGGGGGCGACGTCGACCAAGCAAGTCTGCCGCTCGATAACCTTCCCTTTGGGTAAGACAGCCGGGGCGTTCCAGATCATCGGTACATGCAGCGTGGCATCGTAGATGAGCATCGAATGGGTCTGCTCGCCGTGCTCCCCCAGGCCTTCTCCATGATCCGAAGTGTAGACCACCAGGGTCCGGTCTCGAACCCCCTGCTCCTCCAGCTCCCCTAGTAGCACGCCAATCTGCGAATCGACGTAGGCGATTTCGCCATCGTACAGGTCATGTGCGTATTGGCTGCGAAACGGTTCTGGCGGCATGTAAACGGCATGAGGATCGAAGTAGTGAACCCAAAGAAAGAAAGGCTCTTCGGCGTTGGCATTGTCACGAATCCACTGGGTGGCAGGCTCGTTGGTTAGCTCGGAGGCACGCTCGCGGAACATGTTGGGCGAATACTTCATGCCTTTGGTGAGATCGTCGTGATAGAGATCAAAGCCTTGGTCCAAGCCGAACCGGGAGTCAAGCACAAATGCCGAGATTACGGCACCGGTACGATAACCGCTCGACTTGAGACGCTCGGCAAGAGTCGTCACCTTTTCGTCCAAACGAAAAGTCCCGTTGGCTCGTGCGCCGTGGTGGTACGGATAGAGACCGGTCAACAGCGAACTGTGAGCCGGCAGGGTCGAAGGTGAGGGGGTCGTGTTATGGGCACAAAGAATGCCGTC
>Ga0315336_1006871_pt1 | contig 11331 bp, 11 predicted proteins | sample ASW5metaG_FD_204512 | JGI IMG/M metagenome (GOLD analysis project Ga0315336, IMG submission 204512) | Ammonia-oxidizing marine archaeal communities from Monterey Bay, California, United States - ASW #5 | ecosystem: Environmental > Aquatic > Marine > Intertidal zone | place: USA: California...
TCATCTTTTTTATATGATTCATCATTCGTAGATTTTTTTTCAAACATATCAATTCTTCTTTATTAAAAATTAACATAGGTGATAAAATTACTCAAGTATAGTTTTTAAAAACAACCACCTAATACTTTATCTAATTATTTAAAATGAACTATAGCTTTATTTTTAAAAATTTGAAATTAGTTTTTTGAAAGTGAAGTGGTCCAAAAGTGTTCCATAAAAATTTAATCAATTAAAAACTTACTGGTGATTAAATCAGAGCTAGATTCAGAAGCACAAGTTTGAACTGTTACTTCAGAGATAGTATTATCAATTTTTGTTTCGCCTGCGGTATATTGAGTACAATTAAAACCATGAGAACCTTGTGTAACAGCATTAATTCCTGTTTTGTATGGATTTTTAAAATCAGTTAAGCCTTGTTCCGCAGCTGTTGAAACGGCATGGGCTGTAGTTCTGTTGGTACAAATAAGTTTGTTATTAATAACTGTTGTATAATCTAAATTGCACTTTTGAAGTTCAGCAGTAATATATTTGATAACAGAGGTGTGATTAGTTTTTGCTGCATTCTTTTTAGCACTTGCCGTATACCCGCTATACGCCACAATCCCCACCGCCGCGAGGATGCCGATGATCGCAACGACAACAAGAAGTTCGATAAGGGAGAAGCCTTTGTTCATTTAATTAATCTTTGGTAACAAAATCTGTTAGTAGAACACTATCACTGCAACGAGTCACTATTCTAATATTATTTGAAGCAGGCCAATGTATATAGTGATCCCCATAGGTATCTAAATCATTGGCCGCAGGAGTTGGATTACTGTTGAATTGTATTGATGCACCCCAGGCATTTCCTGAGTCATAAGGATTATCTGCACGATTAGTCCAATCTTTTCCGACTGCTATACCAAGAGAACTAATAGCGCTGGTACAAGCAATCGTTACTTGCCCTCCTCCGTGACTTTTCCAATTTTTTAGAGTTAATGCAGTGTGTCCAATGGAACACTTCATAAATTCATTTTGCATATATTTAGTCAACAATGAGTGATTGGCTTTACATGCATTAATTTTCGCACTCTTTGTATACCCACTATAGGCCACAATCCCCACCGCCGCGAGGATACCGATGATCGCAACGACAACAAGAAGTTCGATAAGGGAGAAGCCTTTGTTCATATTATTCGTTTAATTCTTTTTCTATACTTTCTATAATTTCGGATTTTTTTTCAATTTCTAAAAGATTTGTATTTAAATTATCTATTTCGTTAGCAACATTAGTCTTATCTTCAATTGATTGTTCTGAATTTTGAAAATTTCCTATTACACCCATATTAATTGATATTAGAGCTATTATTACAGCTGTAAGCAAAATTGCAATTAATCCAATCACGACGTCATCCTACCACCAACTACGAGGAATGTTGAGCGTTCTTTAATTTATATGAAAACATGTAAAATCAAATTTTATATAAATAAAAAATTGATAATTTATTAAGAAAAACAAGGGAAAATTGTTTTTTAATTTAAAATTAACTCATATTTTTAAAATAATTGATATAGGTCAAAAATTTTATTTAATTTATTGAAATGCCTAGATATTTTTTCATATTTATTTCATATTTAACCATAAGTGTTTCTATTTATTTTGCCGCATTTCACACGAATTATCTTTATGCTACCGATTATTCCATAACTTCTGCAACGACAGCGCGAATAACTTTAACTGCAGATGACACTCTAACGGTATCGGGTGATGGTACAATTGAATATACTGGTTGGCCTGCAGTAGCTGCTAATGGTGTTACTTTTGGCGGTGCAACAGAAGTTACAAATGCCGGAACTATTACAGCGACAACAGGTTATAATATAAATTTTGATAGTTCAACTAATGCAACTTTGGTTAACACAGGAACCATATCAACTGCAAGCACCAGTGATAGACCTGTGTACGCAGGAAGTTCAACTGGCACAACAATTACAAATTCAGGAACTATTTCCTCTAATGATGATGAAGCTATTTATGCTTATCAATCAGCTAATATGACAATAACAAATAATGCGAGTTCAACTATTAGCGCAGCTGATGACAAAGGAATTCAAGCATGGGATTCAGATGATTTAACCATAACTAATGCAGGTACAATTTCTGCTGGAGGTGATTATGGGATCCAGGGGGATAATGCTGATGATATGACCATTACCAATACGGGAACAATATCAGCAGGAGATTATTATGCTATTTATGCTCGAAACGCTGATGATTTAACTATTACTAATTCAGGAACAATAACAGCAGGTATTGATCCTATAAACATGCAAGCAAGCACAGGAGCCGTGACCATTACAAATTCAGGCACAATTAGTCAAACAGGTGGGGGATATAATGATGGTTTAACTCTTCAAGACGATGCAACAATTACTAATACAGGAACAATAAGTGCTTCAAGATATGGTATCGGAGGTAGCGGTTCTGGTATTACTTTTACTAATAAAGGAACCATTACAGGCGGAACATATGATTTTTATGTTCCAAGCATAACAATCACAACATTAACTAATGATCAGGGAGGAGGTGATGCTTTAAACTATCGAGGCAAATTACCAACAAACTATAAAATCATGGTAAATAGTACTAGCGATTATGGTATATTATCTTCCGAACATACGTCTTATTTGACGGGCACCACAACATTAAGCATAGACGCTACATCAACTTTAGCTGAAAATACGTACACAGGTGTTTTTACTAACTTCACATCAGCCAGAATTGCAGCGGGAACAACGGGTACGGTTACTGCTTCTAATGGAGTTTTTGATTGGACGTTTAGTGATGCAAATAGTGATAATACTTGGGATTTAGTTATTGTTAATGGAGACACCACTGCTCCAACTCTTTCCTCTTCTAACCCTGCCGATAATGCAACGGGTGTAGCAGTTAACGCTAATATCGTTTTAACATTCAGTGAGGCTGTCGATGCGGAGAGCGGGAACATCACGATCAAGAAGACATCGGATAACAGTACCGTTGAGACCATTGATGTAACTGGGGCCAAGGTCAGTGGCAGCGGTGGAACAGCCATTACGATTAATCCTGGATCAGATTTTTCCCAAAAAACTGAATATTATGTATTAATAGATGCAACGGCATTTGATGATGGTAATAGTAATTCTTATGCAGGAATAACAAGTACAACAGCACTTAGTTTTACTACTATAGATAGTACAAATCCTACACTATCATCTTCAAGTCCTGCTGATAATGCTACTAGTGTTGCAATAAGTTCCAATATAGTTTTAACCTTTGATGAGGCTGTCGATGCGGAGAGTGGAAACATCACGATCAAGAAGACATCGGATGATAGTACGGCAGAAACTATTGATGTGACAGGAAGTAAAGTCAGTGGCAGTGGGGGAACAGCCATTACGATTAATCCTGGCAGTGATCTATCTGGAGAAACTGAATACTATGTCTTGATTGATGCTTCAGCTTTTGATGATGGTAATGGTAACTCTTATGCGGGAATCTCTAGTACAACGGCTCTGAGTTTTACTGCTGCAGATGTAGCATTACCCACTCTTTCCTCTTCTAACCCTGCGGATGATACAACTGATGTAGCAGTTGACACAAATATAGTTTTAACATTCAGTGAGGCAGTCGATGCAGAGAGTGGAAACATCACGATCAAGAAGACATCGGATGATAGTACGGCAGAAACCATTGATGTGACAGGAAGTAAAGTCAGTGGCAGTGGGGGAACAGCCATTACGATTAATCCTGGCAGTGATTTGAATAATGGCACAGAATATTATATCCTAATTGATGCTTCAGCTTTTGATGATGGTAATGGTAACTCTTATGCGGGAATCTCTAGTACAACGGCTCTGAGTTTTAGAACTGTGTATGCTGAAATTTTTAATACCACAATGAAAGCTGTTAATGAAAATCAAACAACTAATGCAGTGCAAGTGCTCACTCAATCTCTTAGCAGGGTAAATAGTCGTATGAATTTTATCCGACCTAAGAGTGGTAATGTGTCTCAACAAGGTATTCAAATTGCGATGGACTTGAATAATGCAAATGCAAATGAAGTACTAAATTCATTGTATCCTAATTTGTTTAATACAAGTGGTAACTTATTTAGTAATTGGGCTATATGGACAGAAGGAAATATTGGGTATGGTAAGGTAGGAGAAACTAATAATAATCTTGGTCAAAATATTCATAGTAATGGGATCATGGTAGGTGTAGATAAAAAAATTAAAGATGAAAAAATAATTGGCGTTGCACTCAATCGTGTTTGGCAAGAAGTTACTGTAGGAAATGATGATGCGGTTATTGACACGGATTCATATACTATTCTTTCATACGGAAGCGTAAAATTGAAGGAGAGAACCTATCTGGATGCTGTTTTGGGATACAGTCAAATGGACGTTGATCTAGTACGTCAAGTAACCGATGGTGAAAATACAGGAAATAGGGATGGTCAGCAAATATTTGGCAGTATTACGTATTTGCTAGAACCTGATAAAGACTTAACAGCTAAAGAAATCAACTATTATTCTAGACTAGATATTGGTTATACTATTCTTGATGAATATACTGAAGGTGGAGCAAGTAATGCTGTTGTACATTATAATAAACAACACATACAAAACGGTTCAATTTCCCTTGGGGTTAATATGAATAAAGAGATTGAAATTGATAACGGAATTTTGAAACCACTTTTACAATTTGAATTTGGTGGAGATGCTACGAATAATTCTTTGTCAGAAGCTTATTATGTATCGAATTCTTCTGATATTTATACGCACGCGATTAGTGATAAAGGAACAAAACATACACAACTTACTTTGGGGATTCAAACTGATTTTGATAATAATTGGAGCCTCAGCTTTATGTATGATCGATATGATGGATCTAATCAAAGTTTTATGAATAGTTTCAATTTCAATATACGAAAAATTTTTTGATTTAAGTAGAGATATTATAAATAATCGCAACCACGACCAGGAGTTCTATTAATGAGAATCCTTTTGTTTTAATGAAGTATTTATAATGGAAATTCAACCAAATCATACAAACACTCTCCATCGATATTTGTCCAAATCTGAAAAGCACTAGATCCTGACTTATAACCATAAAAAGAAGATTGACCAGAAACCCCGCAGCTTCCTGGATTAAAATTACTCCATTGTACGTACATATTCTTATCAAATGGATTCAAAAAATTTTTGAAATAACCTCCTTCAGCCATAAAATGTAGTCTGATATGATTGTAACCTAAATCCATAACTAGGCTCCAACCATTGCTGTAATTACATGTTTTTTTCTCTTTTTGACCTCTGTTGCGATAACTTGTATAAGTAATTTCTCCATTAAGCTCACACTCCATTGCTTGCAACTGAAACCATTTCACAATACTTTTGTGGTTTTGTTTTGCAACATTAATTTTTGCACTTTGAGTATACCCACTATACGCCACAATCCCCACCGCTGCGAGGATACCAATGATCGCAACTACAACCAGAAGTTCTATCAAAGAAAAACCTTTTCTATTCATTACGATTATCATACCACAATACCGATACGGGATTAAGGGGGAAAATAACGTGGGGAAAGGGGAGGTTTTTAATTGGCTTGATCGTTGTGATTAGGTGGTTGTTCTTTTGAGGGGGGACCTACCTCAACCGCGAGGAATGTTGAGATGAAAAAGAATTATAGTTATTTAAAAGAATTTAGTTAAGGCCAGGCTGGCAACCTGATGGGTCAGTCCGCCCGTAGTGCCGTACTCCAGGTTGAGATCAAGATTAAACCCTTTGATTATAGCCCTTACATCAATGCCAACATAGTGGCCAAAGGCATTCTGCATTTCGGGCGATACATTTTTACTCTCGCCGTCCGCTATAATTTCTATTTCATCACTTAAGGTTTCACTCCAATTGCCCCCTAGATACAGCTGCATGTTGCGCTCTATCCCTAACGAGTTTCTGATTTCAAAATTAGCTCCTAGTACTTGATCAACGGCGTCATCAACCAGCAGCTCCCCGTCGGTAAAGGAAGCAGTATAGCCAGGAAATCGCTGCACCCCATAGGTAGCATGCATCTTAAAGCTTGTTCTATTTTTTTCATTTGCCGTAATTGTTTTTCCTATGCCGGCATCTAGCCCCATGAACTGACTTGCCAGGGAAGTATTGACTGCCTGGTTTCCCTCTGTCTCAACATCCGTGATATTAAGATCCTCAAAGCCAATTAGAGGGGCAATGTAATAGCTGAACTGATTGGCAGTAAACTTCTTATTCATTCCCAGAGCAATATTCTCCCCACCCCTGTATTCTGAGTTAGCAAAGCTCACCCTTTGATCGGCGTAGCCAATGAAATAGTCGCTGGCAGCGGGGCTGATGCTGTTCGAATTAAAATACCCTACCGCACCACTCGTATTGTCCGTGTATTCGGATCTTCTGCGGGTGCTGTGAAATGCATACAAGTCCCTGTCATTAATTGCAGGACCAAGAATACCTCTTAACTTCGATAAGACATTCTCGCTTCGGTATTGTGCATTGTCTTGAGCGATATCGAGGTCTTCACCGTATATTCTTAGATAACCATCAGTTTCAGAGTTATCAGCATCAGCATTTTTTGAGGAATCCAAGATTTCGTAAGTATCATTTCCACATAAATTATTGGTAACAGTCATGTTAGTTTTACCATGAATCTCAATGTCCATATCTTTTGTAATACTGCAGTCTAAAGTCATTGTCGCAGCAGCACTTTCCATATTAATTTCGCCTGTGTAGGTAGCTTCTTCTTTTGTGATAATATTTATTCCTGTTGTGTCACTTTCATTGATCCATATCGAATCATCACCAGCCGATATAGTTCCTGAATTTGTAATTGTCACATCATTATAAACCCCTGTGCCATCACCAATTCTTATTCCATCCGCATTAGTGCCTAATGCCTCAATTGTACCTGAATTAGTAATAGTTGCACCGCTGCCAAGATTATCGGCATCGTTTTGAGCTAAATTTATGCCAATTCCGTTGCTGCTAGCTGCAGTAATTGATCCAGAATTTGTTATAGTTGGACTGAAAGCATTGTCAGCATCAATTGCCAATTGATCACCTGTTGAAATTGTTCCTGAGTTAATAATAGTTACACCAGTTGCATTTGCCATATTTATTGCTTTATCACCGCCGCTAGAAATAGTTCCAGAATTTGTAATAGTGTTTGTGCCAGAGACTGAATTTATATCAACACTTCTAGTCGTAGTGGCACTTATAGTTCCAGAATTTGTAAGTGTTAGATCGCTACATGATTCACATACTAATGCATGACTATTACCTGCTGAGATTGTACCAGCATTATCTATTGTGATAGTTGAAGCTCCTTCTAAATCAACTCCCCATTTGCCAGTATCCGCTTGTATTGTTGCGCCGCTATAATTGTAAAGTTCAAAATCTTCCGCAAATTGAAATTTAACTGCTGAGTTGTCAGTGGCATCAATCATGCCGCCATCATAGTTATATATTTTAGTTTTTTTTGAAGTATGTGTGCTGTTTCTTCCTCCGTATACAGTTCTGCTACTAGCGTCTATGGTTCCATAGTTATGCAAAGTTAAACCTATTCCTGTAGATGTTGTTGATGCGTCTTTACAAGAAGTATCACAATTTCCCATATTTTCTCCACCAACTGCAATTGTTGATCCACTATCGCTAGGCGTAGCTTTGATTGTGCCTCCTGCTTGATTAGTTATGGTTACTTTTTCAGCTTTTATAAGTTTAATACCATAATCATCTTGAGCCCATATGGTGCCGCTATTAGTTATATTAAGATTTAATGTTGATTGGCCTTGAATGGCACTATCAATTTCACCTCCATCTGTTGTTGCTTTAATAGTGCCCGAGTTTGAAATTGTTATGTTATTTTTTTTCGTTGCAAGGACAGCATTTTGATTATCAAAAGTTATTGAACCGCCCGAATCTACAGTTAAAGAATCATCGTCTGCACAACTTAATTGAGAGGTTGTTGCTGATGAAATTGTAGTATCACAGGCTCCAGCCCATGCAGATTTGCCAAACAAAAAAAATATGCCAAAAAATATGATAATTAATCTTAGAAACATTTTATATTTTTTTTAGGTTAAAGACACATATTCACTAGAGCCTCTTAAAGGAGTAATCTCATAGCACTAACCACGAGGAATGTTGAGATGAAAAAGAGTGATTTTTATTTACTACAAAAGCTATCCTGCAAAACATCTAAATTATCTCCCAGAGTCGTAACTATCCCAAAACAATAGCCAGGTATTTCGTAAATATAGGCTCTTCCGATACGCTTGTTTCGTGCATTAATAACATTGTTATTTAAACCGCTTGCAGGCGTATACATTAACCAAAGTTCGCCTAAAGGGTTTGAAGTGTATCCAATTAATTTTCCTAATGAAGACGAGGCAAGTGACTTAGCTAAATTTACACCTTGCAAATTGCAAGCTACATATCCACTTGAGCTATGTCCGGTAGTACTGTTCTCGCAAGACATAAGATCTATCATGAGCTGTTTAAAAATATGTGAATGGTATTGTTTAGCTGCGGCAACTCTTGCACTCTCCGTATATCCACTAAACGCCACGATCCCAACAGCTGCCAAGATACCGATAATTGCAACGACGACTAGAAGTTCTATGAGGGAGAAGCCTTTTTGTTTCACAACAAACCCAGAACCACGAGTCCTGAAAGTTTTTTCATAAATTTTAATTTACCATAAGCTACTTTTTTTTCAAATTATTCTAATAAAACACTATCAGTGAGTGATTTTCCTTTACCATGGCATAGTTCGGTTAAAGGTAGAGGTTCACATGTATATTTTGTATCAATGTATATTGTATTTGAATTACTTGATTTAGTTAATAATTTTATTGCTCCAGTTGTTCCTTCACCTATTGTACCCCCTGTTTCAACTGCCTCTGCACAAACACTTCCTCCCATCCATCCAAACTGATTGCACCATTTTAAAGTATTAAAATGATATGCGAATTGAGTTGCCAATTGATTTGCATTGCCCGCTGAAACATATGGGCAAAGATCAGCTGTATTTGTTGTTGGGTTTTGTTTTAAAATTAATTCTTGACCAATTTGACATTTGGCTACATTTGCGGCTATGAATTTAACTACTATTTTATGATTTGCTTTAACGGCATTTTCTTTAGCTGCTGCTGTGTAACCACTATACGCCACAATCCCCACCGCCGCGAGGATACCGATGATCGCAACCACGACTAGGAGTTCAATTAGCGAGAAGCCTTTATTATTCATATTAGTTAAGATTGATTATATCTGATAAGTACTCACCTGTTGCAACTTGTGTATCAATAGTCAAAGTACTTCCTGAGTTTATTATTTGAGTTTCTCCCAATTTACCTACTCCTACACCACCGCCATTTGCGATAGCCTCTTGGCAAGTTCCACTTGTGTGTTTTAGGCCGTGAGGGTTGCACCACTTGGGTGAATTAAAATGATTAGCAAAAGCTCCTTGCATATGTGATGCATTACCAGCCAATACATAAGGACAAAGATCACTTGTGTTTGTTGTTGTATTATGTTTTAAAATTAGTTCTTGTCCTGTTTCACACTTCATTAAATTAGTTGTAATAAATTTAATAACCGTAGAATGATTTGATTTAGAGGCACTTATTTTCGCACTCTTTGTATACCCGCTATACGCCACGATCCCCACCGCCGCGAGGATGCCGATGATCGCAACGACGACTAAGAGTTCAATTAATGAAAAACCTTTGTTCATATTAGTTAATATTTATTGTATCAGTTAATTTTTCTGAAGCTCCGCATGGATCTTCTGTGCAAGTTATAACAGTTATGGTGTTACCGACACCTGTAATTGTTGTGCACCCTTTTCCGTTAGGATTGTGTGAACCTATACAAGCTTGTGAGGTAGCAAATATTTGTGGACACGAAGGGTTAATACTTGCAGGGCAGCCATATACGTTTTTTAACTTTATTCCTTCAAAGTGGGCACTAAATGTTGTTGCAGAAAAAGTGCCTTTATTATTACCTATAATATCATAACAAGGTGGATTTATACTTCCGCCAGAAGAAGCTGTTTTGAGACTCAAATCACTAACTCCTGTATGACACAATCCTATTTCTGAATTAATAAATTTTACCATTGTAGTATGATTTGCTTTAACAGCGTTTATTTTTGCTGAATAAGTATACCCACTATAGGCCACAATCCCCACGGCCGCTAAGATACCAATGATCGCAACCACGACTAGGAGTTCTATCAAAGAAAAACCTTTTCTATTCATCACGATTAATCTACCACCGATCAAAAGAAATGTTGAGGCATAAAAGGTAAAAATGAAACCGAAGTGTAGTGTATTTGTTGTGCAAACACGAAAAACAGAAAATTGATAACGAAATTTGGTAGTGGAGGAGGGATTTGAACCCCCGACACAAGGATTATGATTCCTCTGCATCCCCTACTCTACTAGTTAATTTGAAGGATAGTTTTATTTTTGAAAATTGGAAATTAATTTTTGGAATGTGAAGTCAAGTGTAGTTATAGTATAATAAATATAATTTAATTATTATTCAATGCTTCAACTCCTTTTTTTATATATGGATAAAGATTATTAGCTATAATTTTAACGCCTTCTTTATTTGGATGTATTGAATCATTTTGTAAAAATTTTTTTTTGAGAGCTATTCCTTCCATAAGAAATGGCATAAAGATAACATCATATTTTTTTGCTAGTTGAGGAAAAATATTATCAAAACTATTTTTGTAAAATATTCCAAATTCTTTTGGAGCAAGCATACCTACTAATATAATTATTATATTTTGTTCTTTTAATTCCTTCACTATGATATCAAGATTTTTGAAAATAATATTTGGATTTACAACTTGCAACATATCATTTCCACCTAAGCATAAAACAACAATATCTGGATTATTTTTTATTACTAGATTTAATCTATTTAAACCTTGTTGAGTGGTATCGCCAGAAATACTGGAATTAATAACTTTATTATTAATATTATCTTTATTTAATTTTAAATCAATTCGTGTTGAAAGATGATTCTTTTCATCTAATTTGTAACCTGACATCAAGCTATCTCCATATAATAAAATTGTAATTAAATTATTTTTATTTATTAATTCTTTTTGTACTATACTTGCAGTATAACTCTTATACGCCACGATCCCCACCGCCGCGAGGATGCCGATGATCGCAACGACGACTAAGAGTTCAATTAATGAAAAACCTTTGTTCATATTAGTTAATATTTATTGTATCAGTTAATTTTTCTGAAGCT
>Ga0315336_1006873_pt1 | contig 11329 bp, 13 predicted proteins | sample ASW5metaG_FD_204512 | JGI IMG/M metagenome (GOLD analysis project Ga0315336, IMG submission 204512) | Ammonia-oxidizing marine archaeal communities from Monterey Bay, California, United States - ASW #5 | ecosystem: Environmental > Aquatic > Marine > Intertidal zone | place: USA: California...
GGTTTTAATCGGGAAGAATCCACTATAATCCCCAGACTGGTTGTCTTCTATAAAAGGTCGGTCGGGCAAATTAACCTTCCTCGCACATTATTACTAGTCACATGCACCTCCACTTCATCAAAATGCAGGGTCTGGGCAACGATTTTTTGGTTGTGAGATGGCCTGCTGATGTACCAGGACCGGACGCAAACGCCGTTCGGCGCTGGGCGGACCGACGATTTGGGGTTGGTTTCGATCAACTGTTAATAGTAGACAACGACGTAAACCCGGGCGTTGATGCTGCCTATCGGGTTTTTAACGCAGACGGAGGCGAGGTTGAGCAATGCGGGAACGGGGTGCGTTGCGTAGCGCGTTTCCTGGCAGACGAGACAGGAAAAGAAGAACTTAAGCTACAAAGTAAGGCAGGAACGATCATTGCACGAGTATTGTCGAATGAAGCAATCACCGTAAATCTTGGTGAACCTTCCTTTGATCCCCAAACCTTGCCATTTCAGGCAGAGAGTGAGAAGGATTTTTACCAGCTCAACATTCAAGCTGAAGAGATTGAGTTTGGAGCCGTTAGCTTGGGTAATCCTCATGCCGTCATTGCTGTAGATTCAGTCGATGTTGCTCCTGTAGATATACTGGGCCCGGCGCTTGGGAGTCATAGCATGTTCCCTAGCGGTGTCAATGTAGGGTTTGTGGAGATTTTGAATCAAACCCAGGTGAACCTTAGGGTATTTGAGAGAGGCGTCGGGGAGACGCCGGGCTGCGGAACGGGTGCCGCAGCTGCCGTTGCTGTGGGAAGGCGCTGGAAGACCCTTGCAGAAAATGTGTTGGTAAACCTTCCGGGTGGCACGTTGAACGTGAACTGGGCGGGAACTGGCTCGCCGCTTTGGCTACAGGGTCCAGCGACACGGGTGTACGAAGGTCAGGTCGAATTATGAGCAGGCAGAAAAAAGGGCAACCAGTGATAGATGGGCCTTCTGAGGAGGCAGTTGCCGAGTATCTCAAAAGCTACCCTGACTTTTTCGAGCGCCATTCCTCCTTGTTTGTGGACCTAAGGTTAGCTCATGAAACGGGGGGTCCGGCGACTTCTTTATTAGAGCGGCAGATAGCTCTTTTGCGTCAGCGTAATCGCGAGACTGAAGAGCAGCTTAAAGATTTAGTTTCAGTTGCCAAACTTAATAGTAGTCTTGTTGAGAAAATTCATCAGTTGTCCTTAGCAATAATTGCAGAAGCCACAGTAGCTGGCCGTCTCAAGGTTCTTAAAAAAAGTCTTAACAAGGATTTTGCGGCTGATCGTGCTGTACTGGTGCTTTTCAAGTCAAACCAGGGAATGTCTTATTTTCAGGAGGATACGTTTGTGCGAGTTCTGGACCAAAAGGACTCTGGGCTTAGGCCTTTTGAGGGTTTTCTTAAATCAAAAGCAACAAGGTGTGGCCCCATCAATTCTAAACAGCGAATTTTTCTTTTTGGTCGGGAAGCAAGCGAAGCTGATCCTACTATAACCTCTGCCGTAATGATGCCGTTGGGTAAGGACTGTAAACAGGGTTTTCTGGTGATCGGCAGTTATGACGCTAATCATTTTCACCCGGGCCAACGTATCGACTTATTGAACGGACTGAGCGAGCTGGTATCGATAGTGCTTGATCAACGTCCTGACGCGGCGCAGGCTTGTGCAAGCTGAACAGCATCTCAAGGCGTTTCTGAAGCAGCTGAAGGCTGAGCGGCGTCTTTCGCAAAATACCATCATGGCCTATAAGCGGGACCTGTACGATTTTCTGCGCTTTTGTAGCCGTGAGGGGCTTCATGAGTTAGCTGAACTTGATACCCATGCCGTGCGGCAGTTTGCTGGGGAATCCCATCGACTCGGACTCAGTCCCCGCAGTATTGCGAGGCGACTGTCTTCTCTAAGAAGTTTTCTATCGTTTGCAGTACAGGCAGGACTCATAAGCTCAAATGTTGCTATCAATGTACAAGCCCCGAAGCCGTCACGTCGCTTACCCAACACGTTGGACGTCGATCAGGTTGCAAGCCTGCTTGCGCTGGAGGGAAAAAAGCCACTGACGGTGCGTGATCGCGCAATATTGGAGCTGCTGTATTCATCCGGACTGAGACTCTCAGAGCTTGTGGGCCTGGATTTGAATGACCTAGATCTCAATGACAGGACAGTTCGTGTGACCGGTAAAGGGCAAAAAATGCGAGTTGTACCTGTGGGTAAATTTGCGATTGAGGCAATTCAAGCATGGCTAAAGGTTCGTTTGGCTCTAGCAGGATCAGAAGAGAAGGCGTTTTTTGTCAGCCAGAGAGGGGGGCGACTTGCAGCCCGAACCGTTCAGGCGCGGCTGAAAAAATGGGCCCTGGCGCGAGGGGTTCCAATGGGTGTACACCCGCATATGCTTCGGCACTCCTTTGCCTCACACCTGTTGGAGTCAAGCGGAAATTTGCGGGCGGTACAGGAACTTTTAGGTCACGCCAGTATCTCGACAACGCAGGTTTATACGCACCTTGATTTTCAGCATCTTGCCCGAATATATGATCAGTCACACCCGCGAGCTCGACGCCGGGAAGACTGAGTATTAGATTTTCAGTTTGCAACACATGTAGGGTAGAAAATGGACAGTTTTCACGGCACAACTATCGTTTGCGTTCGACGCTCTGGCCGAGTAGCTCTTGGCGGTGACGGCCAGGTTACCCTGGGTGACAAAGTCATGAAGGGCAACGCACGTAAGGTCAGGGTTCTGCGTGAGGGAAAAGTCTTGGCGGGTTTTGCTGGCAGTACCGCGGATGCTTTTACCCTGTTCGAATTTTTCGAGAAAAAACTTGATCAACATGGAAAATTAAATCGTGCTGCGATCGAGTTAGCAAAAGACTGGCGCACTGATCGGATGCTCAGGCGTTTGGAAGCACTATTGTGCGTTGCGGACAAGGAGCACTCGTTATTGATTTCTGGTACCGGGGACGTGATTGAACCTGAACGAGATCTGCTCGCAATCGGGTCTGGGGGTGCTTACGCTCAGGCAGCCGCACAAGCCCTTTTAGACAATACGAAACTGGGTGCCCGGAGTATTGTAGAAAAGTCGTTAGAGATCGCCGGAGAAATCTGCATCTACACTAACCGGTCAGTTACGATCGAAGAGTTATAAAGAAAGCGAGCGTTTAATTTCTATGTCCATGACACCAAGAGAAATCGTCCAAGAACTGGACAAGTACATAGTAGGTCAGTTGGATGCGAAGAGAGCGGTCGCAATTGCTTTAAGGAACCGCTGGCGGCGCATACGGGTGGATGATCCTTTGCGTAGCGAGATTACCCCAAAAAATATACTCATGATCGGGCCGACAGGGGTCGGCAAGACCGAAATCGCCAGGCGTTTGGCGCGGCTCGCTAAGGCGCCCTTCATCAAAGTGGAAGCGACCAAGTTCACAGAGGTTGGTTATGTAGGCAGGGAGGTGGACTCCATCATCAGAGATTTAGCTGACATGGCCGTAAAAATGATGCGTGAGGAGGAACTCATGAAAGTCACTCATCGCGCAGAGGACGCAGCAGAAGAACGGTTGCTGGATGCTCTTTTGCCCGGCGATTCAGATTCTGGAGACGACGGGGAAACACGGCAAATATTTCGGAAAAAGATTCGAGAGGGCACATTGGATGAAAGAGAAATAGAAATCGACATTCAATCCCCTTCCTCGATTGGTGTGGAAATTATGGCGCCCCCGGGAATGGAAGACATGACCAATCAACTTCAGGGTATGTTTCAGAATCTTTCTGGTGGACAGCGACGAACCCGAAAACTCAGAGCAAAGGAAGCACTGAAGCTTTTGAGAGATGAAGAGGCAGCCAAACTGATCAACGAAGATGAGATTAAGTTGAAAGCACTGGAAGGTGTTGAACAGAACGGGATCGTGTTTATCGATGAAATCGATAAAGTAACCAGCCGTTCTGGCATCGTGGGTGCAGAAGTGTCCAGAGAGGGGGTGCAGAGGGACCTGCTGCCGTTAGTGGAAGGATGTACGGTGAGTACCCGTTACGGCATGATTCGAACCGATCACATTTTGTTTATCGCTTCCGGGGCTTTTAACGTTGCGAAACCGTCGGATCTGATTCCGGAACTGCAAGGCAGATTTCCGATCCGTGTAGAGCTGGATGCGCTCAAGGCTGAGGAGTTTGAGAGGATTCTCACGGAACCCGATTCTTCTCTAACAGAACAGTATCGGGCATTGATGGCCACAGAAAAAGTGGATCTTTCTTTTGAGAAAAATGGAATTCGGCGCATTGCTGAGGTGGCACACCAAGTGAACGAACAAACCGAGAATATTGGGGCCAGACGCCTGCATACTGTCATGGAAAGATTACTTGAAGTGATTTCCTTTGAGGCAGCGGATTCAAGTGGCCGGTCCGTTATTGTAAATGCGTTGTATGTGGATGAGCATCTGGGCGCTTTGGTACAGGACGATGATTTGAGTCGTTACATCCTTTAGGAGTCATCCGGTGCCGCTAGAAAAAAAAAGCGATTGTTACCCGACCGAGATTAAGTTACACAAAAAATCTCGTCAGTTGGTCATCTCCTTTTCTGATGGCTGCCAGTTCAGTTTGGCAGCTGAGTATTTAAGAGTTTACTCACCATCCGCAGAAGTGACGGGACATGGAAGTGATAGTGCAATTTTGGTAACCGGCAAGGAAAACATCAACATAGAGCAGATCGAGCCCATCGGAAGATATGCCGTACGGTTGATATTTGATGATGGGCATGCAACTGGTCTTTATACGTGGCCTATACTCTATGAGCTTGGTAGTGAGTTTGACAATAAATGGGCCCAGTATCTGGCGCGGCTAAAGGAAGCAGGGCACACTCGTTTGTAATGGCATCATGACGGATCAGAAAGATAACGTAACTCTTACAGATTTCGGTTTTACGTCCATACCGGAGGATAAAAAAAAGTCGCGGGTACGTGCCGTTTTTGATTCAGTAGCGGAACAGTACGACATCATGAACGATGTGATGTCCTTGGGGTTGCACCGGCTATGGAAACGTTTTGTGGTGGCTCAGAGTGGACTGAAAGCGGGCCAGAAGGCCTTGGATGTGGCGGCAGGTAGCGGGGACTTAGGCCTTGGTCTTTTGAGGCGCGTTGGTCCTACCGGTCGTGTGATAGTCACGGACATTAATACTGCAATGCTGCGAAGGGGAAGAGACCGGTTGGTGAACGCAGGTATGACGGGTAATGTTGAGTACGCGGAGGCCGACGCTGAAAATCTTCCCTTCAAGTCAGAGGTTTTTAATTGCGTAACCATTGGTTTTGGCCTTAGAAACCTGACCGACAAGAGTTCGGCATTGAGGTCCATGCGCCGAGTGCTCAAGCCCGGTGGGCGAGTACTCGTTCTCGAATTTTCCAAACCAAATTTTGGGCCGCTAAATCGTTTCTATGATATGTACTCGTTTCAAGTGTTGCCTAAATTGGGACAGCTTTTGGCTAATGACGCTGCCAGTTACCAGTACCTTGCGGAATCTATACGCAAGCATCCGGGCCAGGAGCAGCTGAAGGCCTTGATGGTGGAGCAGGGTTTTGAGCGTTGCTGTTATTACAATCTCTCCGGCGGCATTGTCTCAGTCCATGTTGGATTTCGCTTGTAGTAGGTGAAGGCGTGAGAGGAGATCTTTTACATTTTGTCCAGCGCACGCTTAACCGTTACATCAATGAGTCAAGCGTTGCCCAAGATACGCTAGAAAGCTTGAACGGGAACAGCATGTGTATTGAGGTGAAAGGCTTCGGTTTGCTAATTAACCTGACGGCTAATGACGGACAATTGGTAGTAGCCATGCCTGATTCAGTTGATGCTACCGTTATCATTCGCGGCACCGTACTGAATCTTTTTTCTCTGTTGGGCTCAACCGGAGCTCAGGCGCTACCCAAAGCACGAGTTTCGTTAGAGGGAGATGCGGAAGTCGCGTCCGGATTTTGGCAGTTACTGCGGGCTGCGAGGCCGGATGCAGAGGAGGAGCTTTCCCGTGTTGTCGGTGATGTCTTGGCCCATGACATTGGAAAGACCGTGAACTCTTTGGATAAGTACGGTCGGCGTGTGCTAAGCGCATTTCAAATGAATGCGACGGAGTATTTGCAAGAGGAAGCAAAGCAACTGCCGCCGCGGGTTGAGATTGATGGGTTTTTCTCCAGTCTCGAACGGCTTCGTGATGACATCGAGCGAACCGGGATCCGAATTAAAAGGCTAGAAGCCAAACTGGGCCAATGACAAAGGTTCGACTAGCGTTGCGTCTTCTGGTTATTCAGAGAACGCTAATGAAGCACAGACTGGATGAAGTCGTAAGGGTCACGCATTTGTTCCGACCCCTCGTCCGTATTGGCCGGCTAGGATTCAGACGTGCCAAGCAGAGTGCACCGCTGGGGGCCCGGATACGGGTCGCTTTGGAAGAGTTGGGCCCCATTTTTGTGAAGTTTGGACAGGCGCTTTCAACGCGACGCGATGTGTTACCGGTGGATATCGCTGACGAACTGGCAAAGCTGCAGGACCGGGTTCCACCTTTTTCTCCGGAAGAGGCGCTGGAGGTTTTAGAGCACGCATTTGGAGAATCCGTCGAAGTGCTTTTTGAAACCTTTGAGAGGGAGCCGCTGGCCGCTGCTTCTGTGGCCCAGGTCCACGCCGCGAAGTTAAAAACAGGCGAGGACGTTGTGGTGAAGCTGCTCCGGCCAGGCGTAAACAGGAAAATCAAGCGCGATATAGAAGTGCTTTATGCGCTGGCTAATATGGCCGAGAGGTTTTGGCCGGCGGCAAGACAGCTGCGCCCGGTTGAAATTATCGCAGAGTTTGAAAAGACCCTGCTCCATGAATTAGATCTTACGAGAGAAGCTGCCAATGCAGCCCAGCTCAAGCGTAATTTTAACGATTCGGACCTGCTGTATGTTCCAGAAGTTTACTGGGATTATTGCAGGCCCGAAGTCCTCACGATGGAGCGTGTGTCAGGCATTTCCATTCGAGATATTGATGCTCTGAGGGCAGCGGGTACCAACTTTAAACGTTTGGCAGAGAACGGAGTGGAGATTTTTTTCACCCAAGTATTTCGGCACAATCTTTTTCATGCAGATATGCATCCGGGAAACATTTTTGTCGACGTTACAGATCCGGAGAAGCCACGTTATATTGCTGTGGATTTTGGAATCGTTGGAACATTAAGCCGTACTGACCAAACATATTTAGCGGGGAATTTTCTCGCATTTTTTCAAGGAGATTATCGACGCGTTGCAAAGCTTCATGTGGATTCAGGCTGGGTTCCTAGTCACACGCGAGTCGATGAACTGGAGTCAGCCGTTCGGGCAGTTTGTGAGCCTATATTTGATCGGCCGCTGAAAGATATTTCATTTGGGCTTGTTTTGTTGAGGCTTTTCCAAACCGCAAGGCAGTTTGAAATGGAGGTCCAGCCCCAGCTGGTTCTGCTACAAAAAACACTACTCAATATTGAGGGCCTGGGAAGGCAATTGTATCCAGAGCTGGATCTATGGGCGACGGCACAACCGATTCTGGAGGAATGGACTAAGGAACGCACAAATCCACGCGCTCAGATGATGAGACTTCTCAGCAGTTGGCCTGAAATCAGCGAAGATATTTTGGCTCTTCCCGGCCTTTTCCGTAGGGCGCTGGAAAACGCCGCTCAGGATGCTTCAAATGAACAGGAACTGACAGCGCATGCGAGTGAGAATTCAGTAATAGACAATGCAGGAACATGGACGATTCGTGGCGCCGCATTACTGATGGCCGGTGTTTTTTGGGTCGGACTTGAAATTGCACCGGTATGGGTAGGATTTGTTGGAATGACCTCGGGAATTGTGTTAATGCTATGGCCGCGACACAAGCTGAAAAAAGGCGATGACACGACTTAGTTGGGGAGAAGAAAATGGGTAATAATTCGGGTCTTGCAGGGAGCTTTCCGAAGTCAGCATGGACAGTTGTTTTGGCCTGTTTTTTGAGTATGTTTTTTCTTAACACAACGAGCGCCCAGTTCGGTATTGGTTTCCCGGGGCAAATGAACCTACCGCAAAACGACTTTACGTGGACATGGGGCGATCAGCGTTCCGGCAGGCGGGGCATTAACGATTTTTCAATCTTCGGAAGCGAAGCGGGCTTCCGTTGTGATCTAAAGGGTAAATTGCGGTTTGGTAGTCGCTTGTCGAGGATGGAGATAAGGAAGATCGAAAGCGAGCTTCGCTCAAGCATGTCTTTTATCAGTGCCGTTGCATGGGCGATGAATGATCTTGATACACGGAGAGAGCTTGATTGGGCCACACTGGAGTGTGAGAAGAGGAAACGAGAGGAACGTTAAGAGTAAGTCTCGTTACGGGGATTTCAGGCCATCTACTGGAGAGCACCGTTTTTGTATATTTCCGACTCGGTTAACTGACCGTTTTCATCAAACGTCTCCCACAGACCTTCCAGCTCACCGTTTTTCCAGTTTCTTCGTCCCGCTAACTGGCCGTTATCGTGGAATAATTCAGCGAGGCCTTCGGGTTTCCCGTCTTTGAAAGTTAGCCGTCTTTCCAGCTGGCCGTCTTCATAGAATCTCTCCCACAGACCGTCTGCCCGCCCGCTTTTGAAACCTCCCCTCGTGGATAGCTGGCTGTTTTCGTGGAACATTTCCCCGAGACCTTCCCGGACCCCATCCCGGTAGTTTCTCCTTTCTTTGAGTTGGCCGTTCTCGTAAAACTCCTCAACGGTCCCGGTGACAGGTTCATTGGTATCCTCGTGGTAGATGACATTTTCCCTGATCACAAAAGGTCCTGTTACAACCTCCTGGGAATCAGCGCAAGGGATCAGAAGCAAGACACCGAGGAAAGGGAACAAGGACTTCATAAGGATGGAATTTACTTCACTGGGCCCATGCGTACAAATCCCATTGGAAAAGGGAGTTTTTATCCGGTATAGACTTGCAAGCAAGAGCCCAGTCGGGATTCTGGGAGACTCCACTTCTGGTGGCTACTCCAGTGGGCGCAGCTCTCGACCGGCCAACCCGGGGTGGTTCGGTGGAATTTTCGTGGCCCGGAATACGGAATGAATATCTGGTCCAAGACTTGGTGCTGTGGAATCATCCGGCATGGCAATATTGGGCGAGTACGGACTCCAGTAGTCCCAAACGATTTCCCCTGCGGGGGTAACTTCCAGAAAGCGCCCGCGTGGACCAGAGGTGATGAAGGTGTTGCCGTTTTGCATGCGGTGTGCGCCGGAAATGAAGGGGGCTCGAAAAGAATCTTCCGTGGTGTAAGCCCAAACCGGCCCATCCGGCCCGAATGAGTGGCCGTTTTCCAGGACATAACCGTGATCAGTGATGGGTGGGATAATTTCGAAGACCGAGGTACGAAGACCCCACGAACCGAAATCGTTGTTATTGAATATGAGAATATTCCCGGCGCCTGGAAATCCTTCAGGTATCCAACGCGGGTCATGTTGCTCTCCTAGCAACTGTGCCTCCTGGTCCCCACGCCCATAGTTTTGTGGGTTTCCCCAGCGGTAAAGTAAGTCCCCCCCTTTGTTCCACCGACCGCCCATGTGACCGGACGCCTCTTCAGTAGTGGTGCTGTGATCAATAATCCAGATCTCACTGAAATTCGGTACGCTGAGGAGGATTTGGTCGAGCTCAGCGTTGTACTCAACAGCATTTGTGTGCATGAGGTTTGGGTTGGGGCCTCCGGGCTCGGCGGTTAACGGTGGGCGTCCCCTGTTGATATCGATACGCCCAGGTTGCTCGGAGAGATTCCCGTAGTTGTCTGCACTTGGGTCAAAGTCTTGAACCAGATGATCCCAGGCATGCCACTCCCAGACGATTCGTGCACCGTTTGGTGGTTCGGGTTGAAATTCAAGGATCATGTCAGGCCACAAACCCTGTTGCGGTATTAGCTCCGGACGGCGTCCCGCTTGCCGGGTCTCCTCAGCGCTTTTGAGTTCCCACGCAATAGCAAGGACATTCCCGTTAGGTAGGACTTCAATATCATGGTGCAGCAAATGTGTCTCAGTGTTGAAAGAGAAGTCCCAGACCAGATCACCTTGCCAGCTAAATTCCTGGATATGTCCGCCCTGGCCGTTATCGTCAAAAGAAACAGGGGAGTTGGGATTCCTCCCGCCTCGCAGCAGGTTCCCGTTATCAAGTAAATAGGCAGCGCTCGCCTCCGCATAATTACTTTCCCAAGTCTGAACGACCTGACCATCCATATTGATGAGGTAAGTCGTGCCGGATAGTATGGGTGAAAAAAGAACGTAGCCTAGGCCCAGCTCATCGGCCTTCAAGCGAAGCCCACGCGGTTCATCGAGATCGAACACTCCTTCTGGACCCGGTGGTTGGCCCAAGGCCGAAACCGGAAGAACAAAACACCATAGGGAGAATAGTACTGCGGTTAGTGTTGGAATGACCCCCATGTATATCTGTACCTTCAAACGGTGATTAAACAAGCGGCCCAATAGTGAATTCAGCCCCTAAAGCCGTCATTGTATCTACAATGCTGGCCAAGGTTTTTTCAATGCGTTTAGGGTCACGGGAGCGAACGACCAGATTGGCTCCGTAGCGCCCCTCCCTTGAGAATGGGTAGCTCCCAACTTCGACATCCGGATTATCCAACGCAATACGTGTTAATGGTTCTGCTATATCACCTTCGCGAAGAAATATGTCCACGCCTTGGGAGTAGATTCTTTGTCCCTTGCGTAGGCTTTTCATCGCGCTTGCAAACATGGCGCGGGCTATGCTGGGAACCCCCGCAAGCACGAACACGTTCTCTACTTGAAAACCTGGTGCGTTGCTCACAGGGTTATCAATGAGTATTGAGTCTTCAGGCACGGTAGCCATCTTTCTCCTAGCCTCGTTGAGGTTACCGGTTCCCCGCTGCATTCTTTTCAATGCCTCTGGGTCAAGTTTTAATTTCCGATCAAAGGCTTTAGCAACACAACTGGCAGTGATGTCATCATGGGTGGGTCCGATTCCTCCGGTGGTGAATACGTAGCTATATTTAGCCCTGCATTCGTTGATTGCAGTCACGATAGCTGTTTCCTCATCTTGTACAACGCGGGCTTCCTCAAGCTGGATACCAAGCTTTGAGAGCTCGTTGCCTAAAAATTGCAAATTGGTATCCTGGGTTTTCCCCGAAAGAATTTCGTTACCAATTACCAGTACGCAGGCAGTTAGCGGTCCATCTGTTGTCAACGATCTGCTCCCAAAACCAAAATTTTTTCTAACGCTCGTCCGCCGCTCCGCATTTCCAGCAGGCCGAGAATTGTCCCTCATTCATTTCTGAGCAATGCTTACAATTCCACGGGGCGGGGTTTCCTGGTTTTTTTAGGACCTCATCTATAAGTAAG
>Ga0315336_1006874_pt1 | contig 11327 bp, 16 predicted proteins | sample ASW5metaG_FD_204512 | JGI IMG/M metagenome (GOLD analysis project Ga0315336, IMG submission 204512) | Ammonia-oxidizing marine archaeal communities from Monterey Bay, California, United States - ASW #5 | ecosystem: Environmental > Aquatic > Marine > Intertidal zone | place: USA: California...
TTCGACGCGCAGGCATAGGTCCGGAGATGGATCGCAATGGCAAGCTGCGCCGGATAGGAGGGACACATGACCAAAAACACAAAATTCGAATTAAGGGGTCTCAACCACGTTGCACTGGTGTGTGAAGACATGGCCCGCACTGTTGATTTTTACACCAACGTATTGGGAATGGAGTTGGTCAAAACCATCGACCTACCGGGGGGTACTGGCCAGCATTTTTTCTTCGACATGGGTAAGGACCAGTTCCTGGCCTTTTTCTGGTTTACCGAAGGCCAGGATCGCCAGCCAGGAATTTCCAACCCAAGAAGAAATTTTGAACCCTCAGTGGTTTTCGAGGACCCAGACGCTCTGACGTCATCGCACGGCTCCATGAATCACTTTGCGTTCGACATCGACGCGGGCCAAATCGACGGCTATCGCCGGAAGTTACTGGACATGGGTGTCCAGGTTAGCCCGGTTATGCATCACGACACGTCGCCGACCCAAATGGCGGAGTCTGTTGATGATAAAGTTTGGGTCAGCTCGATCTATTTTGCCGACCCGGATGGCATTGTTCTTGAATTCGCCGGGTGGCAGCGTGAGTTGGGCGCGAAACATGGTGATCGTTCGGACCATACACCAGCCACGTCCGCGGATAAGGACAAGTACCGCAAGATGGGTGAGGAGTTCGCTAAACAAATGGCCGGACAGGCAGCCGAGTAGCTGGCATCCATGCGCCGCCGCTTTCCGTCCTGTCAGTTCGACAAATTGGCTTGGTTCCGGTACCTAAGAGACTGGACTTAGCTCGAAGTCCAATAGACTTACGTTCTGGCATGGCGAGGAGGCGGTAATGAAGTTCGTTTCGTTTCAGACACCTGATGGACCCGGGTTGGCGGTCGAAGACGGGGCTGGGTTGAAAGGCTTGACGCCTACTGACAGTGATTATCCGGGAACGCTCAGCCAAGTGTTCACCCAAGGTGGGGATCTGAATGAACTCGCAAGGCGACTAAAGGGCGGAACCAGCATCGATCCTGCCCAGGCCATCTTTCTGCCGCCACTTGGGACACCCGGTAAAATCCTGTGCGTCGGAATTAATTATTCCGACCACGCAGCCGAGGCCAGCTTTGATTTACCCGACTACCCGGCTTTATTTACCCGCTTCGCCACAACACTCGTCGGGCACGGACAACCTCTCATCCGGCCACTGGCATCACCTCAATTTGACTATGAAGGTGAGATGGTCGTGGTGATCGGAACACGTGGACGCCATATCCCGAAGGAGAAGGCTTGTGATCACATCGCCGGGTTTTCGGTATTCAATGACGCGTCTGTGAGGGATTTTCAGTTCAAGTCACCGCAATGGATTCCGGGTAAGAACTTTGATGGTTCCGGTGGTTTTGGTCCGGCGTTGGTGACTGCCGACGAACTACCCACGGGCGGGGCTGGATTGAAGATTGAAACTCGACTGAACGGAACTACAGTTCAATCAGCCAATACAAACGATCTGATTTTTAAAGTTGCAGATCTAATATCCATCCTCAGCGAAGTCATGACCTTCGAGCCGGGTGACGTACTGGTCACAGGCACACCATCAGGCGTCGGGTTCGCGCGCAAACCACCTTTATTCCTGAAGGCGGGTGACGTTTGCGAAGTTGAAGTCGAAGGAATTGGTGTGCTGTCTAATCCTGTAGTCGACGAAAGTTAGCGCCGGATTATTCCCGGCCCAATGCCAAATCGCAGACAAAGGGATTGCTCTGGCGTTCGTTGCCGATGGTCGAAATATCGCCGTGCCCTGAAATAAACGCAGTTTCCTTGCCCAGCGGCCAAAGCTGCTCGGTTATGGAACTCACCAAGGTTTCATAGCTGCCGCCCGGCAGATCGGTGCGCCCGATCGAGCCCCGAAACAGCACATCTCCGACCATGGCGATTTTCTGATCAGGCTCGAAGAAGATCACATGTCCTGGGGTGTGGCCCGGGCAATGGCGCACTTCCATGGTGACGTTGCCAAACGAGACCGTATCGCCGCCCTCCAGCCAGCGGGTCGGCACGAAAGGCCGCGACGGTTCCAACCCAAACCGCGTTCCCTGTTCTTCAAGACTATCGACCAAGAATTTGTCGTCTTTGTGGGGGCCTTCAATTGGTAAATTGAGGCGTTCAGCCAATTCGGCGACCGCGCCCGCATGATCGATGTGCGAATGTGTCACTAAAATGCGCTCAAGCTCGACACCTTGCTTTTCAACCTCAGCCAAAATGCGGTCCGCTTCGCCGCCCGGGTCCACCAACGCGCCTTTCATGGTTTCGGTGCACCACACAAGCGAGCAGTTCTGGGAAAATGGGGTAACCGGGATCACGTGTACTTTCATTTAAAACATCAGCGCGGGGGACAGAAATCGTCTGCCGCACTGCCTATGCTGTGGAGGTTTTGGGCGCTCAGTTCGCTCTAATTTGGGACTTTTGGCCGAAAAAGGGAAGGCCTTAACTATCGCCAGGCCCATACCGGCTGCTCCAGGTGATCAACGCGCACGTCGCGGCCATGCAGTCCAACTTCGCGAAATTGGTACAACACGGCACCCGTCGGCGCGTGAACCCGGTTGTCGTGGACCAGCATCTGAATAACCGGCCGGTCGCTTTCGGGGATGGTGATAAATGCGGGCGAATCCGTTCGGTTCAGTTCGCTGAACGAAATTCGGTGAATGGACGCGACCTCGTCCGGGTTGGCCACCATCTCGGTCTCCGGCCCCGACCACACGACAACCGGGGTGATGAGATATCCGGAACGGGTCGGATAATCGTCAAGAGTTCCCAAAACATGGTTGACCGGCAGGGTTACATTGACTTCCTCTGACAGCTCCCGCAACACCGCGTCTACTGGCGTTTCGCCTTCGTCCAGCCTGCCGCCGGGCAGCGCCCATTGGCTCTTATGTGCCCGCAGCTTTGATGACCGCTTGGTCAGCACCAGCGCACCATCGCCCGCGCCATCGTCGACCACCACGACAGCGACAGCTGCCCGCTTCAACCCTTGATGGGGATGGGCGCGGCGCTCGAAGGCATTCAAATTTTCATTGATGCGCGTGCGCAGCGGGGCGTCAAAACTGAAATCGGGGTTATTCGTCATGATTGCTTAATCTTGCCATTTCGCAAGTTCACACTTAACGGGCTCGGCCGGGCTTTGCAAATCGGATTGGAGCCCTTAGGGTCAGAACCGCAATTTAACGGAGCCACTCAACCGTGGAAATTGGCGTTTTCAGTCACAATACCGAGTTTGGCATGCCGACCGACAAATTGGCGGTGGCGGCAGAAGAGCGTGGTTTTGATAGTCTGTGGGTCACAGATCACAGTCACATTCCGGCCAATCGTGCGAAGGATTTTCCGGGCGGCGGTGATCTGCCCAAGCACTTTTTCCACATGGCCGATCCGTTTGTCTCGCTCACGGCGGCAGCGGTTGCAACCACGACGATCAAGATCGGGACCTGCGTGTGCCTGTTGTCGGAACGTGAACCGATTGCGCTTGCGAAAACGGTGGCGACTCTTGACCGAATTTCCGAAGGCCGGTTTCAGTTTGGTGTCGCCGGCGGCTGGATCAAAGAAGCTATGGAAAATCACGGCACGCCATTCAAGAAACGCTGGCAGGTGGTGCGTGAGCGTGTCGAGGCCATGAAAGAGATTTGGGCTCACGAAGAGGCGTCCTATGAAGGTGAGTTCGTGAAGTTTGAGCGCATAATTTCGCATCCGAAGCCATACCAAAAACCCCATCCGCCGATTTTGATGGGCAGTGCGTCCGAGCTCGCGCGCAAGCGCGCTGTGCGCTATTGCGACGGCTGGATCCCGGTCGATGCGCGCGTGGAGGATCTGCCGGGTGCGATCGAAGACCTGCGCCGCCATGCGGAAGAAGCCGGACGCGACCCCGAATCCATTCCGATTTCGGTGTTGTGTATGACAGACACTGATGCTGACAAATTAAAACGTTACCGGGACATGGGTGCGGCGCGAGTGGTTGTGGTCGTCCCCGTGGAAGGCGAAGACAGGGTTCTGCCGTTCCTCGATCAACACGCCGACACAATGTCTGAATTGGTCTAGGGCTGAAATTGCTAGCCGTCGCTTGGTCGATTTTGGCGTCGGCGACGGAAATGCTATGATCAGCCAGAATACACCTCAGAGGACGGATCCATGATCGATAGTGGCCTTATGTTTCCTGACGTCGACAGTCTGGTCGAGCAAATCGCCAATGGTGACAAAGTTGTCATTCCGGCGACCCGCAGCGGTGTTGCCATGGAGGCGACACGCGCCCTTGTGCGCCGTGGGGTGAAGGATCTTCATTTGGTGGCGACCCCAGCCGCGGGTCTTCAGGCTGATCTACTGATCGGTGCCGGCTGTGTTGCGGTCATGGAATCGGCGGGCATTACCCTTGATGAATATGGCCAAGCACCGGCTTTCGGCCGCGCGGTAACAACCAGCGCGATCAAGGTCATGGATACAACCTGCCCAGCGGTTTTGGCAGCCCTGCAAGCCAGCGAAAAGGGGATCCCATTTATTCCTCTGCGCGGGTTGATTGGCTCTGACCTCGTGCGTTATCGGGACGACTACAAAGTCATCGATAATCCGTTTGCCGAGGATGACCCGGTGGTGCTCCTGCCTGCGATTGTGCCAGACGTTGCTCTGTTTCACGCACCAATGGCCGACCGAAACGGCAATGTGTGGATCGGCAAGCAAATGGAGCTCAAAATGATCTCCCACGCGGCCAAGAAGACCATCGTGACCGTCGAAGAGTTTTATGATGGAAACTTGTTGGCCGATGATCGCATGGCTGCGGGGACCGTTCCCGCCCTTTATGTGTCCGGTATCGCCTTAGCCGAGAAAGGCGCGTGGCCTTTGGGGTTGCCGGGTGCGTACGATGTGGACGGCGACCACATGGCCAAGTACGCGGGCCTTGCGCGCACCGAAGACGGGTTCGCGCAGTATCTGATGAATCACGTTCAGACAGTTCAGGCAGCCGCCGAGTAGTTTGGCCATGGATTACAGCACCGAAGAACTGCTGATCTGTGTTGTTGCACGCATGCTTGAGGGCACGCGGCACATTGCGGTTGGGACCGCATCACCCATCCCTGGGTCGGCCGCCCTGCTGGTGCGGGCATTGTCAAAGGGCGCAACCCGTGTTTCCGTTCTGAACAGCACAAATCATCAGTTCTGGACCGACGGCGCCATGGAGCTGTTCGATTGCGCGGGCCAGGGGCGGATTGATGCTTTTTTCCTGGGCGGCGGGCAAATCGACGGTCAGGGCAATATCAATTTGGTCGGTGTTGGTGACTATCCCCAACAAAAAGTCAGGTGGTCGGGATCGTTCGGGTCCGCCTACCTATATTTTGTTGTGCCTAAGGTGATTTTGTTCCGCGAAGAACACACGCCCCGTGTGATGGTACCGAAGGTCGATTTCATCAGTGCCCCAGGGGTAAGCGACCAAAACGTCTACCGGCCCGGCGGGCCCCATGCCATGGTGACCTCGCGGTGTGTCTTTTCGTTCGACAAAGATAAGCAACGCTTTCGGTTGGAATCCGTCCATCCCGGCCACACGGTTGATGAAGTTGTTGAGAACACGGGTTTCGACTTCGATATACCTGCCAACGTGCCTGAAACGCCTGTGCCGGAACCGGAGCGCCTCGCTCTGATCAGGGGCCCGGTCGCCCAAGAAGTTGCCGATCCCTATCCTGAGTTTGCCAAAAGGGTATTTGGTGTGACCCTCGAACCTTCGGAGGCGAGCGCCTGAGCTTTTCCCTAGAGCCCGTATGGGGTATAAAGTGAATTCGGTGTTATCCAACGGGGGAGACAAGCACCTTGGCCAGTCACAAACATACAGCCGAAATGTCGGATACTGTTCTTCGCGTAAAAGCGCTTGAGTCGCTTTTGGCCGAGAAGGATCTTATCGACGCGTCGGCCCTGAACGAATTAATCGACACCTATGAAAACCGCATCGGTCCCAGAAATGGCGCCCAGGTAGTGGCGCGGGCGTGGACCGACTCTGAGTACAAAAAGCGCCTTCTGGAAGACGGGACCGGGGCCATACTCGAACTTGGTTTCTCCGGGGTTCAGGGAGAGGACATGGTGGTGATTGAAAATACGCCGACGGTCCACAACATGGTTGTGTGCACATTGTGCTCTTGCTACCCATGGCCCGTGCTTGGTTTGCCACCGGTCTGGTACAAAAGTGCACCTTACCGGTCGCGGGCTGTGATCGATCCACGTGGCGTGTTGAAAGAGTTTGGGGTGGAGCTGGATGCGGGTGTCGAAATCCGGGTTTGGGACAGTACCGCAGAAACCCGCTACATGGTTTTACCTATGCGGCCTGCAGGTACGGAAGGGCTGTCGGAAGACGAACTAGTTGATCTGGTGCATCGCGATGCCATGATCGGAACCGCGATTGTCATGGCGCCTTAAGTCCGAACAGACCTTCAAAGGGGGGAGAGCAACAGTGAACGGCGTACACGACATGGGCGGCATGCAGGGCATGGGCGCCATTGATGTTGATCCGAATGAGCTCAGTTTTCATGAAGATTGGGAACGGCAGATGTTTGGGATGTTCCTCGCCGTGTTTGCGGGTGGTCATTACAATATTGACGAGTTTCGCCACGCCATCGAGCGCATGGGCGCGACCAATTATCTGACAACAAGCTATTACGAACACTGGATGAACGGCATGCAGACCGTATTGCTGGAAAAGGGCATCCTCACTGAAGAAGAGATCAGCGCGCGTATGGCTGAACTCGGGAAGGGAGCGTCCTGATGCCAGTACTTACTAAAGATATGGTGGCAGGATTGGTCAGCACCGGTGCGTCCGCGCGGGTCGATGCGGACGTCGCACCTAGCTTTAAGCCGGGCGACCGGGTCACCGCCCGCAATATCAACCCAGTAGGTCACACCCGATTGCCGCGTTACGTGCGCGGTCATACGGGCATTGTCGATCGGGACCATGGTGTGTTCGTATTTCCGGATGGTAGCGCGGTCGGCAAGGACAAGCCGCAGCATTTGTACAGCGTCGCATTCGATGCGGTCGAACTGTGGGGGCCTGAGGCGTCTGACGACTTCAAGGTTTATGTGGACATGTGGGATGACTATTTGGACCCTGCCAAGTGAACGCGTCACCAGATCTTAAAGACTTGCCCGCGATCCCATTGGGTGATGATGGGCCGGTATTTAATGAGCCCTGGGAAGCTCAGGCGTTTGCGCTCGTGCTTCGACTCTATGACGAAGGGCACTTTGCCTGGACCGAATGGGCGGAAACGCTGGGTGCCGAGATCACGGCGGCAAAACAGCGGGGCGACCCGGATCTGGGGTCAACCTATTATCATCATTGGCTGCGTGCCTTAGAGGCAATCGTCGCCAAGAAGGGATTGCTGACATTCGACGAACTCGCGGCCCGTAAGGAAGAATGGCGGATCGCTGTTAGCAAAACCGAACACGGCCAGCCGATCGATCTCAGCCGCGGCCAACAAGGGGCAGAATAGTGACCCAAAACACCATAAAGGGGAGGGCAGTACCCATGATTGAGCGGCCTAAGGCAAAGGCGATTTCACAACCGCGCCCGCAAGTCCATGATCGGGTTGCCGAGGCGTGGCCCGCATTGGCAGCCGTACTGCTGGGTGCCTTTATACTCTATGGCGTCGGGTTCGCGGGTGCTGATGTACTGCACAACGCAGCCCACGACAGTCGCCACGCCATTACTTTCCCCTGCCACTGAGTATCGCTCTTGTTTCGCGCGATCGTTTTTTCGGCGGTTCTCGCCGGGATTATCGGCGGTGTAGTCGCGACCTTTGCCCAGGCCGCGAAAGTGACGCCGCTCATTCGCCAAGCTGAAATTTACGAAGAAGCCGCCAGAGCGAAGGTGAGTGACGGTGATGTCGAAACTCACGATCATTCGAACGGGCATGGATGGATGCCTCGAGCCGGACTTCAAACAACACTGGCCACCCTCGGTGCCAATGTTCTGGCGGGGGTTGGGTTCGCGCTGCTGATCACCGCGGCTATGATGCTGCACGGCGAGGTGAACTGGTATCGGGGCTTGCTGTGGGGCGTCGGTGGATTTGCGAGTTTTGCGCTGGCACCTGCGGTTGGTTTGCCACCGGAACTGCCCGGTATGACCACGGCTGACCTTTTTAGCCGTCAGGCGTGGTGGATCGGCACGGCGCTTGCGACTGCGGGCGGGCTGATACTATTGTTTCTGGTCCGACGGCCCGCCTGGGCTGCGCTTGGTGCATTACTGATTGCCGTGCCTCATTTGATCGGCGCGCCCCACCCGTCCGGTGCGGGTGCCAATTTGCCGCCGGAATTAATTATCGAGTTTGGAATCGCAACCTTGGTCACGAACCTGTTTTTCTGGGCGTCGCTTGGCGTCGCGTCCGGAATCCTTTTCGAGAAACTGCGCCCTGCCCCTTAATTCAAACTGCCCTAAAGACCCTTCACGAAGGCGGCGATGGCCGCGCCAATCTCATCCGGTGAATCTTCCTGAACGAAATGGCTGCCTTTGACCGTCACTTCGGTTTGATTGGGCCATGTGCGGCAAAACTCGCGCTGAGGGCCGATCAGCAGAGAGCCTGGTTCCGCGTTGATAAACAATTTGGGCAGATCGGATTGGCTTAACCACGCGCTAAAATCATCGGTAATTTGACAGACGTCGGCGGGCTCTCCCTCGATCGGGATCTGGCGCGGCCACGTAAGAGTTGGCCGGCGATCTTCTCCGGGCTCGGCAAAGGGCGCACGGTACACCGCCATTTCTTCCTCGGTCAGGTCGCGAATAACGGAGGCCGGCAGGACGCGTTCGATAAATACGTTTTTATCCAAAACCATTTCCTCGCCGCCCGGCGAGCGGAAAGCTTGAAATACGCCTCTACCGCCCTCAGGAAACTCGTCCCAGCTCAATGTTCGGACCACGGCTTCCATATAGGCGATGCCCCGAACCGAATTGCGATGCCGGTTGGCCCAATCAAAGCCTAACGCCGAGCCCCAGTCGTGGATGACAAAGGTGACGTTCTCGGTGACACCGAGGGTTTCCAAAAGAGCGTCCAGATACTTGCGGTGCTCCACAAAGGTATAGCGGTCCGGTCCGCTGTTTTCGAGCTTTGACGATTCCCCCATCCCGATAAGATCCGGGGCGATGCAACGGCCAAGTCCTTCCAAGTGCGGAATAATGTTGCGCCACAGGTAAGATGATGTTGGATTGCCATGAAGAAAGACTATTGGGTCACCGGTGCCCGTGTCCACATAAGCCATTTCCTGACCCAGTACATTGATCCGTTTCTTTTCGTACCCAAATTCAGCTGAAATCATGGTCGTCTCCCCGGTTCTGTCTTAATTATGCTGACTGTTCGTTTGCCGTAATGTCCAGTGTACACTAGGGTCAGTTTGGTATGAACATGCCTGACTGCTATGGCGCGTATTCAGCTGGAGCATGCCCAGTAGTTATAGAAGGGGGGAATTATGAAAAGATCACTTTGGTTTGTAGCCGCGGCCATTCTTGTTGCAGCCTGCACCGCCGAACCCGGCGGCAAACAAGTCGGCTGGCGAGCCGAGACAGTTGCAAACAACCCCGAATCCACGCTCGAAACCACCATGAAAACCGGCGGGCATTTCAGGGCCTGGGTTGGCCACTCCTTGATGGAATTGGAAAGCTCGTGGGGCGAAGCCGAAAACTATGAAGACGCTGCGGGTGGCGGCACGCTTCACTACAAAAAGGGTCGCGAATACGAAAATATGAACAGCGAAACCTGGTGGGAATATTGCGAGGTAACCGTGACATTGGGGGCGGGAGAAATAATCAAAGGCGTTGATTATAGTGGCCAGGAATGCCGCCACTCGCTCATGCAGTTTAAATACCAAACGCCCTGACCAAAGCCAGCATCCCATGATTGAAAATCTGCAGATCTACCATGTGAACGTAAACTGCACTGACTTCGAACGTTCCCTCGCATTTTACAAAATGATTGGCTTTAAGGAGCACATGGACTTTGGTGAAGGCGGCGTTGATGGCTTGGGGTTTGAACGTTGCCGACTCAAAGCAAGGCTACTGTCGTTGGGTGATGATCCGCGCGCGACGGTCATCGATCTGATCGAATGGACCGAACCGCCAACCGAGGGCACCCCTTATCCCAACCTCGCCCATGCGGGCATTGCGCGCATTTGTTTCCGGCTTAAAAATTTGGATGGCGCTTACGCTGAGCTTGTCGAAAAGGGTGTCGAGTTTTTATCCGAACCGATCGAAGAAAACTTGGGCGGCCATAAACAAAAGTTCGTCTGCTTCAAGGATCCGGATGGAACCATCCTTGAATTTGTGGAATTCATCAAAGACTGAAGGCCGAACCGGGGAGGGGCGGGTCGCCCGCGTAGTATGTCTGATCATCGGGATGGCGATAAATCGGACGAAGCTTCCTTAAAGCGCAGCTTGTCTTTGCCTCTCATCACCCTTTATGGCCTTGGAACCACCGTTGGGGCAGGCATTTATGTTCTGGTGGGGGAAGTGGCCGCCGAGGCTGGCATGTTCGCGCCCATGTCTTTCATGGTCGCGTCCGGGATTGTCGCGCTCACCGCTTTTTCGTTTGCAGAACTGTCTTCCCGGTATCCAAAAAGTGCCGGGGAAGCCGTATACGTGAATGAGGGTTTTGGTCTGCCCTCGCTGGCAGTTGTTATCGGCTTCTTGGTTGTGTTCACCGGCCTCGTTTCCAGCGCAGCCATGGCTAACGGTTTTGTCGGCTATTTTAATGAGTTGATCGCACTACCCCGGTGGCTAGCTATTGTCCTGATTGTCCTCGTGCTGGGACTGGTGGCCGCTATCGGCATTTCGCAATCGGTCACACTGGCAGCGATCATTACAGTTATCGAAGTCGGGGGGCTGTTGTTTGTTGTCTGGGTTGCGAGGGACGCATTGAGTGCGCTTCCGGCGCGAATACCAGAACTAATTCCGCCTGCGGATGGAGCTGTTTGGGGTGTCATTGTAGCTGGGTCGGTGCTCGCGTTTTTTGCTTTTATCGGTTTCGAAGACATGGTCAACGTCGCTGAAGAAGTGAAAGGCGTGCGGCGTACCTTGCCGATTGCGATCATAATCACCCTAGGTATCACAACCATTCTCTATATGTTGGTCACCGTTCTCGCGGTTCTCGCAATGCCTATCGATACCCTTTCAGGCGCGGAAGCCCCGCTCGCCCTCCTCTACACTCAAGTAACAGGTCTGCAGCCCACCGTGATCAGCTTCATTGCCGTGGTTGCGGTACTAAATGGCGCACTCATTCAAGTAATAATGGCGTCGCGGGTTCTGTACGGCCTCAGCCGTGAAGGCTGGCTACCCGTAGTCATAAGCCGCGTTAATC